>Ga0265798_10001711_pt1 | contig 33517 bp, 28 predicted proteins | sample P3T30metagenome_FD_192430 | JGI IMG/M metagenome (GOLD analysis project Ga0265798, IMG submission 192430) | Plant litter microbial communities from East Loma Ridge, Irvine, California - P3 T30 | ecosystem: Environmental > Terrestrial > Plant litter > Unclassified | place: USA: California... | reverse complement strand
CATCTACTTTATAATTTTTAACCGCCGATTTTTGCGCACAGGATAATGCCGAACAGCTTATAGCTACAAGCAGGAACAATGTTCTTTTCATAAAGGTGTTGTTTACTTAGCTAAAGTAATAAAAAAAGCGTTGTATGCATAGCCAACTGTAGTAATTACCGCTTAACAATAGTCCTAAACGTAAGGTTTACCCTTGGCTTACTTACCAATTTTGTTGGCGGCAGGCGGTGCAACCAATGCGTTTGGGTTTCATCCTTCATAACCAATAGGCTTCCATGTTCTAAAGTCATAGACACTACCTCTTTAGTTTCCTTGTGCTTAAAGGCAAATTTGCGTTCGGCACCAAAGCTGAGGGAACCGATTGCACCATTCTTTTTTAAGTCTTTTTCGCCATCGCTATGCCACGCCATCCCTTCGCTGCCATCATGATATAAATTAAGCAGGCAGGAGTTAAAGGTTTCGCCGGTTCTTTCCTCCGTCAAAGCTTTAAGTTCCAACAGTTCGGGAGTCCAGGGCAGTGCCTGTTTTGTAATATTACTGTAGGTATACTCAAACGGAATATCTCCATACCAGGCAACTTTGCGCTTTGTAATAATGCGTTTGCCAAAAATCACTGCCTCATCATTTTTCCACTCAATGGTGTTGAGCAGCACTTCCAAGTAATAATTAGCCTTGTCCAATGGCATTAGTTTACCGTAGTAATTTACAGTACCGTCTTTGGGCAAAAAATTATGATCGGCGGTTATTTCGTTACCAAATAAGTCCATAGTTACAGCGTTCGTTTCACCTGCCTAAAGGTAAGGTTAATGCGTGGTAAAATATCTTTAGCGGTTTTAGGGATATGGTGTTCCCAGTGCGTTTGCGTAGTGCCTGCCATGAGCAATAGTGTACCGTGCGTTAGTGGAATTTCAACCGTTGGGATATCCTTTCGTGTTTTGTGCCGAAGCCTGAATGGCCGTGTTTCACCAAAACTAACGGAAGCAATAACCTGGTTCTTGCCAAAATTCTCGGTTCGGTCGCTGTGCCAGCCCACACCATCTTTACCATTGCGATATAAGTTGAGCAGCACACTGTTGAAGCCTTCATAGAGCATCAGCTCGGCATCCGGGAGGTCGAATATTTTTTTATTCGGACTACCACTTGTAAAAATATCCGTATCGTCAAACAGGTTCATGCTATCTCTTTCATATTAATACGTTCAGTCAAATTTCAATGTAGGTTTATGTTGTTTTATTCTAAACTTCTCATGAGTATCCATCAACGTCATAATAATACCTAAAGTCTCCAGATTGGGTGGAAGATTACCAATATTCAACACTCTAATTTTAGTATCGGTTAATGATAAATACTTCAGATTTGGCATCTCTTTAAGCTGAACTGGCAGATCATAAATCTCGCAATTTTCTGTGCGTAGCGCTTTTAATTTTTGCAGATTTTTAATTCCTGAAGGTATCTCCGTTATCTCACAGCCTCTCACCCTTAAATACTCCAGATTTGTTAAGTTCAATATCCATTCCGGAAATGCTTCAAACGATACATTAAGTATACTTAATCGGGTAAGAGTTTTTAACGCACCAATTTCTTTTGGAAGATAAGGCGCGTGACTGACTTCAGTTTGAATATCTAAAGATCTTAGGTTTGTAAATTTCAGGAACTCTGCGGCATGATCATTCAGGTTTTCAGGGAATCTTATATATAATTTCTTTACTGATTCTGGTTTTTGCAAAGCCCTCCCTAAATCATTAAACTCACCAAACAACACTTCTCTTAATCTGCCCATACCAGTTTACTTTGCCGCAAAATTACTTCTTTTAAAGCAAAATACCCGCCCTGATAAATCAGGGCGGGTATTATTATATTCTGTAACAATGTTGACTTATGCCAGCATAGTAACCGGATTTTCTATAAACAGTTTAAGCGTTTGCAGGAACTGTGCTCCTGTTGCGCCATCTATAGTACGGTGATCGCAGGTTAGGGTAACCATCATAGTATTACCTACCACGATCTGGCCTCCTTTAACTACCGGTTTCTGTACAATAGCACCTACTGACAGGATAGCCGAGTTAGGCTGGTTGATGATAGAAGTAAACTCCTGTATACCAAACATACCTAAGTTAGATACTGTAAACGTGCTGCCTTCCATTTCTGCAGGAGCAAGTTTTTTGTTCCTTGCTTTACCGGCAAGGTCTTTTACAGCACCGCCAATTTGAGAAAGACTCATGTTATCAGTAAATTTAAGTACCGGTACCAAAAGGCCATCTTCTACAGCTACGGCAACACCTATGCTTATGTGTTTATTGTAAATAGTAACATCTTCTTTCCACTGGGTATTAACCTGTGGGTGTTTGCGAAGCGCCATTGCACACGCCTTGATAACAAGGTCGTTAAACGACACTTTAGTATCAGGTACTGCGTTTAGCACGCCACGAGATGCTATAGCATTATCCATGTCAAGTTCTATGGTGAGGCTATACTCCGGAGCAGTAAATTTAGACTCGCCCAAGCGCTTGGCAATTACCTTACGCATCTGGTTATTCTTAACCTCTTCGGTAGCGACTTCGCCTGTTGGAACGTAAGCAGGTTTAGCAGCAGCCTGCTCTTTAGCCGGAGCAGCTGTTGCAGCAGCCGGTTGTTGCGCAGGAGCGGCAGCAGCCGGTGTAAAGTTCTCGATATCTTTCTTAACGATACGGCCGTTCTCACCAGATCCTTTTACCTGATCAAGGCTCACACCTTTATCCTGGGCAATTTTACGGGCAAGCGGAGAAACAAATACCCTGCCGCCATCGTTAGATGCTGCCGGGGCAGCCTCTTCGGCTTTAGGAGCTTCTTTCGTATCTTCTTTTTTATCTTCCGATTTTGTTTCGGCAGGTTTGTCTTCGCTTTTAGCTTCAGCAGCAGGAGCAGCATCTTTACCAATATTGCTAACATCTGTACCTGCTGGGCCTATTATGGCAAGAACGCTGTCAACCGGAGCCGACTCACCTTCTTTAACGCCTATAGACAATAATGTACCAGCGTTGAATGATTCAAACTCCATAGTAGCTTTATCCGTTTCGATCTCAGCAAGGATGTCTCCTTCTTTAATCTCATCGCCTACTTTTTTAAGCCATGTAGCAACGGTACCATCGGTCATGGTATCGCTAAGGCGTGGCATGGTAACAACAACAACACCCTTAGGCAATGCCGCAGGAGCTGCTATTTTATCTTCGGTTTTTTCTTCAGCTTTAGGCTCAGCAGCTTTATCTTCGGTTTTAGCCTCAGTTTTTTCTTCTTTAGGAGCTTCTTCTTTTTTATCAGAAGCACCTTCAGATGAACCGCCTTTACCGTCAAGAAGCGCCTGGTAATCTTCGCCCTCTTTACCTATAACTGCAAGAACGCTGTCTACCGGAGCGGTATCGCCTTCTTTAATTCCTATATATAGTAATGTACCGGCATCAAAAGCCTCAAACTCCATAGTGGCTTTATCAGTCTCTATTTCTGCAAGTATATCACCTTCTTTAATGGTGTCACCTACTTTTTTAAGCCACGTTGCCACAGTACCCTCAGTCATGGTATCGCTAAGGCGTGGCATGGTAATAATTTTTGCCATGGTTATTATTGTAGTTTATGTGGTAAAAAAGGATAGTTTTCCTGATCGTAAACAACGTCGTACATAACGCTTAATTCAGGATAGTCTGACTCTTCAGCAAACTTCTCGCACTCAGCAACAAGGTCTTTAACCCTTGCGTCGATTGCTTCTATCTCTTCGTCTGTAGCGTATTTGTTTTCTTTTATAACATCAAGCACCTGTGTAATAGGGTCTATTTTACGGTACTCTTCCACTTCATCTTTAGTCCTGTAGTGCTGTGCATCACTCATAGAGTGGCCCCTGTAACGGTACGTTTTCATTTCTAAGAACGTTGGCCCGTCTCCGCGGCGTGCCCTGTCTATAGCCTCATGCATAGCTTCGGCAACTTTAACAGGGTTCATTCCGTCTACCGGTCCACATGGCATTTCATAACCAAGGCCCAGTTTCCATATATCAGTATGGTTAGCAGTACGCTCTACCGATGTACCCATAGCATATCCGTTGTTCTCTACAATGAACACCACCGGAAGTTTCCATAGCATAGCCATGTTAAATGCTTCGTGTAATGATCCCTGGCGAGCAGCACCATCACCAAAATAGGTAAGGGTTACACCACCGGTCTCAAAATATTTATCGGCAAAGGCAAGGCCTGCGCCAAGCGGAATTTGTCCACCCACGATACCGTGGCCGCCGTAAAATCCTTTTTCTTTAGAAAATATGTGCATAGAGCCACCTAAACCTTTAGAAGTTCCTGTTCCTTTACCTAAAAGTTCTGCCATAACACGGCGGGGATCAACTCCCATACCAATAGGTTGCGGGTGGTTACGGTATGCTGTTATCATTTTATCTTTAGACAGGTCCATGGCATGCAATGCTCCTGCAAGCACCGCTTCCTGGCCGTTGTATAAGTGAAGGAAACCCCTCACCTTTTGCTGAATATACAATGCAGCAAGCTTGTCTTCAAACTTTCTCCAAAACTGCATGTCCTCATACCACTTCAGGTAAACCTCTTTTGTAATTTCTTTCATTGCTAAATGATTGTTGCTCACGTGATTTTAAATGTCTTGGAAACACCCAAAAGCCTTTCCTCGCAAAATTGCGAAATGCAAAAATAAGACATCCCTTTAATAACAAAAAAAATTACAGCAAGTATTTTGTTATTTTTTAGAAGGATTACACCGCGTGATGTTATTAAAAAGTAAAGGGATTTAAATAAATCCCTTCTCACTCGTTTTCGTAATGTAAAGCGTGCACAAATTACTTTATGCTGCTGTATGCTAATATTCGTCCCAATCGTCGCCAAAGTTAAATGTAAGCGAAAAACGAAGGGTATTTTCTAACGGGTTCCTAACTTTTGATGCAGAGAACAGGTAAGAAACATCTACCTTAACTACATTATATCTAAAGCCGGCACCCATCGAGAAAAACTTACGTGCGCCTTTAAACTCATTCTCGTTAAAATAACCAAGACGGAACATAAATGCATTGTTGTACGTATATTCTGCTCCTACCGAATAGGTAATTTCTTTTAATTCTTCTTTAATACCGTCGGGCGCATCGCCAAATGATTTAAATATACCCGACACCCAGTTAGTACCGTTATAATCAGATAATTTTTGCTGATATTCTGAATTGGCTATATCCTGTTCATCATCACCTATCTCGCCATCACCATTAGCATCTATAGGTGCAATTGTTGCAGGAGGTGTAGGTACTAAAAGTTTTGTAAACTCTACGTTTACACCAACGGTATTATATTCATCAAAAATAAAATCAAAACCGCCACCAAGCCTCATGTTGGCAGGCAAAAAGTTATCGCTTAGATCATCTGCATCATAGCTGATTTTAGGTCCAAGGTTCTGAAAGTTAAAACCGGCCCTCCAACGGCCATCAAAATCAGAAAATGCTGTTTCTTCGCTTTGGTAAAAACCCGCAATATCAAAAGCATATGAAGTAGCTGCGCTGGCATCGCCGCTTCCACCGGCTGCCTCGGGTATCCTTAAATTTGAACTTATAAAACGGCCCGCAACCGACATTGAGAAACGCTCATCCAGTTTTAGCGAGTACGAAAGGTCTACCGCTAGTTCGTTAGGCCTCCTGGTTACACCTACATCATCGGGGCTGTTCCTTAACTCAATATCTCCTAAACCAAAATAACGAAGGCTACCACCAAAGGCACTACGCTCGCTGAACTTATTATAGTAAGTTACCTGCCCAAGACTAATATCGTTAGCGATACTGGTAAGATACGGTGTGTAGCTTACTGAAAGTCCCTGAGATTTTAATGCAAACGCATATTTAGCAGGATTCCACTGTTGTGAAAAAACATCAGACGATGTTGCCACACCCTGGTCTGCCATACCGGCAGCACGGGCATCAGCAGCAATTAGTAAAAATGGCACACCTGTAGTTATAACCCGGCTGTTGTCCTGAGCCTTTGCTACGTGCATTCCTAAGAGGCCTACGGCAATAAAAATTATTTTCTTCATTATGTTATTCAAAATTTAAGGGTCACAAATATACTATTTTTTACAGCAAAACAAGTTTTTCATACTTTTCTGCTCTTTTATTAGTTGTAGAAGATCTAACGGTGAGTTTATAGACATACACTCCCTTGCCTATTTTGTCGCCAAAATCGTCACGCCCATCCCATTTAATCTCGCGACATAAAAAACCATCTGTAGTAACACTCTGGTTAATTGTTTTTACAATTTTACCCGTTACGGTAAATATCTGCACCTGCACATCCAGCAATTCAAAAGGCCTGTTGTGCGAAAACCAAAACTCAGTATAGCTAACAAAAGGGTTAGGGTAATTAAGCACCCTTTCCAGCTTTAGCTCATCATCTCCGGTAACTACAAATTGTATCTCGGCAGTAACAAGGTTATTATATACATCCCAGGCCTTAAAAGTTAACGTATGTAAACCTTCTGCAAGGTTAGTAAACGGAAAACGTACCGTTCCTGTTGTGTGGTCGTCTATATTAGCCTCATAATAATCGTTCATAAGAAACTGATTGGTTTCATCTCCGTCTAAGATACCAATAATATCGTGCCCTATACCGCTGGCAGTATTAATGCCATGGGCATCAAAAAGCTGTGCAATAAGTATGGGCGAACTGTTTGTTATACCTCCTGATACAAACGATTCATCGTTCATATAAAGTTTTGTGGTTGGTGGCGTGTTATCTTCTTCGGCGTTAAGATTAACACCACCTATTTTCAGCACTGCATCAAAGCCGGTATGGTCTTCGAGTACATTATTTTTTTTTGAATAAAAACTAACACGGCCCTCGGCAACCGGCACACGAATATCGCGCGGCACAACAAAGCCAAATTCAAATTGGCCATTAGTAACTGTTGCGTTCCCCCTAAAAATAGTTTCGCCCAACGTTTGAAAGGGAGTTACCTGGCCCATGTTATCATTATCAAGTGTTACCTTATTTATAGGTTTGTCAAACACGGTAACCTCAAGCACACCGTTGTAATTACTCATTAAAGTATTATTCTCATTGGTAACCCTGCCACCAAGTTTAGCGTAAGCAAGCGATTGCAAAACATCAGTCGTGCCGGTAACCGGAGCATCATTAATGTGTGTAAGCACAATCTTAGGTTTAGGCACCGCAAGCTTAAGCGCAGGATCGCCAATATAGCATATCATCCTTATATTACTATCGTTAATCTGATATTTAGTTTGGCGCAATGCTTCGGCCATTGAAGGATACTCTGCACTATCAAAAGCAAAAAGCTTCCGGTTTATCATAGGATTAAAGGTGTTTGCCGAACTTATAAAAAGTTCTCTTGTAGTAGTTATCATACCAATCGCGCCGCCGGTAGGATTCCAATACAAATACTCTCCGGCAGTTTGCCTGTAGGGGTTATCAAACTTGGTAAGCTCGCAAGTAGCGGTAATGAATAACGGATATTTATATCGGTTAGTAAGCTCTGCAACATCCGATATTTTAAAGACACGCTCACTCGCAAGGCCATCTTCGCCGCCATGACCGAAATAATTCACCACTAACGCCCCGTAGTTTATGGCACGTTTAAGTTCATCTTCCGCATCGGGGTAGCGCTGCCCACCAGAAGACGCCTGCTGCTCGTAAGAATCCAGATAAATTTTCCTGACATTTACAAATGGGCGGTTATTACGTAAGTCGGTAACCGTTTGCTCCAATACACTCTGAAAACCAAGAGACCCATTACCATCAAGATCATCTGAGACAACCACAAACTCATTGCGCCACCTGCCATAAGAATCAGCATGCTTGTACTCCGCAACTTTATTTACCATTTCATCAGCCTGAGATTTGCTGCTCACAAGCATCCTACCCATTGCAATATCCAACCCATCCGATACAGGAAAGCCGGGAACAGGAAATCGCATTTCTCCTTCGCTATCATCCATAAGCCCGAAAAAATCATCTGTAACAAAGGTGGTAATAATACTATAATTCCTGGTACCACTAAGATCGTAACCGTGAAAGGTGGGCACTATATTGGTATTGTTTGGTATACGGTCTTTATAATCAAAAGAGCCGTCCCCAAAGAGGTTTACATATTTTATTCGTTTATCCGGTGTAGATGCATTGCTATAAATATACTTAACCAAATTTCTTATGGCAGCAATATCCTGCTTGCCTGATGAAAATTCCTGGTAGATATTTTCAAGCGCAACCACTTTTACAGTGAGCCCATCCTCTGTACGATGTAAATTGGCAAGCGTTTCGGCCGATGACCTTAAATTCTCGGGTGTAACTATTAAATAATCAAGATCCTGGAACTCACCTTGGGCATTATTAAATATCGTACCCTTTAAATTTTGATTGGCCACTTTAGACTGTGATTCTTTTAGCGGTGTGTAATAATCGGATGCCACTACGGCAATATATTGCCTTAATGACCCCATGTTGCCTTTAAAAGAAAATGATGCCTGCCCATTATTATCTATGCTTCTCGCATTATATATATCGGTAATATCCCAAACCTCATCTATACCGGCGGCACTGCTAAAATTATACTGCACAACTCCAAGGTTGTTAGCTGTTTCTTTTAAACGGAACCTAAACTGGCCGTTTCCTCCCCTCAGGGCTCTTTTACCTTCTATATTTATACGGTCCAGCCATGCGTTAGATGCCGGGTTACCACCATTATTATACGTAAGTGATATTGTTGTAGTAGCCGCAGGGGTAAATGCACCTGTAAAATCGCTGTCTCTGGCAGCAACAGTATCATCAGTGTTACTTCCAAAAGACAAAGAACCAACAACACCGCCGTTAGCTTTAACCTCCATATTAGTTGGAACTATAGAGTTTGCCGCAGCATTGATTGATATTGTATAAGACCCCTCGGCATCAGGAAGGTTAAACTCAAAATCCTGCACATTATCTACATTAAACTGCTCGCCGTGCCATTTACGCCCCAATCGGGCAATACTAATAAGGTCCTGCTCATGAAAATAATAAGCATCAAAACTGCTTGTTTGCAACGTAGGCGCACCGGTAGGCTGGGCAGCATCTATAATACGCTTACCGTTGCCACTACCTGCCGATGTTACATAATAATACGTCCTGTCGGCAAATAAATTATTATTGGTATCGCTTTCACTGTTCCAATTATCTACACCCTCGGCGTAGAAAAGGATGTAATCGTCGTTATCAAAATTACCGTCGTTCTCGCCTATAAACCTAACGGCATTTTCCTGAAGGTCTGCAGGGTATTCTATAGAATTAAGCAACGGCAGCATGCGCCCGCCGTTACCATATATTTTTATTTTTCTGGGATCGGTATTTACGTTAAAGCCCAAAGACGATAAAAAACTACGGTTTAACCTGTAAACGCCCGATTTTTCTACATAAAATCGATACCATTCACCCGATGCAAGCACCGAGTTAGTTATAACATTTGCAGCCATACCGCTCCTTGCACTACTGGCCTGTCCCAACGAATAGGTGTATGAAAATGATTTTACTCTTTTATAACCCGAACCGTCTTTTACAATAGGCGATAACGATAACGACCCAAACCATTGCTCCCTGGCCTTATAACCGCTTAAAACCGGTTTTTCTGTTGAGGGGATTTTTGAGGCAGATAATTGCCCCAGTTGTGCGGCAGTTATGCTTTCATACACTATATTAGAAACCTGAAGTGATGTGGTATTTACAGCCCCCGAAACAGGGAAAACCGTAGAGAAGCTAAGTTGCCTAAGAGAAACATCATAGCTCATATATTCATTCTGAAAAACAGGTATTATAACTGCTTTATTACCAACGGTTGTTGTTGCATTATCAACCCAGTTTAAAACAATTTCGGTTCTTTGTTGTGCAAAAGACAACAAAGAATATAAGAGTGCAAAAAAGAGTAACCTGTTTTTCATTATTCAAACAACGCAAATAGCACTATAATATTACGGCGGTGCGATTTTATTTATTGGTATGGTACTGCAATATTACTCCAAAAACCACGTTATATAAAGACACATTTAACATAATTTTGTAATTTTACTAAAAATTTTAAAAACGTGTTGCAGTTTAATGGTTAATTATTATATTGCGCCACGAAATTTATTTACCTACAGAAAGATGAAAGTTAACAAAATCACGGCTTTAAGAGTGTTGCTCGCATTGGCGGTAACAGTGGGTTTTACCGGCTGCAGCAAAAAAGGCGCAGGTGGAAACACTTCCACAGCTACGGGATGGAAAATCAATGACAAAAAAGGTGGTTTCCAGCACAATTCCAGGTACAAACAGCAGGCAACTGCACCGGGACTGGTTGAAGTAGAAGGTGGAACATTTACCATGGGTAAAGTTCAGGACGACGTTATGCACGATTGGAACAATACGCCAACCCAGCAGCACGTTCAGTCTTTCTTTATGGATGAAACAGAGGTTACCAATGTTATGTACATGGAATACCTTGACTGGCTTAAAAGAGTTTTCCCTCCAACAGAAGAGAACTATAAAAATATATATGTAGGTGCATTACCCGATACTCTTGTATGGAGGAGCGCACTTGGATATAACGAAACCATGACTAACAACTACCTTAGGCACCCGGGATACTCTAACTACCCTGTAGTTGGTGTTAACTGGATCCAGGCTGTTGAATTTAGTAAATGGAGAACCGACCGTGTTAACGAAAACACGCTTGAGCAGGAAGGATACCTTAAAAGGGATGCCAAGCTTACTGATGCAACTGCAGAAGCTACTTTTAGTACAGAAGCTTATCTTGAAAGTCCAAGCAAAAGCTACGGCGGTAACGAAGAGATTGTGCTAAAAGGCCCAAGAAATAAACTTGCAAGTAAAGAAGATGCTAAAGGCGTTTATGCTCAAAGAACTTCAGGGCTTATACTTCCTGAATACAGGCTTCCTACCGAGGCTGAATGGGAATATGCTGCTGTTGCGCTTGTAGGTAACCGTGAATATAACTTATACCGTGGTAACAAAAAATACCCTTGGAAAGGCCAGTATACCCGTAACGGTAAAAGGCAGACTAAAGGCGACCAGCTAGCCAACTTTAAACAAGGTAAAGGTGACTATGGAGGAATTGCAGGATGGAGCGATGACAACGCTGATATTACTTCACCCGCTAAATCGTATCCTCCAAATGATTTTGGCCTTTATGACATGGCCGGTAACGTAGCCGAGTGGGTTGCCGACGTTTACCGCCCGATAGTTGATGATGAAGCTAACGACTTTAACTACTACAGGGGTAACGTTTACATGAAAAACAAAATTGGCGAAGACGGACGTGCTGAAATTGTAACTGCTGAAACTATTGAGTACGACACTCTAAGTAACGGAAGGATACAGTACAGGAACCTTCCCGGCCAGATTGCTCAAACACAAATTACTAAAGAAGATACATACCTTAGGCAAAACTACACCAAAGCTGATAACAGAAATTACAGGGATGGTGACAGGCAGTCTACACGTTATTACGACTTTGGTACCACAGACGAAGAGGCCGGTGCTTTAACTGATGCTGAAAGGATGTATGACTCTCCTAAGCACTTAGTAGCTAAAGACAGCCTTGGTAACATGCTAAGAGAATATGACAAAACTTCTAAAAGGACTACGCTTATTAATGATAACGTAAGGGTTTTTAAAGGTGGTTCCTGGAGAGACAGGGCTTACTGGTTAGACCCGGCTCAAAGAAGATATTTCCCTCAGGATATGGCTACAGACTATATTGGGTTTAGATGTGCTATGTCTAAAGTTGGACCAAAAAGCAGCAGAAAAACAGCAAGAAATTAATTTTCTTACAACATTAAATTATCAATAAAAGCCCTAATTTAGGGCTTTTATTATTTTACAACGTTTATCATTTTATATGGAAACCAGCCAACTTTACAATTATTTTTTAGAATGCACCGGCATTGCTACCGATACCCGTAAAATAACACCCGGGTCTTTATTTGTGGCCCTTAAAGGCGATAATTTTGATGCAAATACTTTTGCTGCCGAAGCACTAAACAAAGGCGCCCTCTACGTTGTTATAGATAATTCTGCTTACAAAACAAATGACAGGATGCTATTGGTTAACGACGGGCTCACAGCTTTACAGCAATTGGCGCAATACCACCGCAGGCAACTTGGCATGCCTGTTATTGCACTTACGGGCAGCAATGGCAAGACAACTACTAAAGAGCTTATAAACGCAGTACTTTCTAAAAAATACGCTACCAAAGCTACCATAGGCAACCTCAACAACCACATAGGCGTACCCCTTACACTACTCTCTTTTACTAGTGATACTGAAGTTGGCATTGTAGAGATGGGTGCAAACCATCAAAAAGAAATTGAATTTTTATGCAGTATAGCCGAACCTAATTTTGGTTACATTACCAACTTTGGAAAGGCACATTTAGAAGGTTTTGGCGGATATGAAGGTGTTATTAAAGGCAAAAGCGAACTGTATGCATATTTAGAGCAAAACACTAAAATGGCTTTTGTAAACCTGGATGATACCATTCAAAAAGAAAAGACAGAGCCATTGCCCCGCTTTACTTTTGCTACCGAGAGTTACGATGGCGATATAAGGATAGACAGTGTTGCTGCCAACCCAATGGTATCGTTGATTTATAAAGACCTGCACATACAATCGCATTTAATTGGCATTTATAATGCTGCAAATATTAGTGCTGCCATTGCCATTGGGCATTACTTTAAAGTTCCTGACAATTTAATAAAAGAAGCCGTAGAAGGTTATGTACCTGCCAACAACCGTTCGCAGCTATTAGAAAAAGACAGTAACAGCATCATCTTAGATGCATATAACGCCAACCCAAGCAGTATGGCCGCTGCAATAACTAATTTTATACAGTTAGATCATCCGGGTAAAGTTGCCATTTTAGGCGATATGTTTGAGCTTGGCACCGAAAGCTTGTACGAACATAAAAAAGTTATTGAATTAGTGCTGGATGAAAAAGAAATTGAAGTCCATTTTATAGGTCCTGATTTTTACAGCAATAGTGTAGACGAAAGCCATATACACTTTCATAAAAGCTTTGACGATTTTAAGCACTATATGCAGGGTGTAAAATACCTCAACAAAAACATACTTATAAAAGGTTCGCGCGGTATGGCGCTGGAACGCACGCTCGACCTGATATAGAAAATCCTAAAGGCGCTGCACTATGTAGCGCCTTTATCTTTATTAATCGCAGATCCCTCCGGCGGATAGGCTAATGTACTTTTTATTGATTTTATCTTTTCTGCACTAAATGCCGGCAATTGTAAATCATCTTCCTCTTTCCATTGTTTAACGGTTTGTGTGGCTGCAACGGCTTTTTCCTCGGCAGGGGCCTTATCACGGCTTAAGTATACGGTTTGCGACGGCAATGCGAAGCCGGTGCCGCTGGCATCAACCACATCCATCATACGCAAAAGTAAATCTTCCTGAACCTCCTGAAATGCATCAAAATTGGCTGCGTTTATATAGGCAAAAACTTCAATTTTTACCGAAGCAGAATTAAAACCCGTAAATCTCACTTTGGCAGGATCTGGGTTTACCATAGGGTGCGCATATAGTATAGCCCTTAATTCTACCAATAAATAACGCACCTGGTCGGGCGTGGTTTCCTTCCTGAATTCTAAAATAGGATCAAACAAAAAGCGGTCGCGATGGGCATAGTTCTCAATTCGGTTAGACGAGAAGTCTCCGTTGGGTATAGTTACAACTGTACGTTCTCCTGTACGTATGCGCGTAGACCTTATGCCTATCTGCTCTACGGTGCCCGATACATCGCCCACTTTACAAAAGTCGCCTACACGTACGGGCTGGTCGGCAATCAGGGTGACACTCCCCACAAAATTCTCAACGGTTTTTTGAGCACCCAATGCTAAAGCGATACCACCAATACCCAAAGCCGCAAACCAGGTGTTAACATCTACCCCTACTACCCCAAGCACCGATATGATTCCAAAAACAATTATTGCAATTTTAAAGGCACGGCGCACAAAAAGTATTACCGATATGGCTGATACCCTTCCACGCTGGGTCATGCGGTCTTTAGTAAATGTACTTATAAAATCAGTTAAGCGCCATAGGAGGATGAGGAACGCCAGCACCCCTACGATAAGTGTTATGGCACTAAACCGTTGCCTCACAATAATTGATATACCTATTTGCTGCGAAACAGTTACAAATATCCACAGTGCCACACACAACCTGAATGGCAGCACCAATGCTGCAATTATACCCGAAGTTGGCTCGGTTTCGGCCTTGCGCCAAATTTTCCGTATTAAAAAACTACAGATAAAAACAATACCCCAAGCTATAAGATACGATATGATAACCAGTACTATCAGCGCCAGCCAGTGCCCTATAGGCACACCGCCCAGCATTGTATCTTTTAGCACCTGGGGCAAAGCCCTGTCAATTAAAAGATTGTCGTTAATTTTAAGGGCGGCTACCGCAGCTATAGTTTCCTCCGAGAACAACCATACCGGTGGTGCATCCTCGGCGGCCTTGTTTTCTACGTAGAGGTCTATTATTACACCATCAGATGTAACAGTACCTATCAGGTCGGTATTTTGCGGGAGGTCGTCATCGGTACGGCCGGTAGCTTTATTGCTTATAAGCGAATACGGCATGATATCGCCCCCCTGGTCGAGCAGGCGCTGCATTGCTTTCACAATACGCTCGCGTTCCTTTAAACGGCGCTGTGAGCGTTTAGTAAGATCAAGAAAGCGGCTTGCACGCGTGTAATTTTGGTCGGCCACTGCCTGTATGAATCCGCTAACGGTGCCTCGGGGGTTTTGCCTGCCTAAGGAATCATCGGCGAATTTTTGCTCCGGCACTTCCTGTTTCTCGCCTGTTAGGTCGCCTAAAGATTGCGCTGTAATAGTATGTGGCATTATCATAAAAATGCCCAGGAAAAGTAATGTGCACAAAAATTTTGGAAGACGAAGCATAGTCCACGATATTTTAAAAATTAACAGGTAATAAATTTAACAAAATACGCGACTGCCTGCAAGCCTTTAACGTTACGTTTTGAATTTACGGCTGGCAAAAATTTATGCGCCTTATATTTAAACACAACAACAGTAGTTTAGCCTACAATTGCACTTTTGTTGTGTCCGAACTTTGTACCATAAAAACATATATCATGAAAATTATAGTAACAGGTTCGTTAGGCAACATTAGTAAACCGCTAACACAGGAGTTAATTCAAAAAGGCCAAGAGGTTGTTGTAGTGAGTAGCAACAGCGATAAGCAAAAAGATATTGAAGCACTTGGTGCCACTGCTGCCATAGGGTCATTAGAAGACGTGGCTTTTTTAACCGCTACTTTTACGGGTGCAGATGCCGTGTACACCATGGTACCGCCCAACAATTACTTTGACCACAGCCTTGATCTCTTAGCCTATTACAAAAGGCTTGGCAGCAACTATGCGCAGGCCGTTAGCCAGTCGGGGATTAAGCGCATTGTTAACCTTAGTACCATTGGTGCACATTTAGAGCGAGGATCAGGTATACTGCTTGGTGCGCATAATGTGGAGAAACTACTTAATACGCTTCCGGCCGATGTTGCCATTACCCACATGCGCCCTACCTCCTTCTTTTATAACTTATACGGTTATACCGATATGATCAAAAATGCGGGTGTTATTGCGGCGAATTATGGGGCCGACAGGATGATACCGTGGGTATCACCCATAGATATCGCCGCTGCCGTTGCAGAGGAACTGATTACTCCTTTTAGCGGAAGAAAAGTGCGCTATGTAGCGAGCGAAGAGCTTAAAGGCCATGAAACTGCCGCAATATTAGGCGAAGCTATTGGTAAACCCGATTTAAAATGGATTTTAACTACCGATGAAGAAACCCTGAACGGATTGATAGCTGTGGGTATAGCGCCGCAGATTGCCGCCGGGCTTGTAGAAATGTACGGCAGTCTGTATTCAGGATTATTGGCAGAAGATTATATTAAAAACAGGCCAGCGGTTATGGGCAAGGTAAAACTGGTTGATTTTGCTAAAGAATTTGCCGCTGCTTTTAAAAATTAACTACTTTTAAGTATGGCAACTACGCAACCGTTACATATTAAAAGCATTAGTGAATTTCATCAATTAAGGAATTTGCCTAAGCCGGAGCATCCGCTTGTAAGTGTGAATAATTTTGAGGAAATGAGGATTCTGGGTAATGAAGAACCCAAAAGTATTGTTCTTGATTTTTACTCCATTGCGTTAAAAAGGGCCTTTAATGCTAAAATGAAGTACGGCCAGCAGCAATATGATTTTGATGAAGGAGTGCTGTTTTTTATTGCACCGGGGCAGGTATTTTCTATTGAGACCGATGGGCAGATACAGCATACCGGCTGGTCGCTGCTTATTCATCCAGATTTTTTATGGAATACGCCTTTAGCACAAAAAATAAAGCAGTACGATTACTTTAGTTATTCGGCACATGAGGCGCTTTTCCTGTCGGATAAGGAAGAGGCAGCACTGATAGGCATATTACATAATATTAAGCAGGAGTACCAATCGAATATCGATACCTACAGCCAGGACGTTATTATTGCCCAGTTGGAATTGTTCTTTACGTATGCCGAGCGCTTTTACAACCGCCAGTTCATTACCCGAAAGATTACCAACCATCATTTATTAAACCGCCTGGAGGAACTATTGGCAGGTTATTTTAATGGCGGCACGTTAGCTGATAAAGGCCTGCCGGGCGTTCAGCAAATTGCCGAGGCTTTAAATGTATCACCCAATTATTTAAGCGGTGCCTTAAAAACTTTAACGGGCAAAAGTACGCAGCAGCATATACACGATAAATTGATAGACAAAGCCAAGGAAAAGCTCTCTACCACCAACCTTACTGTTAGCGAAATTGCTTACCAACTGGGTTTTGAGCATTCGCAATCGTTTAGTAAATTGTTTAAAACCAAGACGAGCCTGTCGCCGTTGGAATTCCGGCAATCTTTCAATTAGGGAATTAATTATATAATAAAAGCTTCAGTTTTCGCTGAAGCTTTTTTGTATTAATAGCCTTAAATCTATTACTTTCGCACCATTAAACAGCCTACCGACAAAGTGACTAACACCACCCAAAATACCCTTACCTATTTTTCTGAAAGCACTATTAACGGGATAGCTTTACCGGAGCGCTTCACGTTTCCGTTTTTTTATGAGCCGCATCCGTTAACGCAAATCGCGGCGGCAGAATTACAGCACTATCTGGAAACCCAAACGGAGCTTTACCATAATTTTGGGCTTACCGAAAACCAACCCGGTCTTGTTATTGGTAAAATGTTTGGTGTTTTAGTGGTTCAGGATAAAGAGGGACGGTTAGGGTATTTATCGGCGTTTTCGGGCAAACTGGCCGATAGCAATACGCATTCACGGTTTGTACCCCCGGTTTTTGATATGCTTTTAGAGGATAGCTTTTTTCTTAAAGAGCAGTACATACTTAACAGCATTAACGACCGGGTTAAGGAAATAGAGTCTGATTCAAAGTATCAACGGCTTAAACGCGATCTTAAAGAATTTACAGCGCAATCGGATGCTGAGATAGCGGCTTTAAAAACGCAACTAAAAAGCAATAAGCAAATACGCAAAGAGTCACGCAATGCTCAAAAAGACATTTTGACGCCGGAGGATTATGCCTTTTTTGAAGCTTATTTAGTACGCAACAGCCTGCACGACAAGCACCAGTTTAATATGCTTGTACAAAACTGGCAACATCGCTTAGATACTATTAAAAAAGAACTGGCGCAATTTGACACTACTTTAGAAGCACTAAAAACGGAACGCAAAGAGAAATCAGGGGCATTGCAGCAACAGCTTTTTGAGCAGTATGCTTTTCTAAATAAAGACGGTAAAACAAAAAGCCTGTACGCTATTTTTAGCGATAGTGTTTTTGGCAAACCACCCGCTGCGGCTGGTGAGTGCGCTACACCCAAGTTATTACAATATGCATTTTTGCACGGCTATAAACCTATTGCCATGGCAGAATTTTGGTGGGGAGCGCCGCCAAAATCGGAAATACGCAAGCATAAGCAGTTTTACCCCGCCTGTACAGGCAAATGTAAGCCCATATTAGCGCACATGCTGGAGGGGATGGATGTAGATGAAAATCCGCTGCTGATTAACGCCGGAGAGGGCGCAGAACTTAAAATTGTATATGAAGACAATAGCTTCGTGGTGGTTAATAAACCCGCGGAGTTACTGTCGGTGCCCGGCATACAAATACAGGATTCGGTTTATACGCGTTTACAGGCGAGGTTTAGCACTATAGAACCGCTTATTATCCACCGGCTGGATATGGCAACATCGGGCTTATTAGTTGTTGCCAAAACCAAGGAAGCGCATAAAGACATACAACGCCAGTTTTTAAAGCGTACCGTAACCAAGCGCTACACGGCGGTACTCTCTAAAGTTATTGAGGGTAATGAGGGCGAGATATCCCTTCCGTTGCGCGGCGACTTAGACAACCGGCCAAGGCAGTTGGTTTGCTTTGAGTTTGGCAAAAAAGCCGTTACCAAATGGAAGGTAACACAACGCACAGACACTACCACTAAAGTACATTTTTGGCCGTTAACAGGCAGAACACACCAACTGCGTATGCACGCAGCCCATGAATTAGGTCTTAACGCGCCTATTGTGGGTGACGACCTTTATGGAACGGGAGCCGACAGGTTGTACCTGCACGCGGCGTATCTGGAATTTGTACACCCCACAACTAAAGAAATAATGACTTTTGAGGAAGCAGAGGAGTTTTAATCGCGCAGCAAATGACAATAGAAAAAGCAAATAGTAACGACAGTGAAGCACTGACAGCGATAACCAAAAAATCTAAAGCTTATTGGGGTTATAGCGATGCGCGAATTGAGTTGTGGGATGATTTGCTTACCATTACTAAAAAATATATTGAGGCAAAATTGGTTTATAAAATAGTTATAGATGGCACGGCTGTAGGATATTATTCGTTCTTCCCTGAAAACGAATATACAGTAAGGCTCGACAACCTTTTTATCCTGCCGGAATATATTGGTAAAGGCATTGGCAAGTTGCTAATGGATGACTTTATGATGCGAATTGCAACTACAGGCGTTAAAAAAGTAATTCTTGATGCCGATCCCAATGCTGAACTATTTTATACTAAATTAGGCTTTGTAAAAATCGGCGAGCTTAAAACATCGATCAAAGACAGGTTTTTACCTGTAATGGAGCTGAACGTAAAACCTGAATAACACTACATGAAACAAATTGTAACCCTTTTATTTATCTTTTTAAGTTTACATTCTTACTCACAAGACCTGCCAAGCACCTATGAAACAGGGTTTGCTTTTCCCATAGGCACTAAGTTTACGATTAAAATCAATTCGTCTAATCCTGAAAGCATTAAGTACTCTATACTTAAATTTGAAGCTTTTTCAGATATCGTTGATTACGATAAAACTGATGACCTGTTTGCAAAGGATGGCGAAGAAGGAACTATCGATTTTTATTTTTGCGTTGGTACATACGGTAAAGACTAGAAGGAAAAAGATAAGAACATGAAGGTGTTGCTGCTAATGAAAAACAGGACCACCCTGGCTTTAAATTATTTTTCTGAAATACAAATGAAGGAAGAAGAGGAGTTTAAAGAAACATCTAATGTAGGGACATTTCCGGGTGCCATAGGTACCGAGATGTGGCCCTATATGATAAATGCAATAGGAATACGGGATTTCAAGATTATGAAATAACAAGGATTATCTATTAGCATTCTTCTTTATTCTGTTGAGTGTCTGGGATGCTACGTGCGGATATGAAGTAAGTATAGACTGCCATATCAAATCCCAAAATATGTTCCCAACCTTTACTAAGCGAGATTGTTATAAAGTTAAAAATATTTTAATCGCCACAGGTTAAAAGACCTACTCACATACTTGACATATGTCAAGATTATTTCCTATCATAAATCATCGCTCAGGGCATCTAATACTTCTAATTTTACATTAGTAATTGGAAGTAAACAAAAACAATATGTAATATAAATCCTGATATCATGAACGATCTTTCAAAAATTTTAGAGAACAGCCTTTTGCAAATATGGAATAACCGTAATGCTGAACAACGGCTTACTATTATGAAAAAAATCTACTCGCCCGAAATAGATTTTTTTGAAGACAACACAGGCGCGGCTATTACCGGCTATGATGCGATAAACCAACTTATAGAAAAATTACAAACTAACTGGCCGGCCGAGTTTGAGTTTAGCCTGCATAAAGCACAGGTTAACCATAATGTAAATTATGTTACCTGGTCTTTAGGGGTACCCGGGCAACCACCGGTTGCAAGCGGCATGGACATAGCTATTATTGAAAATGACAAAATTAAATCACTGTATCTTTATTTAGACAGTAATAACTAAAGCCTGTAGCATTACTATAAAGAAAAAGACTTTTAGTAAAAACTGAAGGTGTTTTAAGATTTATGGGGCAGTTCCAATTATAAGAGCACTAATCCGTTAGCGGCCAAATTACATCAGCGCCCGGCTTAATAGCTAATACTCCCTGTTGTAAAGACAAAGCTATAATGGCTGTTTTACGGGGATCTACCTGTGTGGTTGAAAAATGCGTATGAAACACATAGTGCATAGCTCCTGCCCCATCATAAAAAATATCGCCATGCCCCGTGCCGGGAACGTTAAGTAATTGTTGGGATATAAAAGGACTGCCGTTTTCTTTATTCCACAGGCCGGTGGGGCTGGCAGATGTTGCGTAACCAACGGCATAATCCCGGTTCCTGAAATCGTTTGCCGAATAAACCATATAATATAGTTCGCCACTTTTAAAAACGGTAGGGCCTTCGGTTACTGCCCATCCAAGGTTTTCTGTATTTTCCCAAGGCTTGGTGGCATGAATGCACTCAGTAAGTGTTTCCTGCTTTATGGCACTAAGGTCGGCTTCCATCTCTGCTACAAAAATGCGGTTGCCCTGATCGAGCCGCACATGGTACAGATATATCTTACCATCATCAAAAAACACATACGGGTCTATTTGCTTGCCTTCAGACGGGATGGGGTTCCCGGCATTTGTAAACGGCCCTAAGGGACTGTTGCTCTCTGCAATGGCAATATGCTCGTTAGCCGTATAAGCCATGTAAAATTTACTGTTATATTCAAACACCTGAGGTGCCCAAAACGCGGTATCGCCATAACCGTCTCCTTTTTTAAAGGCAAAACCATCATGCGCCCCGGCAGGCCCGCTCCAGTTTTCTAAGTCGGTAGATGTGTATACTGTAAAACCATCACCCTGCACATTGGGGTTATTCTTGGTGCCGTAAAGGTAGTATGTGCCGTTGTGGATGTAAATGGTAGGATCGGCCTGCATTGGGTTAATGCGGCTTTCTGCAATTACCGACTCTTTACTATCATCAGATCCGCACAGGATTAAAAGCGGACTTATAAAAAGTAATAGCGCCAGTTTTATAAACGGTGTTGTATATTTTATCTTCATCTCTATAACTATTTCGTTTTCGCAAAATAGCTCGTTTAAATCCGAATGCTACTCGCTCATTCATTTCAAAATCTGTTCATAGCGTGTCAATAGCACTAAATTAGGCCGTCACAAACAGATCTGTCGAAAAATAAGACGTTGGTACAACAACGAAGCTGCCATTTTATAGAAGCCTGTTAAAGCTTCAATATCTTTTTGGCAACGCTCCTGCCACTGGTTAGTGCAGCCTCAACCGTACCCATAGCAGGCCCATCGTACAGGTATTCGCCTGCAAAATATAGTGTATCTTCAACCGGTTGCTGCAAAAGCTTACGCGCCTGAAGGCTTGCCACTGTATCGTAAGTATAAGAGCCGCGGGTATACGGTTCGGCTGTCCAGTTGGCTAAGTGCCATGCAACAAGTTTTTGTTTTAACGAATTCGGTGCGATTTTAAAGACATTACTTAACGAGGTGAGTGCCTGTTGCAGTATCTCCTCAGGAGATGCATCTTCTACCTGATGAGCCGGCGGACCACCCAGCCAACCTGTAAGTAACGGGCTGTGTGCAGGTGCTTGTGTCCAGAAGGTAGGGATTACCTCATCTGTAAATAAGAACCCCATAGTAGCGAGGTTAGCGCCAAGTTGTTTGGCAACGGCATCGCTTTTCCAAAAAATCGCGTCAAATTCTAATAGTATTTTAATGACAGCCCCAAACCCAATGTTATTTATAGCATGTAGCTGCTCCTGCACTGGCGGATCAAACAGGATGGTTCCTTCGCCACCTTCAGAGGCCTGTAATACACCTAAAGGCATAGCTACGATTACCTTTGCTGCATGGTAAATACTGCCATTAGTTGTACTAACCGTTACAGTGTTATTGTGCCATTGCACGTTGTTTACCACATTGTTTATTAGGATTTCGTTACCGGCGTCGCGGCACTTTGCGGCAAGGTAATTTATCATGCTGGAATATCCGCCTTTAATACGGTGCTGGGCATCTTCATCTTCATGGTTCCATTCGTTACGCAGGGCAAAGGCGCTTACATCATTAATATCGGCAGTATCATACCCTGCAACATAGTTCTCTACCTGGGCACGCATCTTGGCATACTCACTACCTGCAAAGTGCTCATTTAGAAAATCCTGTAGCGGCACATCATGCTGTAGCTCGTTCAGCGCTTTAAGCAAGGCATCCCAACCGTCAATAAAGGCATTGCTTTGTTTAAACGATCCGCCTTTGTGCTGCCACATTTCAAAATCAACACTGGTAGTAGCAATCCCTGCCTCTTCTAAAAGGCAAAGGGTAACAGGCAAGTTTCCGTGAACAAATTCAGCGCCAAGTTCCGTAGGTTGAGTAAACACATTATTATCAAGTGTGAATATGCGGCCGCCCAAGCGGTTGCGCGCCTCAAGCACTGTAACTGTCTTGCCTGCATTTACCAGTGTATAGGCAGCCATTAATCCGGCAGCACCGGCCCCTATTATAATAACATCGGTCTGTTTCATTTATTTGTTGTAAATAAAAGCAAGATAGGAATTTTGATGATGCTATTGCATGACCCTAATATTTTCAGTTGCGGGTGAAAATCAATTTCTGTGCGTCATAATAACGAATCTCAGAGTCCGAAAGTGAAATATTAATCACAAATGGGCATAAAAAAAACCTTTAGTTTTCACTAAAAGTTTTAATTTGGTGGGCGATGAGGGGTTCGAACCCCCGACCCCCTCGGTGTAAACGAGGTGCTCTGAACCAGCTGAGCTAATCGCCCTAATCTTGCAATTCTTAACAAGTGTCTTGTTCTGTATTGCGAGTGCAAAGATACACTACTTTTTCAAACCTGCAAGTGTTAGCTATAAAATTTCTGCTACCACAAAGGTACTACCGCCTATATAAATGAAGTCGGATGGTGCGGCATCACTAAGTGCGGCGGAATAAGCTGCTGCAACCGAAGAACATACATCGCCATTAAGTCCGATTTTAGCTCCTTCCTGATGCAAAATATTTTTATCTAATTTTCTCGAAATATTTGGTTCGCAAAAATAATAAATTGCATTTTTGGGCAGCAATGGTAAGATTTCAGTCAGGTCTTTATCATTAACAATACCAAAAACAATTCGTAAAGCTGTATAATTTTGTTCTAACACCTGTTTTATCACTAATTTCAGTCCATGTGGATTATGTGCAGTATCGGCAATTACCATAGGATTTTGATGCAGTTGCTGCCAACGGCCTTTTAAACCTGTGTTTTTTACAACATTAAGCAATCCCTTTGTAATTTGTTCTTTAGCAACCGGAAAGTCCTGTTCTACAAGTTCTATAACTTTCACTACAGTTTTTTTATTATGAAACTGGTAGCCGCCCTTAAGATCTGACTCATAGTCCTGCTCAACCTCATCTCCTGCAAAATAGATCGGTGCATTAACCTCCGCTGCTTTGGTTATAAAAACAGCTTTGGTTTCGGTAGTATACTCCCCAATAACTGCAGGAATACCGGGCTTAATTATACCCGCCTTCTCTGCCGCGATAGCTTGTAATGTATTCCCTAAAAAGAAGGTATGATCTAATCCTATGTTGGTTATTACCGAAACCAATGGAGTTATTATATTGGTTGAGTCTAATCTGCCGCCTAAGCCGGTTTCTATAACGGCTATATCTACATTTTCCTCTACAAAATATTCAAACGCCAGGCCTACGGTCATTTCAAAGAAACTGAGCTCCTGCTCTTCAAAAAAGGGTTTGTTAGCTTCAATAAAGCGCGTTACAAACTCTTCGGGTATATCCCTTCCATTTATCTTAATGCGCTCCCTAAAATCTTTTAAATGCGGAGAGGTATATAGTCCGGTTTTATAACCTGCCTCCTGCAATATGGATGCTAACATACTGGATACGGATCCCTTACCGTTAGTACCCGCAACATGTATAGTTTTAACCTTCCTTTCAGGATTACCTAAATGCTCCGCCAACAATAATGTGTTGCTTAAATCTTTTTTGTAAGCCGATGCACCTTGTAATTGGTACATGGGCAATTGATTAAACATCCATTCCGTGGTTTCTTTGTATGTCATCATAAAAAAATGGCAGATAAAAATCCGCCATTAAATTTAAAAATTATTGTGTTATTACACCAACTGCTTTAATGCAATTTCAAAAGCTGCCTGGCTAATATTTGTTTTACCCGGATTTTGGGCGTGTACATTTACTATCGCTTTTTTGATGATCTCTGATGTATCCTGAAAGATAGCCTCATCAGTCATAAATACCTTCTTTTCCATAAAGTAAGCAAAAACCCTTGCCATACCACAATTAGAAATAAAGTCAGGAATTAAGCTTACTTTACTATCAGTAGCTTCCATAATAGGACCAAAGAAAATTTCTTTATCAGCAAATGGCACATTAGCACCGCACGAAATAACCTCTAAACCGGCAGCTATCATACTATCTACCTGCTCCTTGGTTACTAATCTCGATGCAGCACACGGTGTAAATATTTCAGCACCTATATTCCAAACTTCTTTGTTGATGGTTTCAAATGGCACCATATTTTCAGCTACGAGCTTATTACCATCTTTATTAAGAAATAAATCTTTAATTTCTTCAAAGCTAAAACCATCTTTATTAAGAAGCCCGCCGTCGCGGTCTATAATACCTACAACTTTAACCCCCATTTTGGCAAGGTAAAACGCTGCGGCAGAACCCACATTACCAAAACCCTGTACAATTGCTTTTTTACCTTCGGCATTACCGCCATAAGTAGCATAAAAATGACGCACAGCTTCGGCAACACCGTAGCCGGTAATCATATCGGCAACTGTATATTTACGAGCAACATCCGGAGAAAAGGCAGGGTTTTCTATAACCTTAACCACACCTTGGCGTAACTGGCCAATACGATTAATTTTATCAGCTTCGGTAGGTCTGAAGTGACCGTTAAAAACACCTTCCTGCGGGTGCCACACACCACATTCTTCAGTCATAGGTATTACTTCATGTATCTCATCAACGTTAAGGTCGCCACCGGTGCCATAATAACTTTTTAATAATGGAGATACCGCTTTATACCAACGCTGTAATACTCCTTTTTTACGAGGGTCGTTAGGGTCGAAATTGATACCCGATTTTGCTCCGCCAATAGCAGGGCCGGATACGGTAAATTTTACCTCCATAGTTTTAGCAAGAGAAAGCACCTCGTTCATATCAAGGCCTTTTCTCATACGTGTGCCGCCGCCGGCAGCACCGCCGCGAAGTGAATTTATAACCGTCCAGCCTTCGGCATCAGTTTCGGTATCTTTCCAGTTAAAAACTATTTCTGGTTGCTTATTTTCGTATTTACTAAGTAAATCTTTCATTTGTTGTGTTTTTTATAACCGATGCAAATATATAAAACATATAATTCCCAAATTCGTATTTTATTGATACAATTTAAGAAATTATGTTGGAAATTGCACCATAATTGTTGTGCCGTGTCCCGGTGCCGATTCGATAGTAAGTTCTCCGTCGAGTGCTTCTGTTCGCTTTTTAAAATTCTTAAGCCCTATTCCGCCCGCAGTTTTTGTAGTATCAAAACCGTCGCCATCATCTGTAATAGTGATTTTTACAATGCTATCATCCTTAATGATGCCCACAGTGGCATGCCTGGCATTAGCATATTTATTTATATTTTGTAATGCTTCCTGTATAATGCGGTAAATATTTATTTTTATAGTATTGGGTATCGCTTCCCAATCTATCGTGGCATCTACATGCGCCTCAAATTCGGTACCAACATTATTCTTTTGCGATGTGACCATATAAGCCAGTATACTGTCAAAATTTTGGTTTTGCTCAAAAATCACATTCCTGCTTAAATCATGCGATACTGCCCTTATCTCCCCTTCTACCTGTTGCAGCTCTTTTATAAAGCCCTTTCGTTTTAATATACTCTCATCGTCAGTCTTCCTGTTATTAAACTCCAGATTAAGCCTTACTGCATAAATATTATTTAAAATACCATCATGCAGCTCCATAGCTATACGCGTTTTTTCATCAGCTCTTGCACTATCTATTTTAGACTGCTGCTCAAACATAAGCTGATAAATTTCTTCGTTAGCCCTTTGTTGTTCCTGCACAAGCATTAGTTTCTTATTTCTTGAATTTAAGTAATAGATCATAAAGATAGCGGCCACAAATAACAGCACAACAACTGACACACCTATAATAAATGTATTTTTCTTGGCTAATTCTTCCTTTTCATTTTCAAGTCTATCCGTTTCATACGCTATACGTGCAAACCTATTTCTGTCGGCCTTTGCTTTTTCCTGTATACTATCATTTACATGTATGTATAAACCCGAATAAAAAGCAGCATCTTTCTTGTCAATATTACCTAAAACCCGCAGAGTTTTTAAAATATCGTAACTGCTATTAATGTCCTTTGCTCTGTAATAAGCAAGCTTAAAATATCTTATAGCTTTTGCTGTATCTTTTTTAAACATAAAATATTCGCCCAGGTTATAATGGCTTGCAACTATGTCCGATGGTATACCTACGCTATCCCTGATTTTTAAAGACTGGTAAAAAAGTTCAGGCAGGTTAGAGAAATCATCATCCCTTAATTTAGCAGATGCATAATTATTTAAAAGACGGGCGTATAACGTAGCTCCATAAGCATTTTTATCATACTCTAAAGATTCTTTATAAACATCTACAGCCTTATCAGGCTGCCCTATTTTAATATATACTAAGCCAATATTATTAAGGCAGGAAGCACGATAAAATGCTATTTGCGCATCGGTATAACCATCTTTTTTAAAACGATCAAGTTCGCTTAATGCCAATTCGTAATATTTTATCGCTTCGGTATTATTGTTTTGACCATCAAGCGCTGCCGCAATAAGATTATAACAATTATGAACCTGTACCGCACTGCTTTGGCTTAACAACCTAAGTGCCTTGATCGCCTCAGTTTCGCAAAGTACATACTCCCCGTAATTGTAATATATATATGCCTTATACAGCACTATTTCACCCAAAACAATTGGGTTATTTAAATCTGTATACAATTTTTCAGCACGCCTGTAGTAGGTAAAAGCACTGTCGTTGTTATTTTTGGCATAGTAAGCCAGCCCTGAAAAGTATGACGCCTTAGCCATACTTAACGTATCGCGCGCATTTTCTCCTAACAAATAAACTTTTTTACTATTATTTAAAGATTTATCATATAAACCAATATCATAATAATCAACAGTAGTGCGTCTTAGATAATAACGGGTTAGAGAATCGTTTTTTTCATAGTTAGATATTTCTGAAAAAGCAGAGTCAATATATCGTTCACGCGCCTCATCAGAAAATGAGACGTCTTCTCCGGTAGCGAGAAGCTTTTCCACCCTTTTTTTAGATTGCCTGTTTTCATTAATTGACTTTTTACAGGAAGCTGCTAAAAGCACCACAATTAGAAAAAAACTATAGAAATGGAAGTTTTTCAAAATTTTTGAGGCGATAGTAATTTGTACTATCGCCTCAAAAATAATGTATTTTATGTTATCTCAAACTGATTATGGTTTAGGAGTTGGAGGTTTTGGAAGGTTTACATTACCATCACCAGTGCCGGTACCTAAACTTGTATCTGCTGAAGTATTTTGCTCAAGTGCGCTATCATCGGTTGAACATGATGTCATTGAAAGGCTTAAAGTTGCAACTAATCCAAGGGTAAAGATAATTTTTTTCATTGTAGTAAAATTTTAAAGTTGTAAAGTGTGTAAATATTCGTTTTTTAAATAATCAGTTAATTTCCTTTCTGATTCTGAAGCAAAACTACACCCAAAAACTTTATGTACCACTATGATTTACAGCAGGTTTAGTAAATATATACCCCAGACGAGTAACTCGCCCGATTTGCAGGGTAAATGATGCATTTTATAAATACTCCGGTGCAATCCTCCTAATTAGCGTATCGATATTTTCTTTAAATGTTTTAGAAAATGAGATGGATAAATCACTGTTATTTAGATAACATAGCGATTTACCAGTATTTATTCTAGACACGTGATTGCTGTTTACAATATAACTGTTATGTATCCTGAAAAAGAAAAATGGCAAATTCACCTCATAATGTTTAAGGGTTTTATAAGCTGTAAGCTTACGCCCATTTTGCAGATAAAAGTCAGTAGTATTATTATCTGCTTTTAAATATAAAATATCACTGAGCGATACGAATTGATAATCTCCGTAAGATTTTATACAAATAGTGGTATTGGCCGCAGGCGGATTTGTTTTTTGAAATTTCAATAATGTTTTACGTAAATCAAATTTATTAAGAGGTTTTAAAACATAATCAAATATTCCGGCACTTATTGCTTCAAAAGCAAACTTAGACGATTCTGTAAGTACCACAAATTGCGGCAATACGTCTAAATACTGGTGCAATTCTGTAATTAATGATAATGACAGATTGCCTTTTTTATTTTTAGGATTAATTTCTAAAAAAACAAGTCTGGGCTGCGTTTCTAATATTTTATTTATTGCATCTCCTTTATTATCAGCAACACCCACGCAAAAATATTCAGGAAAATCTTCAAACTGTCGAAGCGTTTCCTTTACATTTGCGTCGTCATTATCTATAATTAGGTATGAATATTGCACGTAAAAATATTAAAGAAAAATTTTGGCAATTTAAATAATCTTATTTTACTAATTTTACGGGAAAACCGTAATTTTTGTTAAACAGGGTTTTTTGTTTATTTCGCTATGAAAAAGGATCTGAATATTTTAATTGTTGACGACCACCCGATGACGGTAAATGGTTATGTTAACGTATTATCTGAAGAGGAATTTGAGGGTTTTAACCTTAATTTCTTAAAGGCTCTTAATTGCCAGGAGGCTTACGAGATTATTACAGGGCCTGACACTATTAATATAGCATACCTTGATTTAAGCCTGCCACCCTACCCTGATAAAAAGATATTTTCCGGGTTAGATCTTGGCGTACTTATACGCAACACTATACCCAACTGCACAATTATTATTCTTACTATGCACAGTGAGGCTGCGCTCATAGACCGTCTTTTAAAAGAAATAAACCCTCAGGGCATACTTTGCAAAAGCGATATTGACATTGACGAGTTTTTGAATGCCTTTAAAATAATTTTTGGAGGTGATACTTACCTGAGCCACAAAATTGTGAAATCGCTTAAAGATAAAGTGTTTGATAATTATAACCTTGACAGTTATGACAAACAAATATTAATGCGATTATCCGAAGGTATACTTACAAAGAACATTCCTAATTACGTACCACTGTCATTAAGCGCCATCGAGAAAAGGAAGGCGCACATGAAAAACATGCTACTACAAGGTCAGGGAGGCGACGACCATGACCTTATTGAGGCAATTAAAAAAATGGGTATATTATAATGTATATACGACGCCCGAAATGTGATCTTTTTTAGCACCTGTAACACTACCCAACACATTAACGTCTCCTCTTAATTTTAATACGCCAAGCAAGGCAAATATTAATGCTTCCTTAAATTGTATTGTCTTATCATCGGGCACAGCAATTACAGTATATTGTAAATGTGCCTGCAGCGTTTCAATCAAAAAAGTGTTGTATGCCCCACCGCCGGTAATAAGCAAACTGCCTTTTCCGCCTTGTTGATTTATACTATTTGCAATTTGTTTTGCCACATGTAGTGTAAACGTATGCAGCTTATCTTCATTACTGTTAGCATATTTTTCTATAAGCGGTAGCACCGTTTGCTTTACAAACTCAAAACCAAGTGATTTAGGATATGGCGCAGCATAAAAATCTAAATCATCAAGCTCTTCTGCTAATTGTGGTATTAGTTTCCCACTTTCAGCGATCTTTCCACCATCGTCGTAGGGAAGCCAAAGGTTATTAGCGTAAAAATTAAGTACGGTGTTAACCGGGCAGATATCATAGGCTGCGCGTGCACCGTTTTCCTCAAAAGATATGTTGCTAAAACCGCCAAGATTTAAGCAGTAGTTGTAATTAGCGAAGAGCAGCCTGTCGCCAATTGGTACCAATGGTGCTCCCTGCCCCCCGAGCTGCACATCCTGAACCCGGAAATCGCACACTACAGTTTGCCCAATCATCTGGGCAATCTCGGGAAGATTACCAATTTGCAACGTTATCCCGTCCTGAGGCCTGTGTAATATAGTGTGGCCATGCGAGCAAACCGCATCTAAATCTTTAATATCATATTTATCTATGAAATTGCTTATAATATCAGAGAGCAATACGGTGTATTCTTTATTTAACTGGTCTAAGGCAGGCATATCGAAATCGATAGCCGATTTAAGGATGTTTACCCAATCATCGGTATAAGCTATAGTTTCAGCTTCATGAATAGTAAAGCTCCATGCATCAGCAGTACAGGTTAATGTAATGTGCGCTAAATCGGTTCCATCCAGCGATGTTCCTGACATTACACCTATAACGTTATAGTTTTTCGTAATCATGGGCTAAAAATAATCATTCATTTTGAATTATTGCCATTAAATAACTACATTTGGACAGAATAAAACAAAAAAGTAATTTATTAATTATGGATTTCAAACTAACCGAAGAGCACCTGATGATTCAGCAGGCCGCCAGGGATTTTGCCCAGGCCGAATTGCTTCAGGGTGTGATAGAGCGCGATGAAAAACAGATTTTTCCCGCTGAGCAAATAAAAAAAATGGGCGAACTCGGCTTTATGGGCATGATGGTAGACCCTAAATATGGCGGCAGCGGTTTAGACACCGTTTCTTATGTGCTCGCCATGGAAGAGATTTCTAAAATTGATGCATCGGCTTCGGTAGTTATGTCGGTAAACAACTCACTTGTTTGCTGGGGCCTTCAGGCATTTGGAACCGAAGAGCAAAAACAAAAATACCTTACCCGCCTTGCAAGCGGCGAAATTATAGGCGCGTTTTGCCTTAGCGAGCCAGAGGCAGGCAGCGATGCCACTTCACAAAAAACATCTGCCATAGATATGGGAGACCATTACCTTGTTAACGGCACCAAAAACTGGATAACAAACGGTAGCACTGCCGATGTTTATTTAGTTATCGCACAAACACACGCCGACAAAAAACACAAAGGTATTAATGCCCTAATTTTAGAAAAGGGCATGCCGGGTTTTGAAATAGGCCCTAAAGAACAAAAACTGGGTATACGCGGTAGCGACACACACTCATTAATGTTTACCGATGTTAAAGTACCTAAAGAAAACCGTATAGGCGAGGATGGCTTTGGTTTTAAATTCGCAATGAAAACCCTTGCCGGTGGCCGTATAGGCATTGCCTCTCAGGCATTGGGTATTGCGGCGGGAGCTTATGAGCTTGCGCTTAAATATTCTAAAGAGCGTAAGGCATTTGGTACAGAGATTTGCAATCACCAGGCTATTGCCTTTAAACTTGCCGATATGCATGTGGCTATTGAGGCGGCACGCCATCTTTGCTTAAAAGCAGCTTGGGATAAAGATAATGGCAACAACTACGATATTAGTGGCGCCATGGCAAAACTTTTTGCGTCGCAAACCGCTATGGATACTACCATAGAAGCTGTACAGATTCATGGTGGTAACGGTTATGTTAAAGAATACCACGTAGAAAGGCTGATGCGCGATGCGAAGATCACGCAAATATATGAAGGCACATCAGAAATTCAGAAAATAGTAATTTCGAGAGCTATCATAGCACAATAAAAAAAGCCCTGTAAAACAGGGCTTTTTCATTTTCATTAATTCGCTCGGCAAATATCTTTCTGCCGTTAACGCTTTTCATAAAATCCTGGGAATAGCTTTGCTAAAAATATCTCGCATCCCACAGCGTCTATTTTAGCTGATACAAAAATGAAAAGCCGTATTTCTTTATAGAGATTCATCAAAATCTGAACTCAGTTAGATACTCAAAAAATATCGTTACATTAAAGTTATAGCATTAACCTATCTGGTCTTATGCAAAAGGTAAAATTAAACTCAGTAATATCTCTCTTTTAAGCAAATCAAATTAGTTAAATCGCTTACGCAAACAGATATTTTACCTTTTTATGCTTTCATTTCTGTTAGGTAGTTGCCGTATTTAAACTATAACTATTAAAAAGTGATTATATATTTAATTTTTATTTGTTTTTTAACGGATAAAGTAAGCATTATATCGAATAATGTGAACCTGTTTTTTGAGGACTGGATATCTTTTCTACATTTATAAAAAATTAGCACAAAAACCTATACCTGTTCTAATCCTTTTACGGTAAAGCAAGTATAATTTGTAAGTTAAAACGGCAAGTAAAGCATGATTAAAATGAAAGTTATTAGCCGAAATTTAGATCTTATTTAGCTAAAGAATAGTTACAGATTTTATAATAAAAAATTAAAAAAATACTACACCATTTAAAATACCATCCAGAAAAGGAATTATTCAACTAAAAAATTACTAAGAATGAACGTGATTGGTCAACGAATTAAAAAGCTACGCGAAGAGAAAGGAATCACCCAGGAGAGCATGGCGCTACAGCTGGATGTTACACAGAGCAATTATGGTCGTCTTGAAAAAGATGACAGGAGGCTAAATGTTGTAAAACTTCTTAAGATCGTAAGGATACTTGATATCAATATTATGTATCTGTTTAACGGCGTATTAAACGAAGGTCAGCAGGCAGACAATGCCAGCTTTAACAGCACCAACAAGGAAGTGTATGACATTCTTGTAGAAAGCCTTAGGGCAGAAGTGCAGCATCTTAAAGATGAAGTTAGTTTTTTACGGGTTATTGTAAGAAGCTAAAAGCACAAACTTATTTTACATACTTTAATACTTTTTGTACCGTTTACAATTTCGATTTAAATTGCTAATTTTATAGCATGGTACAAAAACCTAAAGCATTAAAATATAAAGTTATTGCCGGCTACCTATTACTGTTTGCAACAGCTGTAGTCTCGGTATGGTTTGTTTATACCGAAATTTTAAAAATTGCCCTGCCCGGCCAAACCGGGCAGGACAATAATAAAATTATAAAAATAAGCAACACAATTGCCAGCCTCTA
>Ga0265798_10001709_pt1 | contig 33541 bp, 35 predicted proteins | sample P3T30metagenome_FD_192430 | JGI IMG/M metagenome (GOLD analysis project Ga0265798, IMG submission 192430) | Plant litter microbial communities from East Loma Ridge, Irvine, California - P3 T30 | ecosystem: Environmental > Terrestrial > Plant litter > Unclassified | place: USA: California... | reverse complement strand
GCCGCCTGTTCCAGATCCTCGCCGCCACCGAGGACCGGCAGGAGGGCATGGCCGCCTTCGTCGAGAAGCGCGCCGCCGTGTGGAAGGGCCGCTAAGGCGCCCGGACATACCGCGACGGATTGCGGCGCGCCGGTCCGCGCCCTAGATCCTCGCGATGGATGAACCGTCCCTTCCGGTCCCCGCCGCGACGCTGGTGATCTTTCGCGAACGCCCAGGCACCGCGCCGGAGTTGCTGATGGTCGAGCGTGCCCGTGCGATGGCGTTCGCCGGCGGGGCAACGGTGTTCCCCGGCGGTCGCGTCGATCCCGGCGACGTTGCGCTGGCCGACGAACTGGGCGGTGATCGCGAGGACACGGCCGCGCGCATCGCCGCGATCCGCGAGACGATCGAGGAAGCCGGTGTGCCGATCGGCATCGTGCCGCTGCCCGATGCGGAGCGGCTGGCCGCTCTGCGTGCTGCGCTTCACGGCGGCGCCGCGATCGGTGCGGCGCTGGATGTAGGCGGCTTGACCATCGATCTTGCCGCGCTGGTGCCGTTCGCGCGCTGGCTGCCCACCCACCGCGAACGGCGCGTGTTCGATACGCGCTTCTATCTCGCGCTTTTGCCAGATGGCGCGCCCGACCCGGTGGTCGATGCGACCGAAACCGTCCATGCGTTCTGGGCGAGCGCGCGCAGCGTACTCGACGATGCGGCGTCGGACCGCCGACACGTCATCTTCCCGACCCGACGCGTTCTCGACCGATTGGCCGGCTACGCGGGCTTCGCCGATGCCCGCGTCGATGCGGCGGCGTTCCCGATCCGCACCGTCTCGCCGTGGATCGCGGATCGTGGCGGCGTGCCACACCTCTGTATCCCCGAGGATCTCGGCTACCCGATCACCGCCGAGGTGCTGGCGGACGTGTCGCGCGGTTGATGCAGGCGGTTCGGCGCGCCGCGCTGGCGGTGCTGATCGCGGCTTTGCTGCTGGTGGTGGTCCTCGCCGCAGTGGCCGGTCTGCGCACCAAGCCGGAGGATCTGCCATGGTCGCCGCTTCACCTCAGCGAGCCGGTGGGGCTGTTCACCGGCCGCAAGCTGGCGGGATTGCATGACAAGGCGACAAAGTGTGAAGCGCTGCTGACCGAGGCGGGCGTGCGCTTCACGCCCGCGCCGCCGATCAGGGAAGGCGCGTGCGGCTATGCTGACGGGCTCCGCTTCGACAGTGGGGGCGCGCGCCGGATCGCGCTTGCGCCCGCCGCTCCGGTCATGTCGTGCCCGGTCGCCGCCGGACTGGCGATGTGGGAATGGGACATCGTGCAGCCTGCCGCACAACGCTATCTCGGCGCGCCGGTGGTCGCGATCGAGCAACTCGGAACCTATAATTGCCGCCCGATCCGGGGCCGAACCAAGACGCTGAGCGAGCATGCCAGCGCCGACGCCATCGACGTATCGGCATTCCGGCTTGCCGATGGCACGCGCATCACCGTCGCGGACGACTGGCGGGGCGACGGCCCGCGCGCGACGTTTCTCCACACCGCTCGCAACGGCGCGTGCAAGGTGTTCGCGACCGTGCTCTCACCCGAATACAACGCGCTGCACCACAATCACCTCCACCTCGATCAGGCCACGCGTGGCGCGATCGGGTGGCGGGCATGTCGATGAACGTATCGGCGCTGCTGCACCGCCCCGCAGCCCGCGCGGATGTCGGCGCACTCAGTTGCGAAGCGCGGTCGCTTCCACCTTCTCGACCCACTTCGGATAGAACGCCGGCTGGCGGTTCGACCAACCCGATGCGGTTGCCGCCGCTTCGCTGATCGACTGGAGCAGTTTGCGCCGCAGATCTGGGTGGAGATGCGGCAACGCGGCCGCCGAACAGAACGCCGCCGGAAGCCACGGCCGCACCTCCGCACCGATCAGCCGCTCGTACAGGAAACGGTATGCCGAGAACGTCGTCAGCCGTCCCTGGCCGAGGTCGAATGCCGTCACCGTCATCAGAGGCGCGAGGAATGGTTCGATCGCGTCGAGGCCGCTATCGTCGGGGATCATCTGGCGAATGTCGGGTAGCCTGGCGTACAGCCGCGCCTGCGCCCGGATGCTTGCCGCCTCGACGACGTCGCGCGACCAGCGCGTCATCGCGTCGTCCCGGTCGAGGCCGATATCCAGCGAGCGGCGCACGTAGCGCTGCGTCGCAGACGAGAACCCCGCAAATTCCTTCATCTCCGCCAGCGTGACTGCACCAGTCGCCGGCTTCATGCGCGCACCCATAAACCCACCCCGCTCACTCGTGTTGAACCGAGGTATGATGCGCCTGCATGGTTAACACCGCGCTTAACGCTTCGTCGCCCGATATTCACATCGCATCATAGAAGCTGTTGCGATGCAACAAAGGTTGCGACGAACCGTGGCCGGACCGTAATCATACGGTAGCGGAACCGACGCAATTCCGCCCCCGGAGCGGTGTCGCGGGGGCGGGAAGGGTATTCAGGCGGACTTTTCGTCCTGCAACTTGCGTTCCGCATCCGCGTCGTATCCGGATGATACCGGAGGCGCGTTGTTGCTGCTCGGCTGCGAGGTCGAGGGCGGATCGCTGGCGTCCATCGATTCGTCCAGCCCGCGGTCGAGCTTCGCTTCGGGGTTCGCCGGATCTGCCTCCAGCCGCGCGACGATCGAGGCGTCGCGGCCGGCATCCTGCGCATGCTCGACGTGCTCGCCGCTGTTGCTCACGCCTTCCTTGGTGTCCTCTGTCATTGCCGCTCTCCAGGCTGTTACGTAGGTAGAACGGACGCACGCGTGTTGCGTTCCGACGTTCAGTCGTCGAGCCGCACCACCGAAACCCGCTGATAGTTGAGCATTGCGCCGCCGAACACGGTCATGAAGGCGATGTCGGTCGCGTCCCGGCCCACCGCGATGCGCACCAGATCGCTCGCCGTCGCCATGCCGGTCGCGTCGACCAGCCGCCACGCGCCATCGAGCCACAGTTCCGCCACCGCGTGGAAGTCGGGCGGCGACACGTCGGGCGCATAGGCCGACACGCAGCGCGCCGGAATGCCGCCCGCGCGTGCCAGCGCGACGAGCAGGTGTGCATAATCGCGACACACGCCCTTGCGGTTGGCAAAGGTGCTCAGCGCGGTCGTGGTGCCATTGCTGCTGCCCGGTTCGTAGCTGAGGTGATCCGCGACCCAGTCGACCAGAGCGACCGCCAAAGCACCCCCGCCGAGCGACCCGAATGTCTGGTTGATGAACCCCTCGAACTGATCGGACTCGCAGTAGCGGCTGGGCAGCAGGTAGGGCACCGCCTCCGCCGGCAGCATTCGTGGCGCTGTCTCGGGCAGCGTGGCCAGCGCCACCTCGGTCCGGTCCAGCGCCACCACGGCACGGTACGTCGCTTGAAACCAGCCTTCCGCCAGCGCCCAGCACCGCTGGCCGATGCCGTCTTCGCCAGCAATCGCACGCAGCGGCTCGCGGCTGGTGACGATCAGGCTCTCGGATTCGATGTGTTGATCCAGCATCGCCGCCGCCTCGACCAGCAGCAGCATGCTATATGCCCCGTCGATCGTATAATCGAGCTCGACGTCGATCTTCAGGCGCATCCAAGGAGTCTTTCGCAAACAGGCAAAAAGGCCCGGTGGGTTTCCCCACCGGGCCTCGAAGAGTTCTAAACGATGTGCGGCTTAGTTGCGGTTGCCGAACAGGCGCAGGATGAACAGGAACATGTTGATGAAGTCGAGGTACAGGTTCAGCGCCGACATGATGATCATGTGCTGCTCGGCCCCGGTACCGGCGACTTGAGCATACATGCTCTTGGTGCGCTGGGTGTCGTAGGCGGTGAGGCCAGCGAAGATCAGCACGCCGACGAAGCTGATCACCATCGCGAGCGGACCCGAATGGAAGAACAGGTTCAGCAGGCTCGCGACGATCAGGCCGACCAGGCCCATCATCAGGAACGTGCCCATCGCCGACAGGTTACGTTTGGTGGTGTAGCCGTACAGGCTGAGGCCACCGAACGCCGCTGCCGCCGCGAAGAACGACTGCGCGATCGCGATCGGCGAATACACCAGGAAGATCGTCGAGAGCGACAGACCCATCGCCACCGCGAAGCCCCAGAACATCAACTGCATCGTGGCCGCCGACATGCGGCCGCCACCGAAGCTCATCGCGAAGATGAAGCCGAGCGGTGCAAAGCTGATGATCCACTTCAGGATACCGCCACCCAAGAACACCTGCGCGGCCATACCGCTGGCGACGAATGCCAGAGCCACGATGCCGCTCAGCAGCACCGCCGACATCATATAATTGTAAACAGACATCATATAGCGCCGCAGACCCGCGTCGAACGCGCCTGCACGCGCCGCCGAATCCGCCCCGAAGGGGGAGGCGTTCGAACGGGGATCAGACCAGTTGGCCATAGCGATTCATCTCCTTGCCCGGCCACTTGCCGGCGTGCACTTATGAATATCGGCCTTTGCGAGCGTGTTTTCAAGCAATTCCGCCTGCAACCGATGTCGTTGTCTTCTGTTAATGACGTGTTGCCATGCACCGACTTTTTGTTGCTCTGCGCCCACCGCGCGCGATCCGCTCGCTCCTCGCCGAAGCGATGCACGGCATCGCCGACGCGCGCTGGCAGGATGACGACCAGCTACACCTGACGGTCCGCTACATCGGCGAGGTCGATCGCCGCATGGCGGAGGATATCGCGGTCGAACTCGGCCATGTCCATGCCGGCGCGATTGACGCGCGCATCGCCGGCATCGGAGCGTTCGACCGGCGCGGGCGGATCGACGCTTTATGGGCCGGCCTGACACCACACGACGCGCTCGCCGGGCTGCACCGCAAGGTCGATCACGCCTTGGTCCGGCTCGGCCTGCCGCCGGAGGGCCGCGCCTATCTGCCGCACGTCACGCTCGCCCGCCTGCCGCGCACCGCCGATCCGGCCGAGATCGAAGGCTGGCGCGCCGCGCACGCGGGTCTCGCCAGCGCCGCCTTCCGGATGGAACACCTCATCCTGTTCGAAAGCACGCTCGGCCACGACGGCGCGCGCTACGACACGGTGGCGCGCTGGCCGCTCGGCTGACCGTTTGGGTCAGATCCCGTCGATCATCTCCGCCAGTACCTCCAGGCAAGCGCCCGCCAGCCGCTTGCAGCGTTCAGGCGACCAGCCGAATTCGGCGTCCGCGTTGGCGTCATGATCCTTGAACGGCATCTCCAGTGTCATCCCGACCGCGCCAAAGCGGTGCGCGACCTGATTGGTCGACATGGTGAGATTGGCCTTGCCCGCCGCCGACTTGCCGTAGCCGAGCTCCATCTGGAAATCGGGCGAGTGCGCGGACAGGCGGCGCTGGAACGCATAGAAATGCTCGCCCTGCGCGTCGGTCCAGTTCGGGATACCCTCGAACCCGGCGATGAAATTGGCCGGGATCGATTCGTCGCCGTGCACGTCCATCGCGAAGGCCACACCAGTCGCGTCCATCGCGTCCCGCACGCACAGCACTTCCGGGCTGCGCTCCGCGCTCGGCGCGTGCCATTCGCGGTTGAGGTTCACGCCCGCAGCATTGGTGCGCAGATGCCCACGAAAGCTGCCGTCCGGGTTCATGTTGGGGACGAGGTGGAACGTCGCCTTCGCCCGCAGCGCCGCCGTCACCGGGTCGGCGGTGTCGGTCAGCCGCTCCAGCGCGCCCTCCATCCACCATTCCGCCATCGTCTCACCGGGATGCTGGCGCGCATAGAACCACACCGGCTTCGGTCCATCGCCGACGCTGAGGCAGTCGATCGCGCGCCCGTCCAGGCTTTGCCCCAGTTCGCGGTAGGTCACCCCGGGCTCGCGCGCCATGCGTGCGATCAGCGCGTCGTGCCGGTCCATCGTGTACGGCGCGAAATAGGCGAACCAGACCAGTTCGCTTTCCCCTGTGGAGCGGAACTCCAGCACGCCGCCGTCATAGCGCGTCTCCGCCAACGCCCACGTCTCGCGGTCGGTGCTCATCCGCACCTTGTAACCCGGCCAGCCCGGCGGATAGGCCGAGCCGGCGGCGTTAACGATCCGGTAGGTGAGGGCGCGACCCTTCGCGCCCGCCACCCGGAAGTGAAACCACTGGTAGAAATCGCTGCCCTTGTCGGTCACGATCTCCAGCGTGACGGTCTCGCCCTCGATACCGGTCACGCGAATGTTGCCGCTGTCGAAGGCGGCGTTGATGCTGATGCTCATCGCACCGTGATAGTGCGCCCCGATACGCCCGGATAGTCCCGGAAAAGCGCGCTGGCGAGTTTGTGCGCAGCGGCATCCGCCTGCGAGGCCGCCGCGGTTTCCGGCGCGGCGGTGCGGGCACGGCCTTCCCAGATCACGCTGCCGTCGCTGCGCCGCTTGATCTGCACCGACAGCTCGGTGAGGATCATGTAATGGTGCTTGGCCTTCCCGATCGGGAAGGAGATGCCGCCGCCAAGGCCGATCCCGCCGCCGCCGCCGCGCCGTCCGCCGCCGCTGAAGCCACCGCCGCCGAGGCCGAGCGACACGCCCGAGCGCGGTGCCGCCGCATCCTCCTCGGTCGTGCGCGTGAAGCCGACCACCGCGAGGAACTGCCCGGCGTCGTTGCCGGTCGCCGCGCCATAGCCATAGCGCATCAATTCGGTCTGCACGGCGGCCGCATAGGTCTTGAACTCGAGGCTGGCCGGCGATCCGCCCGGGGCCGGCTCGACCGCAAGCGTGCCCGTCACCATCGGCGCGCCGAGGTGGAAGCGCGTCACCTGCACCGGCCCGCCCGCCGTCGTCGAACAGCCGGCCAGCGCCAGCCCGGGGAGTGCCATCGCCACTGCAAACAACGCCTTCATGTCTTCGCTTCCTTACCTTGCGACCGCTCGTTACCTAGGTGAAACGCTCACGCCGCGCCATCGTATCCCGAAGGTTCCGGCAGGATTGTGTCGGTGACCCGAGATTTTTCGGAGGCCCGCCGCCTTGACTTGGCTGCTGCGCGACTCTAGGCGAGCGCCTTCTTTTTCCGCACCTCTAAAGCAAGAAGCGAATCGATCATGAAGATCCGCAATTCCCTGAAGTCGCTCAAGGACCGGCATCGCGACAACCGCGTGATCCGCCGCCGTGGCCGCACGTACATCATCAACAAGACCAACCGTCGCTTCAAGGCTCGTCAGGGCTGATTGCGAACACGGTGCCGTCCGTCGTCATTTTCGACGTCGGCAATGTCCTGTTCGATTGGGACCCGCGGTTCCTCTACGAGCGCCTGATCGGCGACGATCGGGCGCTCGACGCGTTCCTGCGCGACGTCGCGACCAAGGACTGGCATTTCCAGCATGACGCCGGACGCCCCTTCGCCGACACCTCGGCGGAGCTTGCGGCGTTGCACCCCCAGCACGCCGATCTGATCGCCGCCTGGGGGCCGCGCTTTATCGAACAGCTTGGCGACATGCTGCCGGGTATGCGCACGCTGGTCGACGATCTGCATGCGCGCGGCGTGCCGCTCTATGCGATCACCAACTTCTCGGGCGAGTTCTGGCCGCCGTTCCGCGATCGCGAGGCTGCGCTGTTCGATCGCTTTCAGGGCATCGTCGTCTCTGGCGACGAACTGCTCACTAAGCCCGATCTGGCCATCTACCGGCTCGCGCTCGACCGCTTCGGCATCGCGGCGGAGGATGCGGTGTTCGTCGACGATCGCGCCGACAACGTCGCCGCCGCCGATGCGGTCGGCATTCGCGGCGTGTTGTTCACCGATGCCGATGCATTGCGTGCCGATCTCGCGCGATTCGAGTTGCTGTAGAGAGCGCGTTCTGAACGACGGCTTACGCCCAACAGCAGTCATTACCAACGCTCCGACTTCTCGTGACTGGTAATTTCGTAGAGGTAATAAGCTACTTGGCGGAGGTGTCTGCCCCAATGAATTTGATATTGGAACTTGAAATGCCAGTGAGCATCGTCGGGGCCTAAAACCTCGAAACGCCAAATTGCTTTTTGAAGGTCGCCGCAAATATCAGCGAGGTCGTCAATGGCGTCCCCAAGCACCGGCTTTTCATCTAGATCGCTCAAGGGCCAAGCGACTGGATAATGGCCGTAATGTGGGAACCTCTCGGACAGGCGGCTCCTCGCTCCCTCATAGTCGGTTTTCGGCGGTTCGCTTTCGTTCTGATGTGGCTCGCCGTCAGGAGTGTCATGATAAGCGAGCGCAAGCTGATCCAACGCTCGCGCCAAAACTTCATCTGCCGGCGGCGCGCCTTCCAGAATTAAGGACAGGAATCGTCGTGCCGCAGCGACCGTGGGAGTGTCATTCATTAGCGCAGGGTCGCATGCTGTACGGCATTACTCAACGTCCGCTGTCCACCATGGTCGGACATTTAGCCTAACCGCCAAGGTCACGCGTCATTCGCCTCCACGGAGAGCGCCACCCGATCAATCTCGCGGAGCATCGCCACGAACGCCGCCACCCGATCCGCGTCAAACCCGCCGAAGATGCGCTGCTCCAGCTCGAGCGCCTTGGGCGCGACCTGTTCGTAGAGCGCCTGTCCCGCCGCAGTCAGCCGCAACAGGTGCGATCGACGGTCGCCTGCATTCGGAGCACGCTCGATCAGGCCGCGCTCGACCAAAGCGATTGCGGCGCGGCTCACCGTCACCTTGTCCATCCGCGTCTTCGCGCCGATCGCCTGTTGCGTGATGCCTTCGCCCTCGGCGATCACCGCCACCAGCCGCCACTCCGGGATCGTCAGTCCGAACAGCGCCTGATACGCCCGCGCGATCCGGTCGCTCACCAGATTGGAAGTGAACGACAGCCGAAACGGCAGGAAGTCGTCGAGCGTCAGCGCAGGGTCGGTCATCACCTCAGCCTATGGCGCGTAGCGGCGCGGTTCAAGCGCCGGGCAGGCGTGCCTTGGGGAAGCCCGCCCATGCCGCGTCGTAATCGGGCTGAGCGTGCTCCAGCGCGTACTCGGTCGGGCGATATGGCCAGCAGCTTTCGACCATGAACGCCATCGTCCCATCGATCTTGCGCGGTTGCAGCTCCGCCGCGCTCGCCGCGCGCCAGCTCGCCACGTCGGGGCCGTGCCCCGCCATCAGGTTGTGCAGCGACAGCCCGCCCGGCGCAAAGCCATCGGCCTTGGCATCATAGGCGCCGGTGATGAGCCCCATCGCCTCCGACATGATGTTGCGGTGGAACCACGGCGGGCGGAAGGTATCCTCCGCCACCATCCAGCGTGGTGGGAAGATCACGATATCGGCATTGGCGCGCCCCGGCACATCCGACGGCGAGGTGAGCAACGTGAAGATCGACGGATCGGGATGATCGAAGCTGACGCTGCCGATCGTGTTGAACCGCGCGAGATCGTAGCGCCAGGGGTTGAGGTTGCCGTGCCACGCCACCACATCGAGCGGACTGTGGTCGAGCGTGGTTATCCACAGACTTCCCAACGACTTTTGCACAATCTCGAACGGCGCGTCGACATCCTCGAACCATGCCACCGGCGTCTCGAAATCGCGCGGATTAGCGAGGCCGTTGGCACCGATCGGCCCGAGATCGGGCAGGCGGAACAGCGCACCGTGGTTCTCGGCGATGTAACCGCTCGCCGCGCCATCCGGCAGCAGCGCCCGGAACCGCACGCCGCGCGGGATCAGCGCGATCTCACCGGGTGCGACGTCGATCCGCCCGAGTTCGGTCAGCAGCGTGAGCCGGCCCGATTGCGGCAGGAACAGCAGCTCGCCGTCTGCATCGACGAAGGCGCGGTTCGTCATGTCGCGGTTGGCGGCGTAAAGGTGGACCGCGACGCCCTCCAGATCGGCCGGATCGCGGTTGGCGAGCATTGTGGTGATGCCGTCGATCAGGTCGGTCGGCTCGGTCGGGGCAGGGGCGGGCGACCAGCGCAGCCGGTTGGGCGCGAGCGGTTCGGCGCTGGTCCCTGGCGCGAACCGCTGCGCGCCTTCGTAGCGGGTATAAGGCGGATGCTCAGCGGAGGGCCGCAGCCGGTAAAGCCAGCTGCGCCGGTTCTCATGGCGTGGCGCCGTGAAGGCGGTGCCGGAAAGCTGCTCGGCGTACAGCCCGAACGCGGGGCGCTGCGGCGAATTGCGCCCGATCGGCAGCGCGCCTGGCACGGCCTCCGTCGCGAAGTGGTTGCCGAAGCCGGTTTGGTATTCGGTCATAGCTCTTCCCTTCCACGCCTCCCGTCGGTCGCGGCAGAGCCGAGCCCTATGGACTGGCCCTGCTGTGCCGGCACCTGCGCGCCCGCGTCAGGTCGATGCTTGCGCATCCACCGTGACGACACCGCGCCGAATCTGATCGAGCTCGATCGATTCATACAGCGCCTGGAAATTGCCGTTGCCGAAGCCCTGATTGCCCTTGCGTTGGATGATCTCGAAGAAGATCGGCCCGAACATGTTCTCGGTGAAGATCTGGAGCAGCAACCCCTCCGTCTCGATATCGCCGTCGATCAGGATGCGGTTGTGCTTCAGCCGTGCGAGATCCTCGCCGTGACCGGGCACGCGCTTGTCGACCAGCTCGTAATAGGTCTCGATCGTATCCTGCAACCGGACGCCGCGTGCGCGCAGCGCCTCGACGGTGGCGAAGATGTCGTCGGTGGTCAGCGCGAGGTGCTGGATACCTTCGCCATTATACTCGCGGATGAACTCCTCGATCTGGCTCTTGTCGTCCTGGCTTTCGTTCAGGGGGATGCGGATCGCCTTGTCCGGCGCGATCATAGCCTGACTGAACAGCCCGGTAGCCTGTCCCTTGATGTCGAAGAACTTCTGCTCCTCGAAGCCGAACAGCGTGCGGTAGAACGCGCTCCACACCCGCATCTGCCCACGCCGGACGTTGTGGGTGAGGTGATCGAGCAAATCGAGGCCGACGCTGTTGGCGGCTTCCTTCTCGCGCCAGCCCGGGAACTCGGCCCAGTCGGCGTAGAGGTCCACCCCGTCCTGAATGAAGTAGAGGTACGACCCGCCGATTCCCTGGATGACGGTATCGTCTTCCTCGGTCGGCTTGGCGCCATTGGCGAGCGCCCATTCCATCGCCTTTGCCGGATCGGCGACCCGGAACGCCATCGCGCTGGCGGAGGCGCCATGTTCGCCACGGAAGGCGGCAACGCGGCCGGCCTCGTCGCGGTTGATCATCAGGTTGATCCGTCCCTGCTTGTAGCGGGTGATGTTCTTGGCCGGATGGCGGTGCGTAGCCGTGAAGCCGATCTGTTCGAGCTGTCGGCCCATGCCGATCGGATCGGGCGAGGTGAACTCGACGAACTCGAAGCCGTTCAGGCCGAGCGGGTTCTGAGGCGGGTTTTTTGCGGCATCCTGTTCCATGGCGCAAAGATATGGCTACGCGAAGATGGTGTCAAATGAAACCATCTGCCGTAAGCCTCGCTCCGTCGTGGCTCAGCCGGTTCGCCGCAATACGTTGCGTGCACCGCCGACGATGCGCGACAGGATCAACTCGTCCAGCCCCGCATAGCCGAGCCCGAGATGGTCCGGACGCACCGTCGCCGTCGCGATCAGCCCCAGCGAGCCGGTGCGCAGCCCGGTCCGGCCCACACGCGCCCAGCGTCTTGCCGTCTCCCAGCGCAGCAGCTTGCGGCTGGCCGCATCCGGCCGCCGCGTCTCGATGAAGTGCGCCTGCAACCGCACCAGCGTGTCACCCAGCCGGCGAAGCGTCGCGCGATCGGGCACGGGCAATTGCCCCATCACATAATGGACCAGCAAGGACGCGACGTCCTCGGCCTCCTCGCCGAGATGATCGCGGTGCGCGTCGGCCAGCACCGCCACCGAACAGGCACGTAATTCGTCGACGCGCCGCTGCGACAGGCTGCCCCGCGTACGGCGATACGTCATCAACTCCTCGTCGAGCCGGGCGATCGTGCCGAAACGGGCGATGCGATGATAGAGGTCGTAATCCTCCGCGCAGATCAACTCGGGCCGCATGAAAATGTCGAGCCGCCGCGCGGCGTCCGCGCGCATCATCACCGAGGACCATACCAACGGATTCTCGATCTTGAGCAGCCACTCGATCACGCTCGGCGTGGTCGTGGCGGCGAGCGTCGGCGGCAGGATCGCGCCGTCGTCGAAGATGTTGGCGGCAGTGCCGAGCAGCACCGTGCCGGGATGGGCATCCAGATACGCGACCTGACGCGCGAACCGCTCCGGATGACAGAGATCGTCATGGTCGAGCGCGGCGATATATCGCCCGCGCGCGTGCGCAAAGCCGACGTTGCGCGCGCGCACCACCCCTTGATTGACCGGCTGTGCGATGATGCGGATGCGTGGATCGTCGAGGCTCTCGATCACCGCGACGCCTGCGTCGGTGGAGCAATCATCAACCACGATCAGCTCCCAATCGCCGAACGTCTGCGTTTGCAAAGTGGCGATTGTCTCGGCGACCAGTGCCGCGCCGTTGTAGAGCGCCATCAGTACGCTGATCGTCGGGGCGGGCGAGGACTGCATCACGCGCTTTATCGACTGGCGGGTGCTAAAAAGCCGTTACGGGGCTGGCGGCAGGCAGCCGAGCCGTGCCTCGATCCGGTCGAGACGCTCGGCAATGGCGAGATCGATCTTCTCGTGCAGGCGCAGGATCTCGAGTTCGGTGCGCAGATTGACCTCGTAATCCAGGCTCGCGGCGAGCCGGTCCTTTTGCGATTGGCGGTTCTGGCTCATCATGATCACCGGCGCCTGAATCGCGGCAAGCGTCGACAGCATCAGGTTGAGGAAGATGTACGGATACGGATCGAACACCAGGCCCCAGCGCGCCAGCACGTCGCTGTTGAGCAGCATCCAGCTGAACAGCACCACCGTGAACGCGATGATGAAACCCCACGATCCACCCACCGCCGCGACCCGATCGGCAAGCCGCTCGCCACGGGTTGAGCGCTCGTCGGCGACATCGGCGGCATCGCGCGCGATCGGCAGCTTCGACTCGATCTTGTCGAGCACGTTCTGCTGCTCGACATCGAGTTGGCGGGTGTGCGCACCGAACATGCGCGACAGCGGATTGTGCGAAGACGCCATGTGCTCAATCCAGGATCATCGGCAATGTGGGGGCGACGTAGCGGGTCAGGTCGAGCGTCCATTCGGTGTCGCCATCCTCGCGCTCAGCGACTTTCGTGAAGCCGAGCTTGCCGAAATGCTCGCGTACCATCGCGTTCTTGGCGCTGGGGATATATTCGCCGGCCAACCGCGTGGCACCGGCCGCGCGTGCGGCTGTCGCGACATGCGCCAGCACCGCCTCCTCGACGCGGCGGCCGAGCACGCGGCAACTCATCAGCCACGTTTCGCAACGCCATTCCTCGGCACCGCACGCGAACACCACGACCGAGATCATGCCGTTGTCGCCAAACCGGTCGGCAAGCCGCACCTGCATGGTGAAGCGTGTCGGATCGGCGGCAAGCGCGGCGATATCGGCCTCGGTGTAGCGGCGCGTCGTCAGATTGAACTGGTTCGATTTGTTGGCAAGCTGCGCAATGCGCGCGCGTCCGGCCTCGTCGAACGGCGCGATCGTGCACACCATCTCCAATGAGCGGTGATAATCGTCGAGGTTGCTGACCTTGCCCAGCACCGCCGCGCGTTCGGCGTTGGCGCTGTACATCGCCGCACGCCCGCGATCCTCGTCGCCAAACGACACCGCCTCGAAATAGCCGGCTTGGCCCAGGATGCGCACGAAGTCGGCGGGGTTGCTGCCGACCTCGGGCACGGCGACCTCGGGCAGTTCGCGGCGCACCTGCGCGCGTTCGGCCGGGTTGTCGTCGAGGAACACGAGCGCATCGGTACCGATGTTGAGCGTGGCGGCAATCGCACGCAAATTCTGCGCCTTGTCGGTCCAGTTAGCGAGGAACGCCGCGATATGCTCCTCGCGCAGCAGCATCTCGCTGTGGCCGGTAAAAGGCAGGCGTGCGGCGGCATCCTCGTTCTTGGAACACACCGCCAGCACCACGCCGCGCGCGCGAAGATCGAGCGCGAACGCCTGTACCGCCAGATGCGCCTCGCCGGTGCCGGACCCTTGGCCGAGCAGGATGCCGTCGATCCCGTCGTCGCCGATGATCCCGCCCCACAGCGTATTGTCGAGATCGAGCACCAGGCATTTGCGCGCGAGGCCCCGGAACGCAGCCAGCAGCGTGCACAGCCGGTCGACGTAGAGCGGAACGGCATCGAGCGCGAACGGCAGCTTGGCGTCGTGCCACAGCCGTGCATCATGCCACTGCGCCAAGCCAACAGTTGCGGCGATAAACGCGGTGTCGAGCAGCAGGTCGCCGCTGCCGACCACAGCCGCGCGCAGCCGCGTGTTGAACGTGTCGATCAGCCAGCGGACGGTACCGGCAAGCTGCCCGTCGAAATTGCCGAACAGGCTCTCCAGCGGTGGCACCAACGTCTGCACGATCACCGCCGCGCCGACGTGGGCGCGACCACCTTCGCGCAGCGCCGCGACATAGTCGAGCGCCCGGGTGACGGTCGCTTCCGCTTCCGCGCGGTCGAGGCAGGGGCGCGCGAGGCCGAGCGCCTGCGGGTCGAGCGCGAGCAGCACCGCATCGGGTCTGCCTTGCGCGATCGTGGAACCCGGATCGAGCAGTTGCTGCGCAGTCTGCCCGTAGTCGGCGAGATCGGTTCCGATCAGCAGACCGTGGCGCAATCCTGCGGCGGGGAGCGCGTAAGCGATACCTTTGGCGGTGTGCGTCGCGACGATCGCTAGCCGCAGTGGTCGTAAACCGGCGCCGGTCAGATCGTCGCCATGGGCGGTAACGAGGCGGCTCGCCTGCTCGAGCTGGGTAGCGTCGAGCGCGGTCTGCACCAGCAAACGCAACGCGGCCGCGTCGAACGGCTCGGCGCTACGGATCGCCTTCAGTCGGGAACGAAAATCTGTGGGGGCTGCAAGCAGCCAAGGCAGGCCGAACGGATCGCGCATCGGCTCCGGCCTGCCGGTCAGGCCGTGTGTGCGGCGATACTGTCGACGAGATCGCCGACCCGGGAGAAGCCCTCGATCTCGGCGCTGGAGAAGCGGAACCCGAAGCGCTTTTCGACGGCGACGATGAAGCGGATGTGGCTCAGGCTGTCCCACTCCTCGATCACGTCGGCGGACAGATCGTCGGAATAGTCAAGCGCGTCGAGATCGAACACGTCGCACATGATCTCGGTGACGATGCCGGTGATCTCTTCGCGGTTCATACTGTCGCCCCGTTGCTACTTCGCCGTCGCTCTGGCGCAGTTCGCCCGCCAAGGCAACGCCCGAGCGGAGGACGCGATCAGAACGCGTTGCGGTGGAGTAGCACCCGGAACGTCATCGCGATAATCATCAGGTCGCGCCAGATCGACCAGGTATCGAGATATTCGAGATCGGCCTGCAAACGGTTGCTCAGATCGGACTCGTGCACCGTCGCGCCGCGATACCCGCGCACCTGCGCCAGCCCGGTAAGCCCCGGCTTGGCGGCATGACGATGCCAGTACCGCGTATCCACCTCCCAGAACAGTTTGTCGGCGGCACGCGAGCCGAGCGCATGCGGGCGCGGACCGACGATGCTCATGTCGCCCTTCAGGACGTTCACGAGCTGCGGCAACTCATCCATGCTGGTGCGGCGGATGAACTTGCCGACGCGGGTGATGCGATCATCGTCGCGTGAGGCCGATCGATTGCCCGCGTGATCGGACTGAAGCACGCGCATGCTGCGGAACTTCAGCATCTTGAACATCTGGTTGCCACGGCCAATGCGGGTCTGCTTGAAGAACACCGGGCCGGGGCTGTCGAGCTTCACCATGATCGCGATTACCGCCAGGATTGGCAGCAGCGCGATCACCGCGCCCAGCGCCAGCGAAAAGTCGAACCCGCGCTTCATGAAGCGGTCGAACAGGCCAAGCGGCCCGTTGGCAATGACGATTGTCGTCGCACTGCCGTGATTACCGAGGCCGAGTGGGGCGAGGTTGTGCAGTTCGGGCGCGACGATCTCGCTCTGGATATTGGCGCCTTTCAGCGCGTGGGCCCAGGCGGTGCGGCGTGCCGGGTTGCACGCGACGACGACACGGTCCGCGCTTTCCAGCGATTTGGCGAGCCGATCGTACATCACCGGATCATGCTGTTCGGGATCGAAAAACGATTCGGGGGAGATCACGACCGAAAAGACGCCCGGCGGCACCGGCTGGTCGCTTTCGCAGATCAGGATCACGCTGAACGGATTGCCGCCGATGATCGATACCATGTGTTTTACGAACAGATAGCGCGCGGCGAACATCGTCAGGATCGCAAAGATCGAGCCGACCGTTACCAGCAGGCGCGGAAATCCCTCGGACGCGCGCACGCAGAACGCAACGAAGATCACCGCGCTGATCGCGATCACCAGCGCCTGCACGCCCTTGGCGATCGCACGGAACGGATCCTGCAAATTCGCGGCGGCATAGGCATGTGCGTTGAGTGCGGTGACGAGATAGACCGGCAGCAGCACCGCGAGCAGCACCAGCCACACGCGGTCCGCGCCGAAGTGTCCGTGTAACAACGCCGCGATCAGGAACGATACGGTGATGGACAGGAAGTCGACCAGCACCAGCGTGGTAAAGGCACGCGTCCGCAAAGCAGAAGCGCGCGGACGCCACGAAGGCTTTCCGGCCGACATCACCATATCAGGATACCCGTTCTCTGGCGTCCAGTCGGATCGTCCGATTTCCAGGTTCATGATCGCATCCTACACGTTGGATCAAAGGTAGCGCGCCCATAAAAATACAGAAGATGATGCAAGTTATAAAGCAGATTTTTTGCATTGCAGCATCAAATCACGTGATCAACCCGTCAGGTCGTCGCGTCTTTGTGGGTGGGGCGGGTCCGATGTTCCTCGAAGTTAACCGAAAAACCGTAGCCGCTGTTTCACGGGATAATCGCGCCAATCCTCCGGAACGGACATAACGCGCCGGAACTTGAGCCTTGGCAAGGGTGCATTCCCGCGTCCGCTGTCTGACTGTTGACGAGAAAACGTCAGCGGCAAGCGAGTTCGAATCGGACCAGCGCGAAGGCGCACGCGCGACTTTTGCTGGTCTCTCCACATCCACCCCTTGAGACCGTGTCGGCCATTTGGGTCCTCAACCAACACGATCGCAGAACGTTGCGGGTAAGTGCCACATTCGCGGCATCATGCGCAACATCGCGCGCTGCAGTCGGACCAGCTACGCCAGAAATGCGACCGATCGTCCGGCCGCCCTCGCCGGATCAGCCGGCGAGCCGGAGCAGTTCCTGCCGAACCTTCGGGGCCGGCTGATCGGGCCAGATGCCGCGCGTGTCGTAGACCTGCTTGTCCACGCGCTCATCGAGAGGCACGGATTTGAACACGTCATGGTCGACCAGCACGATCATGATGCCGCAGCTCTCGATCGCGGTGTCGATGTCGATCAGGCCGGCACCGGTGCCCTTGAACTCCGCCGGCAGGGCGGACGTATAGGGCTCGACAACCGCGATCCGGCTGCCGAAACGGCGCGCCAGTTCGGCGGAGACTTTCAGCGCGGGGCTCTCTCGGAAGTCGTCGATGTTCGCCTTGAACGCGAGGCCAAGGCACGCGACACGCGCACCCGGCTGTGCCTCGATCATCGCGGCGGCGCGCGCCACCACATAGTCTATCTTCGCGTCGTTCACCTCGCGCGCGGTGCGGATCAGTGGCGAGTTGGCGGGATCCGCGTGCACCAGGAACCACGGATCGACCGCGATGCAATGGCCGCCGACACCGGGGCCGGGCGACAGGATGTTGACGCGGGGATGGCGATTGGCAAGCCGGATCACCTCCCACACATCGACCTCCATCGTGTCCGCTAAACGGCTGAGTTCGTTGGCGAAGGCGATGTTGACGTCGCGGAACGCGTTTTCCGTCAGCTTGGTCATCTCGGCCGCGCGGCTCGTCGTCGTTACGCAGGCGCCGCGCACGAAACGACGATAGAACGACAACGCTTTCCGCGCGCAGCGTGGGGTGATGCCGCCGATCACGCGATCGTTGTCGATCAGTTCGACCAGGATGCGGCCCGGCAACACCCGCTCCGGGCAATAAGCGATGGCGATGTCGGCGGCTTCTCCGGTCTTGCCCGGCACCTTCAGATCGGGCCGCAACTTGGCGAGCAGATCGCGCACCCGCTCGGTGGTGCCGACCGGTGAGGTCGATTCGAGGATCACCACGTCACCCGCCTTCAGCACTGCCGCGATGGTGGTGGCGGCGCGCAGGACGTAGCCGATGTTGGGCGCATGATCGTCCGCGAACGGCGTCGGCACCGCGATGACGAACACGTCGGCCGGCTCGACCTGCGTCGATGCACGCAGGTTTCCGCGCGCGACCACGCCCGAGACGAGCCCGTCGAGATCGACCTCCTCGATATGCACCTTGCCCGAATTGACCGTCTCGACGACATGCGCGCTGACGTCGATGCCGAGCACCTTCGCGCCGGTCCGCGCGATCACCGCGGCGGTGGGCAGTCCGATATATCCGAGGCCGACGACGACGACCTTGAGCTCAGCATCCGAAACCATCAGCGACGATCCTTGCTATCCTTGCGGACGCATGACCATCGCCAAACGGATTGTGGGCGCGGGCCATGGCCGTGTACGCGCCCTTGTCGTCCAGGAGGGTTGATATTTCGGAAACGATGCGGTCGGAATCCGTCCCGATCAGCTTTGCCGTGCCCGCTTTTACGCCTTCTGGCCGTTCCGTCGTCTCACGCATCACCAGAACCGGCTTGGCGAGGGCAGGGGCTTCCTCCTGCACGCCGCCGGAGTCGGTCAGCGCGATTTCGCACATGCCGAGCGCGCGAATGAAATGCGGATAATCGAGCGGCGCGATCCGCGCGACGTTCGGCCGGTCGCCGAGCAGCGCGTCCATTACCGAGACGACATTGGGATTGGGGTGGACCGGGAACAGCACGGCGGTGTCGCTGCGGTCGGCAATCCGACCGATCGCGCGGGCGATGCCCTCCATCCCGCCGCCAAAATTCTCGCGCCGGTGCGTGGTGACGAGGATCAGCCGCTTGCCCGCGAACCGTGCGGCGATGTCGTCCAGCCCGGCGGCCAGCGACGGATCGGCATCGAGCTTCGCGCGCGTGGCATGCAGCGCGTCGATCACGGTGTTGCCGGTGACGTGGATCGTATCGCCAGCGATGTTCTCGCGGCGGAGCGCCTCGGCTGCGGTTTCGGTCGGCGCGAAATGCTGATCCGCGATCGGCGCGACGATGCGGCGGTTCACCTCCTCGGGCCACGGCTGGTAGATGTCGCCGGAGCGTAAGCCCGCCTCGACATGGCTGACCGGCACCTTGCGGTAATACGCGGCGAGCGCACCGACCATCGCGGTGGCGGTGTCACCCTGAACAATCACGCGGTCGGGCTTCTCCGCATCCATCACCTCGCCCAGACCGGTGAGCAGGCGCGCGGTAAGCCGGTCGAGCGACTGGCCCGGCTCCATCAGGTCGAGGTCGATATCGGGCCGCAACCCGGCAATCTCCAGCACCTGATCGAGCAGGCCGCGGTGCTGTGCGGTGACGCAGGTGCGCACGTCGAGGCCGGACACCGCCTTCAGCGCCGCCACCACCGGGAACAGCTTGATCGCCTCCGGCCGCGTGCCGAAGATGACGAGGACTTTGTGGGTCGGTGCGTTTTGCATGAGTGATGCCTTTGCAGAGGGCACGTTAAGGACGCTCTAACTGCAAGTCCGTGACGAAGAATTCATGACACTTGGCCGCGCGAGCGGAGTATCCCGGTGACCGGCGCCTTGCGGTGGCCGCCGGAGTGTTCGGCGGCACCTGGGCGGGAGTGGACGGCATGAGGATCATGCGACGCATCGCCTGTCTGTTTGGTAGGCATCACTGCGACAGCCATGCCGTATGGCACGACGGCGAGACCTTTCGCAGCGTCTGCGCGGGCTGCCGCGAGCCGATGATGCGCGATTTTCACGGCTGGCATCTGATCGGAGCGGCGCGCCCGGCGGAGCAGCCCGCGGGCAAGTGAGGCGTCACGTCGCCGGGCGGTGGCGCGTGCCGCACGTCGGGCACCCCGGATCCTTGGGAAGCGCGATCGTGCGGAACCGGAACGCCAGCGCATCGACGAGCAGCAGTTTACCCGCACTGTCGTCCCCGAAACCGGTGATCGCGCGCAGCACCTCCAGCGCGGCGAGGCTCCCCATCACTCCCGCCATCGCGCCGAGCACGCCGGCTTCCGCGCAGCTTGTCTCCGGCCGGTCGGGATCATGGCCGACGAAGCAGCGGTAGCAGGGCTTGTCCGCCTCCCAGCCGCGAAACACCGCGAGTTGCCCCTCGAACTGCGCGACCGCTGCCGACACCAACGGGACGCGCGCCGCCAGTGCCGCGTCCGCCACCGCCAGCCGCGTCGCGAAGCTGTCGGTGCCGTCCAGCACCACGTCCGCGCCCGCGATCAACGCCGCCGCATTGCCGGTGTCGAGCCGGGCGGCACGATCCTCGACGCGGACGTGCGGGTTGAGCCGCGCCACCGCCGCCGCTGCCGCAACGGTCTTCGCGGCACCGACATCGTCACCGCCGAAGATCGTCTGGCGTTGCAGGTTGGACACGTCGACCCGGTCGTCATCGATCAGGATCAGCGTACCGACCCCGGCAGCGGCGAGATACTGGATCGCCGGCGATCCGATCCCGCCCGCCCCGATCACCGCGACGCGTGCCGCCCGCAGCTTCGCCTGTCCCGCGCCGCCGACCTCGCGCAGGACGATATGCCGGGCGTACCGCTCCAGTTCAGCGTCGCTGAGCGTCATCCACGCCAATCGTAGACAAGGGTCGCGCGATACCACAGCGTGCCGGGCCGCACCTGAAGGTTGGCGCGTGCGAAGCTGGTGACGAGCCCGGCGCTATATTGCTCCACGGTCGGGCACCCCATCGCGCGCGGCACCGCCCGCCGCACCGCACCAGCCGCATCGACGAGTGCGGCGACATCCACCTTGACGACGTAATGCCCGTCGCCGGGTTTCGCGACGGCGCAACGCCCGGCGGCAATCTCGTCCGCGACGAACTTGTCGAGCGGCGCGGTTATCTGTGGCGGCGCGACGAACGGCATCGGCGCCAGGTCCGACCAGTCGCTCGGCAACGGCGGAGCGGGGGCGGGCAAGTCCGGCGCCGCCTGAAGTAGCAATGCCACGGCGAGCATCATCGTCCGGTCGACCCGAAGCCGCCGTGTCCGCGCGCCGTGTCGTCAAGCTCGGCGACCTCGTCCAGCATCGCGCGCTGCACGGGCGCGGGGACGAGCTGGGCGATGCGGTCGCCGCGCGCGATCTCGAACGGGTCCGCGCCGAGATTGGCCAAAATCACCTTCACCTCGCCGCGATAGTCGCTGTCGATCGTGCCCGGAGTGTTGAGGCACGTTACCCCGTGTTTAAGCGCCAACCCCGATCGCGGCCGCACTTGCACCTCGAAGCCGGGCGGGATCGCCATCGCAAAGCCGGTTGCCACCGCCGCGCGTGCGCCGGGGGCGATCGTCGTTGCCTCGGCGGCCACCACGTCCATGCCCGCAGCGCCCTCGGTCGCATAGCCGGGCAGGGGCAGACCCTGCCCATGATCGAGGCGTTTGATGCTGATGGCGATCGGCGGCTGCGTCATGCTGGCCATCTTACCGGAATGTGGGCGTTTGTCTAACCAGGACCGCGTCGGCCCGGCTCGGCAAGTGCGGCAAGGATCCGCTCCGCCAGCCGTTTCGCGACAACCTGCTTCGCGCTTCGCTCCCAACTCTCTACGCCGCTCGCGGTGACGATGTGGACCGCGTTCGCCTCGCCTCCCATCACGTCGCCCGACACATCGTTGGCGACGATCCAGTCGGCGCCTTTGCGGCCACGCTTGGCGACGGCGTGTTCGATCACGCGCTCCGTCTCCGCCGCGAAGCCGACCAGCAGGCGCGGGCGCTGCGGGCTGCGCGCGAGACAGGCGAGGATGTCCGGGTTCTCGACGAGGTGGAGGACCGGCGCACCTTCGCCCTTCTTGATCTTCTGCTCTGCACTTTCGACCCGCCAGTCGGCTACGGCCGCGACCATCACGGCGGCATCGGCGGGGAGTGCGGCCGCCACCGCCGCCGCCATCTCGCGCGCGGTCTCGACATCGACGCGGGTGACCCCGGCGGGCGTATCGAGCGTCACCGGCCCTGCCACCAGCGTCACGCGTGCGCCGAGGGCCGCCAGCGCGGCGGCAATCGCGAAGCCCTGTTTCCCCGATGACCGGTTGGCGATGTAGCGCACCGGGTCGATCGGCTCATGCGTCGGACCGGCGGTAATGAGGATGTGGGGCGCGCGCGCCAACCCGTCGCGCGGCGCCTCCCGCCGTTCCCCAGCGGGAGGCGGTACCATCATATCCGCAGCGCCGCCTTGATCGCTGCGAGGATCGCCGCCGGCTCGGGCAGTCGCCCCGCGCCGAATTCCCCACACGCCATCGGTCCCTCGTCGGGCTCCAGCACCGTCACGCCATCGCCGCGCAGTGTCGCGACGTTGCGCCGGGTGGCGGGGTGCTGCCACATCCGTACGTTCATCGCCGGCGCCGCCAGCACCGGCTTGTCGGTGGCGAGCAACACCGTCGTGGCGAGATCGTCGGCCATGCCCGCCGCCATCTTCGCCATCAGATCGGCGGTGGCGGGCGCGACGACGATCAGGTCGGCCTCGCGGCTGAGCTGGATGTGACCCATCTCGGCTTCGTCCTTGAGATCCCACAAGGAGGTGAACACCTGCTGTTCGCTCAGCGCGGCAAGCGTCATCGGCGTGATGAACTGCTGCGCGGCGGCGGTCGGCACGCAGCGTACCGCAATGCCGGCCTTCCGGCACAGCCGGATCAGCTCGCACGCCTTGTACGCGGCGATGCCGCCGCCGATGACGAGCAGGATCTTCACCGGACCACCCGCGTCACCGTAATCCGCCGCCGCGCCGCCGCCGCCCGCACCAGGTCGCGCACGCCATCGGGTACGAACGCCAGACCGACAAGGAGCGTGGGCGCGATCATCAGCCCCCAATAGAAGGTGTCGGCGCGCGCGAACAGCGCGATCAGCACGGCATAGGCGGCCAGCGTGACGAACACGCGCAGGCCCGTGGCGCTTGCCCAGCTTGCCCAGCCGAACAACGCCAGCGCCACCAGGGGGGCGGCGATGCCGAGCGGCACGATGGCGAGCGCGGTCGAAATCGCCATCGTCCTGACGAAGAAGCCGTAGCCGAGCAGCCCGCTCCAGCCCGGCGAGACGGGGTCGGCGGCATGAACCACCGCGCTTACCGCATGGGCGTGCAGCGCCAGGACGATCGCCAGCACGCCGATCGTGCCACCCCATGCCAGCGCCTCGCGCCGCCGTCCTTCCAGCATCGCCAGCCCGGCCATCAGCCCGACGTAGAGCGCCGCCGTCTCGCGGATCAGCATCGCCATCATCGCGAACGCGACCGCCTCCACCCAGCGATCGCCGCGCCGCAAGGCGAGCGACAGCGCGATCAGCAACCCCGCCCAGATTTCGTGAAAAGCGATGAGATCGCTTTGCACGAACGCCATCAGCCCGGCCAGCAGCAGCGCCATCGCGATGATGCTAGGCGGTACGCGCGTGAAGGCCGCCCGCAGCCGCGCCGCCCACGCGGCGCAGACCCCGGCAACCAGTGCGTACAGCAGCGCAACGGTGGCCCAGACCGGCAGCGCGGCCTCGATCACGGCGAGCGTGGGCAGGCGGAAGGTGATGAACGGGCGCAGCGGGTAATCGCCGTGGCGCAGCGCATCGGCGGCGACGGCATAGTAATTGCCACCGGCCGCCACGCCGCGCACGATGTTTTCATAGAGCACGACGTCCGCCTCATCGTCGATGCGGCTGCTCGCGGCATGGCGCACCGTCGGCGGTCCACCCGACAGCAGCGCGGTCCAGCTGAGCGCGAGCAACACCGCCGCCACGGCAAGGCAGACCCGCGCCGTGCCAGCGCGCACGCCCGCGAAGCGGCTCGGCGCGGTCAACCAGAGCGGGGACGCACGGGGCGGCACCGGCTCAACCGTGGATCGTCAGCGTCATGGCGATCCCCAGCGCCATTGCGCCGATCGCGACGGCGGCATAGCGCCAGCCACCCCGCGCGCCTGACCCCAATACCGCGATCGGCCGCATCGGCGGTTCGGGCGGGGCGCCGCCGGGGGAGGGGAAGTGCCGCTCGATATTGCGGACCAGTTCGGGGATGCGCGACAGCGTGCGCAGATCGGTGATAAGCCGGTCCGCCACCGCCGCCTCCGGTCCGAGTTCGGTCCTGATCCACTCGCGCACGAACGGTGCGGCGGTATCCCACAGGTTGATGTCGGGGTTGAGGCTGGTGGCGACACCTTCGACCATCACCATCGTCTTTTGCAGCAGCAGCAGGTGTGGCTGCGTGCGCATGTCAAAATCGCGGGTGATGTTGAACAGGCTGTCGAGCATCATGCCGATCGACATGTCCTTGACCGCCAGCCCACGCATCGGCTCGCCCACCGCGCGCAATGCCGTGGCGAATTCGGCGACGTCGTGGTGCGCGGGCACATAGCCCGCCTCGAAATGGATTTCCGCGACGCGTTTGTAGTTGCCGGTGATCAGCCCGTAGAGGATCTCCGCCAGCCACACCCGCGCGCGCCGGTCGATCCGCCCCATGATGCCGAAGTCGATCGCGGCGATCCGCCCCTGACCGTTGGCACCCGGCAGTGCGAACAGATTACCCTGGTGCATGTCGGCGTGGAAGAAGCCCTCCGTGATCGCCTGCCGCAGGAACGCGTGGACCAGCGTATCGGCCAGCCTTGGCAGATCGTAGCCCGCCGCCACCAGCGCGGTGCGGTTCGACAGCTTGATCCCGTCGATCCATTCCAGCGTCAGCACCTTGCCAGTGGTGCGCTCCCAATCGATCTTGGGAACGACGAAATCGGGCTCCGCTGTCATCGCGTCGGCGAGTTCGGAGGCAGACGCACCCTCGCGCCGGAAATCGAGTTCGCGCGCGGTCCAGCGTTTGAACGTGGCGATGACGAGGCGCGGGCGCAGGCGGGCGAGTTCGCCGCCGCTCGCCAAGCCTTCGACTTGCGCGGCCGCCCATTCATAGGTGTCGATCGCACGGGTGAAATCGTCCTCCACGCCCGGCCGCAGCACCTTCACCGCGACATGGCGGCCATCGGTGGTGACGGCACGGTGGACCTGCGCGATCGACGCGGCGCCGACCGGTACCGGGTCGATCGAGGTGAACAGCGTTGCCGGATCACGCTGGAACGCCTTGGCCATTGCCGCGTGAATCGTCTCGTAGGGGAGCGGCGGCAGCGCGTCCTGCAAGCGCAGCAGATCATCCGCCGCCTCGTCGCCGACGATATCGGGCCGCGTCGCCAGCGTCTGGCCAAGCTTGATCGCCGCCGGGCCGATCGCCTGCAACGCATCGGCGTAGCGCGGCACCGCCGGCACGCGTGCGCCAAGCCGCGCGATCCGTACCAGTCGTTTGACCGCCGTCGGCGTGTTGGGGTCGCGCTCGATCCCCTGCAAGGCACCATGACGCGCGAGGATGCGGCCCCATTTCAGGAGCCGCCAGAGGTGGACGGCGGGGGCGGTCACGACCGGACTCCGCTCAAATCTTCCAGCCGCTGTGGATCGCCACCAGCCCGCCCAGCATCGGCTCGACCTTGGTCTGCACGAAGCCCGCATCGCCGATCATCGCTTCGAACGTCGGCATGTCGGGAAAGCGTCGGATCGATTCGATCAGATAGCGATAGCTGTCGGCATCGTTCGCCAGCAGCTTGCCGAGTTGCGGGACCATCTTGTGCGAATACGCGTCATACACCTCGGCGAACCCCGGCCAGACGGTCGTGGAGAACTCCAAGCAGAAGAACCGCCCGCCACGCCGCAGCACGCGGTGCGCCTCGCGAAGGGCCTTGGGAATGTCGGTCACATTGCGGATGCCGAACGCGATCGTATAGGCGTCGAAGAAGCGGTCGGGGAATTGCAGCGTCTCGGCATTGGCCTCGGTCCACACCAAGCCGTCGATGCCGCGCTTGGCGGCGCGGTCAATGCCGACCTTCAGCATCTCCGCATTGATGTCGGCGACGGTGATCGACGCGCCCGACGGCTCCATCCGGAAGGCGATGTCGCCGGTGCCGCCCGCCATGTCGAGGATCTGCTCACGCTCGCGCGGTTTCACGCGGCGTACGAACCGGTCCTTCCAGATCCGGTGCATGCCGCCCGACATGGCGTCGTTCATCAGGTCGTATTTCGCCGCCACGTTGGAGAATACGCCGCCGACGCGGGCGGTCTTCTCGTCCGCGGGAATGTCTTGATAGCCAAAGGATACGGTGTCGCTCATCCCCCCGCTCTAGCGGCGGCTTGTGGCGCGGGCAAACGCAACCTAGCTGATGACGATGCCAGAATTACCCGAAGTGGAAACGACCGTACGGGGTTTGCGCCCCGTGCTGGAGGGCGCGCGGCTCACTTTGGTCGAGACGCGCCGCCCCGATCTGCGCCGGCCGTTTCCGCAAGACCTGCGCCAGCGGCTGACCGGCGCGCGGATCAGCGGTCTCGGGCGGCGCGCGAAATACGGGCTGATCGACACCGATCGCGGCGATACGATGATCTTCCATCTGGGCATGTCGGGGCGCTGGCGGGTCGATCCGGGCGAACTGCTGCCGCACGACCACCTCATCCTCGAAACCGAAGCCGGCCGCCGCCTCGCGCTGAACGACGCGCGCCGATTCGGCTCGGTCGATCTCATCGCGAGCGAATCGGTCGCCACGTACCCGCCGTTCCTGGCGATGGGGCCGGAACCGCTCGGCGACGATCTCACCGCCGCGTACCTCGCCGAGGCGCTCGAAGGCCGCATCGCGCCGATCAAGGCGATGCTGCTCGACCAGCGCATCGTCGCCGGTCTCGGCAACATCTACGTGTGCGAGGCGCTGTTCCTCGCCGGCATCAGCCCGAAGCGCGCGGCCGGACGGATCTCGCGCGTCAAGCTCGCGCGGCTGGTCGAGGCGATTCGCACGGTGCTGATCGCGGCGATCGACGCGGGTGGCTCGACGCTGCGCGATTACGCGCGGCCGGATGGCGAACTCGGTTACTTCTCCAAACAGTTCGCGGTGTACGGTCGCGAGGGCGAGCCATGCGGCTGCGGCGGCACCGTGCTGCGCTATGCCGATGGCGGGCGATCGACCTTCTGGTGCAGCCGCTGTCAGCGGTAGGAGCAGCGTTAAGTCTTGACCGAATCAACCCCGCTGGCTAAGGGGCCTGCCTTCCGGCGCGGGAAGCAATTCCGGCGCGTCATCCGATCTCAGACCTAGAGGGCTTCATGGCCAATACGCCACAGGCGAAAAAGCGAATCCGGCGCAACGCGAACCGCGCCGTAGTGAACGGCAACCGCGTCGGCCGCATCCGTACCTTCGTGAAGAAGGCGGAAGCCGCGCTCGCATCGGGCGACAAGTCCGCCGCGACCGAAGCGATGGCGCAGATGCAGCCGGAACTGGCGCGTGGCGTGTCGAAGGGCGTGCTGCACAAGAACACCGCCGCGCGGAAGTTCTCGCGCCTGACGAAGCGTCTCGCCGCGCTCGCCTAAGCGTTTCAGAACGTTTTAGAAGCATTTCGCCCGCCCGGGCTTCCCGGGCGGGCCTTGCTGCGTTCGCGGCAGATGGAGTGCGAAACCGGTGATCTCAGCGCTACACCCGAGCGGATCTGCGCCGTTTTGGCAAAGCTAGGATTCCCGGCGATTCGCATCGCCTCCGTTCCAATCGTCTGACACAAATCCATCCTTTTCAGTAGCTTGTAAGATTTCCGACGGGAAACCTTGGGCAATTCCGAGTCAATCGGATTATTTCAGAAATCTGACGGCTGTGGCCATTGATCGAATCGCGGCGATCTTCATAACTGCCGCTCGACAGCACGGACGATCGTCCGCGCAACTCAAGTACGACTGCCCCTGCCGGACGGAAACGTGATTCCGCCTGAGGGGACGTTTGTCCGAATTTACGGTCGCGGGCGCGGCGCGTGGCCGAAAGGAAGGTTTTTGCGTGAACGGATTGGGGGCCAGAGGAGCGTTGCGCGTGGATGACCGGACCGAGCAGGGTGAAATCGCCCGGGCCTGGACGGTCGTGCGGTCGCATCTGCGCGAATCGGCCGGTACCCGGCTGTTCGACAAATGGCTGAAGCCGATCGAGCTGATCGAGGATGACGGCGTCGACGCGGTGCGCCTCGCGCTGCCGTCCGCGTTCATGACCAACTGGGTCAGCAACCACTACGCCGATCGTTTGCTGCAGGAGTTCCGCGCGCAGGTGCCCGGCGTCCGCAGCGTCTCGATCGAAACCCGTTCGGCGACGCCGCAGCCGCAAACGCTGCGTGCCGATTCGGCGACGGTTGCCGAGGTGGCGGTGCTCCGCCCCCTCACGGCTCCCGTCGCCACCCCTACGCCCGCCGCCGCCCAGCCGGGCCGTGAGCGTCCGCCGCTCGACGCGCGCTTCACCTTCGATCGCTTCGTGGTCGATGCGTCGAACCGAGTCGCGTTCAACGCCGCCAAGGCGCTGGCCGAACCCGGTGTGCCGCGCTTCAGCCCGCTGTTCCTCCACGGCGGCACGGGGCAGGGCAAGTCGCACCTGATGCACGCAATCGGCGCGGCCTATCTTGAGGCGGTGCCGAACGCGCACGTCATCCTGATGTCGGCCGAGCGTTTCATGTTCGAATTCGTCCAGGCTTTGCGCGCGCGCGACACGCACACGTTCAAGGCGCGGTTGCGTTCGGCCGACGTGCTGCTGATCGACGATCTTCAGTTCATCGCCGGCAAGGATTCGACGCAGGAAGAGTTCTTCCACACCATCAACGAGGTGATGGGCGCGGGTAAGCGGCTCGTCATCAGCGCCGATCGTTGCCCGCAGGACCTCGACGGGGTCGAGGCGCGGATCACCTCGCGGCTGTCCTGTGGCCTCGTCGCCGATATCAAGGCGCCCGATCTGGCGCTGCGCCGCGCGGTGCTGGCGCGCAAGCTTGCCGAACTGCCCGGCGTTGCGGTGCCCGCCGAAGTGGTCGATCTGCTCGCGACCCGTGTCACCGCCAGCATCCGCGATCTTGAGGGCGCGCTGAACCGCGTCGTCGCCTATTCGCAGCTGACCGGCGACACGATCGATCTCGAGTTTGCCATCGTTACCCTCGGCGAAGTGCTGCGCGGCGCCGAACGGCGCGTCACGATCGACGAAATCCAGAAGGCGGTATCGGCGCATTTCGACCTGAAGCCGGTCGATCTCGTCTCGGCCCGCCGCGCCGTCGTCATCGCGCGCCCACGCCAGATCGCGATGTACCTCGCCAAGCGCCTCACCACGCGCTCACTGCCCGAGATCGGCCGCAAGTTCGGCGGACGCGACCATTCGACCGTCATCCACGCGGTCCGTCGCATCGAGGAACTGCGCGACAAGGACCGCGACGTCGACACAGCCGTCCGCACGCTGCTCCACACGCTGGAGGGCTAGGAGCGCGTCCGATCCGCTCGCCCAGGCGAGCCGAGACGTCGGGTCCGCGCATGTCCGGGTATTGTTGCAGCAACCGGCTGCGGTGCGCGCATAGCCAGTCGTCGCCACGCGCCGGCGACGTTCTCGCGTCAGACCAGCTTGTTTACCGCGCGCGATCGCGGGGCATCGTGCAGACGCCCCGCCGGCCCGTCAGGCCAGGACCCGCGTCGTCGCGGCATACAGCGCGATCGCGGCGGCATTGGAAACGTTGAGGCTTTCCATCCGCGGCGAGATCGGCAGGCGGCCAAGCTCGTCGCAATGCGTGGCGGTGTTCTGCCGCATGCCTTCACCCTCGGCGCCGAGCACCAGCGCGACACGTTGCTGCCCCATCGCCTCATTCAGCGTCTGCGTAGCCTCGCCCGCCAGACCCACGCGCCAGAAGCCGGCCTCGGCAATCTCGTCGAGCGCACGGGCAAGGTTTACCACCCGAACCCAAGGCACCATTTCGAGCGCACCCGAGGCCGCCCGCGCGATCGTGCCGGATTCGGGCGGCGCGTGCCGGTCGGGCGTGATGATACCAAGCGCGTCGAACGCCGCCGCCGACCGCAGGATCGCGCCGACGTTATGCGGGTCGGTCACCTGGTCGAGCACCAGCAGCGGCCGGCGGTCGTCCGCGCCCTGTTCGAGCAGATCGGCAAGCCAGATGTCCTCCAGCGGATCGACCTCCGCCACCAGCCCCTGATGCGGCGCGTCGGACGGCACCAGCCGCGCCAGATCGGTGACGTCGGCATAGGTGACCGGAATGATCGGCGGGATGTCGAGGCTCGCCATCGCCTCGCGCGTCGCCCAGATCTTGCGCACTACCCGGTCGGGATTGGCAAGCGCCGCCGTCACAGCATGGCGACCCCAGAACCGGGGCCGGCCGGCCGGCGCCTGCGACGGGCGGTGTCCACGCCGCGCCATCAGATCAGCCCTTCGGCGGAGACGGGGCGGGGCGTGGCATAAATGGAAAGGCTCATGAGGCGTCCTGATCGGCGAAAATGGTGCACGCGAACCGTGTGAAGGTCCGCAAATCTCGTCGCTCGGTATGCGTGGGCGTGCCAGCATGCAAGCCTATGGCGATTTTGCGGCGCTAAGCCGTTGACAGCACGCTCCCGGATCGGCATTGGCACGCCTCGCTTTTTTAGCGGCCCAACTGGACAGGTGGCCGAGTGGTTAAAGGCAGCAGACTGTAAATCTGCCCGTGCAAGCGTACGCTGGTTCGAATCCAGCCCTGTCCACCACCCCTTCATCCCGGGGCGTACCAAATGCCCCCATAAACCCCTGTCTGCTGCGGGTTTCGGGGTTGTCGGTTGTCCCGAAACACCCCAAACAATCCCATCTAAGCGCGAGTTTGTTGGGGGCATTTTGGGGGCAGCGATTCGGAAAGGTGGGGGCATCGCATGAAGGCGGCTTCTGCACCATCTTCATCGCCGGCAAAGAAGACGGACAAGCTGACGGCGTTGGCGTGTCAGAAGGCCGCGCCGCGCGACAAGCCGTACAAGCTGGCGGACGGCAAGGGCCTCTACTTGGAAGTGCTGCCGACTGGCGTCAAATCGTGGCGGTGGAAGTACCGCTTCGGCGGGAAGGAAAAGCGCCTGGTGTTCGGCACCTTTCCCGACCTGAAGCTGGGCGAGGCGCGGGATCTGAGGGAGGATGCCGCGCGGCAGCTGCGCGGCGGAGTGGATCCAGCGATCCGCAAGGTGCAGCGAGCGGCCGAGCATGTGGCTCGGGCGGGCAGCACCTTCGAGACGGTCGCGCGGGACTGGTACGCCAGCCAAGCGCCGACCTGGTCAAAGCGCTACGCGAAGATCGTCATCGACAGCTTGGAGAAAGACGTCTTCCCGAAGCTCGGCCGTCTACCGATCAGGGACGTGACCACACCACTGGTGTTGAAGGTGCTACGGCCGATCGAGCAGCGCGGCGCGGTCGAAACGGCGCACCGCGTGCGGCAGCGGATCTCGGAAGTCTTCGCGCTGGCGGTGGGCAGCGGCATCGCGGACGGCGATCCGGCAGCGATCGCGGGCAAGGCGCTGGGGAAGGTGCGGAAGCGCAAGTTTCCCGCTGCGCGCTCGATCGAGGAGGCGCGGGCGGTCCTTCATGCGACGGAGGCGCAGCCCGGTCATCCGCTGACGAAGCTGGCGTCGCGCTTGCTGGCCCTGACCTCGGTGCGATCGGCGATCGTGCGAGGCGCGGTTCGCTCGGAGTTCGAGGATCTGGATGGCAACCAGCCGCTCTGGCGCGTTCCTGCGGCGCGCATGAAGCTCATCCAGGAACGGAAGAACGATCCGTCGATGGAGTTCCTGGTGCCCCTGTCGCACCAAGCCGTCGCGACGCTCGAGGCCGCGATGACGCTTGCGACCGGACCGCTCATCTTCCGCACCGTGCGAAACGCGCGCCAGCCGATCAGCGACAGCACGATCAGCAAGGCTTATCGCGAGGCGGGCCTGTCGGGGAGGCATGTCCCGCATGGCTGGCGGTCGACCTTCTCGACCATCATGAACGAATTGGCCGAGTCGCGGAATCGGGTCGGCGATCGCGCGATCATCGATCTGATGCTCGCCCACGTCCCCGAGGGCGTCGAGGCCGCATACAACCGAGCAGCGTACATGCCTCGCCGGCGCGAGATCGCGCAGGAGTGGGCAGATCTGTTGACCGACGGGTTCGCGTCGCCAGAGATGCTGCTCGAGGGACCACGGCAGCGGCCGAATCCGGAGCGGCACGGTGAACGGCGCGCGGACAGCGCAACGGGCTCGTCTCCTCGCAAAGCGCCTCGGCGCGAGCCTTAGCGGCAAAGAGCGCGGCCGCGACGGCTGCGTGCTGCGTAACAGCTACGATGTTGACGACGCCCGAGCGAAGCCGTGGACGCCGATCGGCAAGGGGACCGTGGGGGAAGGGCTCGCACACCGCGAGGCGCTGCTTCAGGCGGCCGAGGAGCATCGGCTCCAGCATTGGCGCGAGCATCCGCGCAAGCTGCTGCGTGAGGCGAGGGGGCAACGCGATCAGGTCGCGGCCGAGCTCGCGCAAATCGACGGTGGCGTCGCCGCCCCGCCTGGTCGGGCCGCCCAGCTCCGGATGGAAAGGTCGAAGCTGGAGCAGCTGATCGAAGCAGCTCGCGATGCGCTCCGCCGGATCGACATCACCATCCTGGCTGCGCTGATCAAGCGCGTGGATTTTCGGACCGGAAAGCTGTTCCCGGCGATCGACACGATTGCGGCCGATGCCGGGTGCCATCGCAACAGCGTCGTCGGCGCGCTGGCCCGACTCCGCAAGCACGGCTTCATCGCTTGGGTGCGCCGGAGCATCGCCACCGGCAACAAGGGCGAGTTCGCCCCGCAGCGTGAGCAGACGTCCAACGCCTACTACTTCGACCACCGCCGGAAGATGGCACAGCGGACGTGGCAGCGGTTCTTCCAGCTGCTGACGGCCAAGCTTCGCCGATTGGGCAAAGTGCCCCTAGAGGTTGCCCCTGGTGCCCCCACGGCCCCTGCAGGCGATCCTCACGGCCTTCGCGAAGCACTCTCCGCCCTCGGCGCTTCTCTCGCTAACGCGAGCACATGACATGTGCACTGTCCGCCTGAAGGGGATGAAGATGAAAAGGAATGAGATCGCTTAGGCGATCCCATGCGATAATTTGATGCTCCCCCAGCCGAAACGGCATGCCCCACGGACCCGACCGCCCAGACCCGGCTGTCGGAGCGAGGCGGCTTGCGCCGCCCCGTGCTCGGCGAGGGGGAGGATCACGATCCGTGCCAAACACGTTCGGCCGATTACCTAGCCGCTCCGTCGAGCCAGTCTTTGTCCTATGTTGTCACGCACGCCGATTTCGGTCCGATATCGTTGACGACGATGTTCCCGAAAGCACGTGGTATCACCCACCGAACAGGCAGATCGCCCACTGCTCGAGCACCACGCGGCGCGGGTCCAACTGCTCGCTGCGATTGTAGGCAGCCTCCACTTTCGCCGCGCGGCCGTCGTCGCTCTTCAGCGCGTGGCCGAGGATGCGATCGATAACGCCGCGCTCCGCCGGCAGCGCTTCATTCATCACCGTTGAGAAGGTGGCACGCCAGCCGTGCGGCACGTGCCGGCCGGCATAGCCGGCCCGATCGTACAGGTCACCGATCGCGCCCTCGGCGAACGGCAGATCGCCGCGCGCGCCGGGGAAGATCAGCTCGCCGCCGCCGGCGATCGCGC
>Ga0265798_10001708_pt1 | contig 33577 bp, 32 predicted proteins | sample P3T30metagenome_FD_192430 | JGI IMG/M metagenome (GOLD analysis project Ga0265798, IMG submission 192430) | Plant litter microbial communities from East Loma Ridge, Irvine, California - P3 T30 | ecosystem: Environmental > Terrestrial > Plant litter > Unclassified | place: USA: California... | reverse complement strand
CGCTACAGAAAATACAATAACCCATATAAAACGGGTTCTGTAAGGGCTTGCAAACGCCATTACTTTTTTAAGTGGCGACGTTTTTTTATTTGAAGTGTTCTTTATGGCTTTCATAGATTTATAAGGGCTTAAAGGTACGGATAAATTACCTTGGTAAGGTATAATCCGTGTGCAGGAACCGATGCGCCGGCATGGCCCCTATCTCTGCTTTCGATAACGGCGCGAACATGCTCTACAGGATTTTTACCAAGACCTACGTTTACCAGAGTTCCCACAATAGCTCGAACCATGTTACGTAAAAAACGATCGGCTGTTATGGTAAATATTAGTTTATTATCATGTTGCTGCCAATGGGCGTTAGTGATTTTGCAATCAAAGGTGCGAACGTCGGTATGGGTTTTAGAGAAACATTTAAAGTCGGTATATTCCAGTAAAATCTGCGCAGCCTCATTCATCTTTGCAACATCTAAAGACTGGAAATGGTAAAAACTACCTTCATTTTCAAAAGCATCTTTATAGGTATGAATATGGTATTCGTAGGTTCGGCTGCTGGCGTCAAAACGTGCATGGGCATCCTCGTGCAGCGGTATAAAACGATATATTACAATGTCTTTAGGCAAAAACGCATTGAGTTTTAATACTAGTTTATTTGCATCAAATGTATCTTCAAGGTCAAAGTGGGCATACATTTGCCTGGCATGTACACCGGTATCAGTCCGGCCTGCACCCATTACGTCAATCTCTTTTCTGAGAAGCATAGATAATGCTTTATTCAGCGTTTCCTGTACTGATGGACTATGCGGCTGGTACTGCCAGCCGCAGTAGTTTTTGCCATTATATGCAAACTCAATAAAATACCTCAAAACGTAATTTTAATTTTGCACAAAGATACGATATTATGCAGAGCAGTAGCATTGTTACATTCTGCTAATGGAATGTTATTTTGACTGAATTTTATATTAGTCAGTCAAAAATCCCCCTTTGGGGGTTAGGGGGCTTTTATTACTTTTGTACCATGACAAAAATACTTCTGCTTAGCGATACCCACAGTTATATAGATGACGCGATACTGAAATATGTGCGCATGGCTGATGAAGTATGGCATGCAGGCGACATAGGCGATCTTAGCGTTACAGACGCTTTAAGGACCGAGAAACCATTACGTGGTGTCTATGGAAATATTGATGATGCAAAAGCCAGACAGGAATTCCCCTTAAATAACCGGTTTATGTGCGAGGATGTAGATGTATGGATAACTCATATAGGCGGATATCCCGGCAAATACAATGCAGCCGTTAAAGAGGAAATGGTACTTAAACCACCTAAGCTTTTTATTTGCGGGCATTCGCATATACTCAAGGTGCAGTATGACCAGAAATTTAATTTGCTGCACATGAATCCCGGGGCGGCAGGCACACATGGCTTCCATAAGGTGCGCACCATGCTTAGGTTTGACATTAATGGTGATAAGATTGAAAACCTCGAAGTGGTAGAAGTCCCAAAGCGTATTTAAAATTTTATTCCTGTTGTAATATTGAGCTGGTGGAGTGTGCCATAAAAAGACTTGTATTCTTTGGCAGTGTGTGTAGACGGTAATGCAAGACAATAATCCAGTCCCGCGAAAATCCTGAATTGTCCAACTATTTTAAGATCTACATCAAACCCCGGAGTAAAGGCCGGGCCATTCTGCTTGCCGTACTTACTGCCACCGGTTCGTTGATTAACTGTAAAAGCGCCAACCGTAAATTTTGTAGTAAGGTCTACCTTGTTTACTAATGGAATTTTATATAACGCCCCGAAATAAATATTGCTAAGGTAAGTGTTTGTAACATTTGCCGCGAGAGAAACATCGGTTACATTATATTGGCTAAACTCAAAGCCTGCTACAAAGTGCAGCTTTTCTATAGAATATAATGTGGCAAACAATCCTACTCCTGCAACACCATCATTTGCTTTTGCTAATACATTATTGCCAATTCCTTTAGGAAGCACATAGTACAGCCTGAAATGTTCAGTATTATTTTTATGTTGAACAGTATCCTGCGCCGCGATGTTCAAGCTCGCAATAAACATGTATAATAATAGTAGTGTTCTCATGCTTAGTATTCCAGGTTAAAAGTTACATCTTCGGTACCAATTGGTACATGAACTTCATGCACAGTGTTGTCTTCCAACAGATACTTTAGCATCAAATCCTGATTTTTAGCAACTAAGTAATTTAATCTATTATAGGAATCGTAATACTGATCTTCCTGTGATATAACCGGAAAAGATGCAGGATCATATTCAAGTTGGCTATATTGCACCAGGCCTACAGGCCTAAGCTTTACAATAGATCTGTTACTTGTGCTAACTAGATTTATTTTTAGGTTTACAGATTCACTAATACGGTATAGTATCGTAGTGCCAAAATCTATAGCATAATTGTCGATTTCCTCCTGCTTTATACCAGTCACTACCATTCCGGAATGAGTTGTATCACTGGTATTACCATTAAATGGAGAATTTACATATAACGAAGTCTTTACTTTTCGTGCTTTAGGAAAAATCATTACATAGTTGCCGTCGCTATCAGTATGGTCGTAGCTTATAATATCTTCATCATTGCCATTATAAACAAAGGTCGATACCTCGATACCGGGTATCGGTAGGCCACTCCTGTCGGTAAGTCTTCCTTTAAAGATATATTTGGTCGATCCTTCATAATCGATACCGCATCCGCTCAGCAACAATGCGATAATTAAACAAAGTGTAAGTTTGTACATAAGATTTACTATTAGTTGATTATCAATAGGATGCTAATTTATTTAAATGGTTGCTTGTTCACTGATAATAAAAATCTTTTTTTGACTACATTCGGCTATCTTATAAAAAACATTATGAAAATAGCATTCTTTTCAGCGCAGCCCTACGATAAAGTATTCTTTAATCGCTATAATACGTCCGGACTCGAAATTGAATATTACGAGACACATTTGGGGACACATATTGTTAATGTTGTAGAGAACGCTATTGCGGTATGTGTTTTTGTAAATGATAAACTGACAGCAAGTGTAATTGCATCGCTTGCCGATAAAGGTGTTAAAATAATTGCCCTTCGTTGCGCCGGGTTCAATAATGTTGATGTTGATGCTGCCAGAGCTCATGGTATGAGGGTATGCCGCGTACCCGCTTATTCGCCCGAAGCTGTAGCCGAACATGCTGTGGCTATGTTGCTCACATTAAACCGTAAAACTCATAAGGCTTATAACCGCGTACGCGAACAAAACTTTTCATTAAATGGCCTGTTGGGTTTTAATTTACATGGCAGGAGAGTAGGGGTAATAGGTACAGGTAAAATTGGGAAGGCATTTTGCAAAATTATGCTGGGTTTTGGCTGTAATGTCATTGCTTACGATTTGTATGAAGATTTGGAATTAAAGGCGTCAGGTATAAATTATACAACGCAGCAGGAAGTATTTAGACAGTCGGATATTATTTCACTGCATTGTCCCCTTACAGCAGATAATCATTATATGATAAATAAGGAGGCACTGTCACAAATGAAAGATGGCGTAACTTTAATAAATACAAGCCGGGGCGGACTCGTGTGTACTGCTGATGTTATTGAAGCACTTAAACTTGGTCATATAGGCCATTTGGGAATAGATGTTTATGAACAGGAAGAGAAGCTGTTTTTCCGTGACTTGTCAGATGATATAATAGAAGATGATGCAATACAACGTCTTATGAGTTTTCCTAATGTGTTAGTAACCGCGCATCAGGCATTCTTTACCGATGAAGCATTATCTCAAATAGCGCAGATAACACTTAATAGTATAAATGCACTGACGAATAATGAAACGCCTGAGGATCTAGCAGTTATTTTAGTTTAACTGATTAAGACAACGCTTTGAAATTTAATAAGGTGTTTAAATGCACAAAAAAATCCGGGCTTTACAGGCCCGGATTTCTTACGCACTAATAAACTAAGATAAAAGGTTTACCTCAAGCGGTCAGCTGATTTTACAAGATCCTCATCCTTCCTGATAGCCTTGTTGGCAAGGCTTATAAAAACGATAGAAACAATAGGGAGGAACATCCCAATACCCTTCTCAGATACTTGCGTATCTCCGGATAAATTTAGCGACCTGTATATAAATAACCCTAATAAAATTAAATTCAATACCAAATTAAGCCTGCCTATAACAAACTGTTTTTTTCGGTTTTTGTAAGTAAAAATGCCAATTATAGATAACGTGGCACTAAATACAAATAGCACAACATAAGCAATGTTGTCATACAGCGAAACTTCTTCGCCGGTTTGCAATGTATACAGCGGTAAAAAAAATGGTAATACACCACTCGCTATAACCGCTATCAATAAATAAATACTTTGTATTCTTTGTAACATTCTGCTCTAAATTGCTGTACAAAAATATACTTTCTTTTTAAAAAATACTATTGGATAGTGAAAATAAATTTGTAATATTGCAATACAAAACCATTAATACTTCATTCTGCGAAGTATGGTATCTCCAAAAAAACCTATATATTCTTTCTCACAAAGAATTTGCCTAATTAACCGAAATCATACATGTTTGATATTTCTGAATTAAAAGAAATGAAGCTTCCTGAGCTTCAGGAAATTGCCAAAAAAGCAAAAATAAACAAATACCGCGGTCTTAAAAAAGAGGAGCTTGTTTACCAGATACTCGACCATCAGGCAGCGAACCCGGCGGAAGTATTACCCCTTTTTAATGAAAATCACGAGGTAGCAATTCCTGCAGAGGAGCCGAAAACTAAACGGGTAAGGATGGCTAAAGGAGATGATGCCGCCGAACCTAAAAGGGTTGCCGATAAACCGAAACCTGTAAATGCTGATAGCGAAAATCAGGTTGATGCTGAAGTTGACAACACACCCGTAGCTGAAACGGTTATAGAAACCTCGCCGGCCGCTCTAAAACCTGAAAGGACTTTTAAAAAGAAAGTTGAGTCTATAGAACAGAAGGATACTCCTGATACAAAAAATATAGCTGAAGAACCGGCAAAAAGTAGTACCGAAGAAGATAAAGCTTTAAAAGCTGAAAATGCAGATGCCAAACCTGCTATTGCTCCGGCAAATAAGATACAACCCAGGGACAGGAAAATTGTCGCTAAAGACGGTGTACAGCCTAAAACAGGCGATGCTCCGGTAAGGCAGCGCCCTCAACTCACTGAAGAGGAGAGGCTAGCCCAGATTGAAAGGGCGAACGCAAACAATCCTAATCACCCAAGTTACAAGAAAAAGTTGCAGGAACAACAGGCGAACCCAGAAGTGGTCGCTTCACCACCTGTGGCAGCTCCTGTACAAAATACACCTGTAGTTGCAGCACCTGCAGCTACGCCAAGCACAGTTGGCAACCAGCCTGTACAAAACAAAAGACAGAATTACCGCGAACCGGATTACGAGTTTGACGGAATTATAGAAAGCGAAGGCGTACTGGAAATGATGCCTGATGGTTATGGTTTCCTTCGTTCTTCTGATTACAACTATTTAGCGTCGCCCGATGATATTTACCTGTCTAACTCTCAAATACGTTTATTTGGCCTTAAAACAGGAGATACCGTAAAAGGCGTGGTGCGTCCTCCTAAAGAAGGCGAGAAATATTTTCCGCTTGTTAAGGTGAACAAGATAAATGGACATGACCCGCAAGTGGTGCGTGACCGTATTTCTTTTGAGCACCTTACTCCGGTTTTCCCTGCCGAAAAATTTAACCTTGCCGAAAAGCAAAGTACTATATCCACAAGGATCATCGACTTGTTTTCTCCCATAGGTAAAGGCCAGCGCGGCATGATTGTGGCGCAGCCTAAGACTGGTAAAACCATGTTGCTGAAAGACATTGCAAATGCTATTGCAGCAAACCATCCGGAGGTATATCTTTTAGTTTTACTAATAGACGAGCGTCCTGAGGAGGTTACAGATATGCAACGCAGTGTAAGGGGAGAAGTAATAGCTTCAACCTTTGACAAAGAACCACAGGAACACGTAAAGATTGCTAATATAGTACTGGAAAAGGCAAAACGACTTGTAGAGTGTGGCCACGACGTAGTTATATTATTAGACTCTATTACACGTCTTGCAAGGGCTTATAATACTGTACAACCGGCATCTGGTAAGGTATTAAGTGGTGGTGTAGACGCCAATGCATTACAGAAACCAAAACGATTTTTTGGTGCTGCCCGTAATATAGAGGGCGGTGGGTCTTTAAGTATTATTGCTACAGCACTTACAGATACCGGATCTAAAATGGATGAGGTTATCTTTGAAGAATTTAAAGGTACGGGTAACATGGAGCTGCAGCTTGACAGGAAAATTGCTAACAGGCGTATTTTCCCTGCTATCGACCTTACCTCATCAAGTACAAGAAGGGATGACCTGCTTCTTGACGAAAAGACCATACAGCGTATGTGGATTATGAGAAAGTACCTTGCTGATATGAATCCTGTCGAAGCAATGGACTTTATTAATGACCGTTTTAAAAAGACACGTAATAATAACGAGTTCCTTATTTCAATGAATGATTAATTAATCCCTAAGGTGCTTAGCGTCTTAGATTTTAAATAACAAATAAATCAAAGTAAAAGCCTCAATTTTTGAGGCTTTACTGTTTTTAGGATTTCCTGACGCTCCTTGAAGCTATCAAGGCGATAACGATAAACAATGCCATCTGGCTCAGCACCATATTCCACCCGCCATAATTCCAGGCAAGGAGGCCTATATATGCGCCGCCTGCACCACCTATAAAATAAGATGTCATATAGACCGTATTTATCCTGCTATTAGCCTGTGTATCTAAACTATAAATCAATGCAATATTTGTAATTTGAACTGCTTGTACCCCAATATCTATTAGCAATACTGCCACCAACAGGCTTATTAGTGAGCCAGGGAAAACATACAACGCTCCTATGCTGACTAATATAAAAGCCAGCGAAATAGTTAGCGATCTGCGTGGGTTACCCTTATCTGCCAATTTACCGATAAATGGTGCAAGAAGCGCCCCACCAGCTGCCAACAGCCCAAAAAGCCCTATAACAGACGTAGAGTATTTAAACGGACTTCCGCTTAAATAAAATGTAAGCGTTACCCAAAATGAACTAAGGCTTCCAAATGCCAGTGCACCAATTAATGCAGTAAGTCTTAAAGTATGAAATCTTTTTAGCTGAAGCATTACCGATTGTAAAAGCTGAAGGTAGCTACCGCTAAAACGATCTTTATTTGATGGAAAATCAGTTTGCATCAGTAGTGCCGATATTGCAACCAATACGGCAGATATTCGATAGACATATTGCCATCCTAAACCTTCAGTTATAAAACCACTAAATACCCTTGCCGTAAGGACGCCAATCAGAATCCCGGTAAAGATTATTCCCACTATCTTGCCTTTATTTTCGGTCACCAGACTTGCAGCCATAGGCAGTATTACCTGAGCAGTGACAGCAAATAATCCAATTGCGAGGCTTGCCGCATAAAGCTGAAAAAGAGTTGAGGCAAAAGACATACCTATAAGGGCTAAAATCAGCAAAATCTGGAGGTATAAAATAAGACGCTTCCTATCCATTTTGTCGCCAAGCGGTGTAATAAATAAGAGTCCGAGACCGTAACCCGCCTGTGCAAGTGGCGAGATGGTTCCAATGTTTTTAGGATCTATATGCAGCGACAGGGCAACTTCGTTTAAAATGGGTTGGTTATAATAAATATTAGCCACACAAATTCCTGCGGTTACAGCCATTATGAGAACCTGTGTAGAGGACAATTGGTTTACTTTTTCCATAAATCGTTTGGTTTCTAAGAATGCGAATATTTGATCCTAAAATTAGAATAAATTTTAACGTACAGAAAGTTTCTTAATCATTTGCTCAGAGACAGGATCAGCATACATGCCGTAAGCGCTTAGTAATATCCCTTTAATTTTGTGGGTTGGAGAACTTATACCATAAACTATTTCTTCATCACCGGGGTCCGTCTCGCCTTCAAACCTGAAAACCCATTCAATATGAAAATCATCGGGAGACATGGTGCCGGTGCCATTATTGTATTTAATCGAATCGTAATCCAGATTAAAATCATGCGTAAATCCTTCTGCCTGTAGCCAGTTTAAAGTTTCTATGACCGTATCGAACGACGGTTGTGTAGTATTCTTCATCTTGATTGTTTTTTATATTTATAAGAAATATTCCAAATTTATTCCAAAAGTTTAATATGTTTATTTTCAGGTAGTTGTTAATAGTAATATACTGTGTCTTTACGATATCTCGTAAATTATCGTAAACATTTTTTGAATTGAGTATATTTACATATTCAGACTTCCAATTAGTTTCTGGGTAATTAAAACATTATGGAGAGAAATAAAATGTCTGCAGAGGCACTGCTTAAGAACCTTCAGGAACGTGAAAAAGAGCAATCGTTGATATTGTCTATAAGTGATAACCTCGCACCGATAAACGATATTAAAGAATTATCAAATACCGTTACTACAAAGCTCAAGGCGCTTCTCGCCTTTGATGATTTTATTATCTGCACTATCGATGAAAAGGAGATGCACTATTCTGTCTTTTACCAATATTTAAATAACGCAGGGAGTATAAATCCTATTTATAACGTCGCCGATGGTATTTTTGACAGGGCAATAGCCGCTGCAGATAATACAATTTTTGAGCTTTCACAACTTTCAAAAAAACAATTGCCGGACTATATTCTAAAAGCTCAGGGAGCGGGAATACGTTATCTAATAGGTGTGCCATTGCCTTACCAAAAAAAGATGCCTGCCGTAGTTTTTCTCCTCTATAAAAGGCCTAACTTATTAGATAGACAAGGCGCACGGTTGCTAAAGGGTATAGGCACACAGCTCTCTATAACCCTGTTAAACATAGCAAATGCCCAAAAGTGGGAACGCCTGAACGCTGAAATGACGTTGCTTAGACAACGGCCTGATGAAAAAGTAGCAGAGAGTGTCAAAATAGAAATTACCGAAGATAATTTTAATGGCATCATAGGAAAAAGCGAAATAATGCAACATGTATTCGACTTAATAGAACAGGTGGCTTATACCGACACAAATGTATTGATCATGGGTGAAACGGGAACCGGTAAAGAGGTGGTTGCGCAAGCCATTCATAGAACCTCAGCGGTTAAAAATAAATCTATGGTAAGGGTAAACTGTGCAGCCATACCGGCGAATCTTATAGAAAGTGAGTTGTTCGGTCATGAGAAAGGTAGCTTTACAGGGGCAACAGAAAAAAGATTAGGGAAGTTTGAGTTGGCGAATAACAGCACTATTTTTCTGGATGAGATAGGGGAGCTGCCGTTAGAACTTCAGGCTAAAATGCTTAGGGTTATACAAGAGCGCGAGATTGAGCGTATTGGTGCCTCTGGGAGTATTAAAGTTAACGTCCGCGTAATTGCTGCTACCAACCGTGATTTACTTACGGAGGTTGCAGAAGGGCGTTTTAGAAGCGACCTATATTATCGACTGAATGTATATCCAATTACGATTCCCGCTTTGCGCGATCGCATGGAAGACTTGCCACTTTTAAGCACTCACTTTTTAAAACTTCATGCTGAAAAAACAGGTAAAAAAGTAGTTAATCTGTCGAAGAGGGCGAAAGAGAGCATGACTGCGTACCAATGGCCTGGCAACGTGCGCGAGTTGAGCAATATTATAGAACGAAGTATACTTTATACTAATGGCGATACTATTAGAGAGCTACAATTTCCACATACTGAAGCGGTAACAAGCATTAGCAATCAGGATAAATATTCGACAAAAACTTTACAGCAAGTAGAAAAGGAACACATTCTAAGTGTAATTAAAAAATGTAGCGGTCGCATATCCGGCCCTAATGGCGCTGCTGTTTTGCTTGGAGTACCTTCCACTACTCTAATCTCTAAAATGCAGAAACTCGGAATTAAAAAAGGCCATACGGTATAATAACGCGCAAGAGGCCTTACGCAACACAATGTACTATCTTACTCATAAACGTCGAATTATTTATTTTGCGATTTATTTTGTTTATGATCTAATTTCCCTGATGTAATTGCCCAGTAAATCCAGAGCAGTACGCAAATAACAAGAGCAATAGTCGGAAAATTAAAAGACAAACCAAAAGCCAGGCAGTATGCAGGCAAGCCGTAGATATAGTTAAGTTGGATCTTTTTAATGTCGGCCTCGGTAATATCCGGTCGCAATAGTGTCCTGTCACGGATTGCAATATACCAGAGCAAATTAAAGGATAGATTTATCAGTATAAATAAACCGGTATAAATTGCAACCACTAAATTTGCAGAAGGTGTGTCGAAGAAACGCGCAATCAGCCCTGTAGGGTAAAATACCGCTGTAACCAGGAAGAGTATAAGTCCATTAGCGAAGGTTATACCTGTGTTGCGCACATAAATTTGTTTAAAGAGTTTATGATGGCTTACCCACATAATATAAATACTGAAAAACGAAATTGAAATTGCAAGATACGAAGGCCATTGTCCCTTTAAATAATTAACGATTGCGACAGTGCTTGTCAGCGTCTCGTTATCAGGAATATGCAGGTCTAATACTAAAAGCGTTATAGCTATTGCAAAAATAGCGTCGCTAAAACCCTCCATCCTAACAGTTTCTTTTTCCATTTTTTTATACTTAAAGAGTTATAAATACCGACTTTCGGGTTTTATTCTCAATATTTTTAGTTTTATGCCCTTTGCCCGTAGTATCTTCAACCAATAGAATCTCACCTGTATTAAAAGTACGTACATCGCCCAATGAAGTCTCTATAATCACCCCGCCATCCAATAAAATAATGTATTGGCGCTGCGGGGCATTATGAAAATCAAAATCATAGGAAGCTGCAACTTCCCTGAATATAATTCCTTTTACAGGCGCTTCATCCGACAGGAACCCTATGTCGCCATTGCTCTTTAACGGGATTGTTGTATCCTCAAAATGGCTTTCCCCACTATCGTCGCTGTATATGCAGGCTACACTAAACATGGTTTTTACTAAAAATAAGTTGGTTTGCAAGTTCTATTTCGTCCTGGCTTATCGTGTGGCCCATATTAGGATAAACTTTTTCAGTCACGCTGGCTCCCATGCTTTTAAGTTGCGCGGTGCTATCATGGACACGCTGTACCGGAACATGAAAATCGGGATCGCTCGTCCCAATAAATAACGGGGTGCCATTAAAATCTCCCGAATAATTTTCAGGATATACCTTATCGCCTATAAGTCCGCCTGTGAAGGCTACAATTCCTCCGTATTTAGCGGCATTCCGGGCAGTAAATTCTAAGGCTAAACAGGCACCCTGAGAAAATCCTAAAAAGTAAATATTCTCTTTAGAAATACCATTTTCCTCTATAAACGCCACTGTTCTAGATAACAAATCTAAAGCGGATGACAGGTACGGCTCATTCTGTTTAATGGGAGCTAAAAATGAGTTGGGGTACCAGGTGTTATTTGTAGCTTCAGGTGCGACAAGGGCATAGCCTTCTACATCCAAATGTCTTGCAAGCGAAAGGATGTCTGCAGAGTTTGCGCCACGCCCGTGTATCATTATAAGCGCTTTATTGGCTTCCAGTAGCGATGTGCCGGCTGTTTGTATATTTTCTGTATGCATATTATATTTCTTTAAGCCATATATCGGCATATTGATTAGTATGTTTTTTAAATTGCGCATGCACATAGGCGCAAAGCGGGCGCACCATTAAGCCATTGTTGCGTGCGTAAGCGGTCATGTTATCCATAAGCATTTTAGCATACCCTTTACCGGACACCTCTGGGGCAACCTCAGTATGGTATACTGTTAGTATATTGTTACTAATACCAATAACCATTTCGCCAATCTTAGCGTCGCTGTCGTATAGGTTAAATGCACCATGATTTCGCTCGTCTAATTCCAGTTTAATGTCTGTCATACAATCTTATTTTATTACGGGCAATATGCGTTCTATATCTGCTCTTCGGGATTCGTACTGCTTTGGTAACATGAGACCACTTCCAAGCTTTTCAAAAGGCTCGTCTACATCAAAACCGGGATTGTCAGTCGCGATTTCAAACAGTACGCCACCAGGCTCTCTAAAATAAAGTGAATAAAAATAATCACGGTCAATTTGCGGAGTTATATTCAGGTTTTTCTCTAAAATGCGCTCCCTAAATTCCATTTGCATGGCCTGATCCTTCACCCTGAAAGCCACATGGTGATTAGTGCCACCCGCATTAACGCCCCGGTTTCCATTAGGTTCTTCAAGAAGGTCAATTACTGCAGCTTCGGTAACTGCATCTGTTATAAAACGGTATCTGTTGCCCTCCTGAGACTGCAACGTGTAACCAAAAATATCAGTTAGTATTTTTGCGGTTGCATCAATGCGCCGCAGGGTTAAAGTAGCACTATGAAAACCTTTAGTAGCGTTTTCTTTTTTTATATTTTCGGTTTCCCATGCATTTCTGGTGTCTTGATATTTAGGTACGATAAGACTAATATTCAGGCCATCCGGATCTGTAAATGGCAGGTACAACTCGCCAAAACGCTCTCCCTTTTCACCTACATTTACATTTAGTTCTCTAAAACGGTCTGACCAAAAATCGAGGCTCCCACTTGGTACAGAATATCCAATATCGGTCGCCATTCCGGTACCGTTTTGTCCTTTGCCACTATTTTCCCAAGGGAAAAACGTAAGGATACTTCCTGGTTGAGCATCGGCATTGCCGTAGTAAAAATGGTAGGTTCCGGGGTCGTCAAAATTTACAGTTTTCTTTACGAACCTAAGCCCCAACACATTTGTGTAAAAGTAGTGGTTGCGTTGGGCATTTCCTGCTATCGCAGTGATATGGTGCAGTCCTAATATTTTTTGTTCCATGATATTTTTTATTTTGATTATGAATATTCTTGTTTAATGCCTAATTTTTTCATTTTTGAATAGAGTGTTTGCGCCGGCAATTTTAGCAATTCGGCGGCTCCGCCCGCGCCAGATACCTTACCCAAACAGGCTTTAAGGGCATTTAAAATGTGATCCCTTTCCATTTCTTCCATCGACTTCATTGCGCCACTTTTCGCTTCGTTTTCTTTGATAGTTGTAGCAGTTTCGGGCATAGTCGCAATATCAAACGATTGTATCTCAGTACTTTTCGTTAATAGTACATTGCGCTCTATTAAATGCTCCAGTTCTCTTATATTTCCGGGCCAGTTGTATTGCTCAAGTTGAATTAACGCATCTGCCGATATGCCGGATACGTTTTTATGAGCCTTAGTTGCATACTTATTTAAAAAGTAAAGCGCGAGTTCTTCTATATCTTCTTTACGGTCTCTAAGTGGGGGTAATTTAATAGGGAACACATTAAGCCTGTAATAAAGGTCAAGACGAAAGCGTCCTTCGGCAACTTCTTTCTCAAGTGAACGGTTTGTAGCAGCTACAATACGAACATTCACTTTTATCGTTTTATCGCCGCCCAGACGTTCTATTTCGCGCTCCTGAAGTACACGAAGCAATTTTACCTGAGAGTCTAAGGGCAGTTCGCCTATTTCATCTAAAAAAATGGTGCCGCCATTTGCCTGTTCGAATTTGCCGATACGGGCAGTATTTGCTCCGGTAAATGCTCCCCGCTCATGCCCAAAAAGTTCTGACTCAATAAGCGAGTGGGGCAGGGCAGCACAATTTACAGTTACCACCGGACCATTCTTTCTTGAAGAAAAATCATGTATGGAGTGTGCTATTTTTTCCTTCCCGGTGCCACTTTCGCCCAGCACCAATACGGATGTTTCTGTAGGAGCAACTATATGTATTTTCTCAATCACCTCAAGTAGTTGCGGGCTATTTCCTATAATTCCTTTAATGTTTTTAGGCAACGACGATAAGTTTTCTGCCTGTTGGGAAGGTGTCCCGACATGTTCAATGCTATATCTATACTTTGCAATATCGAGCATTACAAGCAGGTCGCGCTCCCTAAAAGGTTTTACCATGAATCCGTAAGGCTGTGTTTCTTTTACGGCTTCGAGTGTGCTCTGATTGGTGTTTGCAGAAATGTATAAAAATGGTAGTTTTTGCTCCAACAGTTCCCATGCCAGGTCTATTCCTGTAAGATCGCCTTTAAGCATAATATCAAGCAATACCCAGTCGGGTCTTTTTGTTTCAATAAGCGTCCTTGCCTGTATTACAGATGACGCAATACCCGTGACCTGATACCCGGCTTTAATAAGCATTAGCTTAAGGTCGTTCGCAACGATGAACTCGTCTTCTACTATTAAAATTTTATCTTTCATTGCTTCTAGATATCGCTTAACGGGCTGTTCTCAGACCCCATAAGTTTCTTGTTTTTTATAAATGTTATAGTTACATGCAGCCCATTATGGTTTTCTACATTAAATGTCCCATCAAGCTGGTCACTTAAGCCTATCATCAGGTTCATCCCTAATGAGTCTCTATTCTCAACTTCAAAGCCATCCGGCAGGCCAATACCGTCGTCTGCAATAACCAATTGATACGTGTCTCCTTCAGTCTTTTTAAGTATTACCGTAACCATTCCCTTAGCATCCGGCGCAAAAGCGTACTTGATAGCATTGGTTATGGCCTCATTTAAAATTAATCCTAAGGGTACTGCCTGGGCCACATCGAGATCTACTTTCTCGGTATCAAGTATAAAATTTACCCTGCGGGTAGCATCAAAACATTCTTTTAAATAGTTTACGAGCTCATAGATGTACCAACTCATATCTATACTTGCTACATTGCCGGATTGATATAGTTTTTGATGAATAAGCGACATGGCGTGCATGCGGTGCTGGCTGTTCTGTATCGCCATAAGGGCATCTTCATTATCAAGATAGGCGGATTGTGTATTGAGAAGGCTGATAACAATTTGTAAATTATTTTTTACCCTATGATGAATTTCCTTAAGCAGCCATTCCTTTTCGGTAAGCAATTTTTTAAGTTGGTCATTTTGTTGATTAATTTTTTGCTGCTTTAGCTGCAACTTTCTGTTTGTGATGTGCTTAATACGGGAGCGATTGTACAATAAGCCCATGAACAGTACCAGTACTAGAAGGCTACCTATAAAAACATAACGCAATACGGTATCATTATGTATTCTCGCTTCCTGCAGTTTGCCCTGTTGCGTAAGCACTTTAATATTCTTGTCCTTTTTCTCGGTGTCATACTTAAGCTGCAGGTTTGCAAATTGTTTCCTGCTGTTAATATTGTAAAGCGAGTCATTCAGCAATTTATGGTTTTTCAAGTGCTGAATTGCACCTATATAATTCCCCGTTGCAGAATCAGATTCGAAATGCACCCTCTCCAACTGAGAAAGATTTATAAGGTCATTATTCTTTTTCGCAAGTCTTTTTAATTCGTTTATGTATGCATAAGTTTTTCCTGCCTGTCCTGTAGTTGTTAAATACTGTATCATGGCATAATACATCTTTTCCTGTCCTATATGGTTTTTATATCTCGTGCTATTTTTGTTACAGCACCTTAATAGTTGCTCATAGTAAGGTTTCGCTTTATCAAGCTTTTTTAGTTTGCAATATATCAGCAGGTAGATAGAGGGAAACTCCGGATCGCAATCATCACTACTATAATACTTTTTCGCATTAGTAAGTATATCAAGAGCCTCGGCAGCTTTGCCACGATTGTACAAACCGCGGGCGGTATTTAGCGTTATGGCATTTACCGCAACGGCATCATCATTCTGCTTTGCAACTTCAATGGCTTTTTTATAATAGTCTACCGACTTTCGATAGAACTTGAGTTCTGAATAAATGGTCCCAATAAGGTCATACAAGATGCTTAACCACTGCCCGTCGACTATATTGATTTCGGTTAATCGTTCTGCAGCCAAAGCATATGCTAATGCATCTTTATAATTTCCCTGTACCCTTAAGTTTAAACCCAGCATAGCAAACTCTTTAAAAAGATCGCCACTTTTAATATTCTTTTTTATTCGAAGTGCTTTACGGGCATAGATTATAGAATTAGAGGTTTCATCAACGCTGTTGTATAATATGGATAGCTCTGTAAACGTTTCCGCCTCTTCAAATAATGCACCTGCTTGCCTGTATAAATCAGCCGCTTTTAAAAAATAGAATGCTTTTTTAGCAATATCATTTCCAGGCAAATCCATACCAATAGAAATGTAGGTTTCAGCACTTTCTTTTTTGAGGCCGTGTTTAAGCGAATAGCTTAGAGCGTTCTGCTTTAGTTGATAGGCGCGATTAGGATTGCCACGTTCGGCGGCAATTTTACCGTTAAGCAAAATTCCACGTGCTATATTACTCTTCAACTCAAATTCCCTGCTAATCCGGCCAAACTGGTCATTAAATAGGACCGCACTATCCAGGTCGGTTTTAATTGCCCCTTCCTTATCCAGATAGTATACGGCGGCTTTATACAATAAAACGGCTTTCTTCTCTTTGTCCTGCTCTGAACTTATTTTTGCAAGAACTTCCTTGTGATGTTTTAAAGACACAGAATGTGAGTAGCTTGTGTTTACACAAAAAACTAACGTTAAAGCCGCTATGACGGTTTTCAAGATCATTTAATTAACTATAAAATGGTACTTCATTATCAGGTAGTGGACTGTGTTTTATTCGCCGTAAAATAACAGGCAACCATGCATATTCCTGGCAAAAGTATAGAAGCAAGTCCATATTCCCGCGCCGTGATTGCTCCAAGTACACATCCGGTTAAAAAACCAATAATGGTTGTCATTTGTTTTTTAAAACTTGCAAGTGCATCGACAGCGTTAAATTTACCTGCTATAAGTGCACCAAAGTCAAGTGAAGCCTGCGTTACATTCCCCGTCATCATTGTAGTGGGCCCATGGGTTTCCTTGCTATATAGCTTGCCAAACGCATTTTGCAAGCCTAACGCAAAAACTACCATCATTACTGTTATATACAACATAATCGTATCTTTCTCCAAATGCCAAATTAGCGATAATGTTCCTGCTATAATAAGGATAATCGCTTCTATAAGCAATATTTTATTTTTGTTTCCGGCGGTAGCAGATAACCTTCCACCTGCAATTACTGCAATGATAAATATAGGAAAGGTAAGTAATTTTATCCACGCATTTATAGGGGCGCCTGTTACCATTTGATAGGCAAACGTAATAAAGTTGCCCGTTACATGTGCCGAGAATATATTATCGCCTGCTACAAATGTAGCCGTATCGCAATAGCCTGCCACCGCAGCAAGCATTAATGTTACCTTTCCCGTGTGATCTAAATGTAGCATAATTTTATTTTAAGTGTGCGCGTAGCATCCAGGCCATTTTTTCATGGGTTTCCATCAATACGGTAATGTAATCGCTGGTTCCAAAATCGTGTTGGGCAATAGCAAAATTATTGATGTGTTCGCGCATAAGTATTAAAATACTCTCATGGTCTGCTAACAATTCCCTGATGTAGCTTAGACTGTCATTAGATGTTAGCGGCTGCTCAGTAAGGTGCGTTAATGCAAGATATTCTTTTAAAGATCCCGGTGCATAATGCCCAATAGTTCTGATACGCTCGGCTATGGTATCGATCAGTTCATCAAGCTGGTGGTATTGCGCTTCAAAGAATAAGTGCTTGCTGTGAAAATCAGGTCCTTCTACATTCCAGTGTGCTTTTTTAGTTTTTGTCACCAAAACATACTCGTCTGCAAGTATTTTGCTGAGCGCCTCGGCCACGTTGGCTAAGTGCTGTTGTTTAATTCCAATTTTAGATTCCATAATTGTTAGGTAAAATTAGTAAATAGTGATCGATAGAGTAGGTGCCTGCTCCAAGTGCCAGTATAAAAAGAAGGCATAGCGTATACATATAAGGGACGTCCCGAACCTCTAAAGAATCTTTGCGATGTACAACAAAATATCCAATAGCGGTGACGCCAACGGTGGGCAGTACAACCAGTCTTGTACCCACCCCGAGCATGATAAGGAACGGCACTACAGTATCCGAAAATGTAGCTACCATCCCGTTTAATTTATCGGGCAGTCCGAGTGGATTAGGCACATGCTCCCGCTGGCCATTCTCTACCCTGAATTTTTTCATGCCGTGTACCCTGAAAAGTTCTAAGGCTAAAAGTATCCTGAAGACAAGCAGCGCGCCGTTGTTAAACGCACTGCCAACATCTGAATACAACAATTGTTTTATAAGTTCTGTCGTCATGATAATTTGATTTAGAAGGCAAAGCAAGAGCAGCCCAGTGCACCCCAGAATGCGGTATAGTTATTTACTGGTACATTGCTTAAACGTGCCTGGTCATGGCTATGTGCATGCACATAGCAACTACCGCTGCAACTGTGAATTGTTGCCGTAAGGCTTTTGCTATTTGGCTTACCGATATGTGAATGTGGCTGCACCATATGTCCGCCTGCAGGGTAGTAGCCATTATAAATATTGGTCGGCGACCAGTCAGGCAAGATGGGGATAGAAGGTGGTGAGTAGGATGAAAAATCGCCTTTAGCGTAAACAATTTTACCATCTACAACCGTCATATCGGCCTCTATATTCTTTATTTCTACGTCATCTACAGCAAAGTAGTCCGTGTTCAATACTGCGAGATCGGCAAACATGCCTACCTGTATATCGCCTTTTTTTTGCTGCTCCTGAGAAAACCACGCACTACCTTTTGTATACAACTCCAAAGCAACTTCGCGGGTTAATCTGCTTTTATTGTACAACTGCAGTCCGCCTACCGTTTTACCTACTGTTAGCCAGTACATAGACACCCATGGGTTGTAGCTGCTTACCCTTGTGGCATCACTTCCTCCGCCTACAGGTACTTCCATTTCCAGCATCGTTTTAATGGGTGGGGTAGTTTCAGCAGCTTTGGCACCATAACGATCTGTAAAATACTCGCCCTGATATGCCATTCGGCTTTGTATAGCGATACCGCCGCCCAGGTTTTTAGTGCGTTCTATATTGCGTTCATCAATAGTTTCGGCATGGTCAAAAATCCATGGCAGTCCGTCAAAAGGTATATCGCGGTTTACTTTTTCAAATACATTTAAAAAACGGGTGATGCTTTCGTTATAGGTAGCATGTAATCTAAAAGGCCAGCGGTTTGCCACTAATAAACGTACTACCTTTTCGAGTTCGGCTTCCATATTTTCGGGAAGGTCAGGGCGCGGCTGGAGGAAATCCTCAAAATCAGCAGCAGAGAATACCAGCATTTCGCCTGCGCCATTATGGCGGTACATATCATCCCCCTGATACAGTTTAACCGAGTCTATCCAGTCGGTAAAATCTTCAAACTCATGTTTGGGCTTTTGGGTAAACAGGTTGTAGGCAATGCGCACGGTAAGCTGTTTTTTCTCATTAAGCTCATTAACCACTTTATAATCGTCAGGAAAATTCTGGAATCCGCCGCCTGCATCTATCACACTGGTAATGCCAAAACGGTTGAGCTCTTTCATGAAATGCCTTGTCGAGTTTACTTGTTGTTCGTAAGGTAGTGTAGGGCCTTTTGCAAGTGTACTATACAGTATCATTGCATTTGGTGTAGCAATTATTAGCCCTGTAGGTTCGCCATTAGTGTCTTTTTGTATGTGTCCGCCTGCAGGCGCAGGGGTATCTTTAGTAAACCCAACGGCTTTTAATGCGGCCCTGTTCATAATTGCCCTGTCATACAGGTGCAATATAAAGACGGGAGTTTCCGGTGCTATGGCGTTTATTTCTTCTATGGTAGGCATGCGGCGCTCTGCAAACTGAAATTCACTCCAGCCTCCTACCACGCGCACCCATTGTGGGGACGGAGTACGGTCAACCTGCTCTTTCAGCATTCGTAAAGCATCTGCTAATGATGGCACGCCATCCCATCGAAGTTCTAAGTTATAATTTAACCCTCCTCTTATCAGGTGAATATGCGAATCGTTAATACCCGGCACCACGCGCTTCTTTTCAAGGTTAATGATCTTTGTCCCTTCGGAAGCAAACTCCATAACTGCTGCGTCATTGCCCACTGCTACAAACTTTCCGTCTTTAATGGCAACCGCAGTAGCATTACTATTTTGCTTGCTAAAACTGTGCACCTTACCGTTGTATAAAATTATATCTGCATTCATAAGGCGCTTATTTATTTAGTTTTGCGATAGCTTCTTTAATTCCTTCTCCTGCCACAGTATAGAATGCCGGGCCTGCCAGTAGTGTAATTTTTGTCAATGGCTTGTAAGTCGCCATCTTTTTATCCTTTAGCCATGCCTGAGTCCGGTAAGCTTCAAAAGTTCCGGCAACTACATAGTTGGCAACAAGTGCCGTTGGTGAGTCTATACCGGCATCTTTAAGGTCGCTTGCAAAAGCATAGTGGCTTACCCCAAGGCGAATTGCCTCATTTAAAGCCACACTGCCAATGCTCTTCATAAGTTCTGGGGTAAATTTATTCCTGTCTCCTAAACCTATTAGCAATAGTTTTTTGGAACCGATACTTCCTGCGGGGGGTGTGATTAATAAAGTTTCGAAGGCATGCCCGACAAATTTTCCGCTTTTGCGAACTTCTGTAATGATTCCTTTAAGATCGTGGTCTAAGTGTACCATACCATTTACGGCGGCAGGCAGGGCAGGGGGAGAGTTGAAAATGTCGCCTTCGGTATATTCAAAAACGCAAGCAACCTGCAGGTCGGCTACTTCTGTAGAGGGACCCTGTACCATACCCTCTATGGCTACACCGTCTACTTTACCCCAAATTACAGAGGTTCCTACGGGAGTGGTTTTCACATCGGCAGTGGTTTGTGCCGTTAACGATAATGTTGCAGTGCTTAGAATAGCCGCAAGCCATACATTTTTAAAGATGTGTTTAGTGATTTTCATGATTTGTATATTATGTTATTATTAAAATTTGAAGCCAAGCCTTATATTAAAGAAGAGGCCATTTTTAGAATTAGGAATAATGTCGTTTATAAAATCGCCGGTTTTAAAGTATTGAATCCCGGTAACAAGCGCTGTGTATTTGTTGATGCCATACGAGAAATTAGCAAGATAGGCAGTGCCAATGTATCGCTTACCCGATGACGATCCCGGCAGGTTAAAACCTCCGCTGGGCCTGTATACACCATCATTAAGCGAGTAGCGCCAGTTAAAAACTACATCGGCCTGAAATTTAAGATTAGGTAATAAATCGAGTGTGCCGTAGGGGTGTACATCAATTAAATTTACAGGGCCGACTTGCGGACTAAACCCAAAGTAGCCTCCTTTAGGGTATATAGGGTTAAAGGTTTGAAGATTGCCATCTCCTGCTCTTTTATCCCCTGATATATAATCGTTGCGCAAGTTTATAGTGGGCTTAAACGTAATGTTTTCGAATGAATAGCCAACGTCTATAGATCCTGTCCACGCTCGGATATTGCCATTACCAAAAGAGCCAAATTGGTAGGCGGCCTCAAGATTATAGATGAACCCACCGCCGTATTTCCAAAGGCGTGCACCCACAGTGTGCCTGATTTCTTTAGCGGCACATTCTTCGAAAGCAGCATTGTTCCGCCGTATACCTATGTAGTACATATCGAGGTTACCACTGTGCGGAATTATAAGTTTAGAGTAACCTCCCCACAAGTTTATCTGCTTGGTCCCCTTATTGTCAAAAACTCCGGTGTACGTTGTATCTGCCATCATGGCAAAGGCATCTATAGATAATCGCGATGAGGTATACATAACCTTACCGCCTGTAAAATATAGCCGCGCATTAGGACCTTCGCGTACTGATATCAATCTGCCGGACCCGTAGTCAATCTCCTGTCGGCCGCCACGTATAATTAATGCCTTGTCTTGTTTCTGATAGACTACGGCATCAATAAACAGGTTTTGTACATTTAACCGGTCTTCATCTATGGGGCGTGGGCCGTTAGTGCGACCGCCCTGAAGTGCACTTCGCAATTGTGCAAATACTCTGATTTTCTTACCTAAGTGCACATCGGTATGCAGGTCATAGCGTTGCAAAAAGAAATTGTTGTGGCCTATATTGAGGCGGCCCCAGTCTTCGTTATTAAAATCAACATACTCATAGCGTGCTTCGCCACCAATAGACACATACATGCTGCCCGAATTATCGAGCGGAATATATTTAACCTGCTTATAGACGTTACGGGATGAATCTTTCAGGTACTCATAATTTTCATCATAGCGAAGTAATTTAAAAGATTGTGCATACCCATAATCTCCGTACAGGCAGGTAAACCCAACTGCAAGGGCGATAAAGAATGTTCTGGCGGCTATATAGTGAATTGCTTTCAATGGTTGGGCAGGTTGGGGAGTGATATATAGTATCTGAGCCTAGTGTTTTAGCATGTTGTGAGCATAGTGAATACCCAGACCGTAAGCTGCGCCATATTTTTTCATTAGGTCGGTTACGGCAACATACGTTTCCTGGCGGGCCCAGTCTCTTTGTAATTCTAAAAGATATTGTACCGATGTTATAGGCTTGACGCCTGAATGTACCATACGCTGAATAGCACGTTCGTGAGCTTCGGTGCTTACATCGCCGCATGCATCTGTAATGACATAAACGTCATAGCCTTCTACGAGTGCAGATAATGCAGGACCCACAATACAAACGCCCGTCCACAATCCCGCAAGCACTAGCTTTTGCTTTTTAAGTCCCGTAATGGCGTTATAAGCAGCCTCATCCTCCCAGGTATTCATGCTCGTGCGGTCTATATAGCCGGATGTAGCCATAGGGTAGAACTCTTCGATTTCAGGAAATACAGGTCCTGAAAAACTTTCTTCGGCAACAGTGGTTACAATTGTAGGAACATTAAATATCTTTGATGCTCCACTAATGATAGCCACGTTTGTACGTAGTTCGCTAATTGCAATACTTTTAGTTGCAAATGCCATTTGCCCCTCAAAATCAATTAGTACTAAGGCGTGATTTTCGGGCGATAAAAGATCCGGTGATGGTTTCATAATATAATAGATTTAGATTTCTATTACATATGCCATTTAGATGCCTTTTTTAAAACTTGTTGATATCCAATTTATTACGTATTTGGACACATTTGTCCTTTTACGAAATGCCGTAATTTTATGTTAGATGCATAGCAGTATAATAATTGGGTTTACTTTTTGCCAAAATTTGGAATGAGAAACCGGTTCAGTGTCTATTCTTTTTTTATCTAAAAAAGAAAGTCCCGCCATCTAAAAGATAACGGGACTTAACAAACCAACCAACCAATTATTAACAAACCTTCCGGAAATAAATCCTTCAGATTCACATATTGTATAAAGCAACTTGCGTGCCAAAAACATTTTTAGTGTAACATTTATTGTTACACTATGCTACGACAACCTTGTAGTTGAGAAAATATTTTAAAAGATGTAAAAGCTATGTCTTATTATGAAGCAAAGATGGCAGTTTGCTAATTATTTGCCACGATGAAAAGCATGACAAAAAACAGCAAAAACAATACAAAAATGATGACATAGTTTCTGCCAAGCGTTTCCTCTGTCGCATTATTCTGAAAGCTTTTAGGTGCGGGCATGTTCTCTTTGTGTAATAATTCCAATTTAGCAGTAAACCGGGGGTCGCCATCTGCAAGTGTAGTGAGCTTAGTATACAGCCCTTTTTTGTACGGCTCTCCTAAAAATATGCAGCACGTTAAAACCTCATCTATAATGAGGTTGTTTGTAGCAATGTCGCGCACCGTGATTAGAAAGGTAATCGTTTCCTGCGAAAGCAAATCGTCTATAACTTTATAGAGTGCATCCTGCTTAATACGCCCGTTAGCATGCAGCACCTTTTCTTTTACCCGTTTAAAGAGTATGAGAAATGTAACAGGTGTTTGCCTGTTATAGGCAGTATCTTGTCCGTTGTAGTTTTTATAATGCCCTTTAGTATAATCGTAAGCATTGCGTTTTGCAGCATCGCCAAGAATAATATACGATTCTGAAATTTCCTTAAACCGCTCCTCACTTATTTTATCGCCGTTGTTTTTATCCGGATGATACTTTACTGCCAGTAACCGGTACGCCTTTTTTATCTCTGCCTGAGATGCATTGTGCTTTACCTCAAGTATTTTATAGTAGTCTTTCAAAAAAATAAATTTAATCGCCGTTGGTCCAGGTCAGGATTGCTTCTGAAATGTGGTCAAAGTTACTCAATAAATCTATATTGGCATTATTGTCAATTGTTACATAAATCCATGCTTCATGTGATTTTTTTAACTTTGCTATGTCGACTTTAATAAAATCATCAAGTCCATATTTATAAAGTATTTCGTTAATCATAATAGCATCATCTGCGTCAATACCATTTATGGCACCGGTCCCATAATATTTTTCACCTTTAAAATAATTACTTAAGTCTGTCTCAGGGCTTATAAGTTGGTTAGTTTCAATAATCTTATCATTACCAACAGGTAAATAAAACCCTTCCATAAACGGCTGCAAGCATGCAGTGCCACCTGTTTGATTTGAAACAAATATTCCTGTAGGATAGCTTATAATAAGACCTAAACCAACAGCATCCCATAATTTAATTTTATGCAATTTCTATAGATTTAATTTTAGTACTAAATGGCAAGTTTTCAATCGAAGTAAGACACTCGTTAATAAATGCTTCAGCAATTTTAACTCTTCCATTCTAATATTTAGCAAATCAATTTGAAAGTCAAGCATGATTAAATTTTCGGAAAATTCTGAGACATATATACCGCTATTTTTTGCAAAAACATTCCTGATTTCACTTTTTTCATCATTTGTAAATTTTTTATTTTCACTTATGCTAACAGCTAAGTCCGGAAAGGCAGTTAGATCAACATTAAATTCAATTTTGTTATTCTTTTTGCTTATGGCCTTTTTTCTTTTGGGTTTAATATAATTTTTTTTAGTTCTTTGCTGGGTAAGTCGCTACAGAAGTAGATTTGTACTTTACCTTCTGTTTCCGACTGGTGAATTTTCATTTTATCTTTAAAAGCATCCGAGGTCCATGCAATAGTAAATGCCCTTCCCCGGGAATCAGGCGTGATAATTTCAACGTTTGCATATATATGGCTGTCACTTTCAACCATGTTTACTTCTTTCATACCTATGAATAAATTGAAAAAGTAATCGTTAAAAAGATTTTCATATCCGAGATGTTCTTTAAGCTGAGATCCTAATTGTATATTCAGTTCTCTTTTAAAACTATCAGAAAAATTATACTTTTCTTCATTAAAATATGAAACCCAATTTTCCATCTGCTTAGTGGTTAGTGTAATAATTACAAATAAAAAGCGGAGAAAGAAACTAATCTTACTCCGCTTATAAATGTATAAAATGTTTTTAAGATTCTTCAGCTTCGTTTCACTTCGCTCAGAATAACAGATATCAAGCGAGTGAACTCCTACTTTAAACTTGCAACTTTAAACCTTAAACTAAATTACAACTTCTCCCTCAAATATTCCCCAGTAACACTCTTTGGGTTTTTAGCAACATCTTCAGGCGTGCCAAAAGCAACCAGGTGTCCGCCATGCTCGCCGCCTTCGGGGCCAATGTCTATAATATAGTCGGCGCACTTAATCATGTCAAGGTTGTGCTCAATTACTATTATAGAGTGCCCTTTATCTATCAAGGCTTCAAACGAGGCCAGTAGTTTTTTAATGTCGTGAAAGTGTAGTCCGGTAGTAGGCTCATCAAACACAAATAAGCCCTTCTCTTTAGTAACACCTTTAACCAGAAACGATGCCAGCTTAATACGCTGCGCCTCGCCACCCGAAAGAGTAGAGGAGCTTTGCCCCAACTGTACATACCCCAAACCAACATCCTGCAGAGGCTGCAGTTTAGTCATGATCTTAGTTTGCTTGTGTTCGGTAAAAAAGGCAACGGCGTCATCTACCGTCATGGTCAGCACGTCGTCTATATTCTTATCCTCATAAGTAATTTCGAGTATCTCTTTTTTAAAGCGTTTACCATGGCAGGTTTCACACTCAAGGTGTACATCGGCCATAAATTGCATCTCTATGGTTACTTCGCCTTCGCCTTTGCAGGTCTCACAGCGGCCGCCGTCTACGTTAAACGAGAAGTGCTTGCTTTGATAGCCACGTATACCTGATAGTTTCTGCTTGGCAAACAAATCGCGGATATCATCATACGCCTTAATATACGTAACAGGGTTAGAGCGCGAGCTACGGCCTATAGGGTTCTGGTCTACGTACTCAATGTGTTTAATGTGCGCAAAATTACCTTGGAGCTCTGTAAACTGCCCGGCTTTTTCTCCCACACCCGTCAGTTTTTTTTGCAGGGCGGGGAATAATATTTTTTTAACCAGCGTACTCTTGCCACTACCGGACACCCCCGTAATAACGGTAAGGCAGTCAAGCGGAAAAGTAACGTCGATGTTCTTTAAGTTGTTTTCGCGTGCACCTATAACATCTATATGATTCTTAAATTTGCGACGCTTTTTAGGTACGCTTATTTCCAGGTCACCATTAAGGTAACGTGCCGTAAGCGAGTCAGATTGCAGTATTTCATCATAAGTGCCCTGTGCTACAAGTTCACCGCCAAGGGTTCCTGCTTCGGGACCAATATCTATAATCATATCAGCGGCTTTCATAATGTCCTCATCATGCTCCACCACAATAACGGTGTTGCCCAGTTTTCGCAGGCCTTCCAGTACGGTAATTAGCCGCTCTGTATCCTTAGGGTGCAGGCCAATACTCGGTTCATCCAGTATGTACATAGATCCTACAAGGCTGCTGCCCATAGAGGTGGCAAGGTTAATACGCTGGCTCTCACCACCTGATAATGTAGCCGAACGGCGGTTTAGTGTTAAATAGCTTAAACCAACTTCCTGCAAAAAGCTTATGCGGCTATTGATTTCTACCAGTAAACGATTGGCAACTTTAGTATCGTATTCCGACAGTTCAAGTGATGCGAAAAATTCTGCCAGGTTTTTAATAGGCAGGTCGACCAAATCTGATATGGTACGGTCGTCTATCTTCACATAGTTTGTCTCTGGGCGCAGGCGTTTACCTTTACACTCAGGGCATTTGGTTTTACCGCGGTATCGGGAAAGCATCACGCGGTTTTGTATTTTATAATTTTTCTCTTCGAGTTCCCTGAAAAAATCATCCAGTCCGGTAAAGTATTTATTGCCTTTCCAAATCAGGTTACGGTCGCTTTCAGACAGCTGAAAGTATGGCTTATGGATAGGAAAATCAAATTTATGGCTATTGTTGACTAATTGGTTACGGTATTCGCCCATGCTCTCACCCCTCCATGGAAAGATAGCATTTTCGAAAACCGACAGTGCAGTGTTAGGCACTACAAGTTCTTCGTCTATACCTATTATACTGCCATAACCCTCGCAGGCAGGGCAGGCGCCATAAGGATTATTGAAACTGAACAAATGCACATTTGGCTCCAGGAACGTGATGCCATCCAGTTCGAAGTTGTTACTAAAAACAAGACGATTGCCAGTGTTTACTTCCTGCAGGAACGTTTCGCCTTTGCCCTCATAAAAGGCCGTCTGTACAGCATCGGCGAGACGGTTGTAAAATTCTTCCTCGTCCTTTACCACAATACGGTCTACTACAAGCAGTACTTCTTTATTGGCAAAATCAATATCGGCAATCTCGTCAAGCCGTGTGGTTTCATTGTCGACTAATATACGGGCAAAACCCTGTTGCAAAAGCACTCCCAGTTTTTCTTCTATGGTGCGCCCTTTTTCTATATGTACAGGGGCAAGAAGCAGCCAGCGGCTGTCCTGTTCTAGTTTTTTAATTTCGTTTACAACATCGGTTACTGTATCTTTTTTTACTTCGCGCCCAGATACCGGCGAGAACGTATGTCCCACACGGGCAAACAGCAATTTAAGGTAATCATAAATCTCTGTGCTGGTACCTACTGTAGATCGCGCATTGGTAGTATTTACCTTCTGTTCGATGGCGATAGCGGGAGCAATGCCTTTTATGTATTCTACTTTAGGCTTATCGAGACGCCCCAGGAACTGGCGCGCATAACTGCTAAGGCTTTCTACATAGCGGCGCTGGCCCTCGGCATATAGTGTATCAAAAGCAAGGCTCGATTTACCCGACCCCGATAAACCGGTAATAACCACCAGCTTATTACGAGGAATGGCAACGTCAAGATTTTTAAGGTTGTGCAGTTGCGCGCCCTTTATAAGTATATTTTGTTTAGGATTTAAAGTAGCAAGATCGGTCTTTATCATGGCAAAAATTGAATACGTAAAGATACGGGTTTTGAAGGAGAATTATGTTAATGGAAATAGAAGGAAATTTAAAAGTGGTAGAGTAGATTTGGTATATTTGGATGGTTATATAAATTACAAATGGAAAAAGAATTAGAAAAACTTGCCCCTTCAAAAGCCAGTGCAGCAAAAAATATGTATTTAAGTCTTAAAATACTTAAAAATGCGGGTGGAGAACTTCCAGGCAAACAAGTTATTGATAGGATAAGAGCTGTTGATGACCTTAATGAGTGGGAAAAAGAAATTTATGAAAAGACAGGTTATGTACGTTGGGAATCAATTTTACATTTCTATACAATCGACTGTATAAAGGCTGGGTTTTTAAGAAAAAATAAAGGTATATGGTACCTGACAGAGGAAGGTGAGAAAGCTATTTCTTTAGGTCCAGTCAAACTTTTAGAAACTGCTTCTCAATTATACAAACATTGGGCTGCAAATAATAAAGGAAAACAAGAGATCGACTCAAGTGAAGTTATTGAGCTTGAAGAAAATAAAACTCAAACTCAAAAAGCTAATATAGACCTTTTAGAAGATCAAGCATTAGCAGGGATTAAAGATTATATTAGAAATAAAAATCCTTATGAGTTTCAGGATATGGTTGCTGCATTATTAAGAGCAATGAATTATCATACGCCATTCATTTCTCCAAAAGGCAAAGATGGAGGGTTAGATATCATTGCATATAATGATCCTTTGGGTTCTACAGCTCCTCGCTTGAAAGTCCAAGTTAAACATAGACCGGATGCTTCTATTCCTGTTGATGACATTAGAAGTTTGACAGGTCTGCTTAATAAAGATGGTGATATCGGATTGTTTGTGACATCAGGTCATTTTACATCTGAATCAACTCGATCAGCAAGAGAAAGTCATCGACATATTCGTCTATTGGATATAGATGAGTTTATATCATTATGGCAAGAGTTTTATTTAAAGCTAAACGACGAAGATAAAAATAAGCTCCCATTACACGCCATTTATTTTTTAGGTAGTAATGATTAATTTAGATTTATACGAATGACAACCCCACCACACCTTTCCCCCAACGACAAAGTCGGCATAATAAGTACAGCAAAACGTATCGAATCTCAGGATATAGCCTACGCTATATCCGTTCTTGAATCCTGGGGGTTACATCCGGTTATTGGCCCTAATGCCTTTTCTGCCGATGGTTTTTTGGCCGGTACGGATGCCCAGCGTGCTGCCGACCTGCAACAAATGCTTGATGATACGAGTATTAAAGCTATCCTTTTTACAAGAGGGGGTTATGGCACTATGCGCATTATAGATCAAATTGACTTTACAGCATTAAAAAAACATCCAAAATGGCTGATTGGGTATAGCGATATTACCTTGTTGCATACCCATGTTCAAAACTTTGGTATTGAAACACTACATGCTGTCATGCTGCAGGGCTATGAGAGCAGTACGCCCCAGTCTGTAGAAAGTGTGAGGGCGGCACTTTTCGGTGAAAGCGTTACGTATAAGATTCCTGTGCACGAAAGAAACAGGCTGGTTAACGAATCTGCTAGTGGAACGTTAGTGGGTGGGAATTTATCCATGATTTATGCAGCAATAGGATCTGACTCTGAGATTGACACCGATGATAAAATACTTTTTATAGAAGATATAGACGAATACCTATATCATTACGACCGCATGTTAGTAGCTTTAAAACGAGCCGGTAAACTGGCAAACCTTAAGGCACTTGTAGTAGGTACCCTTATAGACATAAAGGACTCTACAATCCCCTTTGGTCGCGATGCTTACCAAATTACTTTAGAGCAAACTGCCAATTATAATTATCCTGTGTACTTTGGTTTTCCGGCCGGACATTCCTCTGAAAATCTCGCACTAATATTAGGTAGGGATGTTACAATTACTCAAACCGACAGTTTACTACAATTCATATTTGCAGATAAAGCGTTAACAAGTCAACAAGAACAAACAGTATAATTTAATATATTTGTTTAAAACATACACATAATTTTATGACTAAAAGATATTTCGTGCTTGCAGTTATCCTGCAATTTTCTATACTGTCATTTGCACAAAAGGCACCTCAGGCGGTGATTGAACAAGGAACGATAGAAGGTATTAATTTATCTTCGGGGGTGGCGACATACAGGGGTATTCCTTTTGCATTGCCACCGGTAGGAAAACTACGCTGGTCGGCGCCCTTACCACCTGTCAAATGGAAGGGCGTGCGCAAAGCAGATAAATTTGGCAATAATCCTATGCAAAAGGCTGTTTTTGGCGATATGAATTTTAGGGCTGAAAAAATGAGCGAAGATTGCCTTTACCTAAATGTTTGGACCCCGGCAAAAAGCCCGACCGATAAATTACCGGTACTTGTCTATTTCTATGGGGGTGGATTTGTAGCAGGAGATGGGTCTGAAAACAGATATGATGGAGAGGCTCTTGCCAAAAAAGGCATTATAGCGGTAACGCTAAACTATAGGTTGGGTATTTTTGGGTTCTTTGCACATCCTGAGCTTACGAAGGAATCTCCAAATAGGTCATCGGGCAATTATGGCCTCCTGGACCAAAATGCTGCATTACTTTGGGTTAAGAATAATATTGCTGCATTTGGCGGTGATCCTAATAAAATTACTATTGCTGGGGAATCTGCGGGATCAATATCTGTATCAGCACAAATGGCGTCGCCGTTATCTAAAAACCTAATTGCAGGTGCCATAGGCCAAAGCGGCGCTATGATAAACCCAACGCTCGATGCTATTCCACTACGTGAAGGTGAAATAAATGGCATAAAGTCAGCGGCGAAAATGGGTTATCAGGAGGTTGAAAAACTACGTTCAATACCTGCAGCAGAGTTACTCGAACTCGCCTCAAAAAACGGCTTTGAAACAAGGGCTGTTGTAGACGGATATTTTTTAACAAAGCTTCCGTCAGAAGTATTTAAGGCCGGAGAACAGGCTAAGGTTCCATTACTTGCCGGATGGACATCGACAGAAGTACCTTACCAGGCGTTTATGCAGGGCCAACAACCAACGCCTGAAAATTACGCAAAACTTGTGAGAGAGAAATATGCGGAAAGGGGCGAGGCAGTACTACGACTTTATCCCGGAAAAACACAGGAAGAAGTAATAAAATCGGCTACCGCATTAGCAAGCGATAATTTTATAGTTTACAGTACGTGGAAATGGGCAGAAGATCATAGAAAGACCCGTATGCCAACGTATGTATACATATTCTCAAAACCACGACCGGCAATGAAAAAGGAAATGGGCAATGCCAAACAAGGCCTTGCCGGTGGCATTATTAAAGGTGATAAATCTAAAAAAGCTGAGCCTAAAATGCCGGAGGCTATGGCTGGAGCTTCGCATGCATCGGATATTGAATATGCTTTGGGAAATCTTGCTACGAATAAAGTGTATGACTGGACTCAGGACGATTATAGCGTATCTGACGTGACATTAAATTATTTTGCAAATTTTATCAAGACCGGTAACCCAAATGGTAGTGGTGCGGCAGAGTGGCCCAGAAATAGGGAAGGCGGAAATATGATGCTGATGGACATTAACACACAGTCTAAAAGTTATATGGAACCGAACCGAAGCCGCTATTTATTCTTAGACTCCTACTACCGAAGTAAAAAATAAAAACGCGATAAATTACACATGCCTGCTTAGTATGCCTATGCAGGCATTTTGTTTAAATTCATCCCAGCGCTGTGATAACGATAAGTTTTCTAACGCCGCATAGACATACTAAAGCCATATAAATTCCTTATATTATTTGGCATCATATAAATCATAATTACTAAATTTGCAGTACTAAATTAAATCATAAAATATATACTATGAGTTCATTTGACGTTGTCGTTATAGGTTCGGGTCCCGGCGGATATGTAGCTGCCATCCGTGCTGCTCAATTAGGCTTTACTACTGCAATTATAGAAAAATATCCTACACTTGGTGGTACCTGTCTTAACGTGGGCTGCATACCAAGTAAAGCTCTTTTAGATTCGTCGCACCACTATCATGATGCCGTTACCCACTTTAAAGTTCATGGAATAGATATTGAAGGAGAAATTAAAGTAAACTTCGAGCAAATGATAGCCCGTAAACAGGGTGTGGTAGAACAAAATGTAAGCGGTATTAAATACCTGATGGACAAAAACAAGATTACTGTTTTTGAAGGTGTGGGCTCATTTGAAGATGCAACGCATATTATAGTTACAAAAAATGACGGTTCTGCAGAGACAATCGAGGCAAAAAACACCATCATTGCCACAGGATCTAAACCTGCGTCGCTGCCTTTTATAAAAATTGATAAAGAAAAAATAATCACGTCTACGGAGGCGCTTAAGCTCAAAGAAATACCTAAGCACCTTATTGTTATAGGTGGTGGAGTTATAGGGTTAGAACTTGGCCAGGTATATCTTCGCCTTGGCGCGCAGGTGTCTGTAGTAGAGTATCTGGATCGTATTATTCCGGGTATGGACGCCGGCCTTAGCAAAGAACTTACTAAAGTGCTTAAAAAGCAGGGAATGAAATTTTATACTTCTCATAAGGTAAAATCAGTAGAGCGTAATGGTGCTGACGTACAAGTGCAGGCTGAAAACGCTAAAGGAGAAACTATTACTCTTGATGGCGATTATGCATTGATTTCTGTAGGACGTAAAGCATTTATGGGCGGATTAAATGCTGAAAAAGCAGGCGTTAAAATTTCCGAAAGGGGCCTTGTCGAAGTAAACGAACATCTACAAACGAGCGTTCCAAACATTTATGCCATAGGCGATGTTATTAAAGGGGCAATGCTTGCACATAAAGCCGAAGAAGAAGGTGTATTTGTTGCAGAAACAATTGCAGGCCAGAAACCGCATATCGATTATAATCTAATTCCCGGAGTAGTGTATACATGGCCTGAGGTTGCTGCTGTTGGAAAAACAGAGGAGCAACTTAAAGAAGCCGGCGTTGCTTATAAATCTGGAAGTTTTCCTTTTAAAGCTTTAGGACGCAGCCGTGCCAGTATGGATACAGATGGTTTTGTAAAAATACTTGCAGATGCCACAACCGATGAGGTGTTAGGTGTACACATGATAGGAGCCCGTACAGCCGACGTTATTGCCGAGGCAGTAATAGCAATGGAATTTAAGGCATCTGCCGAAGACATAGCGAGGTCCTCTCATGCGCATCCTACATATGCTGAAGCCATGAAAGAGGCTGCTCTCGCTGCTACCGATAACAGGGCAATACATATATAATTTAAAGGCATAAATAAAAAAAGCCTTTCCGGAAACGGAAAGGCTTTTTTTGTTAGAATAGTGTCCCGTCCTGAAATAGCGATACATAAAAAAAGTTTCATTATGTCAGAAGACACTAATTATGTAAAACGAACCCAGCGGGATTATACAATGTCGCTTAAACTTCAGATTGTTCAGGAGATTGAAAG
>Ga0265798_10001705_pt1 | contig 33608 bp, 34 predicted proteins | sample P3T30metagenome_FD_192430 | JGI IMG/M metagenome (GOLD analysis project Ga0265798, IMG submission 192430) | Plant litter microbial communities from East Loma Ridge, Irvine, California - P3 T30 | ecosystem: Environmental > Terrestrial > Plant litter > Unclassified | place: USA: California... | reverse complement strand
GGCATGGCCGCCGGCGACGTCAAGCTGATGGCGATGACGGGCGCTTTCGTCGGGCCCCCACTGGCGCTGCGGATCGCGCTGCTTACCTGCCTGATCGGCGGGGGCATGGCCATCGTCATCGTCGTCTATAACGGACGCTGGCGCATCTTGTGCCGCAATCTCGTGGCCATGCTGACGCCATTGTTGGTGTCACTCGGCGGTGTGCCGCAGACGCGCGTGCCGCTGCCGCGCGACGCCAGCGCCGGCGGCATTCCTTACGGGGTTGCGATCGCGTTGGGGACGGTCTGTGTGGTCCTGCAGCCACACCTGTAGATGCTTGCTGCACGTCAATATCCTACGGGAAACACGCCGCTAGAATCCATTTCTCACCAGGAGAAAACGGCATGGACCTTTCGACACATTCCAGTGTAGCGCCCGGCGAAGCCGAACCTCCGCTGCTGCCGCCGCAGCCGAAGAACGTGCGCGATACGGGGCTGGAGCCGACCCTGCTGGTGGAACTGGCGGCCAAGGTGCTGTTCAGCGCCGGCAAGACCCAGCTTCCGGCATTGGCAACGCGGCTGCGGTTGTCGATCAACGTGCTGCGCGAGGTCCTGGACTTCATGGTGGCCGAACACGTGGCCGAAGTGGCCTGGCGTGGCGACACGGACCTCGACGTGCAATACCAGCTGACCACCGCGGGCCGCCAGCGCGCCGGCGCGTGGCTGGAGCGCAGTCCGTATGCCGGCCCCGCGCCGGTAACGCTGGAAGCGTACCGCGCCATGCTGCAGCGGCAGTCGGCGCAACTGGCGCCCGTCAGTGCGGACGACGTCGCCGCCGAATTCGCCGACGACTGCATGCCGCCGCAGGTGCGACAACTGGCCGGCGCCGCGCTCCATGCGCATCGCTCGCTGTTGCTGTACGGACCGCCCGGCAGCGGCAAGACGACGCTGGCGCGCCGGCTGGGCCGCCTGCTGCATGGCACCGTGGCCGTGCCCTATGCCGTGGTGGTGGGCCAGGAAATCGTCGTGGTGCACGACGCCGCCGTACACCGGGCGCCGGCGGTACCGGAACGGGCGATGGCGGACCGGCGCAGCAGCGACACCCGCTGGGTCGCGTGCCGCCGCCCCGTGCTGCATCTGGGCGCGGAGCTGGCCGCTGAAGCCCTGGACCTGCGCCATGACCCGTTCAGCGGCAGCTACCACGCGCCGGCCCACGTCAAGGCGGCAGGCGGACTGCTGATCGTCGACGACCTCGGTCGCCAGCGCATGCCGGCCGCCGAACTGCTGGGCCGCTTTACCCAGGCGCTGGACACGGGTGCCGACCAGCTGGCGCTTGCCGGCGGCCACAAATTCGCCGTGCCGTTCGATGCCACCATGGTCTTCATCACCAACCAGTCACCACAGGCCGTGCTGGACCCGTCGTCGCTGCGCCGCATCGGCTACAAGGTCTACGTGGGCCCCATCGGCGCGGCGGCATACCGCGCGCTGTTCCGCCAACAGTGCCACTCCCTCGGCATGGCAGCCGATGAGCCGGCGCTGTCTTACCTGATCGACGAGCTGCATCGAGGCAGCGGCCAGCCTCTGCTGGCCGGCTTCCCGCGCGCGATCCTGACTCGCATCGCGGAGTTTGCCGCCTTCCTGGGCCAGCCCGCCGCGCTGTCGGCCGCCACCATCGACCAGGCGTGGTCCAGCATGTTTGCCGGCACCGGGCTGCTGCTGGCAGCCGATACGGACACTTCCCTGTTCGCGAGGATCGAATGAAAAACCGCCGCGCATTCATGATGATGGCCGCGGCCATCGTTCTCGGCCTCGGTGCCGTCGCGATGGCGTCGCGCCTGCTGCTGCGCCAGGCGCCCTCGTCGGCCAACCGGATCGTGGTAGCGGCAACGGACGTCAGCCTCGGGCAGCGCCTGAGCGCCGACATGCTGAAGGCCGCGGACTGGCCGGCCGACAGCGTGCCCGTGGGCGCGCTGCGCGATCCGCTGGTCCTCAATGGCCGCGTGCTGAAATCGAGCATCCTGCGCGGCGAGCCGCTGACCGAGGCCAAGCTGGCACCGGTCGGCACGCTGGGCGGGCTGTCCGCGCTGATTGCCGAGGGCAAGCGCGCCATCACCGTGCGCGTCAACGACGTCATCGGCGTGGCCGGCTTTGCCTTGCCCGGCAATTTCGTCGACATCCTCGTCAGCACGCAGGCGGCCGGCGGCACGCAGCAGGACGATCAGGCCATCTCGAAAATCGTGCTGGAACGCATCCTCGTGCTGGCCGTCGCCCAGGAAGTAAGTCGCGACGATACCAAACCCCGCGTCGTCAATGCCGTCACGCTGGAGGTGGCGCCCGAACAGGCCGAGAAGCTGGATCTGGCGCGCAGTGTCGGCACGCTGTCGCTGGTGCTGCGCAACCAGGTCGATCCGCAGCCCGGCACGACGGCCGGCGCCACCAAGACCAGCCTGCTGGGCCTGCCCCCGGCGCGGCCGGTCGTGGCCGTGGCCGCGCCAGTGCCGCGCCCCGCGGTGGCGAGCGTGCCCCGTCGAGAAGCGCCCCGCCATTGCATCGGGACCATCGACGGGTTGCAAAGCCGTCGCGAATGCCTTTGAGGAAGCCATGATCCGTCTCCATTTCCCAGTGCTGATGTTAGCCGCGGCGTTCGCGGCCCAGTCATCCCGTGCGGCCGAGCCGGCCGCCGGCGCCGAGGCGCCGAAAGCCGCCAGTCCCGCCCGCGCGCCCTCACGTGCGGAAGGGCCGCGCTGCACGGGCGAACCCGCCGCGCCAGGCCGGCTGGCCCTTCAACTCGGCAAGTCGACGCTGATGCGGCTGCCCGAGCCGGTCGTCAACCGCAGCGTCGGCAACCCGTCCGTGTTGCAGGCCATGCTGGTGGCACCGGAAACGCTGTACCTCGTCGGCGTTGACGTCGGCAGCACCAATATGATCGTGCAGGGCAGGAGCGGGGCCTGCAGCGTCATCGATGTGGTGGTGGGCATGGATACGGCCGGGCTGCAATCCGCGCTGGCCGCGCTGCTGCCCGAGGAAAAAGGCATCCGGGTCACGGCGGCGGCGGATACGCTCGTGTTGTCCGGCACCGTGGACAGCGGCGCCACGGTGACGCAGGTGATGGAGCTGGCGCAGGCCTTCGTGCGTAATCCGGCCAAGGCACTGGGCAGCACGGACAGCGCGGCGCCGGCCGCCGCCGCTGGCGCCGGCGCCCGCATCGTCAACCTGCTCGGCGTCAGCGCGCCCCAGCAGGTCATGCTGGAAGTCAAAATCGCCGAAGTGGCGAAGACGCTGCTGGACAAGCTGGAAGGTACGTCGGTCCGGCTCGAGGGCGGCGAGTGGACAGCCGGCGTGGCCGCCAATTTCATCAGCGGCACCGCCCGCGGCAGCATGCTGCTGGCCAAGTCGCTGGAAAAGTACATGCGGCTGGACGGCGAACAGCAGGACGGCCTCGTGCGCATCCTGGCCGAGCCGACCGTGATGGCCGTCAGCGGCCAGGAAGGCAGTTTCCTGGCCGGCGGCACGATCTTCATCCCCGTCGCGCAGGACAACAACAAGGTCACGCTGGAGGAAAAGGAATTCGGCGTGGGCCTGCGCTTCACGCCGACGGTGCTGTCGGGCGGGCGCATCAACCTGAAGGTGGCGCCGGAGGTGTCCGAGCTGTCGCGCGACGGTGTCGGCGTCAGCTCCGGCGGCGTCAACGGGCGCGCCATCATGCCGCTGCTGACGACGCGCCGTGCCACGACGACAGTGCAGCTGTACGACGGCCAGAGCTTCGCCATCGGCGGCCTGATTCGCGATAACCAGACCAGCAACATCAACGCGATGCCCGTGCTGGGCGAACTGCCCGTGCTGGGCGCCCTGTTCCGCAGCACGAACTTCCAGCGTGACCGCAGCGAACTGCTGTTTGTCGTGACGGCGCACCTGGTCAAGCCGCTGGCGCCGGGCTTCAGCCTGCCGACCGATGCGCTGCAACCGGCGGCGCAGGCCGACCTGTTCCTGACCGGGCAGATGGAAGCGCCGTCCGCCGCACGGCCAGCCGCGCCGCCGGCCACTGCCGTCCAGCCATCCGGCTTCAGGCTGAAATAAGGAGCGCACCATGAAGCTGACGAATCCGCCCGTGGCAGCGATGCTCGGTGTGCTGCTGGCCTGCACCGGCTGTCGTGCCGTACCGACGACGACACCGCAGTGGGACGACCGTTTCGGCGACGCCACCCGTACCGCGTTCGCCCAGCAGGTGCGCGACCCGGACGCGGCAAGGCGGCACAGCACCGTGGACGGCATGGACGGCGCCAGTGCCGCGGCGGTCCAGCAGCGCTATCAGAAGTCGTTCGCGGAAAAGCCGGACCCGGCGCCCGCATTCACCGTCGGCCTGGGCAGCGGCAGATGAACGCGCCGCGGCAACGCCAGGGCGGTGCGATCGCGATCATGTACGCGTTCATGCTGCCGGCCATTCTCGGCTGCGTCGGCCTGGCACTCGACCTTGGCATGTGCTATCTGCGGCGTGCCCAATTGCAGAACGCGGCGGACAGTATCGCCATCGCGGCGGCGGCCGCCCTGAACGGCAGCAGCGCCGGCGTCGACCTGGCCGAGGAGCGCGTGGCCGATGTCGTCGGCGGGCTGCGAATCGGTCTGGGCAGCAGGCTGCGGTGGCGCGCGGAGGCCCTGACGTTCGCAAGCGCGCCCGACGCGCCGTCCGACGCCTGGCGCTCGTTGTCCGCGGCACGATCGGCCCCGGCGACGGCCCGCTATGCCCGCGTCGACATGGGCGAATTGAGCGACGAGATGCGCAACGTGCAGCCGGTGCTGGTGGGGGTTCTGGGCGTGGGCATCGCGCCGATCGACGTTGCGCCAGTCGTGGTGGCCGGTCCGGCGGCACTGCAGATCACGCCTCTGGCCATCTGCGCAATGAGCGACATGGCGTCCGATACCCGCAACAACTCGGGCTCTGCGGAGCTGGTCCAGTATGGCTTTCGCACCGGTGTCGGCTACAACCTGCTGAACCTGAACCCATTCGCCGGCAGCAGTACCGCCGCGTACTTTTACGTCGACCCCATTCATGGTGCCGGACCAGGGCCGGCCAGCTTCAACGACGCCACCGTCGCGCCCTTCATGTGCACCGGCACGCTCGGGTACCCGGCATTTTTCGGGGGTAAGGTGCGGCTGCGGCGGCCGGCCAGCTTCGACCTCGCACCGCAGCTCAACTCGCGCTTCGGCACGTATGGCGGCACGCCCGCATGCAATCCGCTGGCTGCGCCGCCCGACCTCAACATCAAAAGCTACGCGGGCGCCAACGCAAGCTGGCTGACAAGGCAGCCGACCCGCCTGACGGCAAGACCGGCGGACCCACCGGGCCCGTTGCGCACGATCGCGGACAACGACCCCCCGCTGCCCGCCGCCACCGCACCGGGCGACTACGGCATTCTGTGGGCCTATGGTCCGGCCAGGAATACGACGGGTTCTGTCGCGGCATCATCCTTCCCGGCGCTGTATCCGTCGACGCCGGCCGCTGCGATCAAGAGCAGCAGCCCGTCCTATCCGGCGAAAGGGCCGTATCTGACCGGCGGGGCCAACTTCGGCCTCGCGCCGTCCGTGGCGGGGCGGGCAAACCGGCGCCTGCTGCATATCCTCCTGGTGCGCTGCACGAATCCCGCGGGCGCAATGGTCCAGGGCGATGTCGTGGCCATCGGGCGCTTCCTGCTGACCGCGCCGGCCAGCGCCGCTGAAGTGCCGGCGGAATTCGCGGGAATCGTCACCGAAGCCGCGCTGCCTGCAGGGATAGGACTGAACCAATGAACACTGTCCGAGACCAGCGCGGCATTGTGGCCGTCGAGGCAGCGCTTCTGATCGCCGCGACCATGGTCCTGCTGCCGATACTGCTGTACCTGGGGCGCCTGACCCTGCATGCCATTGTGCTGGACAAGGCGACGTACGAGGCCGCGCGCATCATTGCCGCGCTGCCGGAAGCAGCGCACACCGCGACCAGCGCGGCAGGGACGATGCGGACGATCGCCGTGGAGTACATCGACGAGGCCGCGCGCGAAAACGGGCTGGATACCCGGCCACTGCCGGAATCGACCTCGGTGCAGTGCGATGTCTACGTCTGCGGCTCCGGCAAGCCGGCCACGGTGAGTGTCAGCACTTTTGCCGCATTCCGCAACACGGGTCTTCAGCCACCCGACGACGCCGGCATCGATTTGCTCGACGTACGAGTGGCACCAGCCTATCGGGTGAGCTATGCGCCCTGAACCTCGCCGCTCCCGCCCCGGCCGTATGGCGCGTGGCGTCATCTCGGTCGAGCTGGCGCTGGTACTGGGCATATTCCTGCTGTTCGTCATCGGCACCATGGAATGCGCGCGCCTCGTCTTCGTGGTGAACACGGCGCAGGACGTGACGCGGCGCGCCGCACGCGCTGCCGCGCTGACGGATTTCTCGGACGCCGGGGCCATGACCACACTCAGGTATCGGGCCCTGTTCCGCGAGAGTGACGACGCATTGCCGCTCGTGCCGGAGCTGACCGCCGATCATCTGCGCATCGAGTACCTGTCGCTCAGCGCCAACGGCGTGCTGGCGCCCGTCATCGCGGGTCCGGTGTGCCCGGCGCAGAACGTTGTGAACTGCACCATCGATGCCAACGGCACGTCGTGCATCCGCTTCGTCCGCGTGCGCATCTGCGCGGCCGCGAGCGGTGCCTGCACACCGCTGCCGTACGCCTCGCTCACCGGCATTGTGCCGGGCATGTCTGCGCTTGCCGTGCCGATTGCCAGCACGGTCGTGAAAGCGGAAACGCTCGGCTTCCAGCCGGGTACCAGTTCCTGTCTCTGAACCGAAGGGAAAGCCATGAAAGCACTGATGATCAGCAAGGACAGCATGCTGCACGCCGAAGTCGCGGCGCAAGGCTCGGCGCGGCTCCCGGCCGTGCAACTGGTGGCGTCGCGCCAGGGCCTGCGCGATGCCGTCGAGCGCATGGTTCCCGATGCGCCGGAACTGGTGATCCTCGACGCCAGCGACGTCGATGCGGGCGAGTGGGAGCTGGTGGACCGGCTGGCCCGCCAGTATCCGAACGCGTCGTTCATCCTGCTGACGCGCGAAGCGCAGCAGGAACTGCTGATCCGCGCCATGCGCGCCGGGATGCGCGAGGTGCTGCAGCTGCCCCTCGTGCACCGTGCCTTCCACGAAGCGATGGACCGGATCGAGATCGAGTCGGGCGTCACGCGCATGCGCGACGGCAAGGTGCTGGCGTTCATCGCCTGCAAGGGCGGCAGCGGGGCCACCTTCCTGGCAACGAACTTCGGCTACGCGCTGGCCGCGCTGGCCGAAAAGAAGGTGCTGCTGATCGACCTGCACGGCCAGTTCGGCGACGCCACGCTGTACGTCTCCGACCAGAAGCCGACGATGACGCTGTCCGACATCTGCGGCCAGATCACGCGCATGGATGGCGCCTTCCTGGAATCGTGCCTGGTGCACGTGGCGCCGGGATTCGGCGTGCTGGCGGCGGCGGACGATCCCGCGCAGACGGTCGACATGAAGCCCGAGCACATGGACGTCATCCTGCGCGTGGCACGCCAGCACTACGACTTCATCGTGCTCGACGTGGGGAGACAGATCGACGCGCTGTCGCTGCGGGCGCTGGACAGCTCGGACACCATCTATCCCGTGCTGCAGCTGGCGCTGCCCGATATCCGCGACGGCCGGCGCCTGATCGACATCTTCCGCTCGCTGGGCTACCCCGTCGAGCGCACGCGCCTGATCGTCAACCGCTACACCAAGGGCGGCAAGCTGCGCCTGGCGGACCTCGAACATGCGCTGGGAGCGGATGTGGTGCACACGGTGCCGAACGACTACCTGTCCGCCACCGATTCCGTCAACCAGGGCATCCCCGTGCTGCAGCTGTCGCGCAGCAGTCCCGTCGCCCGCAGCCTTGCCGACCTGGTGGAACTGGTGACGGAGCGCCGCGTCACCGAGGCCAAGGGCCTGTTCGACCGCCTGTTCGGCCGCAGCGCCGCCGAGCAGTGATCGGGGAGCGGACATGAGCTTACGCGAACGCCTGGCACTGGCCGATGAACCCCGCAACGGCAACGTCACGCTGCCGGCACAAACGCTGGCGGCCTATCAGGAGCTGAAGCGCACGATGCATCAGCTGATCCTGGACCGCATCGACCTGGAACGGCTGAAGCGCCTGACGCCGGAACAGTTCAAGCACGAACTGGCGTTGCTGGTGCAGCGCATCATCGAGGACGAGCGCATTGTCCTGAACCAGAACGAGCGCCATCACCTGGTGCTCGACATCCAGCACGAGATGCTGGGCTTCGGCCCGCTGGAGCCGCTGCTGGCCGACGCCAGCGTGTCGGACATCCTCGTCAACACCTGCCACAAGGTGTACGTCGAACGGGCCGGCCGGCTGGAGCTGACCGACGTCACGTTCAACGACAACGCCCACCTGATGAAGATCATCGAGAAGATCGTTTCGCGGGTGGGCCGGCGCGTCGACGAATCGAGCCCGATGGTCGATGCGCGCCTGCCGGACGGTTCGCGCGTGAACGCGATCATTCCGCCGCTGGCGGTGGATGGCCCGATCCTGTCGATCCGGCGCTTCGCCTCCAATCCGCTGACGATGGCAAACCTGATCGAGAACAAGAGCCTGACGCCGCCGATGCAGCAGGTGCTGCAGGCGCTGGGCCATGCCAAGATCAATATTCTTGTCTCGGGTGGCACGGGCAGTGGCAAGACGACGCTGCTCAACGTGCTCTCCGGTTTCATTCCGCCCAGCGAGCGGATCGTCACGATCGAGGACGCGGCGGAACTGCAGATGCGCCAGCCGCACGTGGTGCGCCTGGAGACGCGGCCGCCGAATATCGAAGGCAAGGGGGAGGTCAACCAGCGCGCGCTGGTGCGCAACGCGCTGCGGATGCGCCCCGACCGCATCATCCTGGGCGAGGTGCGCGGCCCGGAAGCGCTGGACATGCTGCAGGCGATGAACACGGGCCACGAAGGCTCGCTGGCGACGATCCACTCGAACACGGCGCGCGACGCACTGGCGCGGCTGGAGAACATGGTGGGCATGGCCGGCGTCAACCTGACGCCGCGCGCCACGCGCCAGCAGATCAGCTCCGCCGTCACGGTGGTGTTGCAGGTGACGCGGCTGACGGACGGTACGCGCAAGCTGGTCAGCCTGCAGGAGGTGACGGGCATGGAAGGCGACGTCATCGCGATGCAGGAGATCTTCCGTTTCGAGCAGACCGGCGTCGATGGCAACGGCAAGGTGCAGGGCCACTTCTTCGCCACCGGCGTGCGGCCCCGGTTTGCCGACCGCCTCAAAATGTTCGGTGCGCCGGTGCCGGACAGCGTGTTCGATCCCGACCGTGTGTTCGAATAGGAGCGCCGCATGGATATGGTCTTCTCCGCGTTTGCGGTGCTGCTGTTCGCGGCCGTGATCTTCATGGTGGAGGGCACGTGGCTGTGGTGGACGACCAGCCACGGCAGGGGCGCGCGCCGGATCGCGAAACGGCTGGACATGATGGCGGGGCGCGGCGAGGGCCTTGAACGCATCAGCATCCTGAAGCAGCGCCGCTATGCCACGTCGCCACTGCTGGAACGCTGGCTGACGCTGGTGCCCCAGCTGTCACCGCTGGACCGCCTGCTGCTGCAATCGGGCCTGCCCTGGCAGGTGGCACCGTTCCTCGGCGCCGCGCTGGCGCTGTTGCTGGTCACCCTGCTGGCACTGCGGCTCCTGTCGGTGCCGCTGCTGCCGGCATGTGTGGCGCTGACGCTGGCGGCGCTTGCGCCGTGCGGTGTGCTGCTGCGGGCACGCGCGGCCCGGCTCAAGCATATTGAGCTGCAGCTGCCGGAAGCGGCCGATTTCCTGGCGCGCGCGCTGCGTGCCGGTCACTCGTTTGCCAACGTGCTCAAGATGGTCGGCGACGAGATGCCGGAGCCGATCGGCGGCGAGTTCAAGGCGACGTACGAGGAGGTCAACTACGGCGTGCCGATGAACGAGGCGCTGCACAACATGGCGACGCGCATTCCGCTGACGGACCTGCGCTACCTGGTGCTGGCGGTGCTGATCCAGCGCGAATCGGGCGGCAACCTGGCCGAGCTGCTGGGCAATATCGGCCGGCTGACGCGCTCGCGCCTGAAGTTGCTGGGACAGGTGCGCGTGCTGTCGGCGGAAGGACGCATGTCCGCCTGGATTCTCGGGCTGCTGCCGCTGGGGATGATGGCGATTTCGTGCCTGACAAATTACAGCTACATCAGCGTGCTGTGGACGCATCCGTCCGGTGTGCGTCTGTTGTGGGGCGCAGCCGGCATGATGCTGCTCGGTGTGGCGTGGATGCGCGTGTTGATCAAGATCCGCATATAGGGCAAGCCATGACTACCCAACAACTGCTGTTCCTGCTGATTGTCTTTGCCGTCGCCGTCGGCGTCGCCCTGGCGGGCGTGGCGCTGTTCGCGCCGGCCGCGCTGCGCGATCGCCTGCGGGCCTTTCGCTCCACGCCGGCCCAGCCCGAGGCCGACGAGGGCGGCCAGTGGATCGAGCGCGTGGCCCGCGCGGCCCAGCCGCTCACCAGGCTTTCACTGCCGGAGGAAGGGTGGGAACGGTCGCCGCTGCGCACGAAATTCATCAACGCCGGCTGGCGCAACGCTTCCGCGCCCACGCTGTACTTCGCGGCCAAGACGGTACTGTCGCTGGGGATTCCGGCACTGCTGGCGATCCTGATGGCCACGGCCCAGGGTGGCGTGCTGCGCAACGGCTTCCTGGCGGTGCTGTTCAGCGGCGCCGCGGCCGGCTACTACCTCCCCAACATCGTGTTGTCGCGCACGGCCAGACGCCGCCGCCGCGAGATCTTCGAGAACATTCCCGATGCACTCGACCTGCTGACGGTCTGCGTGGAGGCGGGGTTGTCGATGGAGCGCGGCCTGACCAAGGTCGCCGCCGAGGTGCACGTGAAGAGTGTGGTGCTGGCGCAGGAACTGCAACTGGTGCTGATGGAAATGCGCGCCGGCTTCAGCAAGGAAAAGGCGCTGCGCAACTTCGCGCTGCGTACGGGCGTGGAGGACGTCGATACGCTGGTGGCGATGCTGATCCAGTCCGAGCGCTTCGGCACCAGCATGGGCGACTCGCTGCGGGTGCATGCGGAAAACCTGCGCCAGAAGCGCAGCCTGGTGGCCGAGGAGGCGGCGGCAAAGGTGGCGCTGAAGCTGATGTTCCCGCTGATCTTCTGCATCTTCCCCACGTTGCTGGTGGTGCTGATGGGACCCGCGGCGATCCACATGTCGCATGAAGTGCTGCCGATGATGAGCGGCCAACGATAAAGCGAGGAGCTTACGATGATCGGAAACAGGACCATACGGGAAGCGGCGCGCGCCGCTTGTCTGGGTTCGCTGCTGCTCGGCTGCAGTGTGCCGCGTCAGGACGTGCCGGCGCAAGCCGTGGCATCGGCGGCGCCGTTCGGCAGCGCCGACGGCTATTACACGCTGGGCAGCAGCGAGCATGCGGCGGCCCATGCGCCGCTGGCCCGGCGTGCCTACGAGGCGGCGCTGCGGCTCGATCCGGCGCATCGGGGCGCGCGCAACGGGCTGGCCGTGGTGCTGGCCGAAGGGGGCGATTATGCCGGTGCCATCGCATTGTGGCGCAAGCTGCTGACGCAATCGGCCGGGCTCCCGTCGGCCGAGCAGGGCTTCCTGCTGGGGAACCTGGGTTATGCGCTGTACCTGAACGGCGACCGCGAGGAGGCGGTGACGATGCTGGTGTGGGCGTGCCTGCGCGACCCGCTGCAGCCGTTCGCCTGGGAGCATCTGGGCGCCGTGCTGCAGACCCTGGGACAGACCGACCTCGCGCTGCAGATGATGCGACAGGCGCGCGTGCTGCGGTCGCACGATCTGCGCGGCGACTACAAGGTGGCCGGCGGTACGGCGCCCTCCGCCGTCGTCATGGATGGCGCCCCTGAGCACAGCCTGTGGCCGGCCGGCCTGGCCCGGACGGAGGTGCGGGCCGTGGGCGGCGCCGTGGTGGAGGTGCGGCGCGTTGCACCGCCAGTGGCGCCTGTGCTGACACCTGTGCCAATGCCGGCGCCGGCACCGGCGCCAGGGCTTGTATCGGTATCGCTGCCGGCGTCAGCGTCAGCGCCAGCGCCAGCCGCACCTGTCGACGCGCCGCAGCAACCCGGGCTGCGCCTGGAAATCAGCAACGGCAACGGTGTGCGCGGCATGGCCGCCGCCTGGGCACGCGACCGCAAGATCACGGAGGTCGGCTGGAAGTCGGTGCGGCTGACGAATACCCGGCCGTTTGCCGTCCCCGTTACGCGCCTCGAGTTCGGTGTGGATGGTGAGGAGGTCGCGCGGTTGCTGGCGCGGCGACTGGGACTGCCGGCGCCGCGTGCTGCCGCCGCCGACGCACGCGCGGACCTGCGCATCGTGCTGGGTTGGGACCGGCGCGCAACAGCGCCGGTGGCGACGCATACCACGCAGGCGCCGTAGCGGCTATTGGCGCCGGCTTACTGCCACGTCACGTGGCCCAGGCCGCGTGCGCTGGCATTGCGGTTGACGGGCTTGCCGTAGACGGTGGCTGAACCGAGACCCGTCAGGCGCAGGTTGGCCGACGTTTTTGCAAACACGGTGGCGCCGCCGAGGCCCGTCAGGTCGACGTCCACGCTGTCCGAACGCAGGCCCTGCGCATCGAGGCTGCCGACACCGCCGAGGCGTGCGCGCAGGCTGCGGCTCTGGCCCGAGAAGACCATCTGCCCGGCGCCGCGCAGGTTCACGTCCACGCTTTCCGCGTTGCCCGTGTCGACCGTCATGCTGCCCGCGCCGTTCAGGTGCGCGTCGACATTGCGGTTTTGGCCGTTCAGCTGGACGGCGCCGGCACCGTCCAGCGCCACGCGCAATTTGTCGCCGGTGAAGCCCTGCACTTCGGCGCTGCCGACCCCGGCGGACACCAGCTCGGCCAAGTTCGGCAACGTCAGTTCGGCGCGCAGGTTGGGGCGCCCGATGCGCACGCCCTTCAGGTCCGTGCCGATGCGCAGCGTGTCGCCGCGCTGGGTCACGGTCACCCTGGGCAGGTAGCGGCGGTCGCCCGAGATCACCAGCGCCGCGCTGGCCCCCTGCTTCAGTTTCAGGTCGATGACGCCGTCGAGCACCACGTTCACCGTGCGCGCGTCCACCGCCCGGGCTTCGCTGGCGATGTCGTCCGCCTGGGCGGTGCCGTTCGCGCCGGCGTACAGTGCCACCGCCATCATCGTTGCGTTGACAAATTTGTGCATCGGGATCTCCGTCCGGACGTTGGCGATGCGGCGGTTACAGCGCGGCTTTCTCGGCGGCCGTCAGGCGCTTGGCGCTGACGACGACCACCGGCATGGCCGCATCGTTCTGCACCGTGACCGTCACGACGGGCGCCGGTGCGACGGCACGCTGCAGCTTCGGCACGGCGGCCGTCGCCAGGCTGGTGGCGCCGATGACGACGAGGGCGGCGACGAAGATGGCTTCCATGTTTTTGGCGATGTTCATGACGGGCTCCTTGGGGTGTCTGTGGTTAGTTGCAGTCTGCAGCGCATCGGATAATGTGTGCTGCGTTGATTGAACTATAGAGAGCCACCCCGCCGTCCACCACCGGGTTGCGACGAACTGCCGTTTATGCGATATGAACTGCTTAAATCAGCGCCGCAATCGCTTCGCCCACCGCCGTGGTGTCGGCGCTGCCGCCCATGTCCGGCGTGCGTGGGCCTTCGACCAGCACGCGCTCGATCGCGGCCATGATGGCGTCGTGCGCCTGGCGATACATGGCGTCGCCATTGCCGAGGAAGTCCAGCATCATCGCACCGCTCCACACCATCGCGACCGGGTTGGCGATGTTCCTGCCGTAGATGTCGGGCGCCGAGCCGTGCACGGGTTCGAACAGGGAAGGAAAGACCCGTTCGGGGTTGAGGTTGCCCGACGGGGCGATGCCGATCGTGCCCGTGCAGGCGGGACCGAGGTCGGACAGGATGTCGCCGAACAGGTTCGACGCGACGACCACGTCGAAGCGCTCGGGGCTCAGCACGAAGCGGGCGCACAGGATGTCGATGTGGTACTTGTCCCAGCTGACGTCCGGATAGCCTGGTGCCAGCGCGGCCACGCGCTCGTCCCAGTACGGCATGCTGATCGAGATGCCGTTCGACTTCGTGGCCGACGTCAGGTGCTTTTTCGGGCGTGACTGCGCCAGGTTGAAGGCGTAGTGCAGGATGCGGTCGGTGCCGTGGCGGGTGAACACGGATTCCTGCAGCACCGTCTCGCGTGCGGTCCCTTCGAACAGGCGGCCGCCGACGGACGAGTATTCGCCTTCCGTATTCTCGCGCACGACATAAAAATCGATATCGCCCGGTTTCTTGCCGGCGAGCGGGCAGGGCACGCCGGGCATCAGGCGCACGGGACGCAGATTGACGTACTGGTCGAACTGGCGGCGGAACTGCAGCAGCGAACCCCACAGCGAGATATGGTCGGGCACGAGATCGGGCATGCCGACGGCGCCAAAGTAAATGGCGTCGAAACCCTGCAGTTGCGCGAACCAGTCGTCCGGCATCATCTTGCCGTGTTCCAGGTAGTAGTCGCAGCTGGCCCAGTCGAACGACGTGAATTCGAGCGGCAGGTGGAAGCGGCGGGCGGCTGCCTGGACGGCGCGCAGGCCTTCCGGCATGACTTCCTTGCCGATGCCGTCGCCGGGAATGACTGCGATGCGTTGGGTTTTCATGGGGGCTCCTGTGGGTGAAGCAACAGGATAACGCCGAACGGCGCGACTATAATCGTGCGATTCGTGACTCGACCATGCACAGATCGTGAACAATATGCCCTCGCTGGAAGACTTGCACCTGTTCTGCGCCGTCGTGCGGCACCGCGGTTTCACGGCCACGGCACGCGCGCTGGGGGTGTCGAACGCGTATGTCAGCAAGCGCATTGCGATTTTGGAGACAGATCTGGGCGCCCGTTTGCTGCACCGCACGACGCGCACCGTGGCGCTGACGGAGCAGGGGCAGGCGGCACACGGCTGGGCGCTGCGCATCCTGGAAGACGTCGGTCAGCTGGGCGAGGCCATGTCGACGGAAACGCTGGCGCCGGCCGGCCTGCTGCGCATCTGCACGAGCTCCGGCTTCGGGCGCAACCGCGTGGCGCCGGCGTTGTCCGCGCTGGCCTTGCGCTATCCCGCGCTGGAGATCCAGCTGGAGCTGCTGGACCGCGCCGTCGACCTGATCGCCGAGGATTTTCACCTCGACATCCGCGTCGGCCAGGCGCACGAGCCGCACCTGATTTCGCGCCGCATCGCGGCCAATGCACGCGTCCTGTGCGCCGCGCCGGCGTATCTGGCGCAGGCCGGCACGCCAGCCACGCTGGCGGACCTGGCGGCGCACCGCTGCATCGTCATCCGCGAGCGCCACGGCGACTTCGGCCGCTGGGTGCTGCAGGGGCCGCACGGCGAGGAAAGCGTCAAGGCGGGCGGGCCGCTGTCGGCCAGCAATGGCGAAGTGGTGCACCAGTGGGCGCTGGACGGCCACGGCATCATCCTGCGTTCGCTGTGGGACGTGGGGCCGGCGCTGGCGCGCGGCGACCTGGTACGGGTGCTGCCGGGGTATCAACAGCCGGCGGACGTGTGGGCGATCTATCCGTCGCGGCTGTCGGCGTCGGCGAAGCTGCGCGTGTGCGTCGAGTTCATTCAGGCGTTTCTCGAAAACCGGTGACAGGCTCCGATTAATTCGCAAATCCGGAGCCTGTCACCGGTTTTTTTCTTTCAAGCCGCGTCCTGCTCCTCTTCCAACTTGGCCGCCCGCATCCACTGCACCAGCGGCCACGCATCCTTGAACCCGGCCGCCAGCAGCGGCAACAGCGCATCCGGATCGTTCAGGTCCAGGTCGACGTCGGTCCAGACAAAGAAGCTTTTCAGCTTGATGAATTCGATGTGCTCGTGCTCGGGATCGAAGCCCTTCGGCGGGCGTTGCAGCTTGCCTTCGTCCTGGATGGTGCCGTAGCGCGCCTTCAGGGCCTTGTTGTTCAGCGCCTTGCGAAAGCCGGCCGCGTCTTCCACCATGTGCCGGCGCAGGGCGCGCAGGCGGTGCGGTGGCGGCATGTATTCGCCGGCACCGAACTGCAGCTGGCCTTGCCCGTTCAGCTGGAAGTAGTAGGTCGGGCCGCCCGCCATGCTGGGGCGGCGCATGTCGTTGGGCGCCACCGCCGCCGAGAAAGTCGTCTTGTAGGGCCGCTTGTCGTGGGCGAAGCGCACGTCGCGGTTGATGCGGAACATCGCCTTCTTCGGGTTGTTGAATTTGACGGCCGGGTCGAATTTGCCCAGCTCCCCGATCACCTGCGTCACCAGCACGAGGAATTCCTCACGCAGGATGTCGTAGCGAGGCTTGTTCATGATGAACCAGGGGCGGTTGTTGTTCTCGGCCAGTTCCTGCAGGTAGCCGTTCAGGTCGCGCAAATGCATGGTGAAGTCTTTACTTTTTGGGGACGGGGCGCTTGCCCACGGTGATGGCCAGGTCGGATTCGCGGTTCTTGCGCAGCACGCGCATGGTCGCCTTGCCGCCCGGCTCCAGCTGGGCGATGAGGTTCAGCATTTCGGTCGTGTCGCGCACGGGCTTGCCCTCGACGGCGACGAGGATGTCGCCCGGCTTCATGCCGGCCTTGTCGGCCGGGCCGTTGCGCACGACGCCGGCGATGATGGCGCCGCTGTCGCGCTGCAGACCGAAACTTTGCGCCAGCTCGGGCGTGATTTCCTGCGATTCCACGCCGATCCAGCCGCGCACCACGTGGCCGCTCTTGATGATCGATTCCATCACCGTTTTCGCCGTCGAGACGGGGATGGCGAAGCCGATGCCGACGGAGCCGCCGGTCTGCGAATAGATGGCCGAATTAATGCCCAGCAGGTTGCCGTTGGTGTCGATCAGCGCGCCGCCGGAATTGCCGAAGTTGATCGCGGCATCCGTCTGGATGAAGTTCTCGAAATGGTTGATGTGCAGGTTGTTGCGGCCCAGCGCGGAGATGATGCCCATCGTGACCGTCTGGCCTACGCCGAACGGGTTGCCGATGGCCAGTACGACGTCGCCCACCTTGGCCTGGTCGGCATGGCCCAGCACGATGGCGGGCAGCCGGTCCAGGTTGATCTTGACGACGGCCAGATCCGTTTCCGGATCGCTGCCGACCAGCTTGGCCGCGGCCTTGCGGCCGTCGGCCAGCACGACCTCGATCTCGTCCGCGGCTTCGATGACGTGGTAATTGGTCAGGATGTAGCCGTCCGTGCTGACGATAACGCCGGAGCCGAGGCTGTTCTCGTCGTCGTCCTCTTCCTCGCCTTCACGGTCGCCGAAGAAGCGCTTGAAGTACGGATCGCGCAGCAGCGGATGCTTGCGCGGCACCGCCTTCGAGGTGAGGATGTTGACGACGGCCGGCATGGCGCGGCCCGCCGCCGAGCGGAACGAGCCGGGCGTGGGCGCGGGCGCGGCCACCGTGGCGATGGCCGGCTGCGAAGGCGTGCCCAGCTGCTGCCGGGTGCCGGGACGGGCACGCCAGTCGGGCTGGACCGCCGAATACACGAAATACAGTGCCAGGACAATGGTCACCGTTTGCGCAAACAATAACCAGAGTCGTCGCATGGGAGGTTTCGGGAGTAGGATCGGACGTGTTTATTTTCTCAGCGAATCGCGGATTTCGCGCAACAGCACGATATCTTCCGAAGGCGGCGCCGGATCGGCGGGCTTGGACGGCTCTTCCAGTTTCGTGCGGGCCTTATGCACCAGCCGCACCATCTGGAAAATGACGAATGCGAGGATCAGAAAGTTTAACAGGATGGTGAGGAAGTTCCCGTACGCCAGCACGGCGCCCAGTTTCTTCGCCTCGACCAGGCTCAGGTTGGGGTCCTGGTGATTCAGCGGGAGGTAGTAATTGGCGAAATCAAGCCCGCCGATCAGCTTGCCGATGGGCGGCATGATGATGTCCTGCACGAGCGAATCGACGATCTTGCTGAACGCGGCGCCGATGATGACACCGACCGCCAGATCGATGACATTGCCCTTCATCGCAAACGATTTGAATTCTTGCAGCATGGCCATGGTGTTCTCCCGTAGTGATAGGGGCAAATCATACTGTTTTTTCAATCTTGCGCCAAAGGCCGGGGGGCCAACAACAGTTCAGCCGGTGTCCCAGGCACCGGGGTGGGACACCGGGGTGAGACACGGGCCGGACTGCAGGCCGAGATGGAACCTGTTTCATTGCCGGGCCCGTGTCAGTTTCGGTGCCTGACCCCAGGGTTGACACAGGCTCGGCCATTCCACTGTCTAGTCACTCTGGCCTAGTGCAAGCACAGTTTCCCTTCCTGTATAAGGCTTTCTGCGGTGCACTGCACCATGGCGAACACTTACGTACCATGCAACGTTTCGCTTTAATAAGTCATACTGTTCACTTATAATTTAATGTTGCAAGATGGTCTGTTGTCGCTTATCAAAGATTCGAATTTTTATAAAGATTGGGGTTTGTATGAGCATCGAGAAGCAGGTCGATCCCAGCCGGCGAGGCTTGTTGGTCGCAACATGTGCGGCAGGCGGCGTCGTGGGTCTGGGCACAGCAGGTACACTGGTCAGCACTTTCCAGCCGTCCGAGCGGGCGAAAGCCGCCGGGGCCCCGGTCGAAGTCGACATCTCCACCTTGCAGCCCGGGGAAATGCGTACCGTCGAGTGGCGCGGCAAGCCTGTCTGGATCCTGAAACGCACGCCGGAAATGCTGGCATCGCTGCCAAAACTGGACAATCAGGTCGCCGATCCGAAGTCCGAACGCAATCCGGACGAATTCACCCCCGAGTACTGCGTCAACGAACACCGTTCCATCAAGCCTGAAATCCTCGTCGCCGTGGGCATCTGCACCCACCTCGGCTGCTCCCCCTCCACCAAATTCGTGCCCGGCCCGCAGCCGTCGCTGCCGGACGACTGGGCCGGTGGCTTCCTGTGCCCATGTCACGGCTCCACGTTCGACATTGCCGGCCGCGTCTTCAAGAACAAGCCTGCCCCGGACAACCTCGTGGTCCCGCGTCACATGTACCTGGGCGATACCAAGATCCTGATCGGCAAAGACGAGAAAGGCGAGGCATAAAATGGGGCCATTCAAGGAGACGAAATTCCCGGCTGACGCACCGGCGGCGCAGAAAGCGCTGGGCTGGGTCGACGATCGCTTCCCGCTGACGAAGCTGTGGAACGACCAGTGGGGCCGTTACTATGCCCCGAAAAATTTTAACTTCTGGTACATCTTCGGCTCGCTGGCGATGTTCGTGCTGGTGCTGCAGATCGTTACCGGCATCTTTCTGACGATGCACTACAAGCCGGACGCCAGCCTCGCCTTCGGCTCCGTCGAATACATCATGCGCGAGGTGCCGTGGGGCTGGCTGGTGCGCTACATGCACTCGACCGGCGCTTCGTCGTTCTTCATCATCGTCTACCTGCACATGACGCGGGCACTGCTGTACGGTTCGTACCGCAAGCCCCGCGAACTGATCTGGCTGTTCGGTTTCGCCATCTTCCTGTGCCTGATGGCCGAAGCGTTCTTTGGCTACCTGCTGCCGTGGGGCCAGATGTCGTACTGGGGCGCCCAGGTCATCGTCAACCTGTTCGGCGCCATTCCGCTGATCGGGCCGGACCTGTCGCTGTGGATCCGCGGCGACTATGTCGTCTCCGACGCCACCTTGAACCGCTTCTTTGCCTTCCACGTCATTGCCATTCCGCTGGTGCTGCTGGGGCTGGTTGCCGCCCACCTGATCGCATTGCATGAAGTGGGCTCGTCCAATCCGGACGGCATCGAAGTGAAGGAAAACCTGGGCCCGGACGGCCATCCCGTCGATTCGATCCCGTCGCACCCGTATTACACGGTGCATGACCTGTTCGGCGTGTCGATCTTCCTGCTGATCTTCTCGGCCGTCGTGTTCTTCGCGCCGGAAATGGGCGGATATTTCCTAGAATATAACAACTTCCTGCCGGGCGATTCGCTCAAAACGCCGCTGCACATCGCGCCAACGTGGTACTTCACGCCGTTTTACTCCGTGCTGCGCGCAACGACCGCTGACTTCATGTGGGTGCTGATGGCTGCCGTGGCCGCATACGTGACGTTCCTGTGGCTGAAGTCGCGTCTGGCCTTCCGCACCAAGGCGGTCATCGCCGTCATCGCGCTGATCGCGATTATCGGCATGCTGCCGCAGGTGCTGGATGCGAAGTTCTGGGGCGTCGTGTTCTTCGGCGGTTCCGTTGTCATCCTGGCATTCCTGCCATGGCTCGACCATTCGCCGGTGAAGTCGATCCGTTACCGTCCGCAGTGGCACAAATACCTGTATTTGCTGCTGGCCCTGTCCTTCCTGGCCTTGGGCTACCTGGGTACGCAGCCGCCAAGCGTGATCGGCACCATCGTCTCGCAGGTGTGCACGCTGTATTACTTTGCGTTCTTCCTGCTGATGCCGTGGTGGAGTGCGATGGGCACGTTCAAGAAAGTGCCGGATCGCGTCACTTTCCATGCTCACTAAGCCGACCGACACGCAAAGGAACCAAAGAATGAATTTCCACAAGAAAATTCTTGCACTGCTGGCGCTGGTCCCGGCGCTGGCGTTGGCGAGCGAGGGCGGCCACCCCCTGGATCGGGCACCGGACCGCTCGCACGACATGGCAGCCTTGCAAAATGGCGCCAAGTTGTTCGTAAATTACTGCCTGAACTGTCATAATGCGTCTTCGATGCGTTATAACCGCCTGCGCGACCTCGGCCTGACGGAAGATCAGATCAAGAACAATCTGCTCTTCACGGGCGAAAAAGTGGGCGAGATGATGACCACCGCCATGCCGGCCAAGGATGCCAAGGCCTGGTTTGGCGTTATTCCACCGGATCTGTCCGTGATCGCCCGCGCAAAAGCGAGCCCGGCCGGATCGGGCGGCGACTATCTGTACACGTACCTGCGCACCTTCTACAAGGACGATACGCGGCCGACAGGGTTCAACAACCTGGTGGTGCCGAACGTGGCCATGCCACATGTGCTGTGGCAGCTGCAAGGGATACAAAGTGCAAAGATGGTAGAAGAGCAAGACCCGCACGATGCCAGCAAGAAGATTCACAAGTTTGCCGGCTTCCAACAGGTCACTCCTGGCACCATGAGCAAGCTGGAGTTCGACACCGCGGTGGCGGACCTGGTCGGCTACATGGAGTGGATGGCGGAACCGGCCCAGCAGACGCGCAAGCGTCTGGGCGTCTGGGTCCTGCTGTTCATGACCGGCTTCGCCTTCCTGGCCTGGCGATTGAACGCCTCGTACTGGAAAGAAGTCAAATAAATAGCGTTGTGCCGGCGGACCTCGTGTCTGCCGGCACGGATTTTTGCGCTGCCCTTCATGCGGGCAGCCCAACTGGGGTGAACCGTTCGCGGTCTCGCCCCCTTTGTTTCTAAGGAACTACCAAAATGATGGTTCTCTATTCGGGCACCACCTGCCCATTTTCCCAGCGCTGCCGTCTGGTTCTGTTCGAAAAAGGCATGGATTTCGAAGTGCGCGACGTCGACCTGTTCAACAAGCCGGAAGACATTTCGACGATGAACCCGTACGGCCAGGTCCCGATCCTCGTCGAACGTGAACTGATCCTGTACGAATCGAACATCATCAACGAATACATCGACGAGCGCTTCCCGCACCCGCAGCTGATGCCGGCCGATCCGCTGATGCGCGCCCGCGCCCGCCTGATGCTGTTCAACTTCGAGAAAGAGCTGTTTGTCCATGTGCACACGCTGGAAAGCGAACGCAACAAGACGAACGACAAGAGCCACGACAAGGCCCGCGCCGAAATCCGCGACCGTCTGACCACGCTGGCTCCGCTGTTCCTGAAGAACAAGTACATGCTGGGCGACGAGTTCTCGATGCTGGACGTGGCCGTGGCCCCGCTGCTGTGGCGCCTGGACCACTACGGCATCGAACTGTCGAAGACGGCTGCACCACTGATGAAATACGCCGAGCGCATCTTCTCGCGCCCTGCGTACATCGAAGCGCTGACCCCGTCCGAGAAAGTGATGCGCCGGTAATCGGCGCTTTCGCGTAAGCTTTTGCAACACCGGGGCCGTCCGCGGCCCCGCGTTGTTACAGTCTCTTCGTTACCGTCTCCAATAGTCCTCTATGTCCGAAATCTCCACCAAGCCCTACATGCTGCGTGCCATCTACGAATGGTGCACCGACAGCGGCTACACGCCCTACCTGGCCGTGAAAGTCGATTCGGCCACCACCGTGCCGATGGAATACGTCAAGAAGGGCGAGATTGTCCTGAACATCAGCTACGGCGCCACGTCCGGCCTGAAGATGGACAACGACAGCATCCGCTTCCACGCCCGCTTCGGCGGCGTCTCACGCGAAATTTACGTCCCGGTCAACAACGTGATGGCGATCTACGCCAACGAAAACGGCCAGGGCATGGCCTTCGAGCCCGTTCTGGACGCGCCCGGCGCGGCCCCATCCCGACCAGCGGCAGTGGAAGAACCGGCGGCACCGATCCTGTCGTCGGTGCCGTCGCCATCGGCAACCCCGGCGCTGGCGCCAGCCCCCGCCTCGGCATCGCGCAACGACGACGACGACGGCCCGGATGATGGCGGCGACGCACCGAAAAAGGGTGGCCGTCCTACCCTGACCCGTATCAAATAGCGTATAATTCTCGACCGTAAGGGACCTGCGGCAGCACGGCAGGGTCCTCGAAAAGTTACGCCGGCTTAGCTCATTTGGTAGAGCAGTTGATTTGTAATCATCAGGTGGCCAGTTCGAAACCGGCAGCCGGCACCAAAATTAGCGTTCAGGATCAATGGGTTACATGATGCAGTCATGTAACCCATTTTTATTTTTCGGGGCTAAAAACTTTTTTGTACCCCACCTGTACCCCACTTTCTTCAATGGCGCCGGCTGGGCCACATGGTGTCATAGCCGACGTGGCTCCCGCTCCGGCTAGACGGTGCGCGTGTCCCTCCTGGTGGACTGCTGTGGGAGTAGCCCCGACGGCATTAATTTCGCGAGCTGAGGCGTGTCCACATGGCTCGACGAGGCTCGGATTACGATGCTGCCGCGGCCAAATCCTGCAGGTAGCGATGCGCCACATTGCGCTGTGGTCCGGGAAGCTCGTGGTAGAGCAGAATGATGGCCGCGAGAAGATCGTCATCGCAGTACAGGTAGGCGAGGGGGACATTCAGCGCCGAGGCTACCGCGCTGGCGAACTGCAGGGACGGTTGGTGAACTCCGCTTTCATAGCGGCTCATCCTGGCGCTGCTTGAGGACTCCTCCAACCCCGCGAGAACTCCCAGCCTGTCTTGCGGTACCCCGAGCTTGATACGTGCTTCACGTAGCCGGCGGCCAAATATGGATGTGACTGTTGCAGGAGGCATTCTTCGATATTCGTAGAAAGCCGTATTTTTTTCTCTACGTTTTACGTAGAATTGAGGTTTGCCGCTTCAACGCCCCCCAGATGCCCCAAATTTTGATCGCCTACCGGAACGACGAGATCGACGTGGCCGGTGGACCAGCCGCAGCGTACGAAATCGAATTTACACGGCCCGATAGCACACCTGCTACCCAAGAGGAGGCAGATGCCATTCTCGACGCCTTAGGCGTAGCACGGGTGAACCCCAGAAATCAGAAGCGGGCGACCTCAAAAGTTGGGGAGCGCTACGACGTTGAAGTCCCCGGTTGCCCCGGCGATGGGACCTACACGGTGACCTTGGCACGAGACGATGGCAGGTCGTTCGCCAAGAACGAGGTGACCAGCGTTCTGGCGACATTGGCAATGCAGCGCTACGAAGCGCACCGCACCATCCGGCAGGCCTACGTATGTGTCGGCAGCGAAGTCGTCGATCGCCTGCGAGAGGCAAGCGCCGAGGGCCTCCATTCCTGGGTCGAGGTCATGTCAAAAGTTGAGGCGCGTGGCCAGGATTCACACATTGCGCTGACCTCCAACCGCGGCGCTCAGGAACTCGTCCGATTGGGCCTGCTGATCGCGATGGGGGAGGGCGACATTTACAAGATTAATCAAGACCTGTGTTTCCGCACGACGGACCCACGATAGACGAGTCGGGCAACCTTACTTTCACATCGCGCGCAAGCTTATGAAAAAAATTACTTTGGCAGTTCTCTCTCTTTTTGCGCTTTCTAGCTGCGCTTCCTCCACCGGTGTGATTACGACTGGCACCAATCAATATATGGTGTCCCGCGAGGACAACGGCCCGGCCGCTTCTCTTGGCAACTTGAAGGCAGCAACGATGAAAGACGCGGCCGTATTCTGTTCCAGCCAGGGAAAGACCATGCAAATTCTGCGCGAGACCGACACGCCGCGTTCGTTTGGCCGATTCCCCCAGGCCACATTGCATTTTGCATGTCAATGAGGAGCAGACTCACCATCACGCTATGCTGGGACTCCAGTGCGGATGGCGATGGTGCAGGGCACTTTCCTGAAGCCTACCATGTGAATGTTTTGCCTATCGGAGGTGGCGGCCCGACACGCCTTGAGGCGGCATGGATCGGGGCGCTTGTAACCCGCATTATGCACTCGCACTGGGATAGGGTCATGCATGAAAGCAGAAACACGTTCACAGTCGAGGCGCCGGCCGACGCGCTGCGCGATATTTGCCAATCCGGATATAACATCTCAATCCGTCGAAGCGACGGAAAACCGATGATACGGAAGGAGGCCATAGAAACCCTCTTTTACGAGTGCCTTGAATGGTCTCGCTGGTATAGCGTTGACACACCTGAAATGGACGTCGGGAAACCGTTTGTCGAATTCCACGGTTATCCCTAATCGCCTTTTGCTGTACTTTGATCCCGTCCGACCAGCTGAACAGAGACATCAGAGGAGGGCCCGTAGAAGAATATTTCGCTGGCGAAATGATACCCGCCAATTGGACGTAGTGCAGCGCTCGGCACTTGCCGTTAGAAAGAATCAAAATGCGAGCTTTGATTAATCGTCTCTTGCAGATCCGGTGCCGAATGGTTGGCGTCACGAATCGCGGGGACCTTGCCGTTCCAAGAGATCCGCGTGGGTGCATGGCCCACGTGAATCCCCTGGCATTCAGCGCTATGGAAGACTTCAGTCGAGAGATCCCGAAACGGCCTTACGGCCTTGATGGAATCGCACCGAGCACCGCTACGCGCGGAAATCAATGCGAACCTGATCGCATGGTCTACAGCGCCGTACCTGGCGGTGCTGGCCACGCTACCGTTGTTTCTGACCCGACGCGTACAGTAGGGGCACAGCGCTGGTAGCCCCCGGCTTGTGAACTGGCCAGAGACATAGTTCTGATGGACCATGCGTCCTGAGCTGCAGCGCCGCTATCCCTGCGGCGCCAGCAAAGGATCACGGCCATGACGGTTCGCTCGCGCGAGCGAGCGCCGGAGCCATCATTTGCCGCCCTGGTTACCGCTTATCCGGGCAAGTCAATGCTGCTGCGAACGCTCTACAAAGAACTGGGCATCGAATCTCTGACCAATCACGTCTCTTATCAAAACAAGTGCGCTATCCGCGTCAGCTACGCCTTGGCCAAAGCTTGCGCTCCGCTACGCAGGGGCGGGCTGCGCATCAACCGCGGCCCCTATCAGGGGCAGCGTATTGAGCCAGGGATGAGGAACCTGGCAGAACAGCTTGAGGAACTGTGGGGGCCGCCGGAACGTTTCAGCTCTACGGCCGAGGCGAAAGCCAAACTGGTGATGCGTCAGGGCGTGGCTGCGTTCTTCTTTGGAGAACTCCTTCCTTTGGTAGGTGCGCGGGGCCACATCGACTTGCTGTACCCGCGGCGTGCCGGTTTTGAAGAGTGCGCGAATACGCGTTTTTTTGGACAGTACAACAAGGTGTGGTTTTGGGAGTTGCCCTGAACTATAGACCTAAAGGATTGGGCGAGGGATATAGTAACAGCGCATCTTGCGTGGGATGCGGTGGCCGAAGTTGCGGCTGCGCCGAACCGATACGCCACCGGAAGTGTCAGAGTCTGACACTCCGCTAGTTTAACGAATAAGAATACCAGTATGGAAACAGTACATGCACAGTTGGCTTTCGTATCTCCGCTGGTGGTTATTCGGCGCTGACGCGAGTGAATACCACTTCCTCACTAGCAGATTGCCGCTGCCTGACGCGATAGACAAAAACAATAGCTCTATGTCAAGCGTAGGAGTAGATGAACACGGACCGGCGGACTATGATGTCCCGGCATTCTTGCGAAAAGCCAGCCAGTCTCCGGATGAGCCTTGGCCAAATTCACAGTAGGACGGAGCAACGCATGCGCAAGGAAATGATCGTTTCATCTTCGGGCCCCGTAGATGAAGCTCCCCTGTTGTAACTGGACCTAGAAGAAAACGGAAAAGGCGGGCGATTATGTCTGGTAGCGCGTCACGAAGTGCAAGGCCGATTGCAGCAGCCCCTGAGCTGGCCGAGGCACGTAATCGCATTGGCGCTCAGGTGTGGCGGTCAGGCTGCGGTATCGATACATACAGTCGGATAAACCTCGGCAATCTTGCCAAAGACGCTTCTGCCACGTCGCCTCAGGCCGGTGGCGTTCACCTTCATCACTTAAATGAAGTGCGCCCGCGCCAGGTTAAACTGTGGCTGGATCGAGGCCACCGGACGATTTCGCTTCCAGCCAGATCGGCAGACTGTCGGAATCGCAGCGATATGCTGAGCTTCGACGAAATCAGGGAAGCGGCCGCACACCACTGGACGATCGAGGGCAGCATCTTGAGCAGATGGACCTGCAAGCTGGCGTATTTGCTCGCCAAGTTCGACGACTGAGCCGGAAATGCCATGCCAGCATTGTGGATTGCCACGGCCGCTGCATATCGCCGCTTTCGGTCTCATGCCTACCCGACACCAAAACCACTGAATTCAGCTACCGCTTCACCACATTCACGAATACGCAGCGACGCATTCCATGCAACTCGTGCGCACGTTCGTGGACGAAGGGCAAAGTGCTCTCGATCTGGAAGGTCGTGCCGGGCTGAAAGCACTGCTTTCGGAAGTAGAGGGCAGGACCGTTCAGTTCACGGTCATCCTTGTGTACGACGTCACGCGGTGGGGGCGTCTTCAGGACGTGGAAGAAAGCGCTCACTATGAATTCCTATGCCGCCGTGCCGGCGTTTCGGTCGCGTATTGCGCCGATCAGTTCGTCAAGGTACGGCTAAAAGAACAGTTGCATGTGCAGTAAGTGATGTACTTATTTATCTGGTGACGGTTTTGCTCGATCGGTGCGAGCTTTTGAGCATCACATCTGCATTGCCGTGTTGCAGCGCTCCGCAACAGGCATTCTGAACGTGGGAAGCGTAAAAGCCACAGATTGCAAGAGTCGAATCTGGCGAATCACCGCAAAACGGTGCGATGTCGCCAGCGGAACGTAGCCGGGATGCTACGTACGTGGTACGGTTATTACCGTGCGGCGCGAAGATGTCGCTGTTCTTCCAACTTGCTGTAATGGAGGAAGCACCATGACTACCTTCACCGGCTTTCACGACGCGGCAGTGGCCAGCATCGCTGCCGCCACAAGCGTGGCGGATCAGGACGGTGCGCGCCGCGTCCTGAACGCATTGGCACCCCATGCCGCGACCTTACTGGCAGCGGTCCGGTCAGGCCACGCGCCAGTGACTCAAATCAGGGAAACGGTCGCCCAGACTTTGCAGCAGGAGTGCGCCCTGGGAGCCCTCGACAGCGCCCAGGCCGTGCAACTGCTCACGGCCGGAATCGATCACATCGTCGCAACCGAAGGTTATATCCCGGTGCGGGCGGAGCCAGCCATCCTGCACGCGAGCCGCGATCAACATGCCGGCTTCGTAATCCATTATGTCCGGCGCGCCGAAACATCATTGTTTGAAGTAATCGATGGCGGCCAATCCGTGACGCTTGCTACTTCCGCGGACATGCGGCGGTTCGGGCGTGCCGTGCTGGACCGGTACGCGAGGGCTGGAGAGCCTGCACCGCGACGCGTCTTCCTCTGGACGATCGCATCCGGCCTGTTCGAGGTGGTCGCCGACGGTGGTCAGCTCACCTATTTTTCCAGTGGCGCAACCAGCGCATACCGAACGAAAACCACCGTGACGCGGCTCTCCGCTCTCTGTGCTGAACAGGATATTTCACCCGTCGAAGCAATGCTGGATCTCGTCATGCGGTCAATGGGTCAATTTACCATCGAGGTCGAGGAACGCACGATCGTCTGCCACGTGCTCGCGCATCGACAGGAGGTGCTGGAGTCGCTCTACGAAGTGGTGGTGGATGATACGGATGCGGACGGCGTACCCGCCGAAGTGGACGACGGCACCATGTTCGCCATCGAGTTGAACTGGAACCAGAAAATGAAGGAGGCGCAAGCGGCTGCAGAGAAGTGGCCGCGCCAGAACGACAATAACGAGAGCGAAGATCGCACTTCGCTGCTCGCTTTGCTCGACTTCATCATGGAACGCCAGATAGCAGGCGCTCTGTACGTCATCTACGACGGCGAAGTGTTCCTCGACCAAGAAAGGTCAGGCGCGAGCCTTGCCGCGGCGTTTTTACGTGACGCATGCACGCGGTTGCGGCGCAGCGGCAAGGGGACGCAGGTCGTTGTGTTGTCAGCGCCGATAACGCAGCCTGCGTCGCTCAGCGGTGAAGTAACCCATCTGACGCTGCCGTTGCCCAGCCGCCTCGAATTGCTGGCCGAGGTGCGCCGCTATACTGCCCAGATAGACGGGCTTGGCGCGCCCCCGGATGCGTGCCATCCATTGCAGGTGACCGATGCGCTGCTCAATATTGCCGACGCTGCCGCGGGAATGGGATTGAGCGACACCGTACGCGTGATTCGCAGCGCGGTGCAAGGCGGTGCGTTGGCGGCAGACGAATTTGTGCGCCAGATAAACCTCGCCAAGCGTGCCGCCGTGAAACGCAACGCGGCGCTAGAGTTGCTCGACCGAGAACCGCCGCGCGAACTAGCGCTGGGCGGCATGGAAAAATTCTGGTCCTGGCTGAGCATCCGGCACCGCGTGTTCAAGCAGCCTGAGCTGGCCGGCCATGCGGGAATTGACCGGCGCCCGCGGGGCGTGCTGATCCTCGGCATACCGGGCACCGGCAAAAGCCTCGCGGCCAAGGTTATCGCCAGGGAGTGGCAACTGCCCCTTGTCCGCCTCGATATGGGCGCCGTGCAGAACAAGTATGTGGGCGCGTCCGAAGAGCGGATTCGCGAAGCGATCCGCATCGTCGAAGCGATGAGCCCATGCGTGCTGTGGATCGACGAGATCGACAAGGGCATTGCGCAGGGCGAGAATACGTCGAGCCATAGCACAGACCTGAATATCCGCGCCACGTTGCTGACGTGGCTTCAGGAAAATGAAAGCGCCGTGTTCGTGGTTGCCACGGCAAACCGGTTCACCCACCTCCCGCCGGAGCTGACCCGTGCGGGCCGTTTCGACGCCCGTTTCTTCTTCGGCTGCCCGAACCGCGAGGGATGCCGCGCCATCCTTAAAATTCATCTCGACATGCGCGGCGTGACGGATCTTTCCAGCGCGGACGTGGCCGCCATTGCCGAGCACATGCACGGGTTCACAGGCGCCGAGATCGAGCAGGCGGTCCTCGACGGGCTGTACGGCGCATTTGCAGTCGGCCGAAGCGTCGTCGCCGCCGATTTCGTCACGGCGGCAGACGGTACCAAACCTCTGATCCGCGCTGCCGGCCGCAGCCTCGAGGAAGTGTGGGACCTGATCGAACAGGGCAGGGTCGAGCTGGCCTCGCATGCATTCCTCACCCGCGCGGACGTGGCTAGGCTGGTCGACCCGGAATCGTTTTCGCCCATGTACTGCCGCCTTGAGGGTATCAGCGGCTGGCTAAAACACGCGACCCGGGCCACCCGTCTCCTCATGCGCGACCAGTTCGGCATGCCTGCCGCGGTGGCGCTCGATACGGGTGACGCCGACTGGATCTATGTCCAGACCAATTTTAAGCTAGACCCGCAAGACATTGCCCCCTTCAAATTCTTGGACCAGCTATGTGAAGTGGAAACCAATGGCGTCATCGACAGGCTCGTCGTCGAGCATGGCCTCGAGACGATCATGTTCGAGTCGGAGGCGCTGCTGAACCGCTTCAAGGGACAGGGTGCGCTGGGGGCCTACAGCGACCTGCTTACGGTATTGCATTGAACGAAACGCGAAAGGATGTGTCATGGAAGACATTCAGGTCGAAGTGACTGGCCGGCGCGGCAGAGCGCGACCGGAGTCGGATAACCTGTCAGGCAGCGGCCCCGCCGTTCTCAGCATGCTTGCGTCGATTCCCGCGCAAACGCTGGTGGACGCTATCCGGGGAACCGTGGAAACGATCGGCCGCGCTTTCACGCCGCGGGAGGACGGTCCCGAAAGCTGTGAGCTCAAATTCGGCCTTAAGATTTCGGCCGAAGGCACGGTCGTCCTGGCGTCGATGAGTTCGGAGCTGAATCTGGAAGTGAGTGTCAAATGGGCGCGCGGCGGCAAGCCCGCCAGCGGCGCGGGCTGAGGACCGGCAATGGACGCACCCGTCACGTTCCGGTTGCTGGGACCTGCCGATAACGCATCGCTGGGGTTGTTTTATTTCGAGCGGGACACGGTACTCGATCCGGCGTCCCGCATGAATCCGGCCGCCGACAGGCCGCTGGCGGCGGGAATGGGGGCGCTCATCGGGGCCAGTGGATTGGTCGTCACGTGCACCCATGTCATCCTCGCTTTGGGGAAATATCCTGGCTGCACAGTGACGTTATTCGGCGCCACGCCAGCCGTGTGCATCGAAGTGCAAGCCGAAGTCTGCGCGGAAGGCTGGCTCGGGCCGGACCTGGATGACAATGGCCAGCGCAGCGTTGCACCCTTTTGGGAAGACATGTGGGATGAGCGGCCCGCCACGTTTCGCGAAGACGTCGCTTTTCTGAAAATTGCGCCGGAGACCGCACGGTGGCATCCACGCGGTCCGAGGGCGCGGTTGCCCGACTATCCGTCCGCTTCAGCGGCTTTGCTGGACCTGGCGCGGGTGCTGCCGTTTTGCATGGCAGGCGACCGGAACGCGGCGTGCATGCTGACAACTTGGTGCGTAGTATGGTACCAGGGCACGCCCGATTGCCATGCAGTGGAGGCCCGATTGCTCAGCTACGACGCGCAGTCGTTCCATGCCCTGCGCTTGCAGTCGGACCAAGTGCGGCGCGGCTTCAGCGGCAGCCCGCTCTGGGACGCGCATCGCCGCACGGTGGTGGGTTTGGTACGCCGCGCGGTGCCAGCGTTGAAGGAGCTCGTCCTCGGGACCGACGCGCGCTGTTACAAAGTGCACTCAGATGCGCGCGCGACGCCCGATCACCGGCTGGCTACCCTGGCCGGCCGCCTGCTGGCGCACTGGCAGGGGCCGGTCCGCGACCCGTATGACGACGTGACCGGGGAGCAGGCAGGCGCCCGCTTCATCGAACCAGAGGTGACCAAGTTCGTCCCCCACGATCCGCTGCTTACAGCGCCAGAGCAGCAGTATTATCCGGCGGTCAGCCACCTCCTCTCCGAGCTCAGCATCGTGCGCCATCTCGTGATCAGGGGCGCAGCCGGAACGGGCAAGAGCACGTTGCTGCGCACGCTTGCCCGCGCGCTTGCGAAGAACCCTTTTGCCGGCGGCGTGACGATTCTCCCCCTGCTGCTGTCGGCCGCTGAACTGCTCGGACACCAAGGCGACCTTGGCCTTTACCTCGATCGCTTGTGGGAAGCGAACCGCGACATTGATGTGGTCCGCGATTCTGCCGCCGCAGTGTTGGCTGATAACGGCGCTGCGCTCGTTATCCTGCTCGATGGGCTCGACGAAGTCGCCACAGCGCAGCAGGCGCAGCTGATGGCGCGTCTGCATTTCTTGGGGCGCAGCCGGCACGGGGGACGCGGCGTGACAGAGTCCGCAGTGGAAAACCGCATCCTTGCTACCGTCGTTGCCAGCCGTCCCAGCCCTGGTATCGATCCGACCGCCGTCCAGGCGGCGATGCCCTATGTCCTCTACGACCTCAGTGGATTCAATCCGGAAGCGATTGCGGCGTTCTGCCAGCGCGCGTTCAGCGATGCCGCCACGGCCGCCCGGTTCAGCCAGGAACTGCGCAAATTGCGCTGGGCATCGGGGCGCGTACCGATCCTGCAGCTGCAAATGGCAGCGTCCCTGTTCCAATGGGGAGAATACGACATGCCATTGCCCGAGCGGGCAGTGGACCTCACCGCGCACTATGTCGATCAACTCATCGAGCGGGCGCGCCATGAATTCGTGCGGCGCCAGCCTGCCGGCCTGCGCTTGCGCAATGAAGTACGCGACCTTTACCTTCCCGCGCTGAAAGACATTCTCGCGTTTGCCGCCTCTGCCACCCTCACGGGCACAGGCGAGGGACTCGACGCACTGCAGTTCCAGCTTGGCATTGACCAGCTTGCAGCAAGCAGCGCGATGGTGCCGTGGGCCGGAAACGTAGGCGCATTGACCGACTTCTTATTTCACGATTTCAGCAGCACCACTGGACTGGTCAATGTGCGCAGCCCTGACCTGTCCGCGCCCCGGCTGGAATGGGCACACCGGACGTTTGTCGAGACACTTAGCGCCGCGCATCTCCATGGTATCAGCAAGGGCGAATTGCCGGTTCTGTCGGCCAGCCTCGACGCCATCCTAAGCGCGGGAGAGCAGGGTTACGCCATGGCGTTGCTTGGCGAGATCGATCGCAGCGGCAACACGGCCATCGTCGCACGCTTGCTGAGCCGGTGTATGCAGGTGCTTGGCCGTCCCAGTCCAGCCCAGCTCTTTGCAGTGCGAGCGCTAGCCGCCGGCATCGACGCGCAGGGAAAAACGCGTGCTGCCCAGGTCGGGCTGCTCATCCGTATGCTGCTGGCCGAGTCCCCCCAACATAAGGCTTGCAGCCGGCTGTTCGGAACCAGCGATTTGCCTGATGCACAGGACATCCTGGCCTATCCCGAACTCCGCCATGATATTTACGAAGCGATGGCTGGCCGGTTCCTGGTGCGGCTGGCGCGCGCCACGCCACGCCAGCGGGCGCGGGTACTTGAACGCGAAGACCTAGTGCTCGAACATGCGGGACTGTGGCCGGAATTCCTGGATATGGGCCTAGTACGCCCAACGCAGTCGCCCGCGTACGCCCCGCCGGACGCAATCCCGGCGGGAACGGACCCGGCGCGATCACGGGGGAGCAACGGGGTGGCACGCATTCTCCTGTCCAGAGCGGATGCATCCGAGGCCCTACTGGATATGCCTGCAGAAGACTTTATGACGGCCTACGCCACTGCCGTGAGGGGCTCTGAACGGACCATGCCGGCAGCGCGCCTGATCGAATTAGCTGTCGTCATTTACCTGCAATCACAAGCGGAGCGACCAACGTGATTACCTGGCGACGGCCCTTGCGGATAGCGTGCAGCTACCGATTTGCAGATTGATCGCCATCAAAGTTACGGGGAACCGACGCGATACGATATGCGCCGAGGTGCTCATGATGAGTCAGAATCTGAATTCATTTTTATCTCAAGATATCGCGTTGGCTTACATCCACGCCGCGCCGTTTGCGGAAGCCTTCATCGAGGCAGCCGGCTAAGTCTCACCAATAGTCACGGCCTGCATAGATCTTTGAGCGATAGCTGCGGTAGCGGGTGTACTCTACGTTGTATTTTGGCC
>Ga0265798_10001704_pt1 | contig 33620 bp, 33 predicted proteins | sample P3T30metagenome_FD_192430 | JGI IMG/M metagenome (GOLD analysis project Ga0265798, IMG submission 192430) | Plant litter microbial communities from East Loma Ridge, Irvine, California - P3 T30 | ecosystem: Environmental > Terrestrial > Plant litter > Unclassified | place: USA: California... | reverse complement strand
CCTCCTCGTGGGCCGGGCCGTGCGACGCCGGGCGCAGCGGGGACGCGACGCGCGCTGACGCGATCCGCACGCGTCTCCCACGGGTCTCCCCGGTGCGCGGAATACGGTGGCGACGGCTGATGCGGTCGGCGACCCGCGCCGATCCGGCCCTCTGCGAGAGGCACCACCATGGGATTCCTGGACAGGCTCCTGGGCCGCGACGAGCAGCCCGACGACCGGCGCGGACCCGCGTCGGCTCCCCGTGAGCGCAGCGCCGACGAGGTCGCGGTGGAGCGCTACCGCTACCTCCTCCGCACGGCGCCGCCGGAGCGGATCGAGGAGGTCCACCTCGAGGCCTTCCAGAAGCTCACCCCGGAGCAGCGCGAGATCCTCTTCCGCCAGCTGAGCTCGGACGCCGCGGAGGGCGACGCCCCCGTCGACGACCGGCCGGAGTCGCTCGCCCGGTCGGCCACCCGCTCGGAGATGCGCGCCCCGGGCACGCTCGAGCGCACCCTCGGCCCGCGCGGCGGACTCGCGGGCGGAGGGGTCGGTGGCGGCATGGGCATGGGCGGCATGATCGCCGGATCCATGCTCGGCACCATCGCCGGCGTCGTCGTCGGCTCGGCCATCGCCCAGGCCCTCATCCCCGACGCGGTCGGCTACGACCAAGCGGGAGCCGGCGGAGCCGACGGGAGCGATCCCGGGGCGCAGGACGCGGGCGGCGACGCGGGAGCGGCCGACGCCGGCGCGACGGACGCGGGCGCCGGGGACGCGGGCGCCGGGGACGCCGGCAGCGGCGACTTCGGCAGCGGCGACTTCGGGGGCGGCGACTTCGGCGGAGGGGCGGACTTCGGCGGAGGCGACTTCTTCTAGCGGAGCGGCAGGCGGCTCGCCCGGCGCTCCGGCGGGTCGCCGCCTAGCCCCGCGCGACGATCCCCTCGCGCACCTTCCGCCGCAGCACCTTCCCGAGGAGGGACGTCGGCAGCTCGTCGAGCACGACGATCCGCCGAGGCACCTTGTACGCGGCGAGCTGTCCGCGGAGCTCGGCGCGCGCGGCCTGCTCGTCGAGGGTCGCGCCCTCGTCGAGCACGACGGCGGCGACCACCTCCTCGTCGCCGCTCTCGCGCGGGATCCCGACGACGGCCGCGTCGCGGACCCCGGCCAGCTCGCGCACGGCGTCCTCGACCTCGCTCGGCGAGACGTTGAAGCCGCCCGTGATGATGAGCTCCTTGATCCGGTCGGCGATGCGCACGAAGCCGTCGTCGTCGATCGTCACGATGTCGCCCGTGCGGAACCAGCCGCCCTCGAGCAGCACCTCCGCGGTCTCCTCCGGCCGGCCGTGGTACCCGCGGAACACCTGCGGCCCGCGGACGACCAGCTCGCCGGCCTCGCCCGCGGGCCGGTCGATCGACGGGTCGTCCGGATCCACGACGCGCACCTCGGTGCTCGGCAGCGGGAGCCCTACGGTGCCGGCGCGACGGGTGTCGCCGACCGGGTTGGCCATCAGCACGGGCGAGCACTCCGAGAGGCCGTACCCCTCGACGAGCCAGCCCCCGGTCTGCTCCTCCCACGGGACGACGACCGACTCGGGGAGCGCCATGGCACCCGAGATGGAGATCGAGATGCCGGCGAGGGAGACGCCCTCGGCCGCGGCGGCCTCGCGGAGCCGGGCGTAGATGGGCGGCACCGCGGGGAGGAACGTGGGCGGGTGGCGGCGGATGGCCTGCAGCACGAGGTCGGGCTCGAAGCGCGGGAAGAGCACGAGGCGGGATCCCATGCTCATCGCGAACGTGAGGCAGAGCGTGAGGCCGTAGGCGTGGAACATCGGCAGCACGGCGTAGACGACGCTCGTGCCGCGGGGGATCGTCGGCACCCAGGCGCGGGACTGCGCGGCGTTCGCGGTGAGGTTCAGGTGCGTGAGCTCGGCGCCCTTGGGGGCACCGGTGGTGCCGCTCGTGTACTGGATCACCGCGAGGTCCTCCGCGGCGGGCCGCGGGTGGTCGGTGGAGAGCGGCGCCGCGGCGGTGATCCGCTCCCACGGCGTCGTGCCGGTCACCTTCGCGGCGATCGCGGCGCGCGCCGCCCGGGCCTTCGGGACGGGGAGGCGGAGGAGGAGCCGGGTCCGCCTCGGCATGGCGCGCGTCACGTCGACCGACACGATGCGCTCGGGCCGCACGCCGTCCGGCAGCGCCTGGATGGTGGCGACCGACCGGTCCCACGCGATGACCGTCCGGGCGCCGTGGTCCTCGAACTGGTGCTGGAGCTCGCGCGGCGTGTACAGCGGGTTGTGCTCGACGACCACGGCGCCGAGGCGCAGCACCGCGTAGAACGCCACGACGTGCTGCGGGCAGTTGGGCAGCACGATCGCGACGGGGTCGCCCGCGCGCACCCCCGCGTCGTGGAGGCCCTGGGCGGCGCGGGCGATGAGGTCGCCGAGCTCGACGTAGCTCGTCTCGGCGCCGAGGAAGTCGAGGGCGGTGCCGCCGGGGAAGCGGAGCACCGACTGCTCGACGATGTCGACGAGGGACCCCTGCGGCAGGTCGATGTCGTGCGGGACGTCGGGCGCGTAGCTGGCCAGCCAGGGCCGGTCGGTGGGGGTGCTCACGGGACCCACACTAGGCCGCGGGGCGGTCGCGCCCGGCTGCCGCCCGGCTGCCGCCCGGCTGCCGCCCGGCTGCCGCCCGGCGACGCGCGGGGTCGGCGCCGCCGGGGGATCAGCGTCGGCGCGGGTGCCGGCCCTCCGCGAGGTACGCCAGGCGGCGGAGCGTCTCGACGTTCCGGGCGTGCAGGAGGACGTCCATGACCGGCGCGGGCACGAGGCGCCCGGGCCCGCGCACGGCCACCTCGGTCATCCGCACCTCGCAGCCGTCGGGCAGCGTGCGCACCTCGATCGTCACGCGCGCCTCCCCGACGGGCCAGCCCTTCGGCTGCATCACGAGCCGACGCGTCGGCTCCCACTCGAGCATCGTGGTGGCGTCGTCGATGAGCACGGGCCAGGAGCCGAAGGAGTGGTGCAGGCGCGATCCGGGCGCCGGCCACGCCGCGTCGACGTCGCGCATCCGCGACGCGCCGACCACCCACGCGGGGAACAGCCACCCGTCCCCGAGCACCTCGAAGACGTCGGCGGGGGAGCAGTGCATGCGGCGGCGGGTGACGGACATCCATCCAGTCTGCCGGAGCCGCCGTCGATCGTCCGCGCCCGCCGTGCGCCCGCCGCCTGCCGTCAGCCCGTCGACCGCGCCTGGTGGAACCGACGGGCCACGTCGTCGAGGTGCTTGGCGAGCCGCGTCTGCGCCTCCCGCGTGCGCCGGCGCAGGCGGGCCACCGGGATGCGTCCGCCGACCGCGAGGCCCGGGTCGTCGGGGATGTCGTAGACGATCGTGCGCCCGTGGGTCGCGAACAGGCGGCGCGACTCCGCCTGCACGTCATGGCGGCCGTTGGTACGGCTCGCGACGATGGTGACGCGCGCCATCGCCTCGATCCCGTACCGCGCGGTGATGTCGGTGAGCAGGTCCGTGGCGGCCGTGATCCCGGTGGGGGTGGAGGCGGTCGTGATCGCCAGCAGCGTGGCGGGCGACTCGAGCAGGTCGAGGCCCTCGCCGCGCGCGTGCGGGCCGAGGTCGTGGAGGACCAGCCGCGGATCCACCGCCCCGGCCTCGTCCCCGAGGGGCAGGCGGCCGCCGAGCGTGCCGCCCGTGTGGTCGGTGAGCGTCGGCGCCCCGGCGGCGCCGCGCTGCAGGGCCGCGAACACCAGGGCCGCAGTGGTGGTGGTGCCGACGCCGCCCGACGTGCCGGCGAAGACGACGCGCACGGCGGCGCGCTCACGGGGGCGGACGAGCGGGGATCCGGTGTCAGGCATGCGCGGCTCCCGCCTCGACGAGCGCGGGGTCGCCCTGCAGGGCCACCTGGATCAGCTGCGGCCGGGCGCCGCGGCGCACGAGGCGCGCGCGTCCCGGCACCATGCGCTCGGCGTGGATGCCGGGCACGATCTGCCCCTCCGACCGCTCGCCCGACATGACGACCGCCGTCGCGCCGTTGTCGCGGAGCGACTGGAGCACGATGTCGAAGAACGCCCGCGAGGTGCCCGCGACCGGCCGCGCGACGGCGATGGTGAGCTTGAGGTCGCGCGCGCTGGCGATGAACGGCAGCAGCGGCCGCAGGGCGTCGGTGCCGGACGCGGCCACGATGTCGTGGTCGTCGATCACCAGCAGGATCCGCGCCGCCGCGGTGTCGTGCTCGGCCCGCCTGCGGGCCAGCTCCCCGGCGATGGCCGTGACCAGCTCGGTGGCCTGCGTGGCATCGCCCGCGTAGCCGCCGAGGTACTCGTCGGGGCAGGCGTCCGACAGCGCGCCGCGGATGTCGACGAGCGCGACCACGAGATCGTCCGAGCTGCTGCGCTGCACCGACCCGTCGATCAGCACCCGCAGCAGGTTGCTCTTCCCCGCGCCCGGGTCGCCGAAGACGAGCAGGTGCGGATCCGGGCCGCGGTGGTCGAGGAGCGCGGGCTCCATCGTGTCCTGCGCGAGCCCGACGGGGACCGCGGCGGGCACCTCGATCGCGTCGGGGAGGAGCGCGGCCGGCAGGTTCTCCGGGAGCAGGCGGATGGCCCGCGCGCGCTCGCCCTGCCACCGCTCGGCCGTGTCCCGGGCCAGCCGCTCGAGGGCGTCGCCCACGTCGAGCCCCGGCTCGGTCTCGAGCACGGGCAGGGCGATCTGCGCGAAGCGCCGGTCGTCCGTGATCGCGCGCCCCGGCTGCTCGGCCCGCAGGGTCTCCGAGAGCCGGCGCCCCGCGAGGGACTCCAGCGCGTCGTTGAGCCGCAGCTCGATGCGGGTGCCGATGAAGGGCTGCAGGGTGGTGCGGAGGTCGTTCCAGCGCGTGAGCGCGAGCACCACGTGGATGCCGTAGGAGCCGCCGCGCTGCAGGAGCTCCTGCACGACGGGCTCCAGCTCCTCGTGGTCGCCGCGGAGGGCGCCGGCCTCGTCCACGACCAGCACGACGTCGGCCGCGTCGAGCTCGGGCACGCGGCCCTCGGCGTGCAGGCGCCGCAGCGTCGCCATGGAGTCGATCGAGTGGCGCGGGAAGACGGCCTCGCGCTCGGTCAGCATGCGGCGCATCTCCTCCGCCACGCGCAGGAGCCGCTCGCGGCTCGTGCGCGTGGCGATGCCGCCCACGTGCGGGAAGCCCTCGACGCGGGACAGCCCGCCGCCGGAGAAGTCGAGGCCGTACACCGCGACCTGGGCGGGGGAGTGCGTGAGGGCGAGCCCGGCGACGACGGTGCGGAGGAACGTCGTGCGGCCCGACTGCGGCGCGCCGAAGACGGCCGCGTGGCCGCCGCTGCGGGTGAGGTCGAGGATCCACGGCTCCTGCCGCTGGCGGTCCGGCTCGTCGAGCAGGCCCACCGGCACCGCGAGCGCCCGGTGCTGCTCGGCGCGGTCGACGAGCGACGCGAGCGTGAGCCGCTCGGGGAGCGGCGGCAGCCACACGGGCGCTACTGTCTCGCCGCGGGTGCGGATGCGCTCCACGGCGAGGTCGACGAGCACGCGGCCGACGACCGGCCGGGCCAGCGCCTCCTCGGCGCTCTGGCTGCTCTCGCGCGTGGCGATGCCGTTGTAGGTGGGCAGCTGGATCATGCCGCGGGGCGCGTCGGGGCCCGTCCCCTGCGGATCCGGGTCGGACTCCGCGATGGCCCCGGAGACGTACCCGGAGCGGAAGCGCCGCAGCGTGGTGTCGAACTTGAGGTACGCGTAGCCGGGCACCGCGGGCAGGCGGAACGCGTCGTTGGAGTCGATGATCATGCTGCTCTCCGCCTCGGAGAACGTGCGCAGCGCGATCCGGTAGGAGAGGTAGGTGTCGAGGCCGCGGAGCTTGCCCGCCTCGAGGCGCTGGCTCGACAGCAGCATGTGGATCCCGAGGGTGCGTCCGATGCGCCCGATCTGGATGAGCAGGTCGATGAGGTCCGGCTCGGCCGTGAGCAGCTCGCCGAACTCGTCGATGATGAGCAGCAGGTGCGGCATGCCCGGGAGCTCGGGACGCGTGCTGCGCAGCTCGGCGTAGTGCGTGATGGACGGCACGTTGCCGGCGTCCTTCAGCATCTTCTGCCGGCGGACGACCTCCCCGGAGAGGCTCGCGCGGGCGCGCTGCGTGAGCTGCGGGTCGTCGGCGAGGTTGTCGATGAGGCCGGCGACGTGCGGCAGGCTCGCGAACGGCGCGAAGGCGGCGCCGCCCTTGTAGTCGACGAGGATCATCGCCAGGTCCTCGGGGCTGTGCGACGACGCGAGGGCGAGCACGAACGTCCGCAGGAACTCGCTCTTGCCGGATCCGGTGGCGCCGACGCACAGGCCGTGCGGCCCGATGCCGAGCTGCGACGCCTCCTTGATGTCGAGCAGGAGCGGATCGCCGAAGTCGTCGAGGCCGACGGGCACGCGCAGGAAGTCGCGCGGGGAGCGCGGCGCCTGCGTGACGGCGGGATCGAGCGCGCCCACCTCGCCGATGCCGAGCAGCTCCGAGATGTCGATGGCGCGCGCCGACTCCGCCTCGTCCTGACGGGACATGCTGAGGCGCAGCGGGGCGAGCGCGCGGGTGAGCACGTCGAGGAGCGCCACCGGCATCCGGTCGGGCGCGACCTCGGAGACGGGGTGCGCGAGACGGGCGTCGCTGACCACGGCGGTTCCGCCGTCCACGAGGATGCGGAGCGTCACGTCCGACGGCTCGTGCAGCCGGTCGCTGAGGAGGTGGACGATCGTGATCCGCAGGTCGCGGAGGTCGAGCTCGGCGTCGGGGACGGGCAGGGACCCCGCGATGCTGCCGTAGTCGTCCATGAACACCACGAGCCGCGGGATGTCCGCGGGCCCCTGGTCGAGCCCGCCGCGCCGGGCGGTCGCGGCGAGCTGGGCGCGGTCGGCGAGGTCCTCGCCGATGACCGTGCGCAGCGCCTGCGGGGTGGGGGCGACGCGGCGCGCGGGCACGGGGCCGTCGAACACGTCCTCCACCACGAGGTGCGGGAGCCGGTCGACGCCGCGCCAGTCCGCCGCCGCGCGCTCGGGGAACGTGAGCGCCATCACCATGTCGTCCGGCGCGTGGAAGACGGCGAGCTGGGCGATGAGCGTGCGCGCGGCGTTGAGCACGTCCTCCCGCGGGCCGATGACGGACACGTGCCCGGCACCGGCGAGGTCGACCGTGATGGGCATCCCGCGCACGACCTCGTGCTGGGCGACGACCTGCTCCGCCTCCGCCGCCATGATCGGGTCGTACGGCTCCACGGGGTTCGGCTCGGCGGGGAGGGCCAGCTCGAGCCAGCGCCGCGTGCCCGAGCCGAGCCGCACGCGCAGGAAGTCGGCGTCGCTCCGACGGCGCTCCCAGAGGCGCGCGGGGTCGCGCACGATCTCGGTGAGGGCGACGGGCGGCGGATCCAGCAGGGCGGCCTGCTCGCGCGCCTCGAAGGCGCGGGCCCGGGTGCGGGAGCGCACGCGCTCCAGGTAGTCGAGGTAGCGCTCGCGCTGCACGCGGCGCGTGCGGGCGGAGCTGCTGCGCTGCGTGAACGCCATCGCGAGGCCGCCGACCGCGGCCACGACCAGGACGAGCGCGCCGATGACCATGTAGATCTGCTGGCCGCGCAGCAGCGTCATCATCGTGACGCTGACGGTGGCGCCGAGGATGGGGATGAGCGACTGGATGGGGAAGCCGCCTTGCGGCCCGTCCTGCATGGCGGGCGGCGCCGACAGCGCCTCCGCCTCGGGCTGCTCGAGCGGTCGGGTGACGCGGCTCGGCCGGTGGACGAGGCGGTTCACGCGACGGCCGCCGAGCTGTTCGAGGGCGAGCTGTTCGACGGTGCGCTGTTCGACGGCACGCTGTTCGACGGCAGCGAGGCGACCGCCTCCGTCATCACGGTGCTGGCGAGCCGGAGCACGGCCGTGCGGGATGCGAGCGAGAGACGCCGGCTCGCGGTGGGGATGGCGGTGGACCACGCGGCGTCGTAGGGGAGGCCGATGAGGGGGACCCCTACCTCGCGCGCGATCACGTCGCGGGCGTCGTGCCGGCCGCGGGCGCCCACGTCGACGCTCACGACGACGATGCGCGGCGGATCCGGCTCGGCGCGGAGCGCGGGCACCATGGCCACCACGTCCTCCAGCGCGTGGCGCTCGGCCCGGCACACGAGGCAGAGCACGTGGCTCGCGACGGCGGTGAGCGCCAGGTCCGCGGCGGCCGGCCGCACGCCCCAGTCGGTGACGACGAGGTCGAAGAAGCGGGAGATCGGGTTCACCTCGTCGAACCAGGTGCGGGCGTCGGCAGCGGTGGTGGGCCGGTCCCGGCGCTGGAGGTCGAGGGCGGCGAGGCGGGGCAGCGGGAAGGCCAGGTCGGCCGCGGCCTGCCGCAGCGTGGTGGGCAGGGCGTCGCGGCGCAGGCGGGGGTCGGCGGCCTCGGGCGGGAGGCGGCGCAGGATGTGCGTGGATCCGCCCGACGCGTTCACCGCGAGCGAGACGCCGGTGCGGCGCGCGGCCAGGGCGGCGGCGACCGCGGCGGACGCGGCGGACGTGCCGCTCCCGCCGGCGAGCTGGACGAAGCCGACGCGTCGGGACACGGGCAGCGGGACGCGCACGGCCGCGTCGGCCTCGGTCGCCTCCCGGAACGCCGAGGCGGGGCTCGCGAGGAGCATGTGCGCGGTCGTGGACAGCGAGCCGATGAGGCGCCCCATCGTCAGAACGTCCCGAGCAGGGACGGGTACACGCCGAACACGCCGATGACGCAGGGCACGAGGGCGACGACCGCGAGCGTCTCGACGCGGTTGCCCATGCGGCGGAGGCGCGCGCGCATCTGCAGCGACGGGCGGGCGACGCAGATCACCGCGCACGCGAGGATGACGACCCCGAGGCCGACGGCGACCGCGTCGCGCTCCCCGGCGTGCGCGATCGCGGCGGCCACGACCACGGCCGCGACGGCCCCCCACAGCGGCAGCGACTGCCAGGCGAGGGGGAACGCGCGCGTGCGCAGGGCGAGGACGAGCGTGAGGCAGACGCCGAGGGCCAGGGGCCACGGATCCTCGGTGCCGACGAGCGCGCTCGCGGCGATGGCCGCGGGGACCGCAGCGGCCAGGCTCGCCCAGCTGAGCGAGCGGTAGGACTCGTCGACCGTGCCGCGCAGCGTGTCCCGGTCGGACAGCGTGCCGGCGATGACGAGGTCGTCGAGCCCGGTGAGACCCGACGCCGTCATGGAGTACCACGGCAGCAGGCCGATGAGGACGACGGCGGCCGTGCCCACGATCGCGGACTCCTGTGGCACCGTCCAGCCGATCAGGTCGACGCCGAGGGCGACGGCGCTGGCCGCGACCCCGACGACGCTCCCGCGCAGCAGGGTGCGTCGCCGGAGCCCGACGCCGATCCCGATGCCGACCACGAGCCAGACCGCGCCGGCGACGCTGAAGGCGAGGACGGGGAGCGAGCCGCCCTGGGGCATCCACGCGCCCACTGCGGCGACCGTCGTGGGCACCGCGAGCCCGGCCGACGCGGCCGTGAGCACGAGGGCGGGCCGGTCCTGCCGGACGAGCCCGAGAACCGCGGCCGCGACCGCCAGCAGGACGGCGACGCCGCCGAGCACCGGGAGCGCGGTCGGCGACACGAGGAGGGCGCCGGCCACCCCGGAGAGCAGCGCGATGCCGACGCAGGTCGCCGAGATCCGGTGGACCTCCGCCCACAGGGCGCCCTGGTCGTCGCGCGCCTCGGCGACCACGTCGGTCACGTCCGCGACCTCGGGCGGGGCGGGCGCGTCGTCGACGCGCACGAGACGGAGCACGTCGCCCGCGAGCACGCCCTGGTCGTCGAGGGACTCCTCGGCGCCGAGCTGGTCGCCCGAGGCGCGGATGAGGGTCATCGGTCGTGCCGCGGACTCCGTGCGCTCGCCCAGCAGCTCCACCAGCTGCGCGATGAGGGCGGCGACGGCCTCGTCGCTCGGCGCCACGAGGTCGACGCGGCGGTGCGAGCCGAGGACGGTCACGCGCGTGAAGGTGCTCACGGGCTGGGCACCGGGGTGGCGACAACGCCGACGGTCGCGCCGGGGGCGGCGCCGCCGAGGAGGTGGCCGACGAAGGAGACGCCCACGCAGCCCGCGCAGACGACCGCGGCGACCACGACGCTGGCGATGAACCGCTTCGAGTTGTCGTCCACGACGCGGCGCTCGGTGAGCTCGCCGAAGATGAACGCCGACCGGAGCCGGGAGCGGTGGGTGCGGATCGTCTCCAGGAGGATGACGTCGGGATCAGTCGGCACGGGGCGCCGTCCTCTCGGTGGGGGTGGGGGCGGCGGACGTCGCGGTCAGGGCGGCGGCGCCGGGTCGGGGGTCCGCGGGCAGCGCGGTCGCGGATCCGGATGCCGCCGGGGCTCCCGCGCTCGACGCGCCGGCGTCCGTCGCCTCGGCCCGCGGCGCGTCGCCGGTGGGGGTCGCGAGGCCGCCCGGGACGTCCGCCTCGATCGTGATGCGGCGCCGCCCGAGCTCCACGATCCACCCGACGCTCGCGGCGGTGGGCACGCCCGCGACGAGCGGACGACGCTCCCCGTCGGCGGTGATGATCGCGGTGCCGGAGAGGCTGCCGAGGTCGGTGATCCACATCGTCGATCCCGACCAGGCGAAGAGCGCGTGCGACTTCGCGACGGTGCGGGAGAGGTCGGCCCACGGGTGCACCCGGTGCGTGACGCCGTCGACCTGCGCCTCGGGCTTCCGTCCCACCACCAGGGGCTCGACGACGGCGAGCCGCTCCCCGGAGTCGAGGACGAGCGCCGCGGCCGTGGCCACCGGGGCCTCGGCGGCCGGCGCGGCGGTGCGGCGGTGCGCGCGTCGGACGGCCTCGTCCACGGTGGGGGCGGTGTCGTCGGCGTCGAGGGCGTCCTCGCCCAGCGCGTCCGCGGGCGGCCGGGCGACGCCGAGCGGATCCCGGCCGGCGCGGAGGTCCGCGGTCATGGTGGTGCGCTGGCGCAGCACGCGGGGGATGCGACCCAGACGGTCCATCGCCGTGAGCGGCGCCCCGGAGAGGTCGTCCACCGTGCGGAGGCGGAGCAGGCGACGGCCGAGCGTCTGCCCGCTGCGGACCGAGGAGACGGCGTTCGCGGCCATCAGCGCGAGGGCGACGACGACCAGGGCCACCACGACGAGGACGGCCCATCGGCCTTCGAACGCGCCGACCGCGGCCGCGCCGAGGAGGGCCAGGGGCGGGAGGGCGTCCACCGCGCGGGCGGCGTATCGGCGTCCGGCCGCGGCGGGGACGACGCCGATGAGCATGCCCTGGTAGGGGCCCGTGGCGGTGCCCGGCGCGGCGTCGAGGCGGGGGGACGTGCAGCGGGAGCAGGCGGAGACGGCCGCCGCGACGCGCGCGCCGCAGCGACCGCAGGTCACCGCCCCGAGGAGCGCATGCGCCATCGATGCCTCCTGACGGGGTCCGGCCCGACGCCCGAGCCAGCGTGATCCTAGCGTCATGGATCCGTACCTCTATTAACTGTTCCCGCGCCCCCGAATCGGGGGTACGATCCGGTGCGATCGGTCGGGTGTCGTCCGGTCGCATCGGCGAGCAGTCGCGGCCATCGCCGCGACTGAGAGGAGCAGCACATGGGCATGAAATTCGCGATGGGGGCGTCCACCCTCACGCAGCTGGGACAGCGGACCAGCTCGTCGCACGAGGACCTGGGCGCGCTCGTGCGCCGTCTGGAGCAGTCGGCTGCGCCGCTCGAGGGCCGCTTCAACGGTGCCGGGCGCCAGGCGTTCGACCAGTTCAAGGCGCACACCGACTCCATCGCGGCCGAGCTGAACGCGGCTCTCTCCGCGGTCCTCGGCGGCATCCAGGGCCAGGACCAGGCCTTCCAGCAGGGCGACTCCGACATGTCGGACCAGACGCGCGCGGCGCAGAGCGGCGCGGGCTTCGACTCCGCGCGCTTCTCCGGCCGGGCATAGGGAGAGGGATCATGAGCGGGAACAGCGCAGACCGCCGCGACTACGACATCGCGGCATCGCAGTCGGCACAGGACGAGTTCCAGTCCGTCGCGAGCCACCTGGAGTCGCTGCTCGACCAGCGCGACTCCGACGTCAAGGCCGCCATGGCCGACTACCAGGCCGACGGCGTCTCCACGGAGTACGCGGCCAAGGAGGCCCGCTGGAACGCGGTCGCCCAGCAGGTGCGCGACATCATCCACGCGCTCCGCCAGGCGATGGCACGCAACGACGAGACCGCGCAGACGGCCATGTCGCGCGGGAAGGCGGCGGTCGACGCCATCGGCTAGGCGTCGAGCGTCACCGCATGAGCGACACCGTCGCGGATGCGACACCGGCCGTCACCCACCCCCTGATCGAGGAGATGGGTGACGGCTTCCTCGTTGTCCGGAGCACCTCGCGCGTCCTCCACCTCAGCGCGCTCCGATCCGGTCTCCTGGCCGATGCGGCGGCGACCGGGATGCGCGTGCTGATCGTGACGCCCCCGGAGACGCGGCTCACGTTCGCGATGCTGCAGGCGCTGCGGCTCTTCGACGGACGCTGGGCGGTGTCCGCAGGCGACGGGCTCCGCGTCGCCGGCACGGACGCGGTGCTCGCCCGTCCGTCGGAGGCGTGGGCTGCCGCGGCATCGCCGAACGCGGGGGAGCGTCGTCTCGACGGCGCATCCGTCCCCTGGACGCAGGTCACCGTCAGCGCCCGGTACGTGGATCCGTCCCGATTCGAGGCGGGCCGCGTCGCCGAGGTCATCGCGTCCCAGACGGGCGCTCAGCTGGAGGGGTGGGGCGCGGTCGAGCCCGCGGCGTCGGCCTGGTCCCCGGGGGACATGACCGCCTGGGTGCGCGGACGGTTTGCCGAGGTCGCGAGGGTCGTCGTCCATGGGGCGGGAGCCAGCGGCACCCTCCGCGCGTGGGAGGCGCCCTCCGGGATCTACGAGGAGACGAAGCTGGTGGTCCGCGGCGCGATCGCGTCGGAGGGAGCGGGCCAGCTGATGCGGCGCCTGCACGACGCTGCCCAGATCCAGTTCGCCTTCGCCGTCGCCATGCGCGGCGCCGAGGACCTCACCTTCTCGGCCGACCCCTCGCACGCGGTCGAGCCGCGCGCGGCTCTCGTCGGCCCGCGCGCCGTGCGCGACTGGGCCTTCCCCACGGCCGAGCTGGAGTCCGCCCGGGTGCTCACGCGCATCGGGCATCCGCGCACGCCGTCCCTGCTCCTGGAGTTCGGGAGCGGATCGGCGCCAGCCTGGGCCGACCTCGAGACCGCGCTCCGCGCCTTCGGGCCCGAGACCGTCGTCTCGGCCCTGGCCGGGGAGACCCCGTGAACGGCGAGTGGGTGATCCTCTCGCCCCGCCCCGTCACGGTTCGCGAGTGCCTCGTGGGGGCAGCCGCCACGGACCCGGACCTCCGCATCGCCTCGCTCTGGGACGGGGGAGCGGTGCTCATCTCGGACGCGCACGGCGGGCAGCTGACCGTGACCGTCTCGCGGCTGCTCGAGCACGCGGGTGACGCCGTGCGCATCCTCGGCACGGACGTCGATCTCGCGGTCGCCGCCCACTGGACCGAAGCGCACGCGCGCGGCCGGGGAGCGGGCGAGGCCCCGGCTCTCCTCACCGCGATCGCCGCAGCCGCGGACGGACACGCACATCGACTGAGCACGGCAGGCCACGGTGGATCGGATGTCGAGCTACAGCATTGACCCCGCGGGGGTGTCGGCCGTCGTGAAGGACGTGCAGGACGCGGCCGGCGCCCTCGTCGAGGCGTTCTCGAGCGTGGAGTCCGCGGAGACGGACGTCACGAACGGCACGTCGGACTGCGCGGAGGTCGCCGCCGCGGTGTCGGCCCTCCTGCAGCGGGAGGCGCCGAGGACGACGACCGTGGGCAACCGCATCTCGGCGTGCCTGCTCGGGGTGTCCACCGCCACGGCGGAGTACGTCGCGGCCGACGACACCATGTCGGACGACGTGCGGGCGGCGCCTCTCCGCGGAGAAGGCCCTGGCGGTGATCGACGATCTTGTGGCCCTCTACCACCCGGGTCAGGCGGGCGAAGGCGTGGGCGAACTCGACGGCGACCTCGTGCTGGAGCTGCCCGTGCAGCGTCGGCGCATCCCGCCGGCCTTCCTCGAGTACGCGCAGGAGCTGGACGTCATCGTGCGCGACTCGCGAGGGCGGGCCCACGAGCCCGAGCGGGAGGAGCGGTGACGTGATCTACGTCTACTGCGCGCGGTGGCACCACGGCATGCGCCGGCCCATCGACGTGATGACCGAGGAGGAGGCCTGGCTGCGGTACGCGGCGCGCGTTCCCGGCCCCGACAACTGGTTCACCGTGGCGGCCTGGCACGACGGCCGCGACGTGACGACGACGCCGGACTTCCTGCTGGAGGTGATGCCCTACGCCGCGTGCATCAAGGCGCGCTACCTCGATGGATGGCACCGGATCCGCTACAGCTTCAGCCTCACGCGCACCGGCGACCAGCTGTTCCAGAGCCAGGTGGTGGAGCACCACTACCCGGCCGTCGAGGGTCACCTCCGGCGCAGGGACGCCGTGCTCATCGAGAGGTACGAGTACCGCGAGGACGGGTACGGGCGCTGGACCCGCACCGACTGCGTGCGCGAGGACGTCGAGGTGCGGGAGTACCGGGAGGTGCCGGTCGACGAGATGTACGAGATCGTCCCGATGTTCGGCGCGTGGGAGCACGTCGGACGCTGGCGCGGGTAGCCACCGCCCCGGCGGATCACGACGAGAGGTCCGGCCCCCGCGTGATCCCGAACTCGTGCCGCAGCGCGCTCCGCGCCGCCTGGTACCCGGCCATGCCGTGCACGCCGGGCCCGGGCGTCGCCGAGCTCGACGCCAGGTAGACGCCCGCGGCCGGGGTGCGCCACGGGTCCGGCGACAGCACCGGACGTGCCAGCAGCTGCCAGAGGCTCGCAGCGCCCGCGGCGATGTCGCCGCCGATGTAGTTCGGGTCGTGCTCCTCCATGCCGACCGCGTCGATGCTGGAGGAGGCGAGGATGAGGTCGCGGAAGCCCGGGGCGAAGCGCTCGATCTGGCGCGTGATCGCCTCGGTCTGGTCGACCGTGGATCCGGCGGGCACGTGCGTGTAGGCCCACAGCACGTGCTTCCCCGCGGGCGCGCGGCCGGGATCGTCGATGGAGGGCTGCGCCACGAGCACGTACGGGTCGTCGCTGTGCCGGCCCGCGGCCACGTCGCGCTCGGCGGCCTGGATCTCGGCCCGGGTGCCGCCGACGTGCAGCGTGCCGGCGCGGCGGAGCTCGGGATCCGTCCACGGCACGGGGCCGGAGAGCGCGAAGTCGACCTTCGAGGCGGCGTTCCCGTAGCGGAAGCGGCGGAGGGCGCGCAGGTAGCCGGCGGGCAGGCGGTCGCTGGCGATGCGCGAGAGAGCGCGCGCGCTGGTGTCGAACAGCACCGCGCGGGCGGCGGGCAGCTCGCGGATCCTGCGGACCTCGGATCCCGTGATCACCTCGCCGCCGTGCGCCCGCAGGTCGGCGACCATGGCGTCGACGATGGACTGGCTGCCGCCGATCGGCACGGGCCAGCCGCGGGCGTGGGCGTACGCGCCGAGGGAGAGCGCGGCGGCGGCGGTCGAGACGCTCGGCATGGTCTGGATCGCGTGCGCCGCAACCCCGGTGAGCATGGCGGGCGCCACGTCGCCGCGGAAGCGCGCGTTCCACGCGGGCGAGCCCTGCTCGAGCGCGCGGAGGCCGAGCCGGATCGCGGTCGGCGGGTGACGCGGCACCTGCAGCAGCGGGCCGTTCGTGAACTGCGCGACGCGGTCGGCGGATGCGGCGAGCGGCCCCATCAGCTGCCGCCAGGCCCGCCCGTCGACCCCGAGCGCGTCGGCCGTGCGGTCGATGTCGCGGTAGGCGATGCCCGAGCGGCCGCCGTCGAGCGGATGCGCGTAGGAGATCTCGGGCACCACCAGGTCGATCCGCCGGTCGAGCTGGAACGCCCGGAAGAACCCGGACGCGAGAGCCATCGGGTGCACGGCCGAGCAGATGTCGTGGTGGAAGCCGGGGAGCGTGAGCTCGGCCGTGCGGCTGCCGCCGCCGATGGTGTCCGCGCGCTCGTGCACCTGCACGGACAGACCGGCCCGCGCCATCGTCACGGCCGCGGCCAGGCCGTTCGGTCCGGATCCGACCACGATCGCGTCGATGTCACCCATGCGTCGAGGCTATCGGCGACGGAGCGCGGCGGCCCCGGCGACGACGCCGGAGAGGAGGGCGCCGGCGCCGATGGCCACCGTCTTCGCCCGGTTGCGGATGATCCAGACCTGCGGGCTCATCATCCGGGCGCGGTCGCTGAAGATGCCGCGCGCGCCCTGGTCGCCCGCGGTCGGCGTGTAGAGGTTCGTCGTGAGCATGGGCTGCGTCTTGTCCTCCGCCTGCTGGCCGGAGTAGCCCGTCTTCGCCAGGTAGCCGTCGAGCCAGTTGGCGACGAAGCGGTTGCCGAGCACCGTCATCACCGTCGGCTCGCCGACCCAGTTGCGGCGCTTCGGCTTCTCGGCGACGGCGGCGATGGCCTGAGCGCCCACCTCGGGCTCGAAGATCGGCGGCACCGGCTGCGGGTGGTGCGGCAGCTGGGACTTGACCCAGTTGAACTGGATCGTGTTGAGCGCGGGCATGTCGACCGTGGAGATGCGCACCTGGCTCTTGTTGTGGATCAGCTCGGTCGTGACCGACTCGGTGAAGCCCTGCACGGCGTGCTTCGCGGCGCAGTACGCGGCCTGCAGGGGGATCCCGCGGTGGGCGAGCGCCGATCCGACCTGGATCACGTGGCCCCGGTCGCGCGGCACCATGCGGCTCAGCGCGGCGCGGGTGCCGTTCACGAAGCCGAAGTAGTTGACGGCCGTCGCCCGCTCGAAGTCGGCCGGGTCGGTGGTGAGGAACTCGCCGAAGACGCCGACCATGGCGTCGTTCACCCAGAGGTCGATGGGGCCGAGCTCGTCCTCGACGCGGTCGGCGGCGGCCTCGACGGCCAGGCGGTCGGCGACGTCGGTGGAGATGCCGAGGCCGCGGCGCCCGCGCGCCTCGATGTCGGCGACGGCGCCCGCGAGGCCGTCCTCGCCACGCGCGAGGACGGCGACGTCCCAGCCGCGGTCGGCGAGCTCCCGGACGGTGGCCCGTCCCAGTCCCGCGGATCCTCCGGTGACGACGGCGATGCCTCTGGTCATTGCGCTCCCTCGATGGTTGGTGCACGAAACGTGCTCCTCCACCGTAGGACGGTCGCGTGCCGCCACCCCGGCCGGGCGCCGACCTGCCAGGCGGCGGTCAGCCTTCGCGCTGCAGCTCCTCGCGCACCTGGCGGCGGAGCACCTTGCCGATGAGGGAGGTCGGCAGCGCGCCCACCTGCACCACGCGCCGCGGGACCTTGTACGCGGTGAGGTGCGCGCGGCAGTAGGCGCGGATGGCGGCCTCGTCGAGCGTCGCGCCCGGATCCAGCACGACGGCCGCCGTGACGTCCTCGCCGCCGTCCGCCGAGGGCAGCCCGACCACCGCGACGCCCTGCACGCCCGGCGCGCCGCGCACGACGTCCTCGACCTCGCTGGGGGAGACGTTGAAGCCGCCCGTGATGATGAGCTCCTTCATCCGGTCGACGATGGTGGTGAAGCCTTCGGCGTCGACCCGCACGATGTCGCCCGTGCGGAACCAGCCGCCGTCGAGGAGCGCCGCGCGCGTCTCGTCGGGGCGGCGCCAGTAGCCCTGGAACACCTGCGGGCCCCGGATGAGCAGCTCGCCCTCCTCGCCGGGGGCGCGGTCGGCCGTCGGGTCCTCGGGATCCACGACGCGCACCTCGGTGCTCGGGAACGGGACGCCCACGGTGCCGGGCCGCCGCGAGGGGCCGATGGGGTTGCCGAGCGCGACGGGCGACGTCTCCGTGAGTCCGTAGCCCTCGACGAGGTAGCCGCCGGTGAGGCCCTCCCACAGCTCGACGGTGGACACCGGCAGGTTCATGGCGCCGGAGATGGCGAACCGGACCCCCGTCAGGTCGACCCGCTTCTCCTTCGCCCCGCGCGCGAGGCGCTCGTAGATGGGCGGCACGGCGGGCAGGAACGTCGGCGGGTGCTTCCGCGCGGCGGCGAGCACGAGGTCCACGTCGAACTTGGGGAAGAGCACGAGCCGGGCGCCGATCGCCATGGAGAACGTGAGGCAGAGCGTGAGGCCGTACGCGTGGAACATGGGCAGCACGCCGTAGACCGTCTCGCCGCCGTCCGCGAGGCCCGGCACCCAGGCGCGGCCCTGCATGGCGTTGGCGTGCAGGTTGCGGTGGGTGAGGATCGCGCCCTTGGGGCTCGCGGTCGTGCCGCTCGTGTACTGGAGGATCGCGACGTCGTCGAGCGCCGGTCGCGGACGCGAGGACGCGATGCGGCGGTGGTCGACCAGCGTCTCCCAGGTGACCGTGTCCTTCACAGGAGCGGTGATCGCGGCCCGCGCGCGGCGGGCGGCCGGGACGGGCAGGCGGAGCTTGAGGCGCGTCGCGAGCGGCATCGCGGCGGGCAGGTCGACCGAGACGATGGTGTCCACCGGCACGTCGCGCGGCATGTCCTGGATGGTCCCGACGACCGTGTTCCAGGCGATGACCACGCGTGCGCCGTGGTCCTCGAACTGGTGGCGCAGCTCCCGGGGCGTGTAGAGCGGGTTGTGCTCGACCACGATGGCGCCGAGCCGCAGCACCGCGTAGAACGCGACGATGTGCTGCGGGCAGTTCGGCAGCACGAGCGCGACGCGGTCGCCCTTCCGCACGCCGAGCCGGCGGAGGCCCTCGGCGGCGCGGCTGATCTGGTCGCCCATCTCGCGGTAGGTCGTCTCGCGCCCGAAGAACTCCAGCGCGACGGCCTTGGAGTGGCGCTGGATGCTGCGCTCGACCATGTCCACGAGCGATCCCTGCACCGGCGGGATGTCCGCCGACACCCCGTCCGCGTAGCTGCGTACCCAGGGGCGGTCGGCGTCGATGCTCATGTCCCCACCATAGGGAATGCGCCCGGGGGATCCCCGGGCGCATCGATCGTGCATCGGCCGCGGGCTAGGCCGGGTAGACGACCCCCGTCAGCTGCTCCGACGCGTCCCACAGCCGCCGACCGAGCTCGGGGTCCTTCGACCACGGGCTCGACGCGGCGAGGTGCGGCATGCCGCTCATGCCGCCGGCGCCCGCGGGTCCGTAGTAGTCGCCCGGGTGCACGCCGAGGCCCGTCGCCGCTTGGATCTGCGGGAGGGCGCCCACGCGCACGTCCTGGCCGAGGGCGGCCGGCCCGAACTTCGCGGCGAGGTCGCTCATGACGCCCTGCGGACCGGATCCGGGGCCGTTCTTGGCGAGGTTCGTGGAGGTGACGCCGGGGTGGGCGGCCGCGGCGGTGAGCCCCCAGCCGCGCTCGTCCGAGAGCGCCTGCAGGCGGCGCATGAACAGGAGGTTGGCGAGCTTGGCCTGGCCGTACGCGGCCCACGGGCTGTACCGGTCCTCCGACTGGAGGTCGCCGAACGCGATGCGGCCCATCCAGTGGGCGAGGCTCGACACGACGACGACGCGGGGCGCGTCGGCCGCCTGGAGCGCGGGCAGCAGGAGGCCCGTGAGCGCGAAGTGGCCGAGGTGGTTGGTGCCGAGCTGGAGCTCGAAGCCGTCGCGGGTCTCGCGGCGGTCCGGCGGCGCCATGACGCCGGCGTTGTCGACGAGGATGTCGATCGGCCCCGCCTCGATCTCGCGCGCCGCGAAGGCGCGGACGGACGCGAGGTCGGCGAGGTCGAGGGACCCGACCTCCACGTGGACGCCGGGGTGGCGGTCGCGGATGGCGCCGGCGGCGTCCTCGCCGCGCTCCGGGTCGCGCGAGGTGAGCACGACGGAGGCGCCGGCCGCGGCGAGACGGCGGGCCGTCTCGAGGCCGAGGCCGCTGTTGCCGCCGGTGACGACGGCGCGCTTCCCGTCGAGCGGGCTGATGATGATGTCGGTGGGACGGGGCACGCGGACTCCTCATTGCGGGTGGGGTCCCCACGCTAGCCGCCGCGGCCGGGCGTCGTCCGCGAGGCGGCCGGCGGGCCGCGCGCCGACCCGTCGTCGGGGGCCGCCGATGGGAGGATCGGGGCATGTGGATGAGACGCGGCCGGGACGGATCCGAGGGCGAGCGGGACGGCGGCGCGACGCACGCGATCGGGGTCGGGGCGGTGGTCGTGATCCTCGACGGCGCCGCCGCGACGGGGGACCCCGCGCTCGACGGCGAGCCCGTCGGCCTGGTCGTCGCCTCCGCCTCCGACGGCCTGCGCAGCGTCAGCCCGGTGCCGACCGCCCGCGGCCGGGCGTGGGTCGTGGAGCTCGGCACGGACGACGACGGCGCGGCCGGTCGCCGGGTCGTCGTGCCGCAGAGCGCCCTCCGTCTCGTCGACGACGCCGATGCCGACGAGACGGTCACGGCGCTCCCCGCCGACGACCTCCCGCCCCGCGCGTGAGCGGCGCCCGAGCCGGATCCGCCGACGGCCTCGCGGGCCCCGTCGATCCCCTCGACCTCGCCGTCGAGCTCATCCGCATCGACTCGACCAACCCCGACCTCGTGCCGGGCGCCGCGGGGGAGACCGCGGTCGCCGCGCACGCCGCGAGCTGGCTCCGCGCGCGCGGCTTCGAGGTGCGCCTGCTCGAGGAGTCGCCGGGGCGCCCCACCGTGCTCGCGGTCGCGCGCGGCACGGGCGGCGGCCGCACGATCCTGCTCGACGGCCACCTCGACACCGTCCCGCCCGGCGACCCCGAGCGCGGCGGCCTCTCCCCGCGGATCGAGGACGGCCGGCTCCTCGGCCGCGGCGCCTTCGACATGAAGGCGGGCCTCGCCGCGATGATGGTCGCCGCCGACCGCGCCCGCCGGATGGGCACGCGCGGCGACGTCGTGCTCGCGCTCGTCGCCGACGAGGAGTTCGGGAGCATGGGCACCGAGGAGGCGCTCCGGGCGCTGGCGGCCGACGGCACGCGCATCGACGGCGCCGTGATCTCCGAGCCCAGCCAGTCGGAGGCGATCGTCGCCCACCGCGGCTTCGGCTGGTACGAGATCCGGCTGCGGGGACGGGCGGCGCACGGGTCGATGCCCGAGCAGGGCGTCGACGCCATCGCGCACGCGGGGCTCGTGCTCCGCGAGCTGGACGCGCTCCGGGACCGCCTCGAGGCCGGGCCGCGCCACCCGCTGCTCGGCACGGGCGCGGTGCGGGTGTCGCGGATCCACGGCGGCACGGACGCGGCGACGGTCGCGGACGCCTGCGTCCTCACCGTGGAACGGCGCTTCCTGCCGGGTCAGGGCACCGCCGACGTCGAGGCGGAGCTGCGCGCGGCGCTCGACCGGGTCGTCGCGCGCACGCCCGGCATGGACGCGGACCTCGAGGCGCTCGTCGCCCGCGCGGCCTTCGAGGCCGACGTCGACGGTCCGCTCGCCCGCGCGGTCCTCGACAGCGGCGCGCGCGTCACGGGCGCGCCCGTCCCGCATCGCGGCGAGCCCTTCTGGACCGACGCCGGGCTGCTGCAGGAGGCCGGGATCCCGTGCATCCTCCTGGGCGTCTCCGGCGGGGGCGCGCACGCGGCCGAGGAGTGGGCCGAGGTCGACTCGATCCGGTCCCTCGCGGACGTGCTGGAGGGCGCGATCCTCGACTTCTGCGGCCGGGCCGACGCACCGGTCGAGGACGCACCGCCGTCGGCCTGAGCGTCAGTCCCGCGTCGCCCGGCGGTGCAGGCGCACGTCGAGCCGTCCGGCGTCGGCCGTCGCGGTCATCCACGTGAAGTCCGGCTGCCGCCGCCGGTCGGTGGGGGAGCCCGGGTTCAGCAGCCGGAGCCCCGCGGGCGTCACGGTGTCCCAGGGGATGTGGCTGTGCCCGAACACGAGCACGTCCGTCGCCGGGAAGGCCGCGTCCATCCGCCGGTCGCGGCCCGTCGACGCGCCCGTCTCGTGCGTCACCGCGAACCGGATCCCCTCGATCTCCGCGCGGGCCGTCTCCGGCAGGCGCGCACGCAGCCCCGCCGGGTCGTTGTTGCCCCAGCAGGCGAGGAGGCGGGTGGCGCGCGCCTCGAGCGCGTCGAGCGCGGGCTCGTCGACCCAGTCGCCCGCGTGCACGACGACGTCGGCCGCGTCGACGGCGTCCCACAGGGCCCGCGGCAGGTCCTTCGCGCGCGTGGGGAGGTGGGTGTCGCTGAGGAGGACGAGCGAGGTGGTCACGCGTCCCACGGTACGGGGCCGGTCGCGCGTCCGGGCGGGCCGTGCCGGTCGCCGGACGGATCCGCCCTGCCGCTCCCGTAGCCTCGACGGGTGAGCATCACCACCCGCGACCTCGTGCCCGCCGACCTCGCGTGGATGGTGCCGCTCAACAACGCCGCCGTCCCCGCGGTGCCGCCCATGGACGCCAAGTCGCTCGGCGACGTGCTGGCCCATGCCGACCTGGCGATCGCCGTCGTCGACGGGGAGGGGCCGGACGCCGCGCCCCTCGGCATGCTCCTCGCGATGCAGCCGGGCGGCGGGTACGAGAGCCCGAACTACCGCTGGTTCGCGGAGCACGGCGTCGACGGGCTCTACGTCGACCGGATCGTGGTCGCCGACGGGCAGCGCGGCCGGCGGCTCGGACAGGAGCTGTACGCGCGCGTCTTCGACGAGGCCCGCCGTGCCGGTCGGGCGCACGTGACCTGCGAGGTCAACACGCTCCCGCCGAACCCCGGATCGCTGGCCTTCCACGGCCGGCTCGGCTTCGTCCGCGTCGCCGAGGTCGTCGACGACGACGGGCTCCACGCGGTCGCGATGATGGCGGCGCCGGTGGATCCGGGTCCCGCCCACCCGCCGGGAGCCGACGCGCGCGGCATGATGGAGGGGACCGACGTCCCGTCCCCGAGGAGGCCCGCATGACCGGAATCACCCGCGGATTCGTCGGCCGCCCCCGGAGGGGCGCAGCCGACCGCCTCCCGCCCGGCCAGTACGACACGGAGGGCGGCTGGCCCGTCCTCACGGCGGAGGCGGTGCCGAACCTCCCGGAGTCGCGCTGGTCGATCGCCGTGGACGGCCTCGTCGAGCGGCCGACGACGTGGGACTGGGACCAGGCGCACGCGCTGCCTCGCTCCGAGTACGCGGGCGACATCCACTGCGTCACCACCTGGACCCGGCTCGACACGCGCTTCGCGGGCGTCAGCGTGGACACCCTGCTCGACGCGGCAGGACCTCTGCCCGACGCCCGCTTCGTGCTCGCGACCTCGCACTGCGGGTACACGACGAACCTCCCGCTGGAGGACCTCCGCGGCGGCCGTGCCTGGATCGCGTTCGAGGCCGACGGCCGCCCGCTCACCGCCGACCACGGCGGACCCGCCCGCCTCCTGGTGCCGCACCTCTACTTCTGGAAGAGCGCCAAGTGGATCGCCCGCCTCACGCTGCTGGACCGCGACCAGCAGGGCTTCTGGGAGCGCAACGGCTACCACGACCGCGGCGACCCGTGGCGCGAGCAGCGCTACCAGGGCGACCGCTGAGCGCGGCACCGGGCGCGGCACCGGGCCCGTCCCCGTCGGGTCGGGTGCCCGCCGTCCCGGCCTCGGTCGGCGGCGAGTGGCGCACCGCCACCATCACGGCGCTCGAGCACCCGACGCCCGGCACGGTCCTGCTGCGGTTCGACGTGCCCGACCGGATCCCGCACCTCCCCGGTCAGCACTGCGTGGTGCGGTTGCGCGCGGAGGACGGGTACGTGGCGCAGCGCTCGTACTCGATCCTCTCGGCGCCGCACGAGCCGGGGATCGAGCTGCTCATGGAGCGCTACGAGGACGGCGAGGTCAGCGGCTTCTTCGCCGAGATCGCCCGGGTCGGCGACGAGATCGAGATGCGGCTGCCCATCGGCGGCTTCTTCGTGTGGGACGGCGCGACCCCCGCGGTGGCGCTCGGCGGCGGGACGGGCGCGGTCCCGATCGTGTCGATGATCCGCCACGCGCGGCACCTCGGCGTCCCCGGCCTCGTGCGCGCGGCCGTCTCGGCGCGCACGGCGGCGGACGTGCCGTGCCGTGCGGAGCTCGAGGCGGCGGGCGCCCTCGTCGCGACGACGCGCGAGCGGCACGGGGAGCGCGGGTTCGGCCGGCTGCGGCCGGAGGAGGTCCGCGCGCTCGCGGCGGATGCGCGCGTGGCGTTCGTCTGCGGATCCACCGCCTTCGCGGGCGGGGCGACGCGCCTCCTCCTCGACGCCGGCGTCCCGCGGGAGGCCGTCCGCGTCGAGCAGTTCGGCCCGTCGGGCGACTGAGGTCCGGCGGTCCGCATCCCGCTGGGCTGTTCCGTCCGCGCGGCTCGCGGGCCAGACTGGGCCGGACGGCGATGGCGCCGGGGGAGCGGGTGCCGGATGGAGCGGTCGATCGTGCTGCTGCGCGGGATCAACGTCGGACGGGCCAAGCAGGTCCCCATGGCGGCGCTCGCCCAGGCGCTCGAGGGCCTCGGCTACACGGGAGTGCGCACGCACCTCCGCAGCGGCAACGCCGTCGTCGACCACGAGCGGCCGACCGGCCAGGGCGCCGCGGTCGCCATCGAGGACGCGGTACGGCTCGCCACGGGCGTGACGGCCGACGTGCACGTCGTCGGCGCTGACGACTTCCGCGCCATCGCCCGCGCCGTCCCGTTCGCCGGCGTCGCGGACGACCCCTCCCGGCTCGTCGTCTCCTTCCTCGACCGGCCGATCCGCCCGGCGCCCGGGGCCCCGCCCGCGGACGAGATCGCCCCCGACCTCGTGGTCGTCGCCGAGCGCGCGGTCTACTCCTGGCACCCGGACGGCGTCTCGCGCTCGCGCGTGCCCGCCGCCTTCTGGCGCGGACTGGGCGCCTCGGTCACCGCCCGCAACGCGCGCACGGTCGAGGCGCTCGTCGCGCTCCTGGACGCCTGATCGGCCCCTCCGCCGCGTGCCCCCCGCACGGGGGACGCGCCCAGGTGCCGGTCATGCCCCCGTTCGGGATCCGGCCCGGTCGGGCCTCCCCAGCCCGCGGAGGGGAGGATAGGTTCGATGATGTGAGCAGATACGCGGACCGCTGGAAGTCCCACCTCCTCGAGACCTTCTCCGCGGACTCCGAGGGGCGACCCCAGTGGATCCAAGACCTGGAGCACGGCGACGACGCCGGCTGGTTCGGCCCGGACTCCGCCGTCTGGGCGGTGCACGGCGGCATGCCGTCGCTCGTCGCCGGGATCCGCGCGCTGCTCATGCAGACCCTGCACCCGGGCGCCATGGCCGGCGTGCACGACTGGTCCAGGTACCGCGAGGATCCCCTCGGCCGGCTCGCGGGCACGGTCCGCTGGGTGGCCACCACGTCCTTCGGCGACCGGGCGACGGCCGTCGACGTGAGCCGCCGCGTCCGCGGCTACCACCGCAAGGTCCAGGGCACGTTCGTCGACGGCCGCGGCGTCGAGCGCCCCTACAGCGCGAACGACCCCGACCTCCTCTCCTGGGTGCACATCGTGTTCACCGACGCGTTCCTCAGCACCCACATGCAGTGGGGCCCGCCCATCCCCGGCGGCCCGGACCGCTACGTCGCCGAGTGGGCGAAGGCCGGCGAGCTGATGGGCGTCGAGACCCCGCCGCGCTCCCACGCGGAGCTGCACGCGCAGATCGACGCCTTCCACGACCAGGGACTGCTGCGCGCCGACGAGCGCACGCGCGAGACCATCGAGTTCCTGCGCGAGCCGCCGCTCCGGCCCTCCATGCTCCCCGCGTACCGGGTGCTGTTCGCGGGCGCCGTCGCCTCGCTCCAACCGCGGTACCGCGAGCTCCTCGGGCTCGACCGCGCCTCGTTCGGCCCGTTCCCCCTGCCGGCGCTCGCGTCGACGCGCGTGATGCTCGGGGTCGCCGGACGCGTCATGGGCGCGCAGTCCACGAGCCACGAGGCGGCGCTCAAGCGGATCGCGCGGCTCGCCGACGCGCCGGCACCGCGCCAGGACGTCGCCGACGCCGGCGCGGTGCGCGGCGACGACCGCGCCCAGCCCGCTGCCTGATCCGGATCGACGCCCGGCACGCGCGAGCGGACGTGCCGCGTCCGCCGGTGTCGGTGGCCCGGGCTAGCGTGGGGACGACATGAGCAGGCAGGACGGATCGACCAGGCGCACGTCCGACGCGAGCGCGGACGACTCCGAGGCGACCATCCTCCACATCGACATGGACGCGTTCTTCGCCGCCGTCGAGCTGCTCGAGCGTCCGGAGCTGCGGGGCACGCCCGTCATCGTCGGCGGGTCGTCGGGCCGAGGCGTGGTCACGAGCGCCACCTACGAGGCCCGTCGCTTCGGCGTCCGGTCGGCCATGCCCATGGCGCAGGCCCTCCGCCTCTGCCCGCAGGCCACCGTCATCGGCGGCCACATGGAGAAGTACGCGCACTGGTCGAAGGTCGTCATAGGGATCTTCCGCGACGTCACGCCGCTCGTCGAGCCTCTCTCCATCGACGAGGCGTTCCTCGACGTGGCCGGGGCGCGGAACCTCTTCGGCTCACCCGCGGAGATCGGCGCCATGATCCGCCGCCGCGTGCACGCGGAGACGGGCCTCACGTGCTCGGTCGGCGCCGCGTCCACCAAGTTCGTCGCGAAGCTCGCGAGCACGCGCTGCAAGCCGGACGGGCTGCTCGTCATCCCCGCCGCCGAGACGCTCCCGTTCCTCCACGCGCTCCCCGTCGGCGCGCTCTGGGGCGTCGGGAAGACCACCGAGGAGTCCCTCCTCCGTCGCGGTCTGCGGACGGTCGCCGACATCGCGGACACGCCCCTGCCCGCGCTGCAGTCGATGCTCGGCGAGTCCGCGGGCGCGCGCCTGCACGACCTCTCCTGGGGGCGGGACCCGCGGCGGGTCAGCACCCACCGCGAGGAGAAGAGCATGGGGCACGAGAACACGTTCCACGACGACGTGACGGATCCGGGGATCGTGCGCCGGGAGCTCCTCGGGCAGGCCACGCGCGTCGCCGAGCGGCTGCGGCGCGCCGGGCTCACCGCGCGCACCGTGTCGCTCAAGCTCCGCTACTCCGACTTCCGCACCATCACGCGCTCGCGCACGCTGCCGGAGCCGACGGACGTGGCGCGGCGCATCTACGACGAGATCCGCGAGGTCTACGAGCAGGTGGCGAGACCGGGTGACCGGATCCGGCTCGTGGGCGTGCGCGCGGAGCAGCTCGACGACGCCGACAACCGCGCCGTCGCGCTCTGGGACGCGGACGAGGGCTGGCGCGAGGCCGAGCGCACGGTCGACCAGGCTGCCGCGCGCTTCGGCCGCGGCGCCATCGGGCCCGCGTCGCTGCTCAAGCGGCCCGGCGCCGAGCGCGCCACCGTGTCCGATCCGCGCTCCGAGGCGGCCGTGCGCGATAGCCTCCCGTCACGACCGCCCGACTGACGAGGACCCCATGACCGATCCCGCCGCACCCGCCCCCGACGGCGGATCGCCCTCCGCCGACCGGTCAGACGCCCCCGACGGCGACGACGCCGCGGAGGGCGGGTCCGTCCCGCATGCCGCGCCCGTGCATCCGCCTGCCCCGCACGCGTCGCCCGCGCCGTACTCCGCACCCGCCGGCCATGCCGCCCCGCCGTACGGCTTGGCGCCGGCCCCCGTCCCGCCGGCGCCCGCGTCGATCGCCTACGGCCAGCAGGTGTTCGCGGTGGCCCCGCCGAAGGGCCTCAGCATCACCTCGATGGTGCTCGGCCTGGTGTCCGTCCTCTTCTTCTGGACGTTCCTGTGCCCGGTGATCGGGCTGGTCTTCGGGATCATCGGCATCCGCAGGGAACCCGGCGGTCGCGGCTTCGCCATCGCGGGCATCGTGCTCAACGGCGTGCTGCTGATCATCCCGGTCGTCGTGGTGCTGTTCCTCGTGCTCACCGCGGGCGCCAGGGTCTTCGGCGTGGCCACGACCACCGGGCGCTGATCCGGCGGGCGCTGATCCGGCGGCCGGACGCGACCGCCGGGCACGATGGGAGACGAGGGTGCGCCGGCCCGGCCCGTGACTACGGGCGGCCCATGCCCCGGTAGCGCCAACCGGCCGCGCGCCACTCGACGGGGTCGAGGCAGTTGCGCCCGTCGACGATGACGGGCGAGGAGACGATGGCCTTGAGCTCCGCGGGGTCGATGGCGCGGTACTGCTTCCACTCGGTGAGGAGCATGACCACGTCGGCGTCGCGCGCGGCCTCCTGCCAGGTGTCGACGTAGGTGAGCTCGGGGAAGCGGCGGCGCGAGTTCTCGTTGGCGTACGGATCCGTCGCGAGCACGCGCGCGCCCTGGAGCTGCAGCTGCGCGGAGATGCTGAGCGCGGGGGAGTCGCGCACGTCGTCGGACTCCGGCTTGAAGGCGAGGCCGAGCACCGCGACGTTCCGGCCGAGCAGGGATCCGCCGCACACCTCGCGAGCCACGTCGACCGCGCGCACGCGGCGCCGCATGTTGATGGAGTCGACCTCGCGGAGGAAGGTCAGCGCCTGGTCGGCCCCGAGCTCGCCGGCGCGGGCCATGAAGGCGCGGATGTCCTTGGGCAGGCAGCCGCCGCCGAAGCCGACGCCGGCGTTGAGGAAGCGGCGCCCGATGCGGTCGTCGTAGCCGATGGCGTCCGCCAGCTGGGTGACGTCGGCGCCGGTGGCCTCGCACACTTCGGCCATGGCGTTGATGAAGGAGATCTTGGTCGCGAGGAACGCGTTGGCCGAGACCTTGACGAGCTCGGCGGTCTCGTAGTCGGTGGTGACGCGGGCGGTGCCGGCGCCGATGGCGGTGGCGTAGACCTCGTCGAGCACGGCGCGGGCGGTCTCGCCCTCCTCGCCGGCGGGGAGCCCGTAGACGAAGCGGTCGGGCGTGAGGGTGTCCTCGACGGCGAATCCCTCGCGGAGGAACTCGGGGTTCCACATGAGCGTGGCGCCGGGGACGCGGGCGTGCACCTTCTCGGCCAGGCGCCGCGCGGTGCCGACGGGGACGGTCGACTTCCCGGCGATGAGGTCGCCGGCGGAGAGGTGGGGGATGAGGGCGTCGACGGCGGCGTCGACGTACGTCAGGTCGGCCGCGTTCTCGCCGCGCTTCTGGGGCGTGCCCACGGCGATGAAGTGCACGCGGGCCCCGGCGGCCTCGGCCGTGTCGGTGCTGAACCGCAGGCGGCCGGTGGCGAGCTGCTCCGTGAGGAGCTCCGGGAGGCCCGGCTCGAAGAAGGGGGCGACGCCCTGCTGCAGGGACGCGATCTTGGCCGCGTCGACGTCGATGGCCACGACGTCGTGGCCGAGGCGGCTCATGCAGGCCGCGTGGACGGTGCCGAGGTAGCCGCAGCCGATCACAGAGATGCGCAAGGGGGATTCCGTTCCGTCGAGGGATGTCGCCGCGACCGACGCGCGGGAACGACGTCGGCGTGCCCCCCAGCCCCGGCCTCCGTCGAACCTAGCACGGGGACGGGCGGGGGCAGGAGGAGGGCCCGGGCTCGCGTCACCGCGCGCCCGGGCCCCGGTCGATCAGGCGAGCAGGGCCTCCGCGGCGTCCGCCACCGGGCCGAGGATCGCGGCCGTGCGCGCGGGCAGGACGACCTCGGCGGCGCCGAGCTCGACCTCCGGTGCGGTCGCGAGGAGGAGGGCGGGACGCTCGCCGACGACGGGCACGCGGCGCTCCTCGTCGGAGAGGTTCACCACGATGGACAGCTCGCCGCGGTCCATCACGAGCAGGCGCGCCTCCTCGTGCACCTCGACCTCGACCTCGGCGAACCGGGGGTCGGTGAGGTCGGGGTGGGCCCGGCGGAGGCGGATCAGCTCGGAGTAGAGCGCGAACAGCCGGGCGTGCTGCGACGCGGCCGCCTCGGCGCCGTACAGCTCCGACCAGTCGAGCTTCGAGTCCTGGAACGTCGACGGGTCCTGCGGGTTCGGCACGACCGACTCGTCCCAGCCCATCCGCGCGAACTCCTCGATGCGGCCCTTCGCGGTCGCCTCGCCGAGGTCGTGCTCGGGGTGCGACGTGAAGAACTGCCACGGGGTGGTGGCGCCCCACTCCTCGCCCATGAAGAGCATCGGCGTGAAGGGCGACGTGAGCGTGAGCACCGCGGCCAGCGCCAGGCCGCCCTCGTCGAGCGTCGCGGAGAGCCGGTCGCCGATCGCGCGGTTGCCGATCTGGTCGTGGTTCTGGTTGGCGACCACGAGCCGGTGCGCGGGCATCCGCTCGAGGTCGACCGGCCGCCCGTGGACGCGCCCGCGGAACGACGACCACGTGCCGTCGTGGAAGAACCCGCGCGTGATGACCTTGGCGAGCGCCCCGAGCGACGCGAAGTCCTCGTAGTAGCCCGTGGTCTCGCCCGTGAGCGCGACGTGGACCGCGTGGTGGAAGTCGTCGCTCCACTGCGCGTCGAGCCCGTACCCGTGCGCCTCGCGCGAGGTGATCAGCTTCGGGTCGTTGAGGTCGGACTCCGCGATGAGCGTGAGCGGACGGCCGACGTGCGCCGAGAGCACGTCCACCTGCACGGCGAGCTCCTCGAGGAGGTGCGTCGCCGTGTGGTCGACGAGCGCGTGCACGGCGTCGAGGCGCAGCGCGTCGACGTGGTAGTCGCCGAGCCACATGAGCGCGTTGTCGATGATGTACTCGCGGACGGGACCCGAGTCCTCGCCGTCGAGGTTGAGGCTGGATCCCCAGGTGTTCGCCGAGGCCTCGTGCAGGTACGGGCCGTAGACGGGCAGGTAGTTGCCGGACGGCCCGAGGTGGTTGTAGACCACGTCCTGCACGACGCCGAGGCCGCGCGCGTGGCACGCGTCGACGAAGCGCTGGTAGGCCTCGGGCCCGCCGTAGGTCTCCTGCACCGCGTACCAGAGGACGCCGTCGTAGCCCCAGTTGTGCGTGCCGTTGAAGCCGTTGACCGGCAGCACCTCCACCAGGTCGACGCCGAGCGCGACGAGGTGGTCGAGCCGGTCGATGGCGGAGTCGAGCGTGCCCTCGGGCGTGAAGGTGCCGACGTGCATCTCGTAGATCACGGCGCCGGCGAGCTGGCGGCCGGTCCACGCCTGGTCGGTCCACGCGAACGACGAGGGGTCGTAGGTGCGGGACCGGCCGTGGACGCCCTCGGGCTGGCGGCGCGAGCGGGGATCGGGCAGCGGGGTGTCGCCGTCGTCCACGAGGTAGCCGTAGTCGAGGTCGCCGGAGGGCAGGGCCTCGGCGCGCTCGGCGTCGAGGGTCCACCAGCCGTCGCCCGTGGGCGAGAGCGGCAGGCGCTCGTCGCCCACGGACAGGGCGAGGGTGCGGGCCTTCGGGGCCCAGATGTCGAAGCGGTCGTCGGTCATGCTCAGCTCCCGGGGGTGAGGTCGGCGGCGGTGGAGGCGGGCGCGAGGATCGCGACCGGGTAGTCGGCGAGGAGCGCGGCCACGGAGACGCGTCCGCCGTCGAGGCGGCGTCCGCTCACGTGGTCGACGAGCTCGCCCTCGGGGAGCGTGACGGAGGTGGATCCCCATCCGCCGCCGGTCTCGAGCCCCACAGGCAGCCGGGTGGCGACCGTGACCGCGCCGCCCCGGTCGAACGCGATCACGTGGGCGGCGGCGTCGCCGGTGGCGTGAACGGGCTCGTAGCCCGTGAACAGCTCCGGGTGGTCGCGGCGGAGGCGGAGCGCGCGGGCGGTGAGGAGGAGCTTGGCGGCCCCCGTCTCGTCGATCGCGGGCTCGGCGCCCTTGAGCACGGCGTCGAGGGCGGCGCGGCGCATGCCGAAGTCGACCTCGCGGCGGTTGTCGGGATCCACCAGGCTCGTCTCCCACAGCTCGCTGCCCTGGTAGACGTCGGGCATGCCGGGCGCCGTGAGCTGGATGGCCTTGGCGGCCAGCGCGTTGGACCACCCGGGCCCGGAGAGCCGGTCGTAGAGCCCGGCGACGATGGTGCGGGCGCGCGGGTCGTCGAAGGCCGCGTCGACGAGCGCGTGCATGCGCTCCTCGAATGCCTCGTCGGGCGCGGTCCACGTCGTGGAGTCGCCGGCCTCCCGCGACGCCTTCTCGGCGTACGCGTGGAGGCGCTCGCGCGACGCGGGCCAGGTGCCGACGAGGGTCTGCCAGAGCAGGTTCTCGAACGGGCCGTCGCCGGTCGGGGCGACCTCGCGGAGCCGCTCGAGGGCGTCGCGCCAGGCCTCGGGCGTCTCGGAGAGCACGTCGATGCGGGCGCGCACGTCCTCGCCGCGCTTCGTGTCGTGCGTCGACAGCGTGGTCATCGCGTGCGGCGCGATGCGCTGGCGCTCCTGCTGGCGCGCGTGGAAGTCGTCGACGTCGATGGCGAAGATCGACGGGTCGGCGCCGACCTCGTTCAGGGAGACGAGGCGCGAGTAGCGGTAGAACGCGGTGTCCTCGACGCCCTTCGCCATCACCATCCCGCTCGTCTGCTGGAAGCGCTGGGCGACGAGCGTGGACGGGTCGGAGAGCTGCGGCATCAGCGCGTCGATCGTGGCGACGAGGTCGGGGCGGCTCGCGCGCGCGGCCTCGGCGGCCTCCTCGAGGTGCGCCAGCCCGCCCGGGAGGTAGCTGCGGTACACGGGGAAGGTGGCGAGCAGCTCGGCGATGGCGTCGGCGGCGTCCGCGGGCGCGTCCTCCACGAGGCGCTCGAGGCGCAGCACCTCGCTGCGGAGGATCCCGTCGGCGATGCCGCGCTTCGTGCCGCGGATCATGTCGGCCCAGCTGGTGAGCTCGCCCTGCGGCAGGCCGCGCAGCGACGCCTCGAGGTGGTCGAGCTCGACCTGTCCGTCGGGGTCGACGAGTACGCGGTCGATCTCGGCGAGGGCGTCGTACCCGGTGGTGCCGGCGGTGGCCCAGTCGGTGGGCAGCGTCTCGCCGGGCTCGAGGATCTTCTCCACGAGCACGTACGCGCCGTCGGTGATCCGCGCCAGGTCGTCGAGGTAGCCCTTGGGGTCGAGCAGGCCGTCCGGGTGGTCGACCCGCAGGCCGTCCGCGAGGCCCTCGCGGAACCAGCGGGAGATCTCCACGTGCGACTCCTCGAAGACGCGCGGCAGCTCGACGCGGATGCCCGCGAGCGTGTTGACCGCGAAGAAGCGGCGGTAGTTGAGCTCGGCGTCCGCGCGGCGCCAGTTGATCAGCTCGTAGGACTGGCGCTCGTGCACCGTGCGGGCGTCCGCGTCGTCCTCGGCCGTGCCGGGCGCCACGGGGAACCGCTGGTCGTAGTAGCGGAGCTCGACCGTGCCGTCGTCGCCGCGCACCAGCTGCAGCTCGTCCAGCTCGGACTCGCCGTCGCCGAGCACGGGGATCCGCACCTTGCCGCGGCCGAAGTCCCAGTCGACGTCGAAGGCCTCCGCGTACCGGCTCGCGGTGCCGTGCGTCAGCAGATCCCACCACCAGAGGCTCTCCACCGGCGTCGCGACGCCGACGTGGTTCGGGACGATGTCCACCAGCACGCCGAGGCCGAGCTCGTGGGCCCGGTCGGCGACGGCCTTCAGCCCCGCCGCGCCGCCGCGCGCGGGGTCCACCTGCGCGTGGTCGACCACGTCGTAGCCGTGGTCGGATCCGGGCTCGGCCGTGAGGATGGGGCTGAGGTAGACCCAGTCCGCGCCGAGGTCCTTCACGTACGGCAGCTGCGCGGCCACCGCGGCGAGGTCGAAGGACTCCCGCACCTGGAACCGGTAGGTGGAGATGGGGGTTCTCAACTGATGTCGCTCCTTGGGTCTGCGGCGGGCCGCTCGGCCTGCGCGTGGGTGAGGACGGCGAGGCTCGCCGCGACCGAGTGGTCGGGTTCCACCTCGGGCTCCGTGTAGGCGCG
>Ga0265798_10001703_pt1 | contig 33641 bp, 37 predicted proteins | sample P3T30metagenome_FD_192430 | JGI IMG/M metagenome (GOLD analysis project Ga0265798, IMG submission 192430) | Plant litter microbial communities from East Loma Ridge, Irvine, California - P3 T30 | ecosystem: Environmental > Terrestrial > Plant litter > Unclassified | place: USA: California... | reverse complement strand
TTAACGATCCTGACCACATGCTCGGCAGTAACTCCAGCCAACCGCAATACAACCTCAACATCAAGACAGATTTGCAACTCGGCAGCAACACAAGCCAATCATAACACAAATTCAACAACGAGACAGCCTACAAGTCTCCAGCCAGCACTTCGACACGTTCTGGGCCCATAAAAGTAATACTCAAGCTGGAGTCGATTCTCTGGCGTTTCCTTCCACAAAACCAACTACATACTTCGCAGCAACATATCTCAAACTCGCCGCACTTAGTATAGCTATTCAGCAACCTCCTCACTGGTAACTTCGACTAAGGATTAATCGCACGCCCGAAGAGACATCCAATATCCTCCGAGAAGTAAGATCGCACTATGTGAACCACTAGCAATAGTTGAAATGGGAACGTCATTAAGGCGAATGATACCATGCCGCTTGGAAACGTCACCGCCGACAACATCACGCCCCTTGCCAGCTCCGCGATGAAGTATACTATCTTTTTTTTCACATGCGCGATCAAACAAATCAACTCCCATGACACGACACTCGGACACCTCGTTACGATGATAAGTCAGATTTCCAGCTTCCTACACATTCTACTATATCCTTACGCACTAGCTTCCCCCACCCTCTCCCTCTCACTCACACTCCCTCCCTTCCACCCCGCTTTCGCATCCACTTCATCTTTGACCTGCGGCTCATCGCCTTCATTTCCCCACCCGCCGCCTCCAGGCGTGTGAATAATAATCCTCTCTCCGGGAGCCATGGACGCCGTGTTCTTCCCGCCGAGATTAACATACCTGAACTCCTCACTCTTCCCGCCCTGCACCGCGGCCGCAGATCTCGTCGTCGTGTTGGAAGAGTCAGAATTCGTGTCCGGAGATGCCACGCGCCTCACCCAAACATTCTTTCCGCAGCTCGCGTCCGCGCCGCCGTTCATGCCGTAGGGGTGATATACGCGACGCTCGGAGAGGATGGATACTTGTACTGGTATGCGGAACTCAATATCACGTACAACGCCCTCGCCACCCCGATGCATTCCCGCGCCTCCACTTCCCTCCCGTAGCGAGAATTCGCGCAATATTACCGGGTACCGCCGCTCGAAGACCTCGCTATCCGTAATCCGCGTGTTGGTCATGTGCGTGTGCACACCACTCGTTCCGTGCCACGTGGGTCCTGCGCCGGAGCCACCTGCTATCGTTTCGTAGTATCCGAATCCTTTGGTTGTGGTTTTCTCGCCACTGCTTGATATGACACTCCCGCCGAAGCCAAAGGTGAGGTTGTTGCAATCGCCCTGACTCGCGGCGCACGCGCGGAATGCTTTGAAGATTGTGTCCGTGACGCGTTGGGAGGTGAGGACGTTGCCGCCTACGACGGCTGCGTTGTCGGATGGGCTGAGGAAGGAACCTGGCGGTATTAGGACGCGAATGGGTTTCAAGCAGCCTTGGTTGAGCGGTATATCCTGGCGGATGAGGCAGCGCAAGCAGTATATTATCGCGGAGTACGTCACGGCTTCAGGGGCGTTGATGTTGGCGTATACTTCTGGCCCCGTACCCGAGAAATCGAACGTTGCTTCGCCTTTCTCTGCATCGATGGTGATTTTGAGGCGTATGGGCGATCCATCGTCCATGAATTCTTCGGCTTTTAGATCTTGCCCTGAGAAGCGGCGGGACACGTCTTTGAGGAGGGCGCGCACAGAGGACTCGGCGTTGAGCTGGATGTTGGTCATGTAGTATTTTACGACGGACTCGCCGTAGTCGGACATGAGGGTGTTGATGAGGTTGATGCCTTTTTGGTTGGCGGCGACTTGCGCTTTGAGGTCGTTGATGTTGTCGCTCAAGCACCGTGTGCCTGAACACCCGGGATATTGACCTGGTTCGTCTAGCAGTAGTTCTGTGATTCGCTCTTCGTTGAACTTGCCCTCGGATACGAGCTTCTCGCTCTTGATCGCTGCGCCCTCTTGGAAGAGTTCTTTACTCGCGGGCGGCATCGAGCCAGGCAATATCCCTCCGATGTCCGCATGATGGGCGCGACTCGCGACGTAGAAGATGATATTGTCACCTGAGAAAGCAGGCGTAATGACAGTGATGTCTGGTAAGTGTGTGCCGCCGAACATGGGGTGATTCGATACCAAGACATCTCCGCGCTTGAGCTTGCCCTTCCAGATGGCTGCTTGTTTCCGGACGCACGTGGACATACTACCAAGATGAACAGGCAGATGCGGCGCATTCGCAACAAGCCCACCCTCGTCGTCGAAGAGAGCGCACGAGTAATCCAGTCGCTCTTTGACATTGGTGGATACGCTGGTCTTCTGGAGCGCGCGGCCCATTTGTTCGGCGATGGCCATGAAGCGGTGTGCGAATATGCTGAGGAGAATGGGATCAACCTCCTTTGTGCTGATGGCTTTTTCTTGGCCGTCGGACTCGCCGATGTTGATGATTACGTGTGTGTTGATGAGCAGGGCGGACGCGGAGGGCGGGACGACGATGGTTTGTGTGCCGTCTGCGATTATAGCAGGGCCTTTGATGCGGTCGCCTACTTCAAGATCCTCTAGCTTATAGATTGAGGTCTCGCGACGGCCGCCTTCGAAGAAGACGTTGCGCGTGTCGTAACGTTTCGAGGAGCCTGTAACATCACTGGGCTTGATCTTTTTGAGCTGTTGGTCTACGCTCTTCTCGAGACCTTCGAAGGTCTTGCCGATGCCGCGGGCTCGCACGTCGTCGACGATGATGTCGCGGTCGGGTAGGGTGAAGCCAAATTCTTGGTCGTGCTGCTTGACGAAAGCTTTGCCGAATGCCCACTCGTCGCCGTTGTACTCTTTCTCTGTCTCCTCTTTCGTGGGCTTGATGATCATGAGGGCCGATTCAGTACCGCGATATCGCAAATTCAAGTACTCTTCAAACTGCACATGCTCATCGTCAAAACCTTGATCTCTAAGCGTCTCCGTCGACTTTGCCTTGAGGTCCGCCATCTTCTTCTGCAGATACTCCCTTGTGTCCTTTTCATCAGACCATATCCTACTCTCCGGCTCTTGTCGCTCGTCCACCACATCCGCCAGTGCCATACCATACGCCGACAACACCGACGAGTATCGATGAACAAGGATCTGTGAGATTCCGAGCGCTTCGGCAATCGCAACAGCATGCTGTCCACCCGCACCGCCAAACGTCGCAAGCCTATGCTTACTCGTATCGTGTCCTCTCGCTTCAGTCAGGCTGCGAATCGGGCGCGTCATCGTCTCATTCGCAATCTTGACAAAGCCGTTTGCGATGTCGTCCAGCGACATCTCCTTCTCTTTATTTCCACCCGCAACCTCCCCATTAATCTCCTCTCCTAGCTCTTCAAACAACGTCTCACTGGCCTTTGCATCCAGCCCCTCATCCTCATTCTTGCCAAAGATCTTGGGAAAGAAGTCAGGTAACAACCTCCCCAGGAACAGATTCGCATCCGTGATCGTTAACGGCCCGCCCTTGCGATAACACGCAGGACCTGGGTGTGCGCTCGCGCTCTCAGGCCCAACAACGAAAAGCCCATTCTTCCAGAAAAGACGCGACCCACCGCCCGCTGCAACGGTGTTGATATCCAGCTGCGGCGACTGAATCGTTACACCCGCCGTCGTCGTCTCAAACACGTGATCGTACCGTCCCGCACCATATCGACTCACATCCGTACTCGTGCCGCCCATATCGAATCCAATCACGGGAATCCTCGTCTCAGGATCGTAACTTGTCAGCGCATATCCCACAACACCACCGGCCGGACCAGACAAGATCGCCTTGAGGCCCGAAAAGCGATCGACATCGACGAGCCCGCCGTCGCTCTGCATGAACTCGCACCGCGCGCCCTTGGACCCGTCCACGCTCTTGCTGCCTAGGCCGCCGGAGAATCCGGACGAGAAGCCGTCGATGTATTTGCGTATGGCAGGGGTGAGATATGCGTCAGCGCAGGCAGATGTTGCGCGCGGGACGAGCTTGATCATGGGCATGAGTTCGTGGGAGAGACTCACGTGCTCGAAGCCAAGTTCCCTTGCGATCTTGCCTACCAATGCTTCGTGAGCGGGGTATGTGTATCCGTGCATCAAGCACACTGCGATACTCCTCAACCCACTGTCAAACACCGCTTGCAACTGCTTCCTAACCTCCTCCTCATCCAGCCTTTTCAATATGCGCACCGTCTCCCCGGACAAACCCTTTACTAACTCCGCATCTGCACCTGCCTCTTCAATTGTTTGTGCGGCAGTCACGTTCCTCTCCGGATCCTCGGCATAATCCTCCAACGTGACCCTCTCCCGCACCTCCACCACCTGCTTATACAACACCCCCGGCCGCCTAATATCCAAATCGAATATCCGTGGCCGACTCTGATTTCCAATCGCCAAGCAATCCTTAAAGCCCTTCGTCACCACCATCGCAATGTCCTCGCCTTTGCGCTCGAGCAGCGCGTTGGTCGCGACCGTCGTGCCCATGCGTATCGACTCGATCTTGGAGGTGTCGAGGGCCGTGCCGCGCGGGATAGAGGTGCCGGTGAAGTGCGAGAGCAGGCGCCGTATGCCTTCCAGCGGCGCGTCGGCGTAGTTGGCGGGGTCGACGGAGAGCAGCTTGATTACGATGTCGTCGGCCATGAGGCCGGTGCCTGGGTTGCCGACGCAGTCGGTGAAGGTGCCGCCGCGCTGTGCCTATTAGTGTATACTCGCATACCTTGGTGGTAGTCATACGTCTATCGCGATGCGAATGCCGCGCGGGCTGATTTCTGGTGTCGCCATGCTTGATCTCCTGTGTACGGTGAGGTTCACGGCAATTGCGCGATTACTAGATGAGATGAGGCATCAAGATGGGTATATCATATGGTATTAGATGTCAAACTACAGTAGGTCTCCTGCGAAGTTGCTGCCAATGATAGGCAAGAGTGGGGTGTCTCCGTACTTTTGGCTTTTGTCATCAACGTTCGTCTTGCGTCATCGGATGGCTAGAGCCGGAGCGGCATTAGCGTAGGTAGTGCTCGAGGCTTGTGGGGACGATCCTTCACTTCATCAATTTTTCGCATCTGCGTGTCGATGGATCCCGTCACAAGTCTTGCGAAACACATGCGAGCAGTTCTGCATCTTTGTTTACTAGCTGAGATGCCAGCTTCTCGGAAGCATGTATCCGATCAGCTAACCGATCAGCACCGGCAGTCGTCCTTTAGCAGTCCATGAGGTATCCAGTACCTAGGTACTTCAAAGACAGCAACAATTCTTCGCCTTCACGGATACTGATCAGTTCCAAGATCGCTTCTCGTACTTCTTTGTATGAGCCCAACACTATGTCACGAAGCATGCTAGCGAACCCAGAACGACTCTTCTCTGCCGTTCAGCGAACAGCATTCAATCGCCCCATAGCTGCAATTTCTACCAGAGCCACAGACTAAATACAGCTCTGACTGGTCCTCTTTAGCGATGCCCATCTCGACACACATGCATTCTCTCTGCCGCGGTGCGAGACTTGTCTTCGAATTGCTTCGCCCGGCCCCCTTTGACAATCACATGTCCAAGCCTCGGACTGCGCACATCGTCGTCGGGGTGGCTTCGGAACGTCTTCTCCAAACGCGAACATCTCCCGCTATGAAATCCGGGGAACATGCTTCCCCGCATTCTTGGTCCGGCGCGAGCAGGGGTCAGAGTATGGTAAGCTACATGGATCGACGACGTTTTTCGGAAACCTCACCGAACATGTATAACTTTACGGAGATTGTACTCAGGAAAGTGCTTTTTGACTGAGAGACCATGGGAAGTTGACGAAGCACATGTGTCCTCGGTGAGAGGGTGCCTCGGGCTGAGCGATGGGTTGGTCTGGCGTGTGAACGTCAACAGCGGTCCATGCTAATGATTCGAGGCGAATGAACTTGCCTGGGGATGGGTATAAAGGGAATGAGAAGGTCTCCTACAATCACTCACCAAGCTCATCACCATCAGCGTTTAATCCAACAAAAATTCACTCCACCACCACCACGAAAGCAACCATGCATTTCACCATCTTCACCCTCACTGCCCTCTTCGCAGCCAACACCATGGCCCAAACAGCCTGCGACCCTGTCGCATCAGCTGTGCCAACCTGCGGCGTACGTCTCCTATTCTCCCTTTCCCTCTCCCATCCCCCTCTCTTCTTCTCTCCATCCCCCAACACCTTCCCACCTCAACCATTTATCCCCTGGCTCCCTCTTCCCATCCCATCTAACTCCTCCCCACCAGATCCCCTGCATCCAATCCGCCTCCTCCGACCTCGGCTGTCCCACCGACGACTACGCCTGCCGCTGCTCCAACGCGGACGCCATCTCCGGCGCTGCGATCGGATGCGTCGTTGATTCGTGTGGGTTCTTGCAGGCGCTGGAGGTGCAGGCGAGTGCGAGCGCCGTGTGTGGGTGTGTGGCAACTGCGGCGCCGGATGCGAAGAGGATGGTTAGGGGGATGGGGTGGTGAGTGGTGAGAGGGGGAAGTGGAACGGGTGGTACGGAGAAGGAGGAATGAGATGTCGAGTAAAATGACATTGCTTGATGGGTGTAGTGTGTGCGTCGTGATGCAGTGCTTGTTAAATATCGCGCTGGATGTAAAGCCAACGTTGGAGGTCACTTTTGCCACCAACCTTGAAACTTACGATTAAAGCATGCACTTTACCATAGTCCTTGGAGCTTTTTGGTAGATACAGTTCGCCCCAGAACGTTCAAGCTTCTGCCTTCTTGAGTTTGGACGGAGCTCCTTCCATTCTTGTCGTTCTCGAAGGCGGCTACGCTATTCCCGTCCGGCGTCTGCGAGTTGAATGGAATCGGTCCCTCTCTTTGATTCAGTTCTTTCCTCACAGTTCGTACTACGGTTATACAGACTGTACTAATTACTAGCCCAATGGAGCGTATCGGACTTTGGTCCATTTACTTGATCATGCCGTCTGCTCACTTGAGTACAGAGTTCACTACGGGTGCATTTGGAACGAAATACAGGTCATCGGAGAGCGTGCCGACGATATTTGAACTGGTCGAAGATCTGGTGCTGTCTTAATGAAACGACGATGGTTCCGCCAATCTGGGGAAGGCAGCTTCCTACCCCATAATTCGTAAATAGCGGCCCCGCTGAACGGGAGGATCGCAATCGCGACACTTTCACGACACGCGGTCTCTTACAACCCGTTTCTTACCCAGGCCACCACACATGATGCTGTTCTATTGTCTCCAGCAAAGTAACAGGTGATTATCAAAGTTCATGCAGGCTCATGCAAAGGCTCATAATAACCACATGATCCATTGAGATTTTCTGCTCCAACTCCAAGTAATCAGATCCTTTAGGATACGCCATGCCATCATCATGTTTTGCCTGAAATCGCAATGTTCGTTACCTTTTGCGATACCACCTACTCCCACACCGCTCGCTTTCATCCGAATGCCGCATCCATGCTCGTTGCATGCCGTCAAGCTTTGCCGCAGTCACACAACATACGATCCGCGCAGGCCTTGTACAAAAGGTACTTATCAGGCGTGCCATAGACTCTTACAGCATTTAAGGCGTCCAACAGATCAATGCAGGAACGTGGGCACACGCGCCACTTGTCGCACCATTTCGCGTGGCAAGCGGAACGCCAAAGAGCTGTATCGCCACGAATTTCTGTTGACACGCGCCACCATGCGCTACGATTCGAGCGCAATGGCGGTTTGAGGGATGGAAGCGGGGTTGGGGTTTCATCCGGCTGCCGTGAACTAAGCGACATGCAAGCCATCGCACTACGCCTTGCGCCTGCACGACACCATGACTATATCGATACTTGATCTATACCTACATATCTGCTTGCCCAGACGCTCGTTACTCCTTTTGCACCGTATTTCTTGGGTCAAGAGAACTCTATTTCCTTACAAAGACTTCAGGCCAGCAAGTGGCGTGTGAAGGCGTCTCGATATACGAGCTTGCATTAGGCGTCGCTTTTATCCGAGATGGCATTACACAACAGGAATTCGATCTTCCTGGTGAACATATTCACGAATCTCACAACCTCGTAGGTAAGAAATCTTCTCGTAAGTCTCAGATGAGATATAGCTCAGCATCACCGCCGAAACGTATCCATAGATGCGGTTCAGCTGGCAGACATTCCCGCGCGCCCCGGACCGAGGAGCTAATGGCAGAACCCAAACCTTGACATGAATATAGGCAGAACAAGGTCTTGGCTCGCGCTGATCCGCCGCTGAGACCGGCCAGGAACTGGGAATACACCCGTATGCACCCCGCAATAACATATCACGCCCTCAACCGAACAGCGCCATTTGGGACAAGGCATATACCCTGCGGCCATCGATGCGTTTATACGAATGTAGTATGGCATCTACCGGACACAACGACCCGATGGGCGTTCATAACAAGGGGAGGGGACCCCTAAGCTTTCCAAGTCTGCATTTTACGATCTTCTTCCATCAGATCTCCCAGCATCGCCGAATATGTCTGGATATCCTCAGATACCTCCTGAGGTGATCGCTGCCTTGGCCAAGGAGAATCGTTCTCCTGTTATCATTGGCATTTGTGCTGGCGCGACTGCTCTGGGATTTGTGTGCGTTTTGCTACGGTTCTTCTCGCGCTTCAAGCTTGTTGGCCTCATTGGGGTCGAGGACTATTTCATCGCCTTGTCTATGGTAATAGACTCCAGCTAAAGTGAACACTGAAGATGTTACTAACAGCATACAGGTCTTCTCCATCTTCACTACAACATGCTTGATACAAGGGGCACGATACGGCAACGGAAGGCATCTGATCAATGTCCCCATGGAAAATGGTTACTTCGTTCTCAAGGTACGGAGGCACGCCAATTTGAATGTGCTCGACTGACTTTCAAAGTACCTTTTCTTCAGCATCATAGCCTACCACATCACGTTGCTGTTGACCAAGCTTTCAATCCTCCTGCAATACAGGCGCATCTTCACTCTTAAGAACTCGAGAATACCAATCTACATCACCATGGGTCTCTGCGTCGCATGTGGTCTCACAGCTGTCCTGACGGCCATTTTCACATGTATACCAGTGAACGCGTACTGGAACATGGCGATGCGACCTTTTGCAAAATGCGTCAATCAAGATGCGTAAGCACATTAACTACTTAGCCTAGAAGCACACGCTAACTCTGGACAGCATGTACCACGCCAACGCCGCGCTGAACATCACAACCGATCTCCTCGTCGCCGTCCTCCCCGTCCGCCAACTATGGACCCTTCAGATTCCAAAACGCCAGAAGATCGCACTCCTCATCATCCTCACTCTCGGATGGTTGTACGTGTCCCGCCCCCTTGATTTCCGCCAACTCTAATTAATAACCCCACCAGCGTCGTCATCATCTCCATCATCCGCCTGTACTTCCTCATCCTCGTCGCCAAGCACCAAAACGACCAAACATGGTACTCCGGCCCAGCAGCCTACTGGTCCGTCCTCGAAGTCAATCTCGCCATCGTGTGCGCCTCCACACCCGCCCTAAAACCTCTCGTCGTTAAGATCCTCCCTATGTTCGGTTCCCGCTTCGGTACATCCAAGCGCTCGCACCCGTCATCATCCGAAGATTCGCGTGGCACTGGATTTATGCGTCTTAAGGGTAAGCCGAGCCAGGCCACGATGAAGGATGAGATTCTGCTGGAGCATGGGATTACGACGGTGCCTAATAGTTATCGGGGGGATAAGTGGAAGGAGATTCACATTACACGGGATTTCGAGCAGAGGAGTGTGAATGGGAGGATGAGCGATGATAGTCAGAAGGATTTGTATCAAGGGTACCCGAAGACTATGGCGGTGCCGCGATGAGGGGGAATGGTAGAACCGGGATTGCTGGGGGAAGAAGTAATAGTTGTGAATATACCCGCTTGCAGGCAGTGCGGAATGTCTCTTCCTCGAGCAGCATTCTCTGGACGGGGACTTGGTGAATGCATGACAGTGATACGCTGATCCGGCAGGTATATGTGGCCATGTGTACCTTCACCTAGTGTTCGATGCAGCATTTCGCTACTTTGAGGACGCGTGTATGACTTGCCGTTCTTCCTAGGAATGTGGGTTGCGGCAGCACACCGTCGAAGTGAAATGGTCTCGAGGAAGAGAAAGAAGCAGAATGATATTCACGGTCCGTCCTGGTCCATCGACAAGCCGATCAGACTTCCATGCAAGACCCGGTGTGAGAAACCATCGATTCATACCGAGCATGACGTAGCCGGCAAACAATAGATTGCGCAAATGCTCTCGGAAAGGACTGCACAACTTGCACCTCGGATCCGTCACTCTTTCGCAGCCACATCGACTGACTGAAATCACTATGGCCTACAGATACAACCGTCCACCGCGAAACTCTCGTGGAAAAACGCCGCGATTTATCGACCCGCGTTCCCACTCCTCACCCTCCCAGCCGAGCTACGAAACCACATCTGGGAGAGCGCGTTGACTGTGCCGCACGGCATTTCGATTCGGTGGCATACTGGCTTCAAGCGCAACAAGAAGAAGCCTGTCTCTTTTATCAGGAATGAGGATGACACGGTCCTAGGCCCACTCAATCAGCTCCAGTTCGTCAAGAACGACAAGCCCCAGCGTCTGGAAGACAGCCACATCTAGCCAACGGCGACACACCTGATCACGATTCCTTTTTTCGACGGCAACTACAGCAAGCAACACGACGAATACAAGTACCTTTGGCTGTGGGTCCTAGTCTAAACAGGATCGGCGAGACGACTCCCCACATCCACAATGACACCTCTATGGTAGTGAAAGCTGTCGTGTCGCAAAAGGCAGGAAGTTGGTATCTACCTCCTCTCCTGCTGGTGCATGGCCCGGCGCACGCAGTTGGAGCTACTGGCGTCAAGAACGGCTTTTTTGTAGTTCGATGCCTGATACCTGGGTGAAGCTCTGTCTTCTCCCAGGGGTGCAAGTAGCTAGAGTCAACTATGGCTCGGTCGTGGCTCGTTTCTCGTACTTGTCATGTGGAGCCATTCCGCTCATGGCGTTGTGGTCTGGCAAGTCGGCATGCCCAGGCCGTAACCTTCGGGTTCATGTCTACCTTTTGGTTTTCAGCGATCCTTGGCTTGTCAAGCACGACTGAGGTTTTCGATTGTGCAGTCTGCTCCATGCAGAGAGTCTCGTGGCAGTACTGCTTCTAGCAGTTGACCTTACGGTCACCCCATTCAGCGCTGGTAGGGTCGTGTTGCGGCGGCCCTCATGCGCTTGAAGGTACATTCTTTTTCATTGAGTTGTCATCCACGATATGTTGCTTGAGGAAAAAATTCTTGGTTGGCAGTGGGGATCAAAGCATGTTACTTCGTGATGATGAAGTATCCCAGAGGTCCCGACCAGCACGTTGGCGGTAGGTGGTACTTTACCTTGTCTGAAGAACTGAAGGCGACCAAATGCTTAGAAGTGATTGTTACACGAGTGATTTTCGGGAGTGAATGTTGCAGGTCGTGCGAACGGCGAGCCGAACAAGCGCTCTAGGCCGCAGGAGCTCTCCATACATACTCATCGCGCCCTTCCCTCTTACTCATCAAGTCTCCCAACGACAACATCACCCTACCTGCGACCTGAGAGCCCGGTACCAACAAATTCCCGCGACATGTTTGATAGAATAGCGACAATTCTGACTAGATCGCGACATACTACACCGCCACATCCCGGACCTCCGCATACTGGACTGCGACACGCTGGACTGCGACACGTTGGACTTTGATACACTCGATCGCTACACACTGGACTGCTAACACAGGACTGCTAACACAGGACTGCCACACGTTGACTGGACTACGACATACTGGACTACGACCCTTCGAGACAACTTCCCACTTGCATAGCACACCTCCAGTAAACACCACTATGCGTTGCAATGAGTAGGAAACGGTCTTGAGCCTGCTTGCCTGCCGGTGCAATGCCCGGCGCACATAGTCGGATATTATTGGGTTCAGCGTCGGCGTGCGCTGAACTTCGGTGCTCACTTCGTGGGTGTGCGAGGGGCTCGAATTACCTTGTGGGCCAAGGCAACATTCGCTTCTCGTACTTGCTATGCGCTGCTATCCCCGCTCATAGCTTTGTGGCATGGCAACTGGAGATGCACGGGCCCAGCTTGCACGGGTGCATGTCTACCCGCAGTCACTGCGTAATGAACGGCGTCAGTCTAGACGTGTCCCAGTTGCCAAAGCAAGATTTACCACATCCTCCGTGGACTTCTGTGCAGTCTGCAACCTGCAGATCGTCTCGAAGTAAAACTTACTGCGTTCGCAGTTGGCCTTACGGTCTACCCCTACAGTGCTAGCAAGCAGCGGAGCGGCTGACTTGTTGAAGTGCTTGAAGACTTGCCGAGGCCGGTGATCCAGCTCTCGTGCTGTGATGCTCAAGATGCTGGTCATTTTAACTTTCATCACGTCGTTGTTGACAGCTTTCCAACACAGCATCACACCCACAGTGATCCATGGGCTTGAGGTAGCACTCAAGTATCCTTGAATCGTTGTTGCGCCACTCAATTGTTCTTGGTGAAACTTGAACACCTGGTAGTATGTGGTGTGCAAAAATGGATAAAACTGCTTTTGCGGCGTTATTAAATCGTCGACGCAACTCTTTTTTTTCATTAAATCTGGGTCCAAAAGGACCGGCTTTGAAGAAGAAGGCTTTCATCCTCATCAACAGTTCATCACGCGCTCACTAACAAGATTTTTCAGTACATGACAAAAGCATCCTTTGCAGCATCCTCGTGAGCAGCGTCATACACTTCCATCTTTCAGCGCTGCTTTCACAGAAGCCATTGGTGTCACCACAGCTTATGGTAGCTGTGCAGGTATGTTTGCAAAAGCGATAGACGTTCAAAATTATGGCGAGCGACGAGAAAATAACAACTCTATAATACAGATATATCAAGACAAAATGTAAGCTCCTAATCCAACCCAGTCTATGTACAACGTCGCGATCTCCAACTAACTATTTGCGACTATTAAACATTATTGTTGCAAACCACCATAACTTCTGATCTCAAACAAAGAGCATATCTCACCAGACCTTTGATGATTTCGATCTCATCTGGCTCGCCGCCATCAAGACTGCCGCCGACAAGTAGTAGCCATCCCAGCTTAAGCAGTGACGGGAGCCTCAACAGGCTTCTCAGGATGCACTGGCTCAGCAGCAGCGACAGCAGCAGCCTTCCATGCATAAGCATCAACCAAGAAGCTGACGAAGGTGAAGAAGCTATTGCAATCATTAGCACTCAAGCTGACAACCCGATGCGCTTGAAGACTTACAAAGCCAAGAAGATGAAAGACTCGCTCGTCAACTTCAAATTACAAGATCCACCGAAAGGCGCATTCAGTTCACACTGGCTCTGATTGTAGTCCTGGGCCGAAAATACGAAAGCAGTGAGCCAGAGGTAGCTGAAGACAAAGTTTGGCAGGCCGTAGTAGAACTTGTAGGAGCTAAGAACGGGAAGGACGAAGGAGGGCATCCAGAGGCCAAGGACAATGGCAGACTAGACAGGTCAGTTGAAGGCAGGAAGTACGCGAGGCGGAACTTACAATGCACATCTCAAATATAAGGTGCTGGTCATGTGGGTAGTCCTTGAGGAAGTATCCGGTGATGCCGACGACGATAATGGAGCTGATCCAGGTCATGACATTGCAGCCAGCGACGGCGAGGCGGAGAGCCTTGGAGGGAACGATGAAGACCATTTTGATGTTGTTGCTTGGGTTTGATTGGGAAGTGAGAGGTTTCGATTATTTCAACGATGGGATGCTGCAACTGCTAGAGGAGCTGTCTAGTGGTGATGGTGCGAAGGAAGGAAGTGCTGCTTTCTGTGATGTCTTTCTTCAGTCCACGTTTCACGACCCTTATATCCCTTTGTTCTCCATGTGAACAGTCTTCACAGAAGGTGCCATTATTCTCTGCCTCATTAGGCCATCTGCAATGTGACGACTGTTTGCATCACTCAAAGCGCTTTAGTGATGCTTATTTCGCTCAACCACTTCATGCAATTAGACTCACCATGTGACAGAGCAATATAGTAACCCTTCTGCGAACGTGCACGGTGCAGAAGCAAAAGCTTGAGCTCTTCATAAGCGGGTGAGTTGAGATGGCGCTGCTGAGCATGGCTTCCGATTGGAGCGAAAGCGGCCGATGCCTCAGCAATTAACATGGTAATTCATACCGCTCAGGTCCCGCTCTTGCTGTTGGGTGATGATACTGTCAGTATTCTGGTTAAACATTCCACTTTGAAAGAGGTCTTCGGAAGGTTGCGGAAAGCCATGTGAGCTTTCGCGCGGAAATAATTTCGCTTGATAAGCCTTGCACGTATTCGAGGTATCGCAGAGGCTTTTCGTCAAGTGAAGAAAACTTCGACTAGCTCCAAAGTATACGCAACTAAGCGTGAGAAGATGTTCGCGTGGACATGAGGCGATTCCGTTGCTGAACGTGGAGTTCGACAGTGACTCGGAAGCGTGAGGATGCATAAGCAGAAGGCTTGGTGCAAGCCCACCACAAGCGAAAGCTGAGGAATGTTACGAATCACGTACTATGTTGTCATTAATACGAGAAATATTTTGCATTAGCGAACTTACCCAATCATGGTGCAGAACCTATCGGAAGCACCGCTCGAACAGGACCCTATCATTCAAAAATGCTCCGATGTAGCACACGACCCAATTCCATGCCATGAGGTCAACAAGCCTGCCCACGCCCTCGATGTGCTAGGCTTGAGGGAGCTTGAGGAGCACCTGGAAATGATGGTCGTGGCGCAGGATTAAAAGAATTCTTCTCACCACTTCCCTGGATTGTATCCGATGCTCGCCTTAATGGTTGAGAGATGACTTGGCTACCTGATGCAGTAAATTTAGTCGTTGGCGCTCTACTTCGTCACTGTGGCGGCGATGACGACGGAGTGTTGAAAACAGTTTTTGGACCAGCCGACGTGAACGTGTTTGAGCGCGCGGGTAAAGAAAATGCGATGGGTGGTGGCTGCTTTGCCAGACCAGCTGCGGTACGTTGGAGGCTGGGTTGTGCAAGTCCATGGGGTGGCGGCGACGCATGTCCGCGAACGCTTGAAGCCATGTCCAGACGCGATTGTTGAGTTATACGGGAACTAGTGCTACAAGAGTCTGGCTGAGCGGGCTTGTCGCCAGCGGCTACGGGGCACTCTTCTTTCTCTTCTTATCTTCTCTTTCTTCATCCTCGTGTATCTTTATGTCTGCAGCCGCCTGGGCCTTGCGTATTTTCTCTTCGTCCGCGCGTCTCTTATTGTCAGTAGCCACCACAACCTTTTTCCTCTCAGTTGGTGTCTAGACTGACTTCAGTTTGCTTGATGAATGCAGTTATGTCGGCCTTCCAAGAGTGGAGAGCTGAGATGAAACCAGAAGAGAAGATCGAAGGAATGAAATCCAAGAATCGAGCAACGAATCGCCAGTCGATAAATGCACTGAATTTGTACATGAAGAAGAGTAGTAGATGTGGAAGTACGACTGTTGTGTGCGTGTCTGAAGAAGAAGAGCGCTATATGCCAGCACTGCGAGATTGATGTATGCGGCCGTGGCCTCAAGCAGCTGTGAAGTTCATCAGCATCATTGCGACGAACATTCGCATTCACATAACATCACCATCTCGCCCTCAAATACTCCCATCTCTTCACAAAGCCCGTGAATATGAGATTAATCACACTAGTCTGTGATATCAAAATTCGGTGACAAGACACGAAAGGCAAACACGCTTGATTATCATGACAAGAAGATTCGTGACGTACATACGTGACTTACTCCTCAATGACATATGCACCACCCGAAATGCCTCGCTCAACAGTTCAGAATCCTCCTCGCAGTGACATAAAGTCACTCTCGAACTACCGATGAGCATACTCCAACTCCTCCCTCCGCATACTCATACTCGGCGGTGGACTTGGCGCCCTAGGGGCAGGAAGACTCAATCTCCTCGTATCAACCCTAACCTCCCTCAAATCCACATCCCTCTCCAACTCATCCACGTCATGAAACGTGCCCACATGTTTCACCAAACTATCCACTGTTCTACAGATAGCATCGACCTCTCGGTACTTGTTGCATATCGTGCACGCGTACTCGCCATCAGGGGTGTGGCATTTCAATGCAAATCTTTGCCCAAGACGGAACTCTCGCGTTTCCATTATCTCAGTGTGATGTCCGTGTTCGACAATGGTCTTGGGCGTGCGCTTCCCAATCATCCAAAAGTCGTCGGCTGTGACGTCCAGTGGCACGCCACACGCTGGACAGGCGCACGAGCCGCCTGGGGCGAACGATGCAGCTAGGGGCTTGTTGGTGGAATATTGCAGGTCGAGGGAGTAGTGACAGTATAGCTGGTCGGATGAGCCCATTATCGTGGGCGCTGGGCGTGGCGGCGGTGCGAGTGAGCGCGGTGGTGATTCGGAACGCGTCGTTCGCGCGCCTGCCATTCGTTGTTGTGCAGCTTCAAGGGCGTCAAGCGAGCCTTCGCGTGCGGCATTGGATGCGGCGATGAGCTTGGCTTGGTCGGCGCGGGTGAGTTGGCGGTCGTTGTTTAGGGCGTCTTGGAGGACGTTTATGACTGTCTGTTGGAGGGAGATGATCTGGGCTTGGAGTTGATTCTCGGCGATTGCTGGATAAATAGTCAGTATGGTAAGTTAGGAGGAGGATGGTGTCCTGGATTACGAACCATCACCTTGAGCGAAGCGGTTTCCATAGCGCCCGAAGCCGTTGTCGTACATTCGCTGAACCATCATTGCATCGCGCTCCAAGTTGTAGCCAACGTCACCTCCTCTTATCGCCATCTGCTGCCCTCTTCCATTGTTGTATTGTCCACCACCACTACCACTACCACCACCACCACCATTTTCCAGTTGGTCTATCCTTTGTTGTCTCTCTTCTGCCGCCTTCTGCGCCTTTTGGAAGCTCTCCTTGAGCTCCTTGATCTCTCCGTCTTGCTTGTGATCACGCTGCTTCTGCTTGTGCTGCTCGCGTTTGTCTGAGACGCGGTCGTAGAGGCCCATGGATGCTGTGAATGTTCCAACCAACGTCGAAGCCAGCGTGGCCATGATGAAGGTTTTCTTCGAGGCTTGTTAGAATACCATTGGCACAGAGCAGACAGATACAGCATCGCACTTACCTTGAGGTTCTTCTCCTCGATCCATGCTGCGTAATTCATCTTTGCGGTTGTTGCTATGGACGCGCACGCTCACACGACCTTCTTGGAGTATACGTATGGGAGATTCTCCGACGAAGGGCGCCTCTTGTCTGGTGGCACAGCAAACGTCGCCTGCGTAGCTAACAATGACAGACAGCTCACGAAGTCGCCTCAGCAATGTACCTGTGTTATGGAACTAAACACCAAGGAATCATGTACGATGAAACGCGAAAACAAGAGTAAATGATCCCTCCCCTCAACTCTATATGACGCACTGCACAACTACCGCGCCTGGACGCCTTGAACGCGGGATCGTCAATGCAGGCCGAACGCCGCCTCCTGATTGCACCAGATGTCGCGCAGTGCCCGTGGAAAATGATTGCAGTCGCTGACCGCCAGTCTCACGATCCGCGACGTGCGCTGCAAAACCGGGTTTGACGTCATTGTGCGGGAGCGAGCGTCGGCCTCTAACTGCATACATTTTAGCCTTTAGTAAAAGTGTGGAATCCGAGACAACACCAACGGCGACCATGGCCCTTAGACGAACGTGCCAAACGAGCAACTTTAAAGCAGATGAATATCCCGAAGGTGTTACTGTCGAGGTCCTCGTTGAGTTTTATGTTTCTGGAATTGCTTTGCGCCGCAAGTGAGATTTGCTCTCCTTCTGCCGAACTCGGAACCAAGCTTTAAGCACATAATCTTCGTTCAGATAAACTCAGGGACGTTGCGAGTCTCCAACCTTAATAGATATCAGTACCTACGGCACGGTGTAATACCTACCAGTGCTCAGAGCCCCCATACTCGCGGATCAGGCGCAAGGATATTCCATGCTGGAGAAGCTCCCGCTAAACCAATCACACCACACCACGTCGACGACCACGCAGTGCAATCAGCGTAGATTGAGTAAGTCGAGATAGCAATGATACCTACGGTTCTGATAGCGGATGCCTAAACGTTGTAACCTTGATTTGGAGTCGCACGAAAAAGCATAGACGTACGCGGTCACAAGCGCCAGGAACACAGGTGGGCAACATCCAAGTCATCACGAGTGACAGAAAGAGACATCAAAAATCATCTACTCTTCTTCCGTCTTCAAAGCAAACAAGATTACAGGTCCGCAAGTCACCATACTCGTTCCAATACTTTCCTCACCCCCGGCACCCGTGCATACCGCTATATCCTCTCTCCTACGTCCATTTCAATGATCTAAGGCGTTACGCAGGGGAATTCCCATCCCTCCTCCGTTCTACCACTTCCAATTTTCAAGTCTCCCATTCCTGATCGTCTGTATCCGGCATCTCTCCATTCTGGCTTCCACGCAGCGGGGTGTTGGGCACAGTAGTATAGCTCCGATTATTCAAACTGAACGACAAGTACTCCTCATCTTGAGGCACAGGGTTAGGTGCCTCCGGCGCAGTCATGCCCCGCCCAACACTTGAGCTTCCACTATCCAAGTCCGGCATGGAGTACTCGTTGTTGAATCCGCGAGCAGGTGTAGGTGTGCACGGCTGGGCAAGATCTAGACTAGGACCCGGCGTCTGCGGCGACTCAGACGTTTGCGGAGAATTAGGCGTTTGTGGAAGATTCGAATACACGCACGCAGCAGCAGCTTCTTCCAGCCACGCCTCGTCGAGTGGCAGATAATATCGGTCGCGATTGGGCACCTTGGCCACATGACGCTCGATCAGAGGGAGTGTCGGCGTCAGCAATGACCTCGTCGAGGCAGTGATCGAGGTTCCTACATGCTCGCTTGTAGGAGCTGTACTCGTTAGAGATGGTGGACAGATTGGCGGTGTACTCTTCGAACGGTGTAGCAGGCTTTGGTGTACGATATAGGCGATCGAACGTTGCTGTTATGTTCGCATACAAGCCCATGAACATCTGGCCAGCCCACGAATCTTGCACATTAGCTTCTACCAGTCGATCGTGGACGCGCTGGGCGACAATCAGCTCGAACAAGCGGGTCTCCGAGCCGGAACCATGGTCAGAGAAGTGTTCTATAGCTTTACCGCTGCATTCCCATTGATCGCGGATGTAGCGAGGTATGCGCGCAAAGTCAGGCTCGTCGCCGGCCTTGCCATGCTCTGTCACGAACAGCTCGTCGGCAGCAGTGAGGACCTCGATGAAAGCGTCGGTTTTCTGAGCAGTAGTGGCAATGTTCCATCGCTCAGCCAAGCAGTGAACCTCCAACTCCGGAGCGAGTACCTCGAGGCGATACAGCGGTGTCTTGCACTTAGTGCAAAGATTGCGCTCAGACGATGCGCTCGCAATCCAGCCCATGATGCACTTCTCGTGGAAGATATGACAGCATGTTGATAAGCTGAGTACGACTTCGGGCTCTGGTGTCGGCGGTGGGATCCAGTTTCTCATCATGTTACACATCCTGTCGTCGACGTCGTTCATCAACCATTCGCTCGGCATTTGCGGCTCTTCTGGATAGCGTAAACTCCTGTCGCAGATTCGGCAGAAGCGCTTGAGGATGACATCTAGGCAGACTTGTCGGATCTTGAGACGGGTTGCATATTCCTCGGCGCTTGGGAGCCGGATGGAGGGCTCGGGGAAAGGCGGGCAGGGTTGGCGGTCTTATGAATACTTGCCGAGCTGTGAGAAGGCGAAAGAGTTGAGCGCTGAGTGTAAGTTGTGTATGTGTGCAAGAGAGTGTGGCGAGACTGACGAGGTGGGATTTGTGATAACAGTGAGCCTGGAAATGCAGTGCTTCAAGCAGGTGAAGCAGGTTGAGGGAGCACCCAGGCAGCTTCGGCACCTCAATGGAAAGAACCGTGAATCCCTTTGGCTTTCTCAATTTTCGTCACCCTTTTCGAGTTTATCGCCTCCTCAACTCACGCGATGTAACAGCATTTTCTTTGCTCAAGATCTGGCACCCAAACTTTAACCCTCTAACCAAAGTCTACAAACTCACATACGCAACTTTTCCTGACGAACACCAAATCAGATCGAGACGCGATCTCGGTCTCGGCAGTTGGAGTTTTGATGCGGACCATTTTTGAGTGCAACGTTTGAGCCTCGAATTGCGACTCGAAACATATTGGCGGCGGACGATAGCGCGGCCGTTCGAAGGACAATTGCACATCGTTGGATTGGGCCTACAATCCTGAGCCAGTCGCACGTCAAGATGCACCCATATTGCTTCTAGACATACGATAACTAACACTGTTGCACGTGGCAAATAGCAATGGTCCAAGGGCAGCTCGATGTGGGAATGTGAGTGCTAATAAGACGAGGCTAAGCGTTACTCCTTTCTCTTGAGAGCGGCGTGCAGCTGCTATGCTTCCAACCTCTTGACAAACGATAGGGGATTCGGTTGGCGATGCTAGTATTGCACACGGGAGTCTCAATCATCCCGCCATGCGATACATGCCCTAATTTTCTCTTCCGGCATAATCGCAGCAGAATACCCATCCAAATCACGCTTTCTCGCCTTTTCGCGTTCCGCCTAGCATTCGAAGACAATCACACAAGGTACCGTCTCTTCCCACTTCCGTCTGAGTTCGAGTATCCTGCCTAACTCAACACCTAGGTATCCAGTCCCCTATGATTGTCTGGAGCGGTAACAATATTGTATCGTGTTAATCGATCAATCGTGTCATTTCGTCGCAATTGTAGACTCTGGACACTCCCGTATTGTTGACGCAATCTGCAGCGATTCGTGCGAGTCAGTTACGCATAGAAGCCACGCGATTCAGCCCCAATTGGTTGCGTGCGTTGCTAAGCGTTGTCGATCATATCGTCGATCATCCGCAGTGACACACCTGCGGTAGATCAGAGTATTGGTAAATTTGACATCGATGCATGATGGCTTGCGCGCGGATACCTTTAATTTCACAGTAAGATAACATTCCGATCTCGTTCTTGAGTCTAATATCCCAATATACAGTATTGTTTCATCCAGTTATGGCAACATGCTTTTGCTTGTTGTTTGGGGCATGTCACATGTAAGTATCCTCCTCCTAGTTTTGGTAAGTAAGCCGACGCCACTAAACTCAAAAGCATGCACAACGGGAGTACGGTAAAAGAAGTCTTTTTTCTTCTAGTCGACCCATCTCATTCGCCGCTCGCAGACAGTATTGACTCAATCTCAAACTTTATCGTTGGACATGAGTTTCTGGAAGGATTTCTCCGCATTGCCCTTGCTTGACTTTCATAAGGTGAGCCTCTCGGCCCTGCATGCTGGGCAGGGCTACTATTGTTCGAGTACCGCGAAACTTCAACATTATGCGAGCCTTTGTACTTGTGTCCCTCTTCGTGGCGCTGGCTACTTCTGCTCCGGCTACACCAGTCGACGATCATGAAAAGCGTCAGATTGGTACATATGACTACATAGTCATCGGTGTTAGTACCCACGTTCTACTCAGCTTCCCATGAGTAAAAAAATCTATATAAGCTGAAATTGCATCATCTCAGGGCGGCACAGCAGGATTGGCTCTTGCGGATCGACTCTCCGAAGACCGCAATGTCCAAGTCGCCGTCATCGAGCCTGGCACGTCGCATCAACTTGCCAGCCCGATACTCAGCACAACCCCTGCAGGAGATGTCGTCTTTGTTGGGGGAAGCCCGGCCGATCAGAACCTACTTGTGGACTGGAACTTCATCACAACGCCTCAGGCTGGTATGAATGGAAGGTCAGTCAGTTACACGAGGGGCAGGTGCTTGGGTGGGAGGTAACACAGTCTGCGATTCCTCAGAGCGTACAGTTTCTAACGCAAGCACAGTTCTGCGCGCAACTTCCTGATCTACCAACGCGGCGACACAGGATCCTACCAGAAATGGGCCGATGCTGTAGGCGACGACTCGTACACATTCGACAATCTACTGCCCTATTTCAAGAAGTCTGTCAAGTTTACGCCGCCCAACGATGATCTACGCGCCGCAAATGCGACTACCGAGTACAATGCGGCAGCATTCAGCCCTACAGGTGGACCTCTTGAGGTTTCGTATGGTAACTATGCAGGACCATTCTCATCTTACATGGAGGCCGGCATGAACGCCATCGGTATAGCCACCGTGCAAGACTTCAACTCTGGATCGCTACTTGGCACGCAATACTGCAGTTCCACGATTCGGGCGAGCGAGCAAAAGCGCGACTCGAGTGAGACATCTTTCCTTCGCGAAGCGGCGTTTCGCCCGAACCTGAAGGTGTTCACTCTTACGCGGGCACACAAGATCATCTTCAACGAGGACAAGCAAGCCACTGGCGTTGATATCGGGCTTGGAGTTCTCACGGCAAGGAAAGAAGTCATCTTGTCCGCCGGCGCATTCCATTCGCCCCAGCTACTGATGTTGAGTGGCATTGGACCTAAAGAGACGTTAGATCGTTACAAGATACCCGTCCTCGCCGACCGATCCGGCGTAGGCCAGAACATGCAGGATCACGTCATGTTTGGAATCACATACCGATACAACGTCGAGACACTGACTCGACTGGCCAACGACCCGATCTACACTGCCTTGAAGTTCACGGTTGATTATACTCTTTTCCGACGAGGCGTCTTCACCAGCCCCGTCGCCGACTTCATAGCATGGGAGAAAGCGCCGCGCAATCTTATCACTCCTGAGGCCGCAGCCGTACTCGACCGGTACCCTGCGAGTTGGCCAGAGATTGAGTACTTTTCCACGCCTGGCTTGGTTGGCGACTTCTCGAACGTCCTGTTGTCGCAGCCGAAAGACGGTTATCAATATGCCAGCATCCTCGGCGCACTGGTCGCACCACTCTCCAGAGGGACAGTCACGATCAAGTCGAACAGCATATTTGACTTGCCTGTCATTAATCCAAACTGGCTCACGGATCCAACAGATGTTTCTGTGGCCATAGCAGCCTTCAAGCGCATGCGCGCCGCGTTTGCTACGGATGCTATGCGGGCCGGACAATCTGATCAAAATGAGTACGCTCCCGGCGCTCAAGTGCAGACCGACGCTCAAATCATCGACACGATTCGCAATAATTCGATGACCGTGTGGCACGCATCTTGCACATGTAAGATGGGGCGAACGGATGATGCTATGGCAGTGGTGGACACTCGCGCGAGAGTTTTTGGCGTCAAGGGCCTTAGAGTTGTTGATGCAAGTTCTATGGCGCTATTACCTGCAGGACATCCACAGAGCACAATTTATGCGTTTGCAGAGAAGATTGCGGATGATATCAAGAACGGGCGGTAGGCGTGATAGCAGTGCCGGGTATATGGAAAGCAAGATACGATCGCATAAAGTCTAAACTAGATCTACATCAGTCGTAAGACCTGCCATCAATTTGAAGGCCACTGCTTTGACCATACAGCTTTGCGATGTCGTAGTGCTACTCACGATCCAAATCAAGAACCTTGTAGACCCTGATAAGTTCGAAAAATCCGGGCGAAGCTATTGACTGAAGGAGATGATCCTTTACTTCACAATTTGACCGTCCTTGCTATTATTTACGTCGCCCTATCTAGACTCCTGGTTCAGCCTTTCCAGTAGACTCTGTGCCTCTAGGCACAGGAAGACCTCTAGACGACCCACGGTTAGCACACTGCAATTTCAGTAGACAATACATCACGAGTACTTACGCTTGTATCTCGACCATTGTCACACGGTACTGCAAATTATCCATCATATTCTTCCACTGTGATCTCTTGTGCATGGTAGCAATGTGGCGCCACACAAAATACCACCGCTCTCCACTTCCATCAGCCCGCAACGGGAGCTCCGCCAATTCTGCCTCAATCTTGCTAAGGTCTACTTCAATGCTCCGTAGGATGAGTCCAGGAAGTCGTGGATCTGGAGACCATTGTGGATATTTCATTTTGATGGCCTGAAACCGATCTCGTAGCGATACAATCTCCGTCCGAAACTTCGAAATGTCGCCTGTGGTGACCCATCGCGCGGCGAAGGTATAAGAAGTTCCGAGCAGGAAAACATAGACAAATGTGAGTATTGATAGGATATTGGCGGTGGTTGATAAGGCGCTGTCGTTATTCGAAGGGCAAATACACGTGCTGATAGGTTCTGGGCTCGCCATGGCCGGGCATTCGTGTGCTCGGGTTGAGGCTCAGCAGGTTCTGTTCGATCCTCCTGTGTAAGTCTAGTCACTCGTGTGATTGCGCTGAATGGTGAGTCTGATGTCATTGATATGTTTCGATCACGCTGAAGCAAGTGTCGTGGATGAGTAGGCGAAGAAGGCTGCATGTGTCGCTGTAAGCTTGAGCACGGTAAGGACTAGTCCAGACATGGTTAGCGCTGCCCATATTTCTTCAATTGCTCCCGTCCTCGCTTATTCTCATCCTTTATCAACCTCTCGATCCGCCGTAGCATTCTCATCTGTTTCTTTCGTGGCAGGTCCGCTATTCTTGGTACTTTTTGTCTCCTGCCTCCTCTCTTTACTGCAATGGCGTGGATCAGCAGAATATCCACCAAGTAGCACAACTTGGGGCGACTTACAACTCTTGTTCCTTCAGGCTCATGAAATACTCAATCTGATAGGCCTGACGCTTCCAAGCTCTTCTCTTCTTTCTAGTTGTCGCAGGTCGCCACATATGATACCACCGCTCGCCGCCTCCATCAGCACCGCGCACATCACAAGCGGCTTCGTCCGCCAGCTGCATGCGGATAGCTTGAGCCTCGTCCCACTTCGTGTCTATCATGATTTTACAATATTCCGGATACTCTGCAGTTACGGTTCTGGCTCTCTCACTTATTCGGATAACTATGGTGCGAAGACTCTCGTGAGTGCTCATCTTATCTGTTGACCAACGAACGACGAGAGAAAATGCCAATTCGAGCAAGACAATGTACGCGAATGTAAGTATTGAAAGAATGTTAGCTGCGGTGGACAGAGCGCTGTCGGTGATGGTGGGGCAGTTGCACAAAGGCAAAGATTCAGAGGTCGACATGGTTCTGTCTGTGAAGGGGAGAATACCTGAGCCTGAACGCTGAAGTCAGTAGAGTATAAATCCCATGACTCAGTGAGACGATGAAAATTGGATGGACTTCAAGGAAGCTCAGAGTGGTAGAACGGAGGGACACAGCATGAGCATTAATAGATTACAACGTTGCAAATGCCGTTACCTAGGAAAGCGTGCTACCCGAATGATCGGTCGTATTCCCAACGCTTGCTGATGGCGCGTCGCGTCACTGTTTAGTAGATGGACTACGTCGAACGAGCACTCGTGTATCAGTAGCACGAATGATGGCTGGCGAAAAGTCGTCGCCGTCTACAATGAGTCGGTACAATGCTTGTGAAAATGAGCACTGGCTGTTTCCTTACACAAATTGATAACTTGCGACGTGTGTTATGATGCCTTACACTTATCCCGGTAATGTTCCCAAACACACTACAATCTAGCGGTACTGGGCTCTCTCTAGGCTTCAAAACTCGCTATACACTGCAGTCTCAAATCGTCAATCTAATTATCAGCTCTGGCGTCAAACCAGCCTTACTTCAAGCTCAACCAGGCGATCAATAAGCTTCAGTTCCAGATTGACCTGTTCTCTTTCGACCCTGCTCTTTCGCGGATTGATCGTCTGCGCATGAACCTTTTCCCATTTGTTCCTGAAAGCTGTGAGCTCATTTGTCCTGTTCCCATTAGTACGCAAGCTTACGATCAATTGTGTCTGGACACTTACTTGCTAGGCCGCCGTCCAGACTCAGGTCGCGCTTTCGCCGCCGCCACGGTCTGATCTGGACATGCCGCGACATGGTATCCCATTGCTTACTTCCCGAAGACAGCGCGTCGACATCTGCTTCTAATTCTGTGATATTCCCCTCCAGCTTGACGAGTGGCTCTTTGAGATATGCTTGATACATCCCTTTCTGAATTTGTGGGATTTTTTTGTGCGAGTCGAATTTTCTCAAAAGAGTGAGCAGCCGATCACACAACTTCTCCTGTCTATCGCGAAGCTTCGCCTTTTCGCCTCCGACACCCCATTGCGCAGTCAAGGAATACGACGCTCCGAAGAGGAAGACGAATGCGAATGTAAGGATAGAAAGGACGTTTGCTGCGGTCGATAGCGCGCTATCGATATTGCCGTTCGAAGGACAATTGCAAGAGGACGGGGGCGCGGACGTCGACATGGCCTGAGAGGCCATGCAGAGAGGTGTTGGAGGGGCAATTTGCACGTATTTGAAGGCATCGAGGGGGTGCAGCGCATGCCAGTCATTCAGGCATCAACATGACAAGGCTGAACGCTGGGCTTTTTGGTGGCGTAAACATTGCCCCTTCAGCTGCACTTCGAGATTTCGCCTTGCGAGGTGTAGAACGACGAACCATTTACAAAAAGATGTGCCATCGAATCAGTCGAATGGAACCGCTTCTTTCAGCATGCAACGGAAGTAGCAAGACGAGCTATAGATATAAACAACAGGCGAGAGTTTATAGTATAAGGAGTGCAAGGACGCTCGATTCGTCTATCGCATGCTGCGGGAGATAGTAAAGTCATGTCAACGTCAAACAGACGCCGTATATATCGCGCGCCCAGCTGAGTTCTGAGTCGTTCAATGTTCCTAATATAGAAAGTGAAGAGACATCTATCGTACATGCTATCCATCCAAATCCAGGTATCTTCCCAAAACACCTCATCCCATCCACATTCCAATCCCCCTATACTAATGCTGCCGTTCTAGTCCCCACAATGAATCGTATAATATCGTTCTAATCCAAATCGTGAAATCATCCTATCATCATCATACATACCCCTTCCCATCCCATCGCCTTACACCTCCCCAGCAAAAACACTCCTCCCACTCCCCACACTACCCCCAAAATCCCAATAATTCCGCGCCGAACTACTGCTCCGCTTACTCTTCTTCGTGCTCTGGCTCGCACAAGACTCATTACTCCTCAGACCCCCAGACTTCTTTGCTGAACCGGAGTTATAGTAGCTCCGGTATGTGACGTCCTTGCGCGGGTCCGTCGTCCGCTTGACCAAAGGGTGGTGCTGGCGGATGATGGCTGCGCGGCGCGCGGAAGATAAATCGCTGTCGTCGGCGGTGGTTGGTGCGGATGAAGTTCGGCGTGGCTGCGCAGGCCGTGTGGAGGTGAAGCGCTTGACTAAGAAGTTAAACACCATTTTGACGTCCAATTCGCGCTCCCAATACTCTCGCTCGCGCAAAAGATCTTCAGCGATGTTCGCCATGGGAGCTGGCGGGGCACCAGCATTCGCTTCGGTGGGTTCTTCCTCGATGCCCCAGAGAGATGCCTCGCTGTATGTATGTGTCGGCTGCTGGAATGTGGGTGCGAAATATGCGGATGTTGTTGGTTGCGAGGCAGGTGCGGTGGGTGCCGTAGTGGTGTTTGACTTTGTCGTTGTCAGGCCGGCGTAGTCGGTGACTGATTGAGTGCTCTTGAAGGTTGAGAATGCGCCGGGGTGTTCAGAGAGCTGATTCACCAGGATCCCGAGCTCGTGTGCTACACGCTCGAGGAGCCGGGTCTGCCAGCCGTCCTCAGTTGTGGAGGTGTCTATGCCGGCCTCGCGAAATGCCTTGTCTGCGTAGACATCGATGGGTGAGCCTGCCGTGGGCGTGGTCGCTTCTTCAGGAAGGGACTCGCCAAAGATGACGGAAAGCGTATCTTCGTCGAGTCCAATGAGGTCGCGAATAACTCTTCGTGTTATCCGTTGCCAGAACGATAAGTTCTCCATGCCTTCTTCGGATGACTCGCTCTGCGCGTCTACGACCGATGGCGCAGCTTTCGATGGTGCAGGTCGTGTCGCTTGCTGTGTGCTGTCGATCCGACTTCGTGTCGTACTGACCATGCTCATCCGCCGTCTCCGTCGGGTCTCCTTCTCTATTTCTTCCAGCAGGGCCTTGCTCTGCTCCAACCGCCATTTCTCAATGCGCTGCCGCCGCTCCTGCTCTTGATTGACTTCGTCTGCTTCATCCAAGACACTAAAATGTCGCTGGACACTTGATCGTCTCCGTGCAACTCGTCGTCGCGGTCGCTCGAACTGCCACATGTGCTCTTGCATGGTTGCATCTGGCTCGAATTCGCCCAGCCCATCATGGGTTGGCAGTACTGTCTCGCCGCTTTGTAGTAGTCTACTTGCAGGTGCACCATATTCTGACGGCTCGTGGAAGGCATGCAGCCCATCATCTAAGCTGTCCAGCTCCTCTTCGGTGCCAAGAAACGTGCCAGCATCGTCATCCTGGTCAGACCGCGCCGCCGTGTCTAGCGAGCCGAATTCACTGAAGCGCGACAGGCCAGCTGTTCGTGGTGTTCGTTCTGTCGAGGTGGTGTGTGTGCGAGCGGTGGTGGAAGGCGCGGTCGGCGAGAAGAGGATCCATTCCTCAGACTGATCTAGGGGTCGTTTGAGTTGCTGTGAGGTAGTTGCGACTTCGGCCTGAGGCTCTGGCGCATTGTAGGATATCTGCCTCGCGTTGATCGGTCGTTGTTGCTGTCGGAAAGCCATTGTAATAGATGTTGGTGGAGCGTGTTGACGCGTAGGGGGATTGTGGCGATATACGGAGACACGTCGTTCCAAGATGCGAGGCACGCGGTCCGAAAGGACACGGGATGATGATACAGGACACAGTAGTTACACAAGACGTCGTGAAAGGACTCCGACACCGCAAGGCAGGCGACCAAGTGTTGTCGTCCTCGATGGGCCTCGTGCCTCGTCTCGACAAGCGGATAGTACTCTAGCGGTGAATAGGTGGGCGGGGGATAAACCAACGATGTCACGACCTGGGAAGACGCGCCAAGACGCTTCAGTGGCCCGTTTCAAGTGTGCGGATGATCAGGCGCGAATTCCGCGAAAACAAAGCTGCACCAATTTATCCACGAGATTAGGCACGTGAGGCGAGAGACGCACGAACACAAGAAGTGTGTGCAAGCGGTAGATAAAGGTGGTGTAGGAATGTTGGGCAGCCAGCCTGAGTAAGAGCGGTGTTGTCAAGAGGTGTAAGATGCACCGTACATTAGCGCCAGATTTCCCTTGATAAGGCGTGATAGCCCGTGCCTCCGCTGGACATGCCTATCCGCGCCGTCCTTCCTGTGAGTAATGATGAAGTGGCCCCATCATCACTAAACAGCGCATCAAATTTATCTGTTTCTGACTCCACGCGTCGATATGATGGCTTTGCCATGCCGATTCTATTTCGCAAAGACAGACAACAATGGTGGCCCACAAGAAGCGTTCTTTCATACGAACGAGATACAGTCATGCATGCGATGTACTATTTCGGGTATATAGCTACAAGATCCAATGAGCGTCGAGTATCGTAGAGCTTCAGCTCCGATGACAGCCTCCGAAGTCCGGATTACTCGTTTTAGCGGGAGATACTTGTCCACCTAAATATTAAGAACAAGAGCTTCGCGCATACACATCTCGACATCATCTCAGAATCTTGAGTGATGCAATTGAGTGTCAGTTCATCAAGCATATCCCTGCGTCGAGTACACCGCAACGACAATTCGATGGCCGGCTAACTTGCCGCATCACCAAGCCAGCCAACAAGAGCAGTAAAGTCATCACCGTCATTCTGACTCCATGGATCTCGAAGGCTCGCGAGAGATGTCCTAGGAAATCAGTCGGAAAGTCTCTCTTAGAACCGCAACGAGCCACGACTGAGTCGCAATCTGGTTTGTTGTATGGTAAATGATAGACATGGTATATCGCTCAGTATCAACACGCCATATAGTACAAAATCAATCCAAGTGACAACCCCATATACAAACGTCCATCCCGATGCCAAGATAAACGCCATCAAAACAATCCAAAGACCCAAAACACCTTCAACACATCAGCCTCACGCTCCGTCCCCAAATACCCTCCTCGCATCCCCATCACTCATCTCCTCTCCCTCACCCACATCAACATATCTCTTCCCCAATTCTACACTCTTATCTCCAATCCACTTCTTAAGCACACACTCCCCGTTCCCCTGACAAATCTCCTGGCGTCCCAGATTCTTGAACCTCGGCCCCAGGGGCCCATTAACATAATGATACTGGCCCAGGAACCTGTATTGCCGCGGGTCGCTCAGCTGGTAGAACTTGTCGCCCCAGTGGCCCGCGAAGTAGAACCATCCGACTGGTGCTTGAGGTGTGAGGTTCGATGCGACGAGCGCGTCGGTTTGGTAGGAGTATGTGAAGCTATACAGGTTCTTGACGGGGTCCCAGAGGGGGCCGCGGTCGGTTTCGTCGTGTAAGATGCCGCCGGGGAGGACGTATGGGTGTAGGCCTGGGGTGGCGTACATGGCGTGTGTGCCTGTTGCTGAGAAACCAATTGGCTAAAATCACATCAGCATTCCCTCTCTGGACACCTTTATTCTCCACTCTTACCCTCCTGCCAACTTTCTCGATCGCCTCATACGTGTACGCCTCGCCGAAACTATGCTCGCTGAAAAACACGGCCTTGGGCTCACCGTGCTGGAACCGAACAACGGTATGCTCCCAGTCTCCGACGTGGTTGCCGAATCGGATGTTGAAAACGGCGTTGCCGAGATTATAGCTGTAGAAAAAGAACCAGAAGGCGTCGACGACGCCGTCGCCTTTCGGCACGGTGATGAGGACGGCGGGTGCGTCGCTTCTGCCGCCGACGACTTTTTTGCCCATTAATTTGCGCCGTTGACGTCGATTCCGAAGTTCGGGCTGGAAATTGGACTTCTTGTCGACAAGCTCGTCGCCCTCTGGAGTCATCGTGGGTACTGGTAGGCCGAAGGATGTTACGGTGCGGATGCCGCCCCGGTCTTCGGTGTCGCCGATGCCAGCGTGAAACCACGTCCCCTTATCTGCGTTCTTGTCCTTTTGGTAGTGTCCGTTTCCGCGGTCGTGCTGGTCATAGCCTTCTTCGTTGTCGTCGTCTGGCACGACTGGGATATTGGTCTCGCTACCCAGCCAGTCTGGTCGATCTTCCACGTTGTCGTCACTTTGCAGGTATAAGAACCGACCCCATTTGTTCAGATCGTTCAGATTTGTGAGGTTGGGATGGTCGCTGGTTGCTTGTATCGGGGTATAGTTGAGATGTGGCGTCGTGTGTATCAAATGCTCTGAAATGTCGCTTGGCCAGTACTCTTCACCCGAGAAGAGATGTATGAGTGGCGCATAGTCCAGGACGTATTGGGGTACTTCGCGATCTTGCGAATCCCAGTTCTCTGGTGGTGATTGCGCATCGTGCCAGAACTCGGTCAAATTCACGGCGTCAACTTTTTGTTCCTGCGCTTTGATTTTGCCCGTCCATCCGTCCTTGTTCAAGTGGCCCAGACCGCATAGTCCGAACCAGTTGCATGTCTTCTGTTCCACCCACGACTTCGATGTTCCGACCCAGGCCCGCTCTTCTTGTCGTTCTGACCAGGGCGTTAGGCGCTCGAAGAGCACGTTCTGGTATATTTGCGAGAACGAGAAGAGGCCAAAGAAAGTACCCGCTGCAGCTATTGCGGGTTTTCTGCCCCTCATTTGTGTATCCGCCTCGGTCGACTGACCACCGACACCAGCGATGGTTGTGGAGGGTTGTTCGAAGGATGGATCATGTGAGAAACGATCTATAGGGATGTCGATGGTGGGTTGCGAGTCTGCGTTAGGGGCGACCGGCGCTACGACTGACGAGTCCTCGGAGGCTTCTGAGCTGTACACAGCTATGGGAGGGTATTCGGGTAGATCTACTACTGGCCGTATGGAGGAATGCGGAAGTGATGACGGCAACTGCTCTCGGAGCGGGACCTGCCCGCCGCCATGCTGGAGATACGGAATGAGAGGCACTGGTTGGTTAGCATGTAGTCAATTACTCGAAAGAGAACTATAGACAGCCAGTTCTGCTCCATCAGTACAGTAGGGAGCCGACATTGCCGACGCTGACAAACGGTGGACTCCCAAACTCCGAAAGCCCAGCATGACAGCAGCCTTAGGAAGAGTGCGGATGATGGCTGGTGTCACATCAAGCTTTGGATGTTCAAGCAAAATACCTCCGGAACGAATGACAGGTTTGCGCGCTGCCACATCGTGGATGGAGGGCGGAAGTGCCGGAAGGTGGTGATGATGACATGAGGTTTCCATAATCCGGGGAGAGCTCGGCCGGCGAGAAGTGGAAACACACTTACTGGCTGGTTCAGGACGTTCTTATCATTCAATGTAGGCTGGTAGCGCAATGAAATAGCGCTTGAGAGCAATTGACAGGCAATGCGACATCCGCAAGCTGCAAAGTGTCAGACAGGAAGATGCAGCTGCGCGTGGCGGGATGCCGCAGGTCTGGGCGCACGTCTCGCGCCGCGGGATGACAGGGCCCGAGTCCGGGGATAGCGATGCGGCTCTACACATAAATTGGACAAGCTGCTATCGATACATAGCCGTGCGATAAGTGCCTTTGTGTCGGCATTCCAGTGTACACCATGGGCATGTAAAAAGGCGCTCGTAATTCTGTGATCTCGAGTTCAGTCCGTCCTGAAGGGTGACACAACAGTTTCGAGCACTTTTGTACCAGTGTAGACATCAAGCAAAGGAAGGTCAAACACCTTTGAAGTCCGTATGAGATGCTTTCAGCCGGTGCTTCTAGGAATGCTTTGTGCCAACGGCGCAAGGCATAGCTTACAGCATTCTACACAACGTCAATCTTAAGCTTAATCTCCATAGCGACGTCAGGCGGCAGCGTATCGCCTTCTATATCTAGTACAGAGGTTAATCTATATTTGCGGCTTGTGTACAGCAGTTTTGGCGATTGGTGAGTCGAGTAAAGTCAAACATGCTATAATTATGTGTAAAAGAGCAAGAGCTATCAGGGGCCCTATTAGCCTTGCAATTACGCTGGTGCTAGTTAAGGATGCAGCCGTTGTTGCGTCCGCAGATAAAATGTTAGGTATCGCGTCTGTAGTCGCTATTGCAGTCAAGCCTGGCAGACCGTCGATGATCTGTATGTATTAGTTATAACTAGTAGTATGTAACGCAGACACACTACTATACCTGCGGCATGCTACTGTCTAGGTATGCCTGGTAGTTTGCGTCAAGAACTGACAGACTTCTGGTGTCTTTGATCTTTTCAAGATGGCGCTTGCCTGAGAGTTTAGCTTGAGCGATCAAGACGTTGATCGCATTAATTGTTGAGCACTTCTGTGTTTTGTTGAGTGGCTTGAATGTTTTTATCTTCGCTTGGATCTCCGCTCAGTCAACGATTTTGGGGCAAAAATGAGTGCGTCGCTTGGGTGCGTCGTGGCGATTGCGCACCCAAGCCATCCGCACTACCAAAAAGATCTAAAAAGATGCTAACTTAGTTAGAAGAAAAAAAACAATCTCCTCTCCCGGAATCGAACCAGGGACCTTTCGATTCCAATTTGCTATTACAGTCGAACGTGATACTAAGCGGTGTTAGTGACTGTAGAGCTATTTCGCAGACGTGGGAGAACGTACAACCAACTACACCAAGAGGAGTGATACGAACGGATGGCCGTTCTTGGGACTTGTTGGACTTGATGGAAGAGTTTGTATCTAAGACGTATATAATTTAACAACAAAAGGTGCCATGAGCAAACGGTGTGTGCTTGAGTCACCAAGGTTTTCGCCAAATTCTTGGGGCGCATATGAGGGACTGATGGACGCTCGGTAAAGTTCGCCCA
>Ga0265798_10001699_pt1 | contig 33670 bp, 32 predicted proteins | sample P3T30metagenome_FD_192430 | JGI IMG/M metagenome (GOLD analysis project Ga0265798, IMG submission 192430) | Plant litter microbial communities from East Loma Ridge, Irvine, California - P3 T30 | ecosystem: Environmental > Terrestrial > Plant litter > Unclassified | place: USA: California... | reverse complement strand
CGACGTGCCCACAAGCGCGCTCAGCAGCGGCACCACCGGCTACACCAGCCAGGCGGATGCGATGGGCTATGACGCCGAGGCCGCGATCGCGGCCCTCGAGGCGGCCGGCTGGGCCGAGGGCGCCGACGGCGTCCGCGAGAAGGACGGCGAGCGCCTCACCTTCACCGCGACCGGCTTCTACGAGCAGGAGATGATGGAGCTCATCCAGATCCAGCTGCTCGAGATCGGCGTGGACATGCAGATCGACTTCACCGACGCGGGCGGCTTCTTCGGCGCCATCGCGGACCGCTCGTACGACATGCTCTTCGCCGCGCTCACCCGCACCGACCCCGACGCCCTGCGCATCATGTTCTCGCAGGCCGCCCCGTCGCACTGGGCCGTGGTCGAGGACGCCGAGCTCGAGTCGCTCGTCACCGAGCAGGCCGCGGCGGCCGACCCCGCCGAGCGCCAGGCGCTGCTCGACGACGCGCAGGCCCTGATCATCGAGAACGGCTACCTGTTCCCGATCCTCGAGGTCTACCAGCTGCACGCCTCGCAGCCCGACGTCACCGGCTTCGCCTTCGACTCGGCGTCGCGCTTCCACCTCTACGACGTGCAGGCGGGCTGACGATGACACGGGCAGGAACGGCACTGCGGCTCGTCGCCCCGAAGGTGCTGCAGTTCGCCTTCGTGGTGTGGGCCACCTACACGGTGACGTTCCTGCTCGTGCGCGTGCTGCCGGGCGACCCCGTGCTCGCCGCGCTCGCCGTGCAGAGCGGCGACGCGACCACGGTCGACCCCGAGCAGCTCGCGGCGCTGCGCGAGCAGGCGGGCCTCGACGGCTCGCTGCTCGAGCAGTACCTCGCCCAGCTGGGCGCCCTGCTGACGGGCGACCTCGGCACCTCCCTGGCCACCGGTCGCACGGTGGTCGACATGATCGCGGGCGTCGTGCCCGGCTCCCTCGCGGTGGCCGGGCTGGCGCTCGTGATCGGCGTGCTCACCTCGGTGGTGCTCGCGTTCCTCGCCTCGATCGCCCCCTGGCGCTGGCTGCGCGACCTGCTCGTGCAGCTGCCGCCGCTGGGCGTCGCGGTGCCCGCCTTCGTGACGGGCCTCATCCTCATCTCGGTGTTCTCGTTCTCGCTCGGCCTGCTGCCCGCCTCCGGCTCGCGCAGCGGCGACAGCGTGATCCTGCCCGCCGTCACGCTGGCCTTCCCGGTCGGCGCGATCTTCTTCCAGGTCTTCATCACGGCGATCCGCGAGGCGGAGGCGAGCGGATACGTCTTCACGGCCGAAGCGAAGGGCCTCGGTCGGGCGGCGGTGTTCGGTCGCCACGTGCTGCGCAACGCGCTGCTGCCCTCGGTGACCAGCATCGGCCTGCTCATCGGCTACCTCGCCGGCGGCACCGCGGTCGTCGAGACCGTGTTCTCGCGCGAGGGCATCGGCCGCCTCGTCGTCTCGGCCGTGCTCGCGCGCGACGTCTCGGTCATCCAGGGCGTCATCATCGTCGTGGCCGTCGTCTACGCGCTGGCGGCCCTGCTGGTCGACCTGTCGTACCCGCTCATCGACCCGCGCCTGCGCCCCGGCAAGGCCGCGCCGAAGCCGGCCGCCCCCTCGACCTTCTCGATCGCCCCCGAAGCGGATGCGCTGACGAGCTCGACGACCGACCCGCAGAACGGAGCCGCGAAGTGACCAAGCTCCTGCGCCCCACCACGCTCGTCTCCATCCTCGTCGTGCTGCTCTGCGTCGTCATGGCCTTCGCCCCGCAGCTCATCGCGCCCGGCGACCCGCTCGCCGGCACCCCGCGCGACCGCCTGCTGCCGCCGAGCGCCGAGCACCTGTTCGGCACCGACTCGCTGGGCCGCGACGTCTTCACCCGCGTGGTGCACGGCGCCTGGCTCTCGCTGGCCGCGGCGACCCTGGCCGTCGGCATCGGCGGCCTGGTCGGCGGCGCGATCGGCCTGCTCTGCGGCGCCGCCCGCGGCCGCGTCGGCACCGCCATCGACTTCGTGGTCATGCGCTTCGTCGACGTGCTCATCGCCGTGCCCGGCATCCTGCTCGCCCTCATCGTGGTGGCGACGCTCGGCTTCGGCCCCTGGAGCATCGCGCTCGGCGTGGGCCTCGGCGCCGCCGGCAGCTTCGCCCGCATCATGCGCGCGCAGGTGCTGCGCGTGCGCGGCGAGGAGTACGTCGAGGCGGCCGCCGTGCTCGGCGTGCGCCCGCTCGGGGTGCTCGGCCGGCACATCCTGCCGAACGCCGCCCGCCCGGTGCTCGCCATGGCCGCCCTCGAGCTCGGCACCGCGGTGCTCAGCGTCTCGGCCATCAGCTTCCTCGGCTTCGGCGTCGCACCGCCCGCGCCCGAGTGGGGCTCGCTGGTCTCGGCGGGCCGCGACTACATCGCCACCTCGTGGTGGCTGACGGTGCTGCCCGGCGCCGTGATCGTGGGCGTCGTGCTCGCGGTCACCCGTCTGGCGCGCGTGATCGGAGAATCGCGATGAGCGACAACATCCTCGAGGTCAGCGATCTGCAGGTGCGGTACCGCGTCGGCCGCCGCCGCATCGAGGCCGTGCGCGGCATCGATCTGACGGTTCCCCGCGGCGGCATCGTGGCGCTGGTCGGGGAGAGCGGATCGGGCAAGTCGAGCGTCAGCCAGGCCCTGATCCGCCGGCTCGCGGGCAACGGCGAGATCGCCGCCGGTCGCGCCGTCTTCGACGGGCAGGACCTCCTGCAGCTGCCGATGAAGCGGATGCGCGCCATCCGCGGCGGCTCCATCGGCTTCGTGCCGCAGGACCCGAACAGCAGCCTCAACCCGACCCTGCGCATCGGCGAGCAGCTCGTCGAGGGACTGCGCCTGCACCTCAAGCTGGGTCGGGAGGAAGCGGCGCAGCGCGCCGTGCGCATCCTCGGTGATGTCGGACTCTCGCACCCCGAGGCCCGCGCGCGGCAGTACCCGCACGAGCTCAGCGGCGGTATGAAGCAGCGCGTGCTCATCGGCATGGCGTGGAGCTGCGAGCCGCAGCTCGTCATCGCCGACGAGCCCACCAGCGCGCTCGACGTCACCGTGCAGCGCCTGGTGCTCGACCAGATGCAGCAGCTCGCGGCCGACCGCGGCACCGCGGTGCTCATGGTCACGCACGACCTGGGCGTCGCGGCCGACCGCGCCGAGCAGGTCGTGGTGATGCGCCACGGCCAGGTCGTCGACGCCGGCCCCACGGCCGCCGTGCTGCACGCCCCGACCCACGAGTACACCCGCGACCTGGTCGCGGCGGCGCCGGGTCTCAACAGCGTGCGGCTGACCGCATCCGCTGCGCCTGTCGCGACCGAGGCATCGCACCCGATCCTTGAGATCCGCGAGCTGCGCAAGACCTTCACCCTGCGCCGCCCCGGCGCCGCCCCCGAGCCGTTCACCGCGGTCGACGGCGTCAGCCTCGCCGTGCCCGCCGGCAGGACCGTCGCGCTGGTGGGGGAGAGCGGATCGGGCAAGACCACGACCGCGCGCATGGCCGCCCGCATCGAGACGCCGGACAGCGGATCGGTGCTGCTCGACGGCCAGGACGTCACGACCCTGCGCGGCGAGGCCCTGCGCCAGCTGCGCCGCGACGTGCAGGTGGTCTACCAGAACCCCTTCGGCAGCCTGGACCCGCGCATGAGCGTGGCGCAGATCATCGCCGAGCCGCTGCGCGCCTTCGGGCTCGGTGGCCGCCGCGAACAGCTGACCGAGGCGAGGCGTCTGCTCGACGCGGTGCAGCTCGCCGAGGGCTTGGCCGACCGCCGCCCCGCCGAGCTCAGCGGAGGCCAGCGCCAGCGCGTGGCCATCGCCCGGGCGCTCGCGCTCAGCCCCAAGCTGCTCGTGCTCGACGAGCCGGTCAGCGCGCTCGACGTGAGCGTGCAGCAGCAGGTGCTGCAGCTGCTCGTCGATCTGCAGGCCGAGCGCGGCGTGGGCTACCTCTTCATCACCCACGACTTCGGCGTGGTGCGCCAGATCGCTGACGAGGTGGTCGTGATGCGCCAGGGCCGCGTCGTGGAGCAGGGCCCCGCCGAGCGCCTGCTCAGCGCTCCCGAGCACGAGTACACCCGGGCGCTGCTCGAAGCGGTGCCCGGCACGGCGGCGCGATGAGGGCTATCGTCGACGACGCGCTGCCGGGCCCCTTCGGCCCGTACAGCCACGTCGTGATCGACGCCGGCCTGGCCTACACGGCGGGCTTCGGCCCGCACACGCCCGAGGGCATCCCGCTCACGCCGTCCGGTCAGGCGCACGCCGCCCTCGACAACCTCGAGGCCGCGCTCGCCTCGGCCGGCTGCGGCCTCGCCGACCTCGTCAAGCTGACGGTGCTCGTCGACGACCTCGCGGTCATGCTGCCGGCGGTCGATGCTGAACTGGGCGCGCGCGTGCCGGCGCCGCATCCCGTGCGCACGGTGCTGCAGGCCGCGCTGCCCGGGGGAGTGCCGGTGGTGCTCGACGCGGTGGCGCGGGTTCCGCAGCACTGACCTCAGCGCAACGACGCGTCGATGATGTCCTGCGCGAAGAGCAGCAGATCCTCACGGCTGGTCAGCGTCACGTTGTCCTCGCCGTACTGCTCGAAGGCGATATCGACGAGTTCGGACGCTGCGCGCAGATCGAGGACGCGGGAAATGCAGATGAGATCGTGCACGTTCGGGCGAGGAGCCCGAGCAGCCGCCGTGCGGCATCGAGGTCGAGTTGCAGGCGCCCGCTCATGCGCGCCGCAGTGACTGCTCGTCGATCAGGATGTTGAGTGCCCGGAGCTCGGGTGGCGTGGTCGCATCCGCTCGGTGCTGCAGCGTGGGGATGATCGCGGCGGGATACCAAGGGCGTGAGAGCCGTGGCGCCGTGCGCGCCCACTGAGGCGCGCGATCGCCGAGGTAGTAGCGATAGACGCCTCGGAGGAGCGTGTCCCATCGCCGGCTGCCGAGCGTCGCTGGACGCTGCTCGAGCCGCAACGACTCGGCTTCGTCTGGGTGCTGCGCGGCGTAGTGGGCGCCCGCAGTGATGTAGCGGAGCGCGGCGATGTCGTCGCCTGCTCGTAAAGCCTCGCGGGTCGCCTCGACGACCGCATCCGGGTTCGGGCCCAGCGGTTCGCGATGCGGTGCAACGCTGAGCCGAAGGTCGAGCCCGAGGGCGCGCAGCGCGCTCTCCAGACTGGCGACCTTGATGGTGCGGCGTTCCTCGCTCCGCTCGAGCTGTGCAGCCGCGGACGGTGTCACTCCGAGAATCTCTGCGAGGCGCGCCTGAGGCATGCCCCGAGCTTCACGGGCTTGCCTGATCCAAGCACTCATGGCAAACGTGTAGCTGAAGCTATAGATAGGCAAGATGCGGAATCCCGGCCGGAGTCGCGCTCCCGCTGACAAGGGGCCGAGGTGGGCAGCCCCCGCGGCTGGGCGGAATGGATCAACTTGGAACCACAACACAGCGTCGAGCGGATACGTCGATCAGGCGCGCATCCGCTCCCGCCTGGGCACCCCTCCCCATGGAGCCGTGACACCCGTCCGCGGTACGTTTGCTGCTCATCGCCGACGAGTTCCTTGGGGGAAGCGATATGCGTTCGAAGCGTGCTGCCATCGGTGCGGCCGGAGTCCTGATGCTGGTGCTGGCCGGGTGCTCGGCCGGCGAGCCGGAGCCCACCGGGGCGCCGGAAACGAGCGCGAGCCCGAGCGCCACGCCCGAGGCCGCCGCGCAGGCGACCCAGGCCGAGCTCGACGAGCTCTTCACGAGCATCCAGTTCACGGCGGGGGAGTACGCCACCACCACCGAGCTGCTCGACTCGATCTACCCGGGTCTCACCGCCGAGGACCTCACCTGCCTGGCGCCCTTCGGTGCCGGCTGGGAGGAGGGCGCCGAGCAGGACGCGACGCCCATCGCCTTCGGCACCAGCATCGACCGCTCGATGACCGCCGTGCTCGTCAGCACCGGCGACGAGCAGACCGCCACCGACCTGGTGGCCCAGGCCACCGACGCCCTCGACCGTTGCGCCGAGAGCGAGAACCTGTTCGCCCTGCAGGGCACCCCGGTGAGCACGCAGCTCTCGCCGGCCGACCCGCAGGTGACCGGCACCGATCAGACCATCGGATGGCGCGTCACCGGCGACGTGGGCGGCTCGCCCTTCGCGCTGGTGGGCACCACGGTGCGCGTCGGCGGCGACGTGCTGGCCCTGGTGGGCTGGGACCCGTCGACGAACGAGGACTACGTGCCCCGCGCCACCCAGATGTTCGTGGACGGCCTGTGATGCGCGCCCGCATGCTCGCGGCCGGCCTCGCCGCCGCGCTGGCCGTCCCCGCTCTGGCCGCCTGCTCCTCCAGCGGGGCGGATGCGTTCTGCTCCGACATCGAGGCCGCCGGAGGCAGCGGTGCCACCATGGGCACTCTGCAGTTCTGGCTGCCCAAGGCGCAACTGCACCCGCAGCTCGAGCAGCGCATCGCCATCTACGAGAGCGTCACGCCGCCCGACGACATCGCCGACGACTGGCAGGCCGTGCACGACCAGTACGTCGAGCTCGAGGCCGCCGTCGCCGAGCTGCCGGCCGACGGCCTGATCGACAACGAGCTCATCGTCAGCACGAACGAGCTCAGCGACGCCACGGGCCGCATCTCGAGCGCCTTCTCGGAGCACTGCCTCTGAGCGAGCGGATGCGCCCCGCGATCGCGGGGCGCATCACCGCCGCGGCTACCAGTCCCGGTACCAGTCTTCGCGCACGCGGTCATCCCCTTGAGCGGACTCGGCGTAGAACTGCTCAGTGCCCTCCCCCCGAACCCAGGCGCGCACCTCCCGTAGCTCCGCGCCCCACGCCCCCGACTCCCGCCGCCGCTCCGCCCAGGTCGACGACCGCCGCTCTTCGCGGCGCCTGCGCCGCCTCGAGCGCCGCCACAACCCGAAGCACCTCTACTGGCAGCTGGCGGTGGTGCTCGTCGTCGCCGTGCCGGTGATCGTCGTGACGGTGCTCGCGCTGCGGTAGCAGCGCCGCCTCACTGCAGCAGCGCCGCGATCTCGTGCCGCCCGCGCAGCCCGAGCCGATCGAGCACGTTGGCCACGTGGTAGTCGACGGTGCGCTTCGAGAGGAACAGCTCCTCGGCGATCTGCGCGCTCGTGCGACTCTCGGCCACGAGCAGTGCGATCCGGCGCTGCTGCGCCGTGAGCGGCTGCAGCGCGTCCGGCACGGCCGGGGCGCGCATCCGGGCCGCGGCGATGGCCTCGTCGCAGTTGGCGACGAGCTCGTGCGCGCCGAAGCCCAGCAGCGCCGAGCGGGCGGTCTCGAGCGAGGCGATGCCCGTCTCGGTGTCGCCGAGGCGCGTCTCGACGAGCCCGTGCACGTAGCGCACCCAGGCGCGCCCGAGCGGGTCGTCGGTGCTGCGCACGCCGGCGAGCATCCGCTGCGCCGCGTCCACCGCCGTGGCGTCGCCGTCGAGCATGCGCAGCAGCGCCTCGTGCGACCAGTAGTAGGCGCTCTGCGCGGCTCCGGGTTCGCCGCTCCAGTCGGCCACGAGCTGCCGCAGCCGTGCGTCGGAGCCCGAGAGCCGCAGCGCCAGCGCGTGCAGGCACAGCCACTCGTGCCGCGAGTACAGCCGCCGGTAGCCGGGCTGGTCCTCGCTCTCGATCAGCTGCAGCAGCACCTGCCCGTCGTCGGCGCTGATGGCCAGCAGCATGCGCGCGTGCAGCAGCGCGGTCTCGGCCACGAGGCTGCGCCGCTCGGTCAGCGCCGCGCGCGCCTCGAGGATCCGCTGCTCGGCGAGGCGCCGCTCGCCGGCGAGCACGGGCTGCAGCGCCCGCATCGACGAGCGGATGCTGCGCATCGTCAGAGCGGATGCGTCGCCCAGCATCCGGTCCACCGAGCGCGCCTCCAGCGCGGCCCCGTGCCAGTCGCCGTGCCGGTAGCGCGCGAGCGCCAGCTCGGCCTTGGTGGCGGCGAGCCGCGAGGCGGCGCGCTGGGGGATGAGCCGCACCGCCTGCGCCAGGTCGTTGCCCGCCCTATTCCAGTCGCCGAGCCCGGCGAAGACCCGCCCGGTGGCGACGAGGGCCAGGGCATGACCCCGGTCGAGCCGGTGCTGCTGCCGCGGCCCGGCGAGCGCCTCGCGCAGCAGCTCGAAGTGCTCGAGCGACTGCGCCGTGTGCCACCCCACGAGCGCCCGCGCCCCGGTGGCGTCGAACCACTCGGGCGAGCCGGCCTCGGCGTCGAGGTGCCGGTCGAAGCGGGCGGCGGCATCCCAGAGCGCCAGATCGGCCAGTCGCCACACCAGGGCGACGGCGATGGCTGCGGCGGTCCTCGGCGCCTCGCCGCACAGCTGCTCGAGCGCATCGAGCAGCGCCTGCTCGTCGTGCCCCGTGCGCAGCGCGATCAACGCGTACGCAGTGCGCCGCCAGGGCCCCTCGGGCAACCGGCCGAGGCTCGGCAGGTGCTCGTCGAGCAGCACGGCGTCGTCGTCGCGCGCCTCCAGCTCGAGCAGCGCCGCGAGCGCCTCGAGGTCGCCGCTGCGCAGCACCGCCTCGGCGAGCTCAGCCCAGCGCCCAGCCGCCCACGCTTCCGCGCCGACGCGCTGGAGGGGGTTGGCGGCGGGCACCCGTCGAGAATATGGGCTGAATCACGAACGACGGGCACCTCACTCGCCGTAAACTTCCGCGCCGCACGGCCAGTCAAGAAGCAGATGAAGCTGAGCGTCCGACTAGACTGCACCTGTTTGGCGAGGCTCCGACGGAGCCGGATAGAGGGGGACTCCGTCTAGTGGAGCTACGTGACTACCTGAGAGTGCTGCGCCGCGGTTGGCTGCTCATCGTTCTCTTCGTGCTTGTTGGCGTCGGGGCCAGCGCAACCTATTCGCTGGTGCTGACGCCGCAGTATGAAGCGGGCACCCGCGTGTTCGTCTCAGCGGATTCGGCGGCGAACGTCGGCGAGCTCGGCGCGGGCAACACCTACACGCAGCAGATCGTGCGCAGTTTCGTCGAGGTCGTCGGCACTGCCGCAGTGCTGCAGCCGGTCATCGACGAGCTCGACCTTGACGCGACCGTCGGCGGGCTGGCAGACCAGGTCACGGCGTCCAGTGATCTCAACACGGTCATACTAAACGTCACGGTGCAGGATGCCGATCCGGTGCAGGCGGCCGACATCGCCAACGCGGTGACCGCAAGCCTCGTCGACGTGGTCGGCACGCTGACGCCGCAGACCGCCGAAGGCACTACTCCTATCGCCGTCAACACAGTGCAGCCCGCGACCGTGCCGGATGCGCCGGTCTCTCCGCGCGTGCCGCTCAACATCGCACTCGGCCTGCTTTTGGGCCTCGCGCTCGGCGTCGGTATCGCCGTGCTGCGCGAGGTGCTCGACACCCGCGTGCGCGGTGAGCGCGACATCGAGCAGGTGCTCGACGTGCCGCTGCTCGGCGGCATCGCCTTCGACCCGAAGGCCAAGGAGCGCCCCCTCATCGTGCAGGTCGACCCGAAGAGCCCGCGCGCCGAGGCCTTCCGCACCCTGCGCACCAACCTGCAGTTCCTCGAGCTCGGCGCCACCAGCCGCAGCTTCGTGATCACCAGCTCGTTGCAGAGCGAGGGTAAGAGCACCACCACCGCCAACCTCGCCATCACGATGCGCGATAGCGGTCAGAACGTGCTCATCATCGACGCCGATCTGCGCCGCCCGAAGGTGCACAAGTACTTCGGCCTCGAGGGTGCCGTCGGCATGACCGACGTACTGCTCGGGCGGGTCAACCTCGACGACGCGATCCAGCTCTGGGGTCCACGCGAGCTCGCCGTGCTGCCCGCCGGCACCATCCCGCCGAACCCGAGCGAGTTGCTCGGTTCGGCCGCGATGAAGCAGCTCATCGACGTGCTGTCGACGCGCTACGACACGATCCTCTTCGACGCACCACCGCTGCTGCCGGTGACAGATGCGGCGATCCTCTCCAAGAGCGCCAGCGGAGCCATCCTCGTGGTGGCCGCGGGACGCGTGCACAAGCAGCAGCTCGCGGCCGCTGCGAGTGCGCTCGAGAACGTCGGAGCGCGCCTGCTCGGCGCAGTGCCAACCCTGCTGCCCACGAAGGGTCCGGACGCGTACGGCTACGGCCGCTATGGCTACTCGTACTCGTACGAGGAGGGCAAGGACTGATGACGTTCGGGGGGACTTCTTCGGCCTCGACGGTACCCGATCCGTTCCGCATCCTCTTCGTGTGCACCGGCAACATCTGCCGCTCCGCCCAGGGCGAGCAGCTGCTCCGTGCACGCATCCCCGAGCCGCTGCAGGGCGTCTTCGACATCCGCAGCGCGGGTACCGGCGCGCTCGTCGGCGCTCCGATGCCTGATGAGGCCGCGGCGCTGTCGCGTCACTACGGCGGCGTACCCGAGCATCACCGTGGCCAGGACATCTCCGCCGATCTGGTGCGCGAGAGCGACCTCGTCTTGGCCATGGCCGCCGAGCACCGCAGCGGCGCCGTGCAGCTGCTGCCGCGCGCCTCGCGCTACAGCTTCATGTTCACCGAGTTCGGCGCGCTGCTCGACGACCTCTCCCGCAACCTGCCCGAGCCTGTGCTCGACGAGGCCCTGCCGCAGCATCCGCTGAGCACACGCCTGCGCGCCCTCGTGCGCATGGCGGCCGGCCGCCGCGGCTTCCTGCCTGCCGAGGATGCGGACCCGAAGGACATCGTCGACCCGTACCGCCGATCGCAGCAGGTCTACGACGAGTCGGCCGCGCAGGTCTCGGCCGGCGTCGATCGCATCCTGAGCGCTGTGGTGCGCATTGCCGGCCAGGTGCGTTGACATGGCACGTCGATCCACCCACCCTCGGCGGAGTCGACCGCCCCGACGCTCCGGTAGCAAGCGCGTACTGGCCCTCGTCAGCTTGGGCGTACTCGCCTTCGCGGACGTCGTGCTCATCGGTCTCGCACTCGGCATGATCGGTGGGGGAGCAGACGAAGGCGACACCGAGGCTCGCCCGGCCGCGTCTTTCACCGCCGAAGCGAGTTCGGAGCCGACCGAGACTCCGGAACCAATGCCGCCGGCCACCCCGGTGCTGCGCTCGCTCACTGTCGTCGACGGACAGGCGGCCTGGCGCGCCGAGCGCGGCGCGTGCGACACCCAAGCCGTCATTGAGGTCACCTCTGACGGCGGGGCCACTTGGACCGCGACGCGGCCGGTGACCACCGAGGGTCACGAGGTACTCTGGCTCTGGGCGCAGGACGAGAGTTACGCGCAGGCCGCGGTCTCAGCCGGCGACGACTGCGAGTGGACGGGCATCCGCACCTTCACCTCGGGCAACTTTTGGCAGCCCTCGCCCGATGCCCTCAAGGCAGCGACTTTCATCGCCCCCGATGGCGCGCTCATCACGCCAAGCGGCGCGACAGCTCCCTGCGACACCCCGGTTGACGTCGCCGAGCGCAGCGACGCGCTCGCCGTGCTTTGCGCCGACGGCACCGTGCACGAGTCGCTCAACGGCGCGGGTTGGACGCAGTCGATCGTGCCCGGCGCGCTCGCCATCACCGAGGCCGGGAACGGTTACGCCCTGGCCGTGCAGCGGCGCGAGGGCTGCGACGGGATCACCCTCGTCATGCTGAGCGCCGATTCGCTGGCATCGGGCGGCGCCCCCTCCGATTCCGGCTTGTGCCTGATCGGCGCCGTCGATGCGGCAGCGACTGCGCTCGCGTCGAGCTCGGACGCCGTGTGGTTATGGTCGGGTTCCGAGCACAGCGTGGCGCCGCTTGACACGGTGCTGCCATGAGCGCCTCGGTCGTCAGCGGACTGGCCCGCGACGACTGGCAGCGCCGCTATGCGCGCCGCCTGATCGTGACTGACTTCATCGTCGTCGTCTGGGCTGTCGTGGGCGTGCAGCTGGTCTGGTTGGGTACCGAGGAGGCTGCAGCCACCTTTACGAACCTCGCGGGCGACCCGGACCTCGGCTACTCCACCATCTCGGCGGGCATCATCGCCCTCTGGATGCTCGTCATCGGCGTCACCGGCAGTCGTGGCCCCCGGGTCATCGGCATCGGTACGACCGAATACCGTATCCTCGTGGACTGGGGTCTGCGATTGCTGCTGATCGTCGCTTCGATCTTCTTCTTCCTTAAGCTTGATGTAGCGCGCGGTTATGTACTGCTCACGTTCCCCATCGGCATCGCCGCTTTGCTCGCCTCCCGTTGGCTGTGGAGGCAGTGGTTGCGCGTTGAGCGAGAGAACGGCCGCTACTCGTCAAAAGTCATTCTTGTGGGCAGTCGCGAGTCGGTGCAGCATTTCGCTCGCGAGCTCGCTCGCCAACCGTGGGCCGGTTATCGAGTAGTCGCAGCCTGCGTGCCAGGCGAGGCCACGGGCACTGATGCCGCCGTCGGCGGTGTGAAGATCATCGGCGGCACCGAGGACGTGCCTCGAGCGCTTGAGACCCTGGGCGCGGACACAGTCGTTGTTTGCGGCAGCGACGATCTACCTCCGCAGCGCGTTCGTGAGCTCAGCTGGCAGCTCGAGAGCGGTCGCTACCAGTTCGTGGTCGCCCCGAACCTCACCGACATCGGGGGTCCCCGCATCCACACCCGCCCGGTGTCGGGCCTGCCACTCATACACGTCGAGACACCGCGCTACGATGGCATGAAGCGGTACACCAAGCGAGCCTTCGACGTGGTTGCCTCATCTGCGATGCTCGTGATTCTCGCCGTCCCTATGTTGATCATCGCAGTGCTCGTAAAGATGACCTCCCGAGGCGAAGTACTCTTCCGGCAGGAGCGCGTCGGTCTAGAAGCCGCGACCTTCCATATGTTGAAGTTTCGCTCCATGCGAGAAGATGCGGAACAGTTGCTCGAAGACCTCGAACAAACTGAAGACCGTCTCGAGAACGGTGGCGTTCTCTTTAAGATGAAGAATGACCCGCGAGTTACCCGCGTTGGCAAGATACTTCGGCGCTATAGCCTTGATGAGTTACCGCAGCTCCTAAATGTGCTTGGAGGTTCGATGTCCCTCGTCGGGCCGCGACCACCCCTCACCCGGGAGGTGTCACTCTACGACCAACACGTGCACCGCCGTTTCCTGGTCACTCCAGGAATCACCGGACTGTGGCAGGTGAGCGGCCGCTCTAACTTATCTTGGGAAGATTCGGTGCGTCTCGATCTTTACTACGTCGAGAACTGGTCATTGACCGGCGATCTTGTAATCCTTTGGCGCACGCTCAAGGCTGTTGTCAGGGGGTCGGGTGCTTACTAGCGACGTCCTTCACGATTGTCCAGCTCAGGCAAAGCGCCCTGGCCAGCTGCCCATAACTCTCAGCCTGAAGCAGGATAGACAATGACAATCGACCTATCTATTGCTTATCACTCTGCCACTGATTACTCGTCATGGGAGCGCGGGTTTCTCGCGGGCGATAGACCGGATGAGATGCCGTACGGGCTCCAAGCCATCGCTATCCCAAACCACAAAACTCGGCTATCTCCATTTGGTTTGCCCCCGCAGCGGAAACGCGATCTTGCTCGTACTGTGCTTCGTTCCACTCGCCTCGGTAATAATGCGTCCTCGGGAAATACAGAAATTCTGTTTGCCTGGGATGAAGTGTCACACTTCCAAGCGGTGAATGAAAGGAGGTGGTCTGGCTCTTCTGTATCTGGTCTCATCTGGGCTACCGACGAACCCAAATCGCTCCGAGCAAGAAGTCAGCGACACCTCGCAGCCCGATACTTGCCTAGCGCTGCGGCAATATGGGTACTGAGCCAGGCACAGGTGGAGCCTGCTCGCGAATGGCTTGGACGGAATTGTCCGCCGATATCGTTTATTCCGTTTGGTATTAATCCCAGCTACTTTGCACCGCACGTGATGCCTATAAGACATCGCGTGCTCAGCATTGGTAACGACCGTGATAGAGACCTCGCGACTCTCTTTGGCGCAATCGAGATCATACGTCGGGCCCGTCCTGAGACTGAGTTTCTAATACAGTCGCCGCAAAACGTGAAGCCGCCGGCGGGAGTTCGATTGCTGCCTCGACTAACTTTTTCCCAGCTGCGGGATGCGTATGCCAGCAGCACCTTGCTGCTGACAGCAACCAAGCATAATCTGCACGTGTCAGGGATGACTGCCGCGCTCGAAGCGGCTGCAACCGGCAGGCCTGTGGTTATGACCCACTCCCCGGGGCTTGACGATTACGTAAGGCACGAGGAAACGGGCCTGGTCACTCCGCCGGGCGACCCCGCACGCCTGGCCGAAGCTGCGATAGCCGTTTTGGAGGACGCGGAACTTGCAGACCGGCTCGGAAACGCGGGTCGGAGGAACATCGAGGATAATCATTCAGTTGCGTCAATGACTAGCGCGTTCGCCAACATGCTAGGAACGATTACTTGAGAAGAAATAGCAAATCCGACCACGCGGCGCGATTGATGATTGACTACGTCATCGCATTCGCATTGATCACTGGCGCGACGATCATCGTCTTCCGGGACGATTTTCTTCCCGATCGGTTCTTTTACGATGGTGATCGTATTCAAGCCATTGCATTAGGAACAGGCTCGTCCTTCGGGGATCAAAGCTATGGGAACGTAGCGCTCGTGTATCAATTGCTCGGGCTCGCAGAGTATCCCACCCTTGCAGGTCTGATCGGGTTCAGCCTCTTCGCCGCGTCCGTGATAATCGTTCGCGTTCGCTATGCGACCCTTCAGCGTCCAGTGCTGACTGCGGTCGGGTTCGCCATCACGATCTTACTTGGTGCGATTTATCTCGGACATTACTCCAAAGACACTCTCGTGGTCGGAATTGTTGCCATCGCTCTTCTGTCGTCATCTCGTTGGAGGGCCGAAGCCATGTTGTTGGCAGCCATGCTTATCTATGCCTCGCAGTTTAGGGCGTACTGGTACATCGTCGCAGTTGCCTACGCGGGGTTCCGACTGGTTAAACTCCCTTCGCGCGGAGCTTTTACAATGCTGGCGCTCGTGGGACTCTGCGTCGTAGGCATGAGCCTCGCTCTCTCTCTGGTCCTCAGCACCGACCCCGACCATTTCCGCACGTCAGCGAACGAGTATCGTCTCGGCACGGCCGACGCAGAATCTGCAATAACGCCGTTCGTGAATATCGCTCAACCAGTCGGTGGCGTTGTCAACAACCTGATCACACTATTCGCGCTCGTCGTTCCCCTGCCGCTGGCGGCTAAAGGCGGGCTTTACTATCTCGCTCTCACTGTAGTAATCGCCGGGATATGGATTAGTTTTTTCTACATGGCCAGGCGGCTCCGGCTCGGGGGCGAACACCGGACGCCTATCTTTCAGCGGTGTTTTTCCCTTCTGCTGGCACTCCTGGTTGTACAGGCCCTTTTTGAGCCGGACTATGGTTCCGCCCTGAGGCACCTAACCCCGCTGCTGCCTCTTATGCTCGTTGTGCTCGAATTGCCAATACACGTCGAGTACAAGTCGAAAAGCGAGTTCGTGAAACGTTTTGGCCAGCGCGCCGTCGAGGAGCAGAAATGAAACTGCTGGTAATCCATTGGGGTTCGACCGGAGGTGGCCCTCGATTCGCATCAGCGATGGCGACGGCGATCGATCTATCCCAAGATTTGGAAGTACGAACTAGCTTCAATCCTTCAGCAGCAGAGTTCTGGCGTGGCGACATGACGAACTCGTTCCCTGTTCGTACGTATCGCAGCAAAACGGCCATGGTCACAGGATTGCCACGTCTTCTATTCACTTCCCTCCGTCTTCGGCGATATATCCGGCGAGAGAATTTCGACGTGATCTACTCGCCGATGTTTTCGATCTGGCAGTCTCTCGGGTCTCTCGTATTCCTACCCGCGAGGAGCACCTACGCTTCGTCTATTCACGACGCGGTGCCTCACCCTGGGGACGAGCATTGGCTAATTAGCTTCTGTAGTCGCATCGATCGTCGTCGCGCTGACATCATCGTTTGCTACTCGGACTCTGTGGCCGCGGCTGTCCGAGAACTTCTTCGCACTCCGACTCCCGTGGTCGTCGTCCCCCACGGCGTAGATTTAGATGACTCCGCAGAGCCTAAAGTATTACGGCAGTTCGACGAAGCAAACCCCCTTGTCCTCGGCTTCTTTGGTCGTCTTACGCGTTACAAGGGAATTGATCTATTTGCGGAGCTTATTCATGAACTGAATCGGCGACGTCTACCAGTTCGAGGGGTAGTCCGAGGCGCCGGGCAAGTAGAGACGGCCGTCTTATCGTCCAGTCCGCCGAATATCGACTGGAGCAATTCCTGGGTTGCCGAAGCAGAAGTGGATCCGCTAGTGCGGAGCTTCGATTTGCTCGTCCTGCCTTACAAAGAGGCCAGTCAGTCCGGGGTTCTCGCTTTAGCGGCCGGACGGGGGGTGCCGATTATCGCTACCCCGGTAGGTGGACTATCGGAGCAGCTGGCTGATACCGCGGGGGGCATTGTGGCAGAGCGTGTTGACGCGATATCACTCGCAGATGCAGTGGAGCAGACTGTGAAGGATCCGGCAGTTTATTCAGAACTATCCCGCTCCGCGATTGACCGTACTCGCGCGAAGACGTCCTGGCGTCACGCTGCGAAAGAGCTTGAGCTGCATTTCCGACAGTTCCTGGCGCAAAAAGGCTAGGAGAGAAGATGAATTCAGCGCGCGTTATCATTCACGTCACGGAAAGCTACGGCGGCGGCGTCGCGTCTGCGATCGACAGCTACGTGGATAGTGCTGTTGATTTTGAACACCACCTCGTAGCTAGCTTTCGGGAGCGTGACTTTCAAGACTCGGGGGAATTGAACCGTTTCTCTAGCGTTGCGCAAGTGTCGCGGTCAATCTTTGGCTTCAGGCGAGGCCTTCGCGCCGCAATAAAGCGGATTCGGCCCGATTGGCTCCATGTTCATTCAAGCTTCGCGGGCGTGTACACGCGGATTCTTCCGCTCACGCGTGAAGTCCGCATTGCTTATACCCCTCATTGCTATGCATTCGAAAGGTTGGACATTAGTCCATTCGCAAGAAAGACATACCGCTTGATAGAAAAGGCGCTTTCCGTTCGAACGGATCTCGTGCTCGGATGCTCCGTGCGGGAGGTTCAGCTCGCGAAAACGCTGAACGGTTCGATGTCAGCAGTGCTACTACCGAATCGGGCGACGCTCTCGACTAACTCGGCGACGATGAAAGTGGGGAACTCGGAGAGGCCCGCCCGGGAACAACGGACTGTCGTAGCACTAGGCAGACTCGCCCCTCAAAAGGACCCCGCTTTCTTTGCGGAGTTTGTGGTCCAACTGCGAAAATCGGTCGACACGAGAGCAGTGTGGATCGGAGGCGGCGACGAAACAGAGAGACGCCGTTTGGAAGACGCTGGAATCATTGTGACCGGCTGGTTACCGAGAAGCGTTGCTTCTCAGCGTTTGGCTGAAGCAGATCTATACGTTCACACCGCTCGGTGGGAGGGCTTTCCTCTTGCAGTGCTCGAGGCAAATGATCTCGACGTCCCGATAGTGTCACGCGGCCTTCCCTATCTTGGGGACATTGCATCGGAAGTACGCGGAGACAGTCCCAAAATGCTCGCTACCAGCGCCGAGAGGGTTCTAGCCAGTGAAGGGGAGGCCTGTCGAAATCGCGAAACCTGGCGACGGTTCCTCGCTGACAACACGGCCGCTGAGCAGCGAAGGGTCCTGGAAGAGGCGTTCGGATGAGTGGCGAAGGAAACTCGGACGGCGTTGTTGTGGAAACTGTGTACAGTAGAAAGATTATTCATCAAAAAATCGCTACGGAAGGTTCTTTTGAGTAACTACATAAAAGCGATGAAGGAGCTCGCAGAAGAAAGAAGCGATCTCTTATTCTCCGGCTTGACTTCCGTGCATTTCAACGATTTTCCAGATTACGATAATGTTGGCGATAGCGCTATCGCCCTGGGAACCCTCAGCTACCTTCGCGCTCGAAACATCACACTGCAAGCGATTGAGGCCATCGGCACACTAAGCCGTAAAACTCTACAAACGAAAACGCCTGTCCTGTTGAACGGCGGTGGCAACATCGGAGGGTTCTGGCCTGTGTTCGACGAGCATCGATACAGACTGGCTCGGGATCTGGACGAAGCAACGCCGATAATACAAGCTCCGCAATCTCTTCATTTTCCGACCTCGTCGGCTTTGAAGTTGTTCCGGGACAACTTTCTGCGTAGGCCGCTTGTAAGAATCGGGGTTCGCGATCTCGAGGCAGAACGGATCGTCAACGGAGCCGCGGATTACGTTCTCGCTCCAGACATGGTGCACCATCTCGGTTCCATTCCTTCTGCAGTACCTACTGTGAGGTCAGTCACCCTGGCGCGGCGCGATCGTGAGTCGTCTAGCCGCACGCCAAGTGCCGGAACTGTCGAGTGGCCCAAGGATGGGCCCTTGGACTTCGTACAATCTCAGATGCGCTGGCAGTCCAAGAGGCTTGGGCCTGCTCGATCCCTCCTCAACCCGTCGGTGAAAAGTTGGGAGTCCATCGCGGCTAGGCGATTCGGTAAGGGCGTGTCCTTGATCGAGCCGGCGGAAACTATCGTCACCGATCGTCTTCACGCGATGTTGATCGGCCTACAAATGGGACGCCGTGTCATTGCTGTAGATAATGAGAATCGGAAGCTAAGTAAATATGCTGACGCGTGGTTCGGCGCGAGTCAACCAGACCTGAAGTTTGCCAAATCCTTCCAAAGGATCAACCTGAACTGACGTTTTGAGGGCGGATCGTCCTCGATCCTTCAATCGGCAACCTCCTCATCGAAAATGAGAGCGAGACAGGTTGCCGACATTCGCAGACGACGGAGGCAACTGTGCCAACATCTATCCCCGGTGACGACGGTGGTGAAGAAAGCATTCGTAACTCCGCTATCAGCGGAGCAAAATGGACCGTTCTTGATAAGTGGGGCAACCGTCTCGCATCGTTCGCGACCTTCGCCGTACTCGCGTACCTGTTGGGCCCCGAGGCATTCGGGATCGTCGCTGCTGCGCAAGTTGCAGTGGCGCTGCTGCAAACCGTGTCCGAGCAGGGGGTGGGGGCAGCGCTTATCGTGCGCGACCGCGAGGATCGGTTTACGACTTCAACCTCGTTCTGGATCGCTAGCGCGGCAGGTCTCGTGGGAGCCCTGCTCCTGATACTCATGGCTCCGACAGTTGCGGATCTCATGAACGCAGACGAATTGGCGCAAGTTCTGCCGGCATTGTCGCTCTTTCTGCTTCTGCGGGGCTTTGCGATTGTGCCGGAAGCGTTACTACAACGACGTCTGCAATTTAAGCAGTTAGCAATCAGGACGATACTGGCGTCAGTCTTCTCTGCCATTGCTGCGATCAGCATGGCGGTTTTGGGATTCGGAGTTTGGGCCTTGGTTGCGCAAATTCTGATCCAAGGTGCTGTCTCACTAATGGCGGTGCTGGCTTATGCGAGGATTCGGTTGACCTTGGTTGTTTCCATCTCCAGCGCCAAAGAGATCCTGGCCTTCGGATGGAGGGTTTTTCTTGTGGATCTGGCAACAGTCGGCGTAGCACAGGGCGACAAGCTGGTTGTAGGCGCCCTGCTTGGACCCGTGGCGTTGGGCTACTACACAATTGCCTACCGAGCTCTTAACGTTTTTGTTGATGCTTTCACCGGTGTGATGTCAGTGATGGCGACACCCGTTTTCGCAAGGCTTAGAAGCAATGTCGAGTACAGTGCTATCGTTCACGAACGCGTCACTTCGATTTCTTTATTGATAACCATTCCGGCGTTCGGAGCTCTGGCCCTTTTTGCGCCTTTGGTCGTGCCGACTGTATTCGGGCCGGGGTGGAACGAGAGCGTAGCGCTTTTGCAAATAATAGCAGTGGGCGGAGCCCTGAGTTCAGTAACATATTTCGATCGGGGCGTTTTGTACGCGTCCAACCGGGCCGGGCTAGAACTAATCATCGTGACTGTCATGGCTGCTGGAACGGTAACTGCTGCGCTAGCCGGAGCGCAGTACGGCCTTACAGCAGTCGCCGTCGCAGTGACTGCAAGGGTCCTTTTAACGGTGCCGCTTCGCGTAGGTGTCGTGAGCTCGGTTCTGCGCGTTCCTTGGTTCTCATATGTTCGGTCCTGGGCGGCGCCGCTGGTCTGCGGTGGCGTGGTAGCTCTCTCAGTCCTCTTACTGCGGGCAAATGGAGTCGTCGGCGGAGGATGGCTGGCGACCGTTGGCATCGGAGCAGGAGGTGTAACGGCCTACCTGATTGGTATCTTTCTGACCGACAGGAATCTTCTGTTTCGTACCGTCCGGGTGCTGCGCTCTAGGCGCATGTGATCAGAGCTGGTGCCGCCAGCGTGGGAGTTGCCGGCTCCCGAGAGAGCAAGACTCTGTCTACTTAGCTGACCTAGACCCAGCGATTCCCGACGACGACGTGCGCTTCTTGCGCGCGCGCGCCAAACGTCTCAACGGGCCGATCGAAAAGAGAGCTTCCCGTATGTGGCGGAGGGCGAGATTAGCGCGAGCGTAGCGCGCGAGGTCAGGCCGCTTACTCGCCCGCGCCGAAAGCTCTATAGACTTCCATTCCGCCGCCACGGCTTGGTTGCTGATCGGCACCCAGGAGGTTAGGCGGGTATGGGCAAAGCTTGAGGGATGCTCGATGCCTGCGAGCTTGAAGTTAAGTAGCGTACGTACACATTTCTCGCACCGGCCACAGTTGATCCCGAGGTCTTCGCCCTGCCAGCAAACTCGAACATGCTCGGCTGCCTCGGGCCAGTTAGCGATTGCTGCGACTTTTTCGCCGCGAGATGCGTCTGCCCCGTCGTGGACGATCTGCATGTTATCTGAACTCGCTAGACGGTCGGTTAGGGGCGTAGAGCCCCACGGCAATGCTAGTTGCTCATACGGTTCACTGCTCCCAATCAGGCCGTAACCGAAGCGCGACGAAAGCATGGAAAGGCAGGCTCCTACCGCCAGCGAGAAGCCATCTTCCCATTCTTGATCGAAGAGATGCCGGATGTTCGTCCGCATGGTCAGAACTTCAATTCCCGTGTCTTGTAGCAGCAATCTGGCACGTTTCTCCGCGCGCGAAAACGCCTCAGAATTGGCAAGTTCGATGTCGAAACCGTGGACCAGTAGCGCGGCTTCCAAGGGCAGCGATGCCCGTCCTGCCAGGTCGGTTCTGTGGCGCAGCACCGTGTAGGTCGCGTCCACGCCGCCGGAGAAAGCTGCGACCGCAGGTGCTTTCCGGCTGGTTGCGTCCTGGACGGCATCTGCTGTGATTATTACCCGCCGGTACTTGTCCGGGCGCCACCTCTGCCATATGCGCTGCAACTCGTCCAAGTTGTCAAGAAGTTGCGAGCTAAGCGTTCCATGAACGTGCACGGCAGCCCCGTCTTGCATCCAGGTGAGCATCGAAGCCAGGAGAAATGGGCCAGCATCATTGTGATCGGCTAGTTGCCCCGCAGGGTCTTCGAACCAAGCGATCTTCTCCTGGCCGCCAGCGCGGCGCAAAAGCGCTTCGCGGCGATTGCCCGATTGCTTGTCGAGTAGGTAAATATGAGCTCGCTGTTCCATGTTGTAGCCTCCTGAACCGGCAGTCACTCTATGCCATTGTCACTTCATCCGGAGCGATGTGGTGCACGGTCGCCCAGCGCTATGCGGTCGACCGAGTTCAATAACTTTCTGTTTCGCCGCGCGTTGTCGCCCGCCCTGGTCGAGGGAGGCGGAGTTGTTGATTGCTCGAATCGGCCACTTTGTAGGGCGAGAGGAGCGGTCTAATGATGGTTTAGTGAAAAGGCTGAGTCGCTAAAGGTTGTACTGCCGGAAGCTTGCTTTACTGAAGGGCAGGAGCGCTCCCGCGCCTGGAATGTGCGCTGATCGTCTCGAAGCATTCGTCATTTTTGGCGCAGCCTTTCTGCGCTAGCGTAGGGGCAGAAATCAGGGGGAATGTTGACGCGAGGGCGTAGAAGCGCGGTGGCTAAGGGCCCTAGCCACACGCGACGGATCGTTTTGTTGGTGGTCGCGTCCTCTCTGCTCATTGTGGTGGCGTGGTCTAGTTGGATCGCCGTCCGAGGACTCATGGCGCGGGACGCATTGCAGTCGGCAGCCACGGAGATTCGTTTAGTGCAGGCGTCCGCATCGCTGAGCGCGCTCGACCAGCTCGGAGATGTGATCGACTCGGTAAGCGAGAAGTCGGATCAGGCGGCGGCGCTTACCTCCGACCCTTTGTGGCGTGCCGCAGAAGTGTTGCCTGTTGCGGGGGCCAATCTCTCTGCCTTCCGGGAGACTGCGGCGGCGGTTGACGCGATCATCTCGGATGCGTTGCCGCCGTTGATCGAAGTCGCGAGCACACTCGATAGCGACTCGCTGACACTTCGCGACGGGGTATTGCCCATCGAGGAGCTGAGATCTGCTCAGCCAAGCATCAGCAGCGCGCAGGGCATCGTCGCCGAAGTCAACGGCAATCTGAACCAAGTTGCGATCACTGACGTGCTGCCTCAGATAGGCGAAGCTGTAGCGCAGGTGCGAACGCTTGCCGGCGAAGCGGACCGTTTGCTCACAGGCCTCGACGTCGCAGCTCGTCTGCTGCCTCCGATGCTCGGCGCAGACGGCCAGCGGGACTACCTCGTGCTCTTCCAAAATAACGCGGAGTTGCGCGCTGGCGGTGGTATCCCTGGAGCGACATCGGTTATCTCGGCGGATGCGGGCGGTGTTGGCCTTGTCGAGCAGTCGAGTTCTGCGGACTTCCGTGGAGCCACGCCAGAACCGGTCCTGCCGCTGACCGAGCAAGAAAACTCGGTCTTCAGCGATATCCTTGGCCGGTTCATCCAGAACGCGACACTCACGCCGGACTTCGCGCGCAGCGGCGAGCTCGCTCAGGCTCGTTGGACGCAGCTAACGGGCCAGGAAGTCGACGGCGTTGCTGCCATCGATCCGGTGGCGTTGAGTTACTTGCTCGGAGCGACGGGGCCGGTAACGCTCCCTGACGGTTCTGAGCTGACCAGCGAAAACGCCGTCGACACGTTGCTGCGCGGCGTGTACGCGCGTTTCGCTGATCAGCCGCAGCTGCAGGATGCATATTTCGCGGCCGCCGCTGCAGCGGTGTTCGAACGCGTCAGCTCCTTCGATGGTGACGCCGGCGCAATGCTCGACGCTCTGGCGCGCGGTGTGGAGGAGCGGCGCATCCTGGTATGGAGCGCGAACGAGGAGGAGCAGGCGCTGCTCGACACCACTCCGCTCGCTGGGCAGCTTCCCAAGACGACCGAGGACGTCAGCGCTTTCGGCGTGTACTTCAACGATGCCACCGGGGCTAAGATGGATTACTACGTTGACGCGCTCATCGGCGGGGATTCGAGGAGCTGCCGACAGGATGGTCGACCCGAGTTCACGGTCGGCTTCGGTCTCACGTCATCCGCACCCGACGACGCTGCGCAGACCCTGACCGACTACGTGACTGGCGGAGGAATCTTCGGCGTCGAGCCTGGCCGCATCCGAACCGAGGCGCTCATTTATGTGCCTACCGGCGCGGTGATCACCGGAGGTCGCGTCAACGGCGAGGACGTCACGTTCAATGTTCAGGAGCACGAGGGACGGCTCGTTGCCAAGTTCGTCGTCGAGCTGGCGCCGGGGGAGTCGCAGTCGGTGCAGATCGACGTGCTCGGCGACCTCGGTCAGAACGAGGATCTCAAAATCGAGCACACCCCGATGGTCCGAGAAACGCAGGTGCAGCTCTCCGCAGGAGAGTCCTGCGAGAGCGGCGAAGGCTGAAGATTCCTTGTTTCCCGAGGATCTTGCTACTGGCAGAAGATCGTTTACCCGCTCGTAACAGGAATCGGGCGTAATCGGCTTTGTAATCCTCAAGGATGACGCTAGATTCTCTACAGAGACCACAGGCAACTCCTGTGGCCGAGGCCGGGGGGATATCCCGCTTCGTGCACATCTGCAAATCACCATCGATTCTGAAGAGGGAACTCCTATGAACAAGCTTGCTCGCGGCCTCGCGACCGCCGCTATCGCTTCGGCGCTCATCATCGCTCCGGCTGCCGCCGCCAACGCGACCTACGTCCCCGGCACCGGTAACCCGACTGCTCCGGCGACGGTCGTCGCCGGCCAGACCATCACCGTCACGTTCCCGGCCGGCACCTTCGCGCCGAACGAGCTCGTGCGCCTCGTGCTCACCGGCGCGAACGCTGGCAACGCGACCCTCGCGTCGGACATCGTCATCGAGAAGAACGCTGACGCCGCTGGCGGCCTCACCGTCTCGGTCACCCTGCCCTCGGGCGCGACCGGCAACTACTCGCTCGTCGGCGTCGGTGCCGAGTCGGGCGCCACCGCCACGTCGACCTTCGTGGTCGCCGCTGCTGACGCTGCTGCCGCCCCCGGTGGCCTCGCCAACACGGGTGCCGACTCGGCTGCTGCCTTCTGGTTCGCCGGTGGCCTCCTGGCCCTCGGTGCGACCACGGTCGTCACGCTGAACGTGGTTCGTCGTAACCGCGCCCAGGCGTAAGGCTCGCTAGACCCCCAGCGCACAGCGCCCGTCCTCCGCAAGGAGGGCGGGCGCTTTGCCGTTGTCCACCTCACCTGCGGAGAGGACAGCTGCGCCAGCGACAGGCGCGGAAGCTCGCTGCCCGGTTGCGCTTGCCAGCCGCATTCGCCGGGCTTGCTCGCAAGCAGACCGCTCTGATCTCAGAACGGCAACTGGTCAGGCACGTTGTCGTAGGGGTTCGCCGCGGTCGATACGGATGGCGAGGGCCCGAGAGCGTAGTACTTCCCGGCGGCTCGCCGCCGCGCGTTCTCGCGCTCGATCGACCGGATCGTCGGCGCCGCGCCGCTCGCATCCTTCACCAGGGCCCGCAGCACGCGGAGCACGTGCTCACTGTGGCGGGAGCGCTCGTCGAAGGGCGGCTCGTGCTCGAGCTCGTCGAGCAGCTGCAGCAGATCCCACGCGGGGATGCCGCCCGGCCAGAAGGCGCGGTCGGCGTAGCCGAGGCCGGCGTCGTCGGGCATGAGCACCACGGCGGCGGCGACGCGCTGCTTGGCGCCGGCGCGCTGCAGCTGGGCGTGCAGGGCATCCGTCGCCGCGCGGAAGTGCGCGCTCTTCAGCTCCGCCGGCCTGCCGATATCGTGGCCGGTCGCGTTGTCGCGGCGGTACAGCCAGCGGCCCTCGGTGTAGCGGGTCACGTCGCCCTGCTCGAGCGCCTTCGCATCGAGCACCAGGATGCGCTTGCCGGTGACGATCACGCAGTCGATGTCGCCGCGATTGCGGTCGTGGGCGCCGCGGGTCTCCGACGGCATCTGCAGCGACCAGAAGGTCGCGAAGCGGTCGAGGTGCCCGCGCTGCTGCAGCGCCTTCGCCAGGTTGCGCTCGCCCTCGCGGCCCTTGGCCACCAGGTCGGCGCGGCCCCGCATCGTCTCGAGGCCGAGACCCGGCTCACCATGCCGCAGGGGCTGCTCGAGCAGCTCGACCTCCGCGAGCACGCTCGGCTCGAACCCCGTCATGCGTCCGGGAGCGGATGCGCTGCTGCGCCGATTCGCCACCCGCAACTTCTCCGCCTCATCGGCGGCCGTGGCTGCGCGCGTGGCCTCGACGCTGTCCTCGCGAGCCGCCCAGGGGCGGAGCAGTCGGAGCGTGAGGCGGAGGAGCGGGCCGACGATGAGCACGAGCGCGCACCACACCAGGTGCACGGTCGTGATGAGCTGCGGAGGCTCACCCGACGGCGGCGTGATGAGTTCGAGGTCGAGCGCGGTGATGACCGCCATCGGGTTGACGCTGCCGCCGGCGAGGAGCCAGAGCCCCGCGCAGCCCAGCGCTGCCAGCACCAGCAGAAGCGCGCCGATGACCGCGATGTCCTGCACGCGTAGCTGCATCTCAGGTCTCGTGATCACCCGCAAGAGCTGGAACGCGAACACCGCGCCGGCCACGAGGCCGAGCAACCCGAGCAGGCTGAAGACGTCGAACGGGTGCCGAGCTCGCCAGAGCTGCTCAGCCCAGACCACCGCGGCTCCGGCGGTGAGGAGCAGTACCGCCGGTCGCGTCCAGAATGCGATCCGATCGAGTACCCGCTCCCGACGCCCGGCCGATGACGTCGCGCGGCGCGCGCGGAACTGCAGTCTCATGATGCCCCCATCCGCTCTCCACCTTATTGAGCGGCGCTCGCATCCGCTCGCCCGGAGACGACGAACGCCCCGCGGCTCGAGCGAGCCGCGGGGCGTCGTGTGCCATGCATCCGCTCAGGGGGTGATGGCGCGGTGCCGCTGATTGATGGCGAGCTCGCCGTAGGGGTAGACCTCGGCCTGCGGGCGGCTGATGTCGGTGAGGTGCTGCAGCGTCGCGTCGTCGACCTCGAGGTCGAGGGCGGCGACGTTGGCGTGCAGCTGCTCGACGGAGCGGGCGCCGATGATGATGCTCGTCACGCCGGGCTGGCGGTCGAGCCAGGCGAGGGCGAGCTGGGCGGGGGAGCAGCCGAGGCGCTCGGCGCCCTCGCGCACGGCGTCGATGACGGCCCAGTTGCGCTCGTCGTCCTTGCGCAGCGACCAGGCCTCCATGCCGCGCTCCGGGTTCTCGCCCAGGCGGCTCGCGCCGGTCGGCGCCTCCTCGCGGCGGTACTTGCCGGTCAGCCAGCCGCCGGCCAGCGGCGACCACGGCAGCAGGCCGATGCCCTGGTCGAGCACGGCGGGCACGACCTCGTGCTCGATGCCGCGCACCAGCAGGCTGTACTGCACCTGCAGCGTGACGGGCGGCGCCCATCCGCGGTGCTCGGCCACGAGCGCTGCCTTGGTGATCTGCCAGCCGGTGTAGTTCGAGAGGCCGAAGGCGTCGATCTTGCCGGCGCTGATGGCGTCGTCGAGGAAGCGCAGGGTCTCCTCGAGCGGAGTGAGCGCGTCCCAGGCGTGCACCTGGTACAGGTCGATGCGCTCGACGCCGAGGCGCTGCAGGCTCGCGTCGAGGGCGCGCGAGAGGTGCCGGCGGGATGCGCCGTAGTCGTTGGCGTCGTCGCCCATCGGGAAGCGGCCCTTGGTGGTGATCACCAGTCGCTCCGCGTCCTTCGGGTTCGCGGCGAGCCAGTTGCCGATGATGCGCTCGGAGGTGCCGCGCGAGTAGACGTCGGCCGTGTCGAGGAAGTTGCCGCCGGCGTCGAGGTACGCCTCGATGATGCGGTGGGAGGTGGGTTCGTCGGCCTCATTGCCGAAGGTCATGGTGCCGAGGGTCTGTGCGGCGACGACTGCGCCGCTCTTGCCGAGAGTGCGAGAGTGCATGCTCCTTGGTAACCCGCCCGTGCGCCGCGGCGCTGAGACACGAGGGTTCCGTTCAGACGACGAACGCCCCGCAGCTCGCGAGCTGCAGGGCGTTCGGGAAGCGGCGCCTAAGAGATGCTGAGCAGCTGGTGGCCCGCCGAAACGGTCGTGCCAACGGTCGCGTCGAGCGAGCCGACCGTGCCGTCCTTGTGGGCGGTGATGGGCTGCTCCATCTTCATGGCCTCGAGCACGAGCAGCAGGTCGCCCTTGACGACGGTGTCGCCTTCGGCGACCGCGAGCTTCACGATCGTGGCCTGCATCGGGCTGGTGACGGCGTTGCCGCTCTTCGCCGCCGAGACCGCGGCGCTCGAGCGGCGCGTGGGGGCGGCGACGGAGCTGCCCTGAGCGGTGGCGAGGATCTTGGCCGGCAGGCTCACCTCGAGGCGCTTGCCGCCGACCTCCACGACCACGCTCTGGCGGCCCGACTCCTCGGCGTCGGGGGCGCCGGCGAGCGAGCCGTCCCAGGCGGGGATGTCGTTGACGAACTCGGTCTCGATCCAGCGGGTGTAGACGCTGAACGGCTTGCCGTCCTTCGGGGCGAAGGCCTCGTCGCGCACGACCTTGCGGTGGAAGGGCAGCACGGTCGGCAGACCGGCCACCTCGAACTCGTCGAGGGCGCGCGCGGCGCGCTGCAGCGCCTCCTCGCGGGTGCCGCCGGTGACGATGAGCTTGGCCAGCAGCGAGTCGAAGGCGCCGCTGATCACGTCGCCGGTGGTGACGCCGCTGTCGACGCGCACGCCGGGGCCGCCGGGCAGGCGCAGCGACTGCACCGGGCCGGGCATGGGGAAGAAGTTGGTGCCCGGGTCCTCGCCGTTGATGCGGAACTCGAAGCTGTGGCCGTGCGCGACGGGGTCGCCGTAGCCGATCTGCTCACCCTCGGCGAGACGGAACTGCTCGCGCACGAGGTCGATGCCGGTCACCTCCTCGCTGACGGGGTGCTCCACCTGCAGGCGGGTGTTGACCTCGAGGAACGAGACCGTGCCGTCCTTGCCGATGAGGAACTCGCAGGTGCCGGCGCCCACGTAGCCGACCTGCTTGAGGATGGCCTTCGACGCGCTGTACAGCGCCTCGGTCTGCGCCTCGGTGAGGAACGGCGCGGGCGCCTCCTCGACGAGCTTCTGGTGGCGGCGCTGCAGCGAGCAGTCGCGGGTGCTGATGACGACGACGTTGCCGTGCGCATCCGCCAGGCACTGGGTCTCGACGTGGCGCGGCTGGTCGAGGTACTTCTCGACGAAGCACTCGCCGCGGCCGAACGCGGCCACCGCCTCGCGGGTGGCGCTCTCGAAGAGCTCGGCCACCTCCTCGCGCTCGCGGGCGACCTTGAGGCCGCGGCCGCCGCCGCCGAAGGCCGCCTTGATGGCGACGGGCAGACCGTGCACGTCGACGAAGGCGAGCACCTCATCCGCATCCGCCACCGGGTTCAGGGTGCCGGGGGCCAGCGGGGCGCCGGCCTGCTCGGCGATGTGGCGCGCGCTGACCTTGTCGCCGAGCTGCTCGATCGCCTCGGGGGAGGGGCCGATCCAGACCAGCCCGGCCGCGATCACCTGGCGGGCGAAGTCGGCGTTCTCGGCGAGGAAGCCGTAGCCCGGGTGCACGGCGTCGGCGCCGCTCTTGCGGGCCACCGAGAGGATCTTGTCGATGACGAGGTAGGTCTCGGCGCTCGTCGACCCGTGCAGCGCGTAGGCCTCGTCGGCCAGCTTCACGTGGCGGGCGTCGCGATCCTGGTCGGCGTAAATCGCGACGGAGGCGATGCCGCTGTCACGGGCGGCGCGGATGACGCGTACGGCGATCTCGCCACGGTTGGCGATGAGGACCTTGGTGATACGGGGCATGGGGTTCAGCCTATGGGCGCGCCGCTCGCGGCCCTGTCACCGACGTGCACGAATCCGTCGATCCGCTGTTGTCCGGCGATGACAACCCCGACGGGTCAGGGGTTCGTGAGGATGCGCAGAGCGGCGGTGAGGTTGCGGTGCTGACCGGCCTCCACGGCGAAGCCGTAGGGCGTGCCGCTCAGCGCCACCCAGATGGGCCCGGCGGCCTCGAGGTACCCGATCGGTCGATCGTTGAGCACCACCTCGTACAGCGAGAGCGAGAGGGGGATGAGCGCGGCCTCGGGCGTGCGGCCGAGGGCGGGGTGGGTGGTGCTGCTGCGCTCGGCGGCGGTGGGACGAGCGGATGCATCGTGCAGGGTCATGGAGCGTTCCTTCCGGATGCGATGGTGCGGTGAGGTAATAAGGTTGCCTAGCGAGTCTGTGTGACCACTTCGGGGTGTCCGCTCAGCGCAAATGCGCCGTTGGACTGCGGTTTCCCGTCGACTGTCTGAGAACGTTAGTGAAGCGATTTGCTAGATAAGCTAGTCAAGTGTGCCATACTTGTTCACGCAACGAACTTCATGAATTGCCGCACCGAGAGGAGAGCATCGTGTCCATCACCGTGCAGACCAACCCGCGAGAGCTCGACGAGTTCGAGCAGCTCGCCGCGGGCGACCACGCCTCGTTCCTGATCAACCTGATCGTCGCGGGCGCCGCCGCGCTGAGCCTCGTCGCCATCGTCGCGGGGGTCTCGCTGTGAGCCTCTACCGCACGTCGTCGGTCAGTGAGGTGCCCACGCTGCAGAACATGCTGCGCACGGTCGCCGAGCGCGCCCACAGCGCCTCCGTCTACAGCCGCCCCGGCAGCGACGGCTCCACGACGATGGTGATCGAGGTCACCGACGTGCACCGCAACCTGCTGGCTCGTTCCGTGATCGATGCGCCCGCCGACGCCTCGCGCGAGACCGTCGCCGACCACCTGCTAGTCGACTCCTACCTCGACCGCTACAGCGCCTTCCGCATCGACCCGGTGCACAAGCACCGCCGGCTCGTGGCCCTCGTGGGCCTGCGGCTCAGCCTCGACCCGACCCCCTACGAGCAGGAGCGCCAGCGGGGCACCGCGCTCTCGGCCTAGGGCCATCGACCGCGCGGACGCCATGGATGGCGTCCGCGCTCTGAACGGCGGCGCCGGGCGTGCCGCTTCAGCCCTCCCGCGGTAGGGGTGCCGCGGGAGGGCTTCTCCATGCCCGCTGCCCGTCGACCGGGCCGCGGGTGCTCGCTCACTGGGCGGCACGTGCGAGCGCCCGGCCGCGAAGCGTCCCCCGCGTAGCGTTACGCGCATGTACGTCGCCGCCCCCAACTGCCCGAACTGCCTGCAGGCGCTCGCGCTCGAGGGGTCGAACAGCCACCCCTACTGGTGGTGCGACCACTGCGAGCTCGTCGTGCTCGACGTCGCGGTGCCGGCCGAGTAACCGCTTCCCCCGGCGGGCCGGTTACCGGTAAAATCCTGGCGCACCTGACGCCGGGAGGCCGCATGACCGACGATGCCGTTCGCGCCGCTCCCGGCGCGGTCTTCCTGGGGCTCTACCCGCTCGATCCGGCGCTGCGCGACCCGGTCGCGGTGCGCGAGGCGTTGATCGCCCATCCCGGCGTCGCGGGTGTCGAGCTGCCCTGGCTCGGCCTCGCCGACACGCTCGCGTTGGCCGAGCGCGTGCTTCGCGCCGCCCCGCAGTGGCGCCTGCAGATCACCGGCATCCCCGCCACGATGCGCGCGCTCGTCGACGAGCCCGGCCGTGGTCTGGCCGCGACGGACGAGCGGATGCGCGCTGCCGCCGTCGCCGTCGCGCGCGAGCAGCTCGTCGCGGTGCGCGCCATCGACCGGCGCTGGGGGAGCGGCCGCGTGGCCGCCGTACTGCTGCACTCCGCGCCGCGCGGCGGCTCATCCGCTGCGCTGCGGCGCTCGCTGGAGCAGCTGCTGACCGAGGACCGCAGCGCCGCCGAGCTGCTGCTCGAGCACGTCGACGCGCCGCAGCCCGGGCGCGAGCCGGCCAAGGGTTTCCTGCCGCTCGACGACGAGCTGACGGTCGCCGTCGAGCTCGGGGTTGGCGTCGCGATCAACTGGGGGCGCTCGGCCATCGAGCTGCGCGATCCGGATGCGGTGACGCGGCACCTCACGGCCGCCCGCGCTGCCGGCGTGCTGCGCGCGCTCGTGCTCTCCGGCGCGGCCGACGTCGACGGCGCCTTCGGGCCGGCCTGGTCGGATGCGCACCTGCCGCCGGCCGCCTCCGCTCCGGAATCGCTGCTGACGGCGGAGCGCATCCGCTCGGCGATCGACGCGGCAGGCCCCGGCGTGCTGCTCGGCGCCAAGCTCGGCTGGCGCGGCGACGATCCCGGCGCGATCGCGATGCTGGAGTCGGCGCTCGAGGTCGCGACGGGAGCGCCGACCCGTGCCTGAGCGGATGAAGCCGGCGACGATCTACGACGTCGCCAAGCGGGCGGGGGTCTCGCACCAGTCGGTGTCGCGGGTGCTGCGCGAGGTGCCCGGCATCCGCGAGGACACGATCGAGCGGGTGCGCAAGGCGCTCGCCGAGCTCGACTACCGTCCGAGCGTCGTGGCCCGCGAGCTCGCCAACTCCAAGCGGGCGCGGCTCGGCGTGGTCGGCTACGAGAGCTTCGAGGCCAGCACGGCCAAGGTGCTCAAGGGCATCGACGAGGTGGCTCGCCGCGAGGGCTACACGCTCGAGATCGTCTCGGTCGACCCGCTCGGCGACGTCGACGAGATCGCGCGGCGCCTCGACGCGATCAACGCCATGGACGTCGCCGGTCTGCTCGCCACCTCGCCGACGCAGCCCGTGCGCGATGCGCTCGAGCGCAGCGTGTTCCGCATGCCCGTGCACCTGGATCAGCGCACCGAGGAGGACGAGGCCGGGCGCAGCCGTGCCGCCGCGCTCGTGGTCGGGCACCTGCTCGAGCTGGGGCACCGGCGCATCGCGCACGTCGGCGGCCCGCGGGCGTGGGACAGCGCCCGGCATCGGCGCGACGCCTGGGCCGGGCTGCTGGCCGAGCACGGGGTGCCGCCGCAGCCAGTGGAGTCCGGCGACTGGTCGGCGCGCTCGGGCTACGAGGCCGGCCTGCGGCTCGACCTCGACGGGGTGACGGCGGTGTTCGTCGCGAACGACCGCATGGCGCTCGGCGTGCTGCGCGCGCTGGCCGAGCGGGGCCTGCGCGTGCCCGACGACGTGAGCGTGGCCGGCATCGACGACATCCCCGAGGCCGGGTACTTCCAGCCGCCGCTCACGACCGTGCACATCGACTTCGAGGGCACCGGCCGGGCCGCCGCGGAGTCGCTCATCGCGATGATCCGCGACCCCGAGGCCGAGCCGGTGGCGCAGGGGGAGCGGACGCTCGCGGTGCGCGCGTCGACCGGCCCGGTTCGCGACTGATTCCGCCCGACCCCTTGCGCGCATCCGCCCGACCCCGTAATTTACCGGTAAATCACAGAATTTACCGGTAAATCGAGCACCGACGCTCGAGCCGGATTGCATACGAAGGAGTCTGCATATGAGGTCCCTGCGCCGGATCGCGGCCATCACCGCCGCATCCGCTCTCACCATCGGCGCCCTCGCCGGCTGCGCCGCGCAGCCCGCCGAGAGCGACGGCCCCGTCACGCTGCGCTACTGGTCGTGGGCGCCCGGCATCGAGAAGATCGTCGCGCTCTGGAACGACGAGAACCCCGACATCCAGGTCGAGGTCAACACCTCGACCGGCGGCGCCGACATCGTCGCCAAGCTCGCGGCGGCGAAGGAGGCCGGCGACCTGCCCGACCTCTCGAACACCACCTACGAGAACCTGCCGAACCTGATCGTCAACGAGATCGCCGCCGACGTCACCGACGCGATGGCGCCGTACCAGGACGAGGTCGCCCCGGCCGCGCTCGAGCTGACCACCTTCGACGGGGTCAGCTACGCCGTGCCGCAGGGCACCGGCCCGATGTTCCTCTACTACCGCACCGACGTCTTCGAGCAGCACGGCATCGAGGTGCCCACCACCTGGGACGAGTACGCCCAGGCCGCCCGCGACCTCGCCGCCGCCGCGCCCGGCACGTACCTGTCGACCTTCGCCCCGAACGACGCGCAGGTGTTCAACGCGCTCAGCCAGCAGGCCGGCGCCGAGTGGTGGTCGCTCGACGACGGGCAGTGGTCGGTCGACATCGACAGCGACGCCTCGCAGCAGGTGGCCGACTACTGGAACGGCCTCGTCGACGAGGGCGTGCTCGCCACGTTCAAGACCAACACCCCCGAGTGGCAGGCCGCGATCGCCAACGGCACCCTGGCCAGCTGGATCAGCGCCGTCTGGGCGCCGCCGCTCATCGCGCAGAACGCCCCCGACACCACCGGCCTCTGGGGCGCGGTGCGGATCCCGCAGTGGCAGGCGGGGGAGCAGGTCTCCGGCGTCGTCGGCGGCAGCGGCACGATCGTGACCACCGCCACCGAGCACCCCGAGCAGGCCCGCGAGTTCGCGATCTGGCTGAACAACCACGAGGACGCGATCAACGCGTACATCGAGAACGCCAGCATCTGGCCCGCCAACCTGGCCGGCCGCGAGCTGCCCGCCCTGCGCGACTCGGTCTCGCCCGTGCTCGCCGAGCCCGAGGGCTTCTTCGACCTCGCCGGCGAGATCGACGACGAGATCGTGCCCGTCACCTTCGGCCCGAACACCGCCGCGGCCAACAGCGCCTTCAAC
>Ga0265798_10001698_pt1 | contig 33670 bp, 33 predicted proteins | sample P3T30metagenome_FD_192430 | JGI IMG/M metagenome (GOLD analysis project Ga0265798, IMG submission 192430) | Plant litter microbial communities from East Loma Ridge, Irvine, California - P3 T30 | ecosystem: Environmental > Terrestrial > Plant litter > Unclassified | place: USA: California... | reverse complement strand
GCGGATGAAGGTCAGGGCTTCTTCCTGGGCTTCAACGCTGTCGATCAGCACTTCGCCGATGTCCTGGCGCAGGTAATCGCGGATGGCGCGGATGATGACGTTGCTTTCCTGATAGATCAGGAACGGCGCGGAGCGATCAAGTGATGCTTCCTTGATAGCGGTCCACAGTTGCAGCAGGTAATCGAGGTCCCACTGCATTTCTTGGCTGCTGCGGCCCAGGCCTGCAGTGCGAACGATCAGACCCATGTCGGCCGGTGCAATCAGGCCATTGAGGGCTTCACGCAATTCGTTGCGCTCTTCACCTTCGATGCGACGAGAGATGCCACCGGCGCGCGGGTTGTTTGGCATCAGGACCAGATAACGGCCAGCCAGGCTGATGAAGGTGGTCAGGGCTGCGCCCTTGTTGCCACGCTCTTCTTTCTCGACCTGAACGATGACTTCCTGGCCTTCGCTCAGGACGTCCTTGATGTTTACGCGGCCTTCAGGGGCTTTCTTGAAGTATTCGCGGGAGATTTCCTTGAGGGGCAGAAACCCGTGGCGCTCAGAGCCGAAATCGACAAAGGCAGCCTCAAGGCTGGGTTCGATGCGAGTGATTCGGCCTTTGTAGATGTTGGCCTTCTTCTGCTCGCGTGCACCGGACTCGATGTCCAGGTCGTAGAGGCGCTGGCCGTCTACCAGAGCAACACGCAACTCTTCGGGTTGAGTTGCGTTAATCAGCATTCTTTTCATGTAGTACCGTCGGTTTCCGGGCTGCCGGAAACGGCGTTCGGCACACACGACTTCTCACGGTCGGTGTCAGGGCGCGTCAGGAGTGGTTGGACACTCCAGTGTCTAGCGAGATTCTCGCCCAGAGGGGGCGGAGAGTCGCGACGACGTTTCCTGCTTGCTGGGGTGACATTAAGACACCCTGTCAGCAAAAGCTTTGTCAGGAGGAGGAATCGACCATCGGTAGCGGACGAGATGAAGCGTCTAAAACAAGCCTTGTGCTACACAGTCCGATGGTTGTGCGTCTCCACCCTACACGTATCCCTGATAATTCGGGTGCTGCCGCGCGCAGAATCCGCAGCGGGTTGGCATTTACCGCGATCTTCGATAGGGAAGACCGCGCATCATGGCTTAAGGCGTTGTTCCCGAAACATTCGCTCGTAGCGTCTGGAAGCGACTGCACCTTGTGAACTGGCCATGGTATTCGCATTGAAAGCGAGCTGTCTGCTCTGCGATCTGGCGTGTTTCCGGCCTCATGTCACCTGCGCCTGTTACGTTTCCAGCATGCTTCGTTGTCACCGAACGCTTCGTAGGACGGCCTCGCGTCCTCTTGAATTGCGTTGGTCAGGGCCGGTTGTCAACCGTTGGTCCGCTGTCCGGCCGCTTATGGCGGCGTTCGCGACTATAGCAGCAATCATTAAGTGCTTCAAATCCATAAAAAATTGTTATGATTTGCCGCATGACGAATATTGCCCCTCCAACCCCCGGCGTCCAGCTGGTAGAGGTTGCGCCGGAACTTGCCGGTCAACGCATCGATAACTTTCTGATCACTTACCTCAAGGGTGTGCCCAAGACCTTGATTTACCGCATTTTGCGCAAGGGCGAAGTGCGTGTGAACAAGGGGCGGATCAAGCCCGAGTACAAGTTGCAGGCAGGAGATATCGTTCGCATTCCACCAGTGCGCGTGCCTGAGCGCGACGAGCCCGTGCCGGTTGCGCAGGCCTTGTTGCAGCGCCTCGAGGCCGCCATTGTCTATGAAGACAAGGCGCTGATCGTGCTCAACAAGCCCGCCGGTATTGCTGTGCATGGCGGCAGCGGTCTGAGCTTCGGCGTCATCGAAGCGTTCCGCCAGTTGCGCCCGGACGCCAAGGAGCTTGAGCTGGTTCACCGTCTGGACCGTGACACCTCCGGCCTGCTGATGATTGCCAAAAAGCGCAGCATGTTGCGCCACTTGCACGAAGCGCTTCGCGGTGATGGCGTCGACAAGCGCTACATGGCGTTGGTGCGCGGTAACTGGGCTACTGCCTTGAAACAAGTGCGTGCGCCGCTGCTCAAGAGCAATCTGCGTTCCGGTGAGCGGATGGTCGAGGTCAATGAAGAGGGCAAGGAGGCGCTCACGATTTTCAAGGTGCTGCGTCGTTTCGGCGATTTCGCCACCATGGTCGAAGCCAAGCCGGTGACCGGGCGCACTCACCAGATCCGTGTCCACACGCTGCATGCCGGGCACGCCATTGCGGGCGACACGAAATATGGCGATGAAAGCTTCAGTCGCGAGATCCGCGATCTGGGCGGCAAACGCCTGTTTCTGCATGCCTATATGCTGACCGTGCCATTGCCTGATGGCGGTAAATTGAATTTGCAGGCGCCCGTTGATGAAATGTGGGCCAAGACAGTGGAGCGTTTGAGTGCGCCGTGATTATGATCTGTTGATTTTCGACTGGGACGGCACGCTGGCTGATTCCATAGGGCGCATTGTGACAGCCATGCGCGAGGCGGCCATCCAGAATGACATGGAGGTGCGTGACGATCAGGCGATCAAGGGGATTATCGGTCTTGGCTTGCCCGAAGCAATTCGCACCCTGTACCCGTCGATTACCGCCAACGAGATGATCGATTTCCGGCAGCGCTATGCCGACAGCTACATGACCATGGATGAAGTGCCATCGCCGCTGTTTGATAGCGTGCCAGAGTCCATTCAGGCGTTCCGTGATCAGGGCTATCGTCTCGCTGTAGCGACAGGCAAGGCACGTCGTGGGCTGGACCGGGTGCTGAAAGCCAATGGCTGGCTGGAATTTTTCGATATCACTCGTGCTGCGGATGAAACCGCCAGTAAGCCTGACCCGTTGATGCTGCACGAGATCATGGCGCATTGTGACGTGGCGCCTGAGCGTTCGTTGATGATCGGCGATTCCTCGTTCGATCTGCAGATGGCACGCAATGCGGGTATGGATTCGGTTGCAGTGGGTTACGGCGCGCAGTCGCTGGATTCGCTGCGAGAGTTTCAGCCGCGTCTGGCTATCGAGCATTTTTCCGAGCTGCGCACCTGGTTGAATGGGCGCGGCGTCTAGTTTCGAGTTGGAGTGAAAGAAGCATGTCTGACGAATGGAAAGCGCCCGTCTCGCAAGGCAGGGACGACGCGGTCAACAGCAAGGAAGATGTGAAAAGCTGGAAGCTCCTTGAGAAAACCTTGCTGGCCAGTGTCCAGGAGCAGCGTCGGGCACGGCGCTGGGGAATCTTTTTCAAGCTGCTGACGTTTGTTTTTCTGTTCGCGGCGGTGATCGTCCCGATGCTGGATTTCGAAGGTGGTGCTTCGCGCCGCTCCAGTCATACCGCACTGATCGATGTTCAGGGTGTTATCGCGGACAAGGAATCAGCCAGTGCCGAGAATATCGTCACGGCGCTGCAAAAGGCCTTTGAGGATGCCAAGACCAAAGGCGTGATCCTGCGTATCAACAGTCCGGGCGGCAGCCCTGTGCAGTCGGGTTATGTGTATGACGAGATTCGTCGTTTGCGTGCGGAAAAACCGAACATCAAAGTGTACGCAGTCATCACTGACCTGGGTGCCTCCGGTGCTTACTACATCGCCAGCGCAGCCGACCAGATTTACGCCGACAAGGCCAGTCTCGTCGGGTCCATCGGTGTGACGGCTGCCGGTTTCGGTTTTGTCGGCGCCATGGAAAAGCTGGGTGTTGATCGGCGCACGTACACGTCGGGTGAGCACAAGGCATTTCTTGACCCGTTTCAGCCGCAAAAAGCTGACGAAACACAGTTCTGGCAGGGTGTTCTGGATACGACGCATCGTCAGTTCATTGCCAGCGTCAAGCAGGGGCGTGGTGATCGTTTGAAGGATAAAGACCATCCAGAGCTGTTTTCCGGGTTGGTCTGGACCGGCGAGCAGTCTGTTGCGCTGGGGCTGGTGGACGGTCTGGGCAGCGCCAACTATGTGGCGCGCGAAGTGATCGGAGAAAAGGACATCGTCGAATACACGGTTGAAGAGTCGCCATTCGATCGCTTTTCCAAGAAGCTGGGCACCAGCATGGCCGAGCGGATCGCGATGTTGACCGGCTTTACAGGCCCGATCCTGCGTTGAACCTTTGATGTGATGAAAAAGCCCGGCGCCTGTTGTCCGGGCTTTCTCATTCTGGATCAAGGGATGGTCACGCCTTCCTTTATTAGCATGTCCACCAGGCGAATCAACGGCAGGCCGACCAGGCTGGTGGCGTCGCTGCCTTCGGTGCTGCGAAACAAACTGACGCCCAGGCCTTCTGCCTTGAAGCTGCCCGCGCAGTCGAAGGGTTGTTCGGCGCGCAGGTAGCGCTCGATGGTGGCCTGCTCAAGTGTTCGCATGTGCACGGTGAAGGGGATGCAGTCGACCTGACAGTGGCCTGTGCGGGTGTTGAGCAGGGCGAGGCCAGTCATGAAGGTCACGCTGGCTCCGCTGGACGCTGACAGTTGCTCCAGGGCGCGCTCAAAGGTATGTGGTTTGCCGAGTATCTGGTCGTGGAGCACGGCTACCTGATCGGAGCCTATGATCAGATGGTCCGGATATTCGCTGGCCAGTGCCTGCGCTTTTTCTCTGGCGAGGCGTTGTACGAGGTCGGCGGCGGGCTCCTGTGGGTGGCGGCTTTCGTCGATATCCGGCGATCTGCAGGTGAATGGCAGGCGCAGGCGGGCGAGCAGTTCGCGGCGATAGGAAGAGCTGGAGGCAAGGAGCAGGGAAGGCATGCGGTTCTCCGTAGGCTGAGCGGTAATTCTAATGAGTGGCCGGAGTTGCGAACAGGCCTGAATTTCCTTTGACATGCCAAGGGGGCATCCCTAGAATGCTGCGCCTATGTTGAATGACCCGATTCCACCTCACGTTGACCCGCGCAAATTGGCTGATCGCGGCACTACCCTTCAGGGCGAAGTGCTGCTGGCCGATTTGGAGAGACTCTGCGACCCGCTTTCCGACACTGTCGGTACGGTGCAGGCTAAATTCACTTTTGAGCGTGACGAACGCCGTTCAGTGGTTATCCACAGTTCGATAGACGTCTCGGTCAAAATGGTTTGCCAGCGTTGTCTTGAGCTGGTCACCCTGCCGATCCACAGCGAGTGCAGTTACGCTGTGGTGAAGGAGGGTGCGAATACCCAGTCGTTACCGAAAGGTTATGACGTGCTGGAACTGGGCGAAGATCCATTGGATCTGCTGGCATTGATCGAGGAGGAGCTTTTGCTCGCCTTGCCCATTGTGCCTGCTCATCATCCGGAAGAATGCCAGCAACCGGCGGGTCTCGATGAGCCCGAACCGAGCGTGGACGAGGTAACACGGTCCAACCCGTTCAGTGTATTGGCGCAGTTAAAGCGTGACCCAAACGTTTAGGAGTTAATCAATTATGGCTGTTCAGCAGAACAAAAAATCCCGCTCTGCCCGTGACATGCGTCGTTCGCACGACGCTCTTGAGGCAAGCACTCTGTCGGTAGAAAAAACCACTGGTGAAGTTCACTTGCGTCACCACGTATCGCCAGAAGGCGTATACCGTGGCCGTAAAGTGATCGACAAGGGCGCTGACGAGTAATTTCTTGTCCGCTCCGATCATTGCGATCGATGCAATGGGCGGGGACTTCGGTCCCCGCAACATTGTTCAGGCCAGCCTCGCGTGCCTGACTGCTACGCCCTCGCTTCACCTGGCCCTTGTCGGCCAAGCCTCCCTCATTGAAGAACAGATTGCCCGCCATCATGGTGTGGATCGCTCGCGCCTGCGTGTTATCAATGCCAGCGAAGTCGTCGGTATGGATGAGCGCCCGTCGCAGGCGTTGAGAGGCAAGCCAGATTCGTCGATGCGTGTCGCGCTCGGCCTGGTAGCCAGCGGTCAGGCTCAGGCCTGCGTCAGTGCGGGTAATACCGGTGCGCTGATGGCGCTGTCCCGGTTCGTGCTCAAGACCTTGCCGGGTATTGATCGGCCAGCAATGATCGCCGCCATTCCGACCCGCAGCGGCTATTGTCAGTTGCTGGATCTGGGGGCGAATGTCGATTGCAGCGCTGAGGCGCTGTATCAGTTTGCGGTCATGGGGTCCGTCATGGCCGAGACGCTGGGCGTGGCCAGGCCCAGGGTCGCGCTGCTGAATGTCGGTACCGAAGACATCAAGGGCAATCAGCAGGTCAAGGTCGCTGCAGGCTTGTTGCAGGCAGCGAAAGGGCTGAATTACGTCGGCTACATTGAAGGCGATGGGCTCTACCGTGGCGAGGCGGATGTCGTGGTGTGTGATGGTTTTGTCGGCAACGTACTGCTCAAGTCCAGTGAGGGATTGGCGACGATGATCGCTGCCCGGATTGAAACGTTGTTCAATCAGAATCTGATGACCAGAGCGGTCGGTATGCTCGCCCTGCCGTTGTTGAAACGTCTGCAGGCTGATCTGGCGCCTGCTCGCCATAACGGTGCGAGCCTGCTGGGGTTGCAAGGGGTGGTGGTGAAAAGTCATGGTTCTGCAAGTATCGAAGGCTTCCAGAGTGCGATACAGCGGGCGTTGATCGAGGCGGATGATAATCTGCCGCAACGCCTCAGTGCTCGGCTTGAAGCGGTGTTTCAGGACGACCAGGCCTGAAAATGTGACGCATCAGACTGGTCAGTCATCCAACCGATCAGTCATGTAAAGTTGAATTCATGCGTTCGGCCTTTCCGGGCGCTTATTTTGGTTGCAACAATTCAGGGGCTTGTCAAATGTCTGCATCCCTCGCATTCGTCTTTCCGGGTCAAGGATCGCAATCGCTCGGCATGCTTGCCGAGCAAGGTGCTCAGCATCCTTTGATCCTCGACACATTCGAGCAAGCGTCCGACGCGTTGGGTTACGACCTCTGGGCGCTGACCCAGCAGGGCCCTGCCGAGCTGCTCAACCAGACCGACAAGACTCAGCCAGCGATTCTGACTGCCTCGATTGCTCTGTGGCATGTCTGGCTGGCCGAGGGTGGCGCGGTTCCTGCGTTTGTCGCTGGCCACAGCCTGGGTGAATACAGCGCACTCGTTGCGGCGCAAAGCCTCAGCCTGGCCGATGCGGTCAAGCTGGTTGAACGCCGTGGTCAATTGATGCAGGAAGCGGTGCCGGCCGGTCAGGGCGGCATGGCGGCGATTCTGGGTCTTGAAGATGCTGACGTGATCGCAGCCTGTGCCGAAGCGGCGCAGGGCGAAGTGGTCAGTGCGGTCAATTTCAACTCGCCAGGCCAAGTGGTTATCGCTGGCTCCGCCGACGCGGTCAAGCGTGCGATGGAACTGTGCAAATCCCGTGGCGCCAAGCGTGCCTTGCCATTGCCTGTCAGCGTGCCTTCGCATTGCGAGCTGATGCGTCCGGCAGCCGAGCGCTTTGCCGAGTCCATCGAAGCGATCGAATGGCAAACGCCGGAGATCGCTCTGGTACAGAACGTCAGTGCCAGCGCAGTCACTGATCTGGCTACGCTCAAGCGTGACCTGCTGGAGCAGTTGTACAAGCCTGTGCGCTGGGTGGAATCCATCCAGTGCCTGGCAAGCCGCGGTGCGGTTCAACTGGTCGAGTGCGGGCCGGGTAAAGTGCTGGCTGGCCTTAACAAACGTTGCGCTGAAGGCGTGACTACCTACAACCTGGATACCCCGGATGCCTTTGCCGCCGCCCGTGCGGCACTGGCCTGATTAGGAGAAGCCTGCATGAGCCTGCAAGGTAAAGTTGCACTGGTGACTGGTGCCAGTCGTGGTATTGGCCAAGCCATTGCCCTGGAGTTGGGGCGCAATGGCGCTGTGGTCGTGGGAACGGCGACGTCCGAGTCCGGTGCCGAGCGCATCAGCGCCGCGTTCAAGGAAAACGGCATCGAAGGTTTCGGCCTGATGCTCGATGTGTGCAGCGCCGAGTCTGTCGACGCGGTTCTGGCCACCATTCAGGAGCGCGTTGGCGCGCCGTTGATCCTCGTCAACAATGCTGGCATCACCCGTGACAACCTGATGATGCGCATGAAAGACGACGAATGGTATGACGTGGTCAACACCAATCTGAACAGTCTGTTCCGCCTTTCCAAAGGTGTTCTGCGCGGCATGACCAAGGCGCGTTGGGGTCGTATCATCAGCATCGGTTCCGTTGTGGGTGCCATGGGCAACGCTGGTCAAGTAAACTATGCTTCCGCGAAAGCCGGGCTGGAAGGTTTCAGCCGTGCCCTTGCCCGCGAAGTGGGTTCGCGTGCGGTGACCGTGAACTCGGTGGCGCCGGGCTTTATCGATACTGATATGACGCGTGAGCTGCCGGAAGCGCAGCGTCAGTCCCTGATTACCCAGATTCCTTTGGGTCGCCTGGGGCAGGCGCAGGAGATCGCGAATGTGGTTTCCTTTTTGGCGTCTGAAGGCGCAGGGTACGTTACCGGGGCCACAATCCCTGTTAACGGCGGCATGTACATGAGCTGATGTGACGACCTGTTTCAAAAAAATGTCATACGAGCTGTCTAAAATCCGTTATAAAGCTGCAATCTATTAATGGGCAAAGGACCGATTGGGTAGGGGGGAGAGCGTTATGCTTGAAATTCGTAAAACCTCTTCTATACACTTACCCTCTGGCCAGATGCCTGAATATTTCCACTAGGAGTTAAAACTAGGTATGAGCACCATCGAAGAGCGCGTCAAGAAAATCGTTGCCGAGCAACTTGGCGTCAAGGAAGAAGAGGTTGTCAACACTGCTTCTTTCGTTGAAGACCTGGGCGCTGACTCCCTGGACACCGTTGAGCTGGTAATGGCTCTGGAAGAGGAATTCGAGACCGAAATCCCTGACGAAGAAGCGGAAAAGATCACTACCGTTCAAGCTGCTATCGATTACGTCACAGCCCATCAGGCTTAAGATTTGTAATCGCTGCTTGCTGTCACGGGAAAACCGCACTGCTTTAACCGGCGTGCGGTTTTTTCTTTAAAGACGTTGTGATGTTCCGTTAACGAGAGAGAAGGAGAGTCCTGTGTCGCGTAGACGCGTCGTGGTCACCGGGATGGGCATGCTTTCGCCACTGGGCAATGATGTACCCAGCAGTTGGCAAGGCATTCTGGCGGGCCGCAGTGGCATTGGCCTTATCGAGCACACGGACCTGTCGGCCTTCACCACCCGTTTCGGCGGTTCGGTCAAGGGGTTCAATGTCGAGGAATACCTGGCGCCCAAAGAAGCGCGCCGGCTCGATCTCTTTATTCAATACGGCCTTGCTGCCAGCTTTCAGGCTGTGCGCAACGCAGGTCTTGAAGTCACCGACGCGAACCGTGAACGCATTGGCGTTGCCATGGGTTCGGGCATTGGTGGCCTGACCAACATCGAAAACAGCAGCCGTTTGCTGCACGAGCAAGGGCCGGGACGGATTTCACCGTTTTTCGTGCCAGGCTCGATCATCAATATGATTTCCGGTTTCCTGTCCATCCACTTGGGCGCACAGGGACCCAACTACGCCATTGCAACGGCGTGTACGACCGCCACGCACTGTATCGGCATGGCGGCGCGCAACATCGCCTATGACGAGGCTGACGTCATGATTGCCGGTGGCGCCGAGATGGCAGCCTGCGGTCTTGGCCTGGGCGGTTTTGGTGCCGCACGTGCCTTGTCGACCCGTAATGACGATCCGGCCCGGGCCAGCCGTCCGTGGGACAAAGGGCGCGACGGCTTCGTGCTGTCCGATGGCGCTGGCGCCATGGTTCTGGAAGAGCTGGAACACGCCAGGGCGCGTGGCGCGACCATTTATGCCGAGCTGGTTGGTTTTGGCATGAGTGGCGACGCGTTTCACATGACCTCGCCACCAGATGATGGTGCAGGCGCTGCGCGATGCATCGTCAATGCACTGCGTGACGCCAAGGTCAACCCTGATCAGGTCCAGTACATCAATGCACACGGCACGTCGACGCCAGCAGGCGATCTGGCGGAAGCGTCGGCGATCAAGACGGTGTTCGGTGATCACGCCTACAAATTGGCCGTGAGCTCCACCAAGTCGATGACAGGTCACCTGTTGGGTGCGGCCGGTGCGGTAGAGGCGATTTTCAGCGTGCTGGCTCTGGTCGATCAGGTCGCTCCGCCGACCATCAACCTCGATGACCCGAGCGAAGGCTGTGACCTCGATTTCGTGCCGCACGAAGCTCGCCGCATGCCGATTGATGTCGTACTGTCCAACTCCTTCGGATTTGGCGGTACCAACGGCTCACTGGTGTTCCGTCGGCTCGCCGATTAATGCTCAGCTGGATTGACGGCTGTCCTGCCGATGCGCTGTCCCTCCGGGACAGGGGCCTTGCCTATGGCGACGGGGTATTTGAAACCGTTGCAGTCAAGGCAGGGCTGCCGTTGCTTTTCGAGCGTCATCTGCAACGTCTCGATGTCAGTTGCCAGCGTCTGGCAATTGCTTTGGACCTGGATGTCGTTCGCGCTGAAATGACCCGCTTTGCCACTGAACTCGGCAGTGGTGTCATGAAGCTGATCGTGACCCGTGGCGATAGCCAGCGCGGTTATGGCCCCGCCCCCGACACGCAATCCAGACGAATTCTGCAGGGCGGCCCGCTGCCTGTTTATCCGGCTTCGCATGCCCTGCAGGGGGTTCATCTGTTTGCCTGTACAACCCGTCTGGCCGAGCAGCCCCTGCTGGCAGGTATGAAGCATTTGAATCGCCTCGAGCAAGTGCTCGCCCGTTCGGAGTGGCAGGACAGCGAGCATGCCGAAGGGTTGATGTGCGACACTTCCGGGCGCTTGATCGAGGCGGTCTACAGCAACCTGTTTCTCGTCATTGACGGTGGGCTGGTGACAGCTGATCTGAGCCGTTGCGGCGTCGCAGGGGTCATGCGCGCCGAGCTGCTGGATCAGGCACGAAATCTGGGTGTCGCTGTCGATATCCGTGATTTGCATCCGACCGACCTGGCGCTGGCTGACGAAGTATTCGTGTGCAACAGTGTTTATGGTATTTGGCCTGTTCGGGGCTTTGCTGAGTTCAACTGGTCTGCCGGCTCGCTGACCCGTGAACTGCAAGGCATCGCTCGCACCCTTCTGGATATTTGATTCGTGATCCGAAAATTATTGGTATTGCTGGAAACCGCTATTGTCCTGGCAGGCCTGACGTTGGGTTTTGCCTATTGGAAGCAGTACCAGGCCCTGAACCAGCCGCTTGAAGTGGCTCAGGAGCAATTACTGGATGTGCCCGCTGGCTCCACGCCCACCGGCGTCCTCAACCGTCTTCAGGCTGATGGCGTCATCAAGGATGCGTTCTGGTTGCGCCTCTACTGGCGCTTCAACCTTTCCGGCCAGCCACTGCACAGCGGTGAATACCGTATGACACCGGGTATGGACGTTGAAGCCCTGTTCGATGTCTGGAAGCGCAAGGAAGTTGTGCAATATAGCCTGACGCTGGTCGAAGGCTGGAATTTCCGGCAGGTGCGTGCAGCACTCGCCAAGCAGGTCAAGCTTGATCAGGAACTGACCGGCTTGAGCGACAAGGAGCTGATGGCCCGGATTGGCCATCCAGACGTATTTCCTGAAGGCCGTTTTTTTCCAGACACCTACCGTTATGTGCGCGGGATGAGCGATGTTGAATTGCTCAAGCAGTCCTATGACCGCCTTGAGCAGGTGCTCGACGAAGAGTGGGCCTCCCGCGCAGCGGATGCGCCGTATGCCGATCCTTATCAGGCATTGATCATGGCGTCGCTCGTCGAGAAGGAAACCGGCGTGCCTCAGGAGCGCGGGCAGATTGCTGGCGTGTTTGTGCGACGCCTCAAGCTGGGCATGCTGCTGCAGACGGACCCGACTGTCATCTATGGCATGGGTGAGCGTTACAATGGCAAATTGACCCGGGCCAATCTGAAAGAGGCCACGCCCTACAATACCTATGTCATTGCCGGGCTACCGCCTACACCGATTTCGCTGGTTGGGCGTGAAGCGATCCATGCAGCGCTCAACCCTGTCGAGGGCAGCAGCCTGTACTTCGTGGCCAAGGGCGACGGCAGTCACGTGTTCTCCAACGATCTGGATGCACACAACGCTGCGGTGCGTGAATACCAGATCAAGCGCCGCGCAGATTACCGCTCCAGCCCTGCGCCTGTGACCGCACCCGCGTCGGCACCTGAATCGACCCTTCAGGAGTCCGGGACAACACCCGCCGCCGATGGGCCACCCGCTGGCTCAGGCTCGCAATGAACATGATTAAGGAATGCCTGTGACTGGCTTGTTTATCACTCTCGAAGGGCCGGAAGGTGCTGGCAAGAGTACCAATCGTGACTACCTGGCCGCACAATTACGGGCGCAGGGTGTTCCGATACTGCTCACACGCGAGCCTGGCGGTACGCCACTGGCCGAGCGTATTCGTGAGCTCCTGCTGACCCCCAGTGACGAAGCCATGAGCGCTGATACCGAGCTGTTACTGGTGTTCGCGGCTCGCGCACAGCATCTGGCCGAGGTTATCCGGCCCGCGCTGGAACGCGGTGAAGTTGTTTTATGTGATCGCTTCACGGACGCAACGTACGCGTACCAGGGCGGCGGACGCGGTTTGTCGAGCGAGCGCATCGCGGCACTCGAGCAATTCGTTCAAGGCGCTCTGCGTCCGGACTTGACGCTGGTGTTCGACCTCCCGGTTGAGGTCGGGCTGGCGAGGGCTGCCGCACGTGGCAGGCTGGACCGCTTCGAGCAGGAAGGCCGGGCGTTTTTCGACGCCGTTCGCAGCACGTATCTGGCGCGCGCAGCGGCCGAGCCTGCACGCTACCGACTGGTCGATGCCTCGCAAACGCTGGATCAAGTGCAGGCGTCTCTCGACACCTTGCTGCCCCAATTGCTGGAGCTGCGCCGTGGCTGACGCCTATCCATGGCAGCAGGATCTCTGGCAGCAGATGGCCGGGCGTGCCCAACATGCCCATGCCTATCTGTTGCACGGCCCTGTCGGTATCGGCAAACGCGCCCTCGCCGAACGCCTCATGGCCAATCTGCTTTGCCAGAAGCTCGATGGGCTTGATGCTTGCGGCCAGTGCAAATCATGTTTGCTGCTGGTAGCGGGCAGTCACCCGGACAACTACGTGTTGGAGCCCGAGGAGCCGGACAAACCGATCAAGGTTGATCAGGTTCGTGATCTGGTCAGTTTTGTGGTTCAGACCTCACAGATGGGTGGGCGCAAGGTGGTGCTCATAGAGCCTGTAGAGGCCATGAACATCAATGCCGCAAACGCGTTGCTGAAAAGCCTGGAAGAACCGTCGGGCAATACCGTGCTGTTGCTGGTCAGTCATCAGCCGAGTCGACTGTTGCCCACGGTCAAAAGTCGCTGCGTACAGCAGGCGTGCCCGCTACCCAGCGAGCAGATGAGCCTGGCCTGGCTGGACAGTGCGTTGCCCGATTGCACCGAGCAGGAACGCCAGGAGCTATTGACGCTGGCGGCGGGTTCTCCTCTGGCGGCCGTGACCTTGAATGCCCAAGGGGTTCGAGAGCAACGGGCGCAGGTTGTTGAGGGTGTCAAGAAGCTGCTCAAACAGCAGCAGTCGCCGACGCAACTGGCCGAAAGCTGGAAAGATATTCCGCTGTTGTTGCTGTTCGACTGGTTCTGCAATTGGTCGCACTTGATCCTGCGCTATCAGCTCACCGAGGATGAAGACGGCCTTGGTCTGGCTGATATGCGCAAGGTCGTGCAGTACCTGGCTCAGAAATCATCACCTGCCAAGGTGCTGGACATTCAGGACTGGAGCCTGGCGCAGCGTCAGAAGGTCATGTCCAAGGCCAATCTCAATCGCGTGCTTTTGCTCGAAGCCCTGTTGGTCCAGTGGGCAGGTTTGCCGGGACAGGCGTAAACTCTGGAACATTCGTAACCGTAGAGGTGTTGTCATGAGCTTGCCGCTGAATACCGGTCCACGAAACGGCATCCTGTCCCTGACGATCAAGGACAAAGCCGTGCTGTACGCCGCCTATATGCCATTCATCAGAAACGGCGGGCTGTTCATACCCACCAGCAAGCACTACAAGCTGGGTGATGAAGTGTTCATGCTGCTCAACCTGATGGACGAGCCTGAAAAGGTCCCGGTGACAGGTCGAGTGACCTGGATCACCCCAAAGGGCGCCCAAGGTAATCGTGCCGCAGGCGTAGGCGTGCAGTTCAACGATGGTGACAACGTCGCCCGTAATCTGATCGAAACCTATCTGGTCGGCGCACTGAAGTCCGATCGTCCCACCCACACGATGTAGTTGTTCTCAATCCATGCTTGTAGATTCTCACTGTCACCTCGACCGACTTGATCTGACCCAGCACGATGGCTCTCTCGATGCCGCCCTTGAGGCCGCGCGAGAAAGAGGTGTCGGACATTTTCTGTGCATCGGCGTAAGCGCTGACAACGCCGGAGCCGTCAAGTCGCTGGCGGAGCGCTACGACGATGTCGACTGTTCGGTTGGCATTCATCCGCTCGACCTGAAGCCTGGCGAGGCACCTGCTCTTGAGTGGCTGTTGACCGAGCTGGATCATCCACGCGTAGTCGCCATCGGCGAAACCGGTCTGGATTATCACTACGAGCCTGAGGCGGCCGAGCTTCAGCAGGCGTCGTTCCGGCTGCATCTGCAAGCCGCTACTGTGACCGGCAAGCCGGTTATCGTGCACACCCGGGGGGCGCGTGCCGACACCCTGGACCTGCTGCGTGAGGCGGCATTGCCTCAGGCGGGTGTACTGCATTGTTTCACTGAAGACTGGGACATGGCCAAGGCGGCACTGGACCTGGGCTTTTACATCTCGCTCTCCGGCATCGTGACGTTCCGCAACGCCGATGCATTACGCGACGTGGCGCGTCAGGTGCCTGCCGACCGCCTGCTGGTTGAAACCGATTCTCCGTATCTGGCGCCGATTCCTTACCGTGGCAAGCCAAATCTGCCGCAGTACGTGCGTGAAGTGGCCGAGTTTCTGGCCATGCTGCGCGGTGAGTCATACGAGCGCTTCGCGGAGCAGACCACTGATAATTTCGCCCGTCTTTTCCCGTTGGCGCATCTTCGGCGCTGAGCGCTCTCTCGAAGCGCATAAATCGCAGGCAAAAAAAACCCGGATTCTGGGGGGGTGAAGCCGGGTCAAGACCATTAGGAGTACAACAAAGGCACACCATCCATTGGTGCCTCCATTGGTGCGCCACTTGGGGGATATGACGCGCCAACGGCTTAATTATTGTCCAGTATCTGCCAGCGTCCAGTGAGTTTTGGTTGTTTTTTAAACAGTTTTGGAATACCAAATCGTTTCTTGAGATCGCATTGGCCAAGGACGGCGACGCCGTTATTCCATGCATTCATTAAAAATCAGTATCTGATGCCCAAGCAGCTTTTCAGGGACGTGTCGACAGTTGCGAGGTTTCAAGGTGGAGTTTTCCAACGGTTTTCTTTTGAGTCTTTCGCTTTGCCTGGACATTGGTCTGGCCAATATCGCCATGATCACGCTCTCCATGCAGCGCGGCTTTGCCAAAGGCCTTTGGCTAGGATTGGGAACCTGCGTTGGCGACCTGGCTTACGCCATCCTGGCCATGCTCGGCATGGCTGTGCTTTTGCAGTATGAAGCGGTGCGTTACGTGCTCTGGCTGGGAGGCTCCGCAATACTGGCCTGGTTCTGCTTGCGGATGGTAATGAGTGCGGTCGCCGTCAGGTCAGGTATCGAGACGCAGGATGTGCAATGGGGGCGAACCAATTTCGCCTTGTTCGCGCGCGGGATTTTTCTGGCGATGTCTTCGCCCAGCGCCATTCTCTGGTTTGCCGCCGTTGGGGGCGCACTGATTGCCCGGCAAGGTTCCGATGTCGCCAGCGCCTCTACCTTTCTTGCCGGTTTCGTTGCGGCGGGCGTTGTCTGGTCCGTCAGTCTCTGCGCGCTGGCGCACCAGGGCGGAAGGTTAATGGGTGAGCGTGTGCTGAGGTGGGCTTACGTTGCTTCAGCACTGATCTTTGCCTATTTCACGATATACGTCGTCGTGACCGGTTATCTGGAGTTTGTCGGTCCTTTGCCCGGGACTGTGCGGCTTTGACCCCGCAGGCCGGGGGTGTCGGCGTTGCGTTGGGCCAGGCACCGATTTGCAAACAGACACTTATCCATCCGTAACCTGCAATATGGTCGGATGATCCGTGCATTTCAGCGCAAATTGGGCATAATACGCGGCTTCGATTTCGATCCCGACCAGACCTTCTTATGCAGAAAGAACCTCGTAAGGTCCGTGAGTTTCGCCGCCGTGAGCAGGAAATTCTCGACACCGCGCTAAAGCTGTTTCTTGATCAGGGCGAAGACAGCGTTACTGTCGAGATGATCGCGGACGCCGTTGGCATAGGCAAAGGCACGATCTACAAGCACTTCAAGTCCAAGGCGGAGATCTACCTGCGCCTCATGCTCGACTATGAGCGCGATTTGAATGAGCTGCTGCATTCCGCCGATGTCGACAAGGACAAGGAAGCGCTTTCACGGGCGTACTTTGAATTTCGCATGCGCGATCCGCAGCGCTACCGCCTGTTTGATCGCCTGGAAGAAAAGGTGGTCAAGGGCAATCAGGTCCCTGAGCTGGTCGAGGAGTTGCACAAGATCCGCGCCTCGAACTTCGAGCATCTGACGCTGCTGATCAAAGGGCGCATCAACGAAGGAAAGCTCGAAGACGTGCCGCCTTATTATCACTACTGCGCGGCGTGGGCGCTGGTGCACGGCGCGGTTGCGCTGTACCACTCGCCGTTCTGGAGCAACGTGCTTGAGGATCAGGAAGGCTTCTTCCATTTCCTTATGGACATCGGTGTGCGCATGGGCAACAAGCGCAAGCGTGATACCGACCCTCATCCGGACGTGAAGCCAGATCCGGTAGTCGATTGACCCGTTTTCAGGCTCTTTCACCTAATTGTGCAGAACTCTGGATGCGCATCTGTCAAAAATGGCGCGGAAGCTGCATCTGACGACCATTCGCCGGTTTTCCGTCACCGGTATTTGGGAGTGAATGATGCGTAGCCTGGTTCTGCTGCTGGCGTTGATAGCGCTGAGTGGCTGTATGAAAGTCAGCGATATGGGTGAGGGCGTTCGCGAGCAGTTCAGCGACGCAGGGCTGCTTGATCACAGTCAGACCCGTCGCACTGCCAACTGGCGCGTGCAGCCCGACTCCTTCATCTTCATCGCCCAAGGCGCCTTCGTGCCGCCGGGCAACGCCTACCCGCGGCCCAACGTTGTGGCTGAAGAGGCCTTCAAGGGTTTTATCGAATACTTTCCCATGGTTCGTCGCGCGCCTGCTCCGCTGGGTCTGGACGAAGCAATGATCGAAGCCAGGAGCGCGGGCGCTCACTATCTGCTCTACACCCGGTTCGCCAAGGCGGATGACCGTATCGGCAACGGTGATCAATGGTCGGATCAGGAAGCGGTCGACCGTCTGGGCATCGACAGTGGCGTTATTCAGCTGATGTTGATCGAAACCAGCACACGCTATCTGATAGACAGCGCCCGGATTCGCAGTCGTGGCGGATTGCTGACGCTTTACGATACAAGCCCTGAAGATTTGCTAGGTCCGCCTCTTGAGGACTACGCTCGTACCTTGTTGGGTGTAGAGCGCTAGGAGTAAGGCATGACCGATTCAGGCAAGGCCAATGATCTGTTTGCACAGATTCCGAAGACCAAAGGTTTGCCGCCTGTTCATTTATGGAACCCCGAGTTCTGCGGCGATATCGACATGCGTATCGCCCGGGATGGCACGTGGTTCTACCAGGGCACGCCCATCGGCCGTAAGCCGATGGTGCGCTTGTTCTCGACCATCATGCGCCGTGACGGCGACGATTACTTTCTTATTACCCCGGTTGAAAAGGTCGGTATCAAGGTCGATGACGCGCCCTTCGTCGCGGTGACGCTCGACGTTGAAGGGCAGGGTGAGGCTCAGGTGCTACGCTTCTCGACCAACGTCGACGACACAACTGAAGCCGGACCCGATCACGCCTTGCGAGTCTTGATTGATCCCGAAACTCAGGAGCCTGCGCCTTATGTTCATGTGCGGGCCAATCTCGAAGCGCTTATTCATCGCAATGTGTTTTACCAGTTGGTCGAGCTCTCGGTCTCCCGCGAAATCGACGGGCAACGCTGGTTGGGTGTCTGGAGCCATGGGGTGTTCTTTCCCGTGGGTCTAGAGCCTTGAGGCAGTTGAGTATTCGATAGGGTCAATTGCCTGTCGGCAGTTCGGCGGTTAAAGTGCCGCTCCCTGATTTTCCTGAGGTTTTTGCATGAGTCAGTCCATTGATATCGCCGTAGTCGGCGCGACCGGTACTGTCGGCGAAACCATTGTCCAGATCCTGGAAGAACGTGATTTTCCAGTGGGTAACCTGCATTTATTAGCCAGTATCGAATCGGCGGGCCATTCGGTACCTTTCCGGGGCAAGAACGTGCGTGTGCGTGAGGTCGACGAATTTGACTTCAGCAAAGTCAAACTGGCCTTTTTTGCTGCGGGTCCCGCCATTACCCGTAGCTTCTTCGAGCGTGCATCGGCCGCCGGCTGCACGGTGATCGACCTGTCAGGCGCTTTTTCGCCTGAGCAGGCGCCCAATGTGGTGCCGGAAATCAATGCAGAGCAACTGACTTCCAGCACAGGTCCCTTGCGATTGGTGTCCGTTCCCAGCGCCTCCGCAACCGCAGTTGCCTTGACTCTGGCCCCATTGCGCGCACTGCTTGAAATCAATAGCGTTGCGGTGACGGCATGCCTGGCCGTGTCCAGTCTCGGTCGCGAAGGGGTCAGTGAGTTGGCACGTCAGACCACAGAACTGTTGAACGTTCGTCCGCTGGAAACCCGCTTTTTTGATCGTCAGATGGCATTCAACGTACTCGCTCAGGTCGGTACGCCGGACGCATCCGGCCATCTTCCTCTGGAAAAGCGCCTGGTCGAAGAGCTGCGTGAGTTGCTGGCACTGCCGTCTTTGAAAGTGTGCGCGAGTTGCATTCAAGTGCCGGTTTTCTTTGGCGACAGCTTCACTGTATCGCTGCAACTTTCCGCGCCTGTGGACCTGGCAGCAGTAAACGCTGCGCTTGAAGCAGCGCCGGGTATAGAGCTTGTTGACGCCGGGGACTACCCGACACCGGTCGGTGATGCTGTAGGTCAGGACGTGGTTTACGTAGGACGTGTCCGGGCAGGAGTTGCCGATTCTGAACAACTCAATCTGTGGATTACGTCAGACAACGTGCGCAAGGGCGCTGCGCTCAATGCTGTGCAGGTTGGCGAATTGTTGATAAAAGACTATGTGTAAAAGATACTTGGCAACAATTTGAATAATTGTTCTAGCGGCGATACGCCTTACACCCAACTGCAGGACTACCTCTCCGCACCTCGGAGAATCTTTAAACAAGGGATGGGCTATGGTTCAGGTTCGTAAACTGGTATTAGCAATTGCTGCGGCTTCGGCGCTGTCATCGGGTATGGCGCAGGCGTTGGGGCTCGGGGAATTGTCTGTCAAGTCGACCCTGAATCAGCCACTGGTAGCCGAGATCGAGTTGACGGATGCACAGGGCGTCAATGCTGCGCAAGTTGTGCCCAGTCTTGCCACCACGGCTGACTTTGCACAGGCGGGTATTACCCGTCAGGCGTTTCTCAATGATCTGAGCTTTACCCCGGTGATCAATGCCAGCGGCAGAAGCGTGCTGCGCATAACCTCCACCAGGCCGGTGCGTGAGCCATACGTGAAATTCCTGGTTCAGGTGCTGTGGCCGAACGGGCGCCTGCTGCGCGAGTACAGCCTGCTTCTGGATCCCCCCAAGTTCTCCCCTGAAGCTGCAGCGGCCGCCGCTGCGCCTGCCCCCTCTGCCGGAGCACCTGCTCAGCCTGCGACCATAGCGCCGCCGACCGACGTCGCGACGCCAGCAGCGCCTGCGCCAACGGCCCCTGCCGCGCCCGAGGCTGCCTTGCCGCCGCCTGCTGCAGACAAGCAGGCTCAGTACGTGACGGGCAACAACGACACATTGTGGGAAATTGCCACGAAAGTTCGCACGGGCGGAACCGTTCAGCAGACCATGCTGGCGATTCAGGCGCTTAATCCGGACGCATTTATCGCGGGCAATATCAATCGCCTCAAGAAAGGTCAGGTGTTGCGCCTGCCGTCCCCTCAGCAGACCACAGCACTGCCTCAGCCGCAGGCGGTGGCGGAGGTTTCGCGTCAGTACAGCGCATGGCGCGAAGGCCGTCGTCTGCCGGCCGGCACGCGTCAGGTAGACGCTACACGCCGTGATCGGGCAGGTGCCGCGCCTTCCAAAGTGGATACGGCCGATAACCTGAGTCTCGTATCGGCCAGCGGCAAGCCAGCCGCCAAAGGTGCTGCGGGCGACAGCGACCTGAGCAACAAGCTTTCGGTGGCTCAGGAAGCACTCGACACTTCGCGTCGTGACAATGCCGAGCTGAAAAGCCGCATGAACGACCTGCAAAGTCAGCTCGACAAGTTGCAACGTCTGATCGAACTCAAAAATGGCCAGTTGGCGAAAATGCAGGCTGGCGGTGCCGCGGTTCCGCCAGTAGCGCCTGCCACTGCGCCTGGAGCACCTGCGACAACGGCTGCCAACGCGGCGGTGCCTGCCTCGCTGGTGGACGCCAACGGCGCGCCTGTGAAGCCTGCCGGTGAAATAGCGCCGGAGGATGCGCTGCCAGCGGGCGCTGCTCAGGTGACCACACCTGCCGCCGAGCAGCCGTTGGCTGTAGAGCCGGTTGTTGCGACTGACAATGACAATGAAGATCAGCTGCAGAAGATCCTCAACAACCCGATACTGCTTGGTCTGATCGGCGGTGCGGTGTTGCTGATTCTGGCGCTGCTGTTGTTGTTCCTGGCCCGCCGTCGTGCTGCCAGGGCCGAAGCCGAGAAGCATCGTCGTATGGCTCGTGCACTGGCTGAAGAGTCCGAATTCAACTCCGATATGGACATGAATGCACCGCCAGCCAGCTTCGACGGGCTTGATGTTCCGCCACCGAATGCACGTATGGGTGCCGCTGGTGCAGCCGCTGCAGCCGCTTCCCGCGAGCGTTCAGCCGACCCTCTGGTGCAGGCTGAAATTCATATCGCTTACGGGCGCATGAATCAGGCAGTCGAACTGCTGGAAGAGTCGGTCAAGGACGATCCGAAGCGTGACGACATTCGTCTGAAGCTGATGGAAATCTACGCAGAACAGGGCAACAACAAGGCTTACGCCGCTCACGAACGCAAGTTGGTGGCCGCGGGAAAGCTTGAAGCTGAGGGCGAGCAGCTAAAAGATCAACACTCGACCCAGAACACTGTGCCTCCGGTTGTTGTGCCCCCTGTTGTTACGAAGCCCGTGGTTGATGCTGCACCTGCTTCAGTGGCTACACCTGTCGCGGCGACCGTAGCAACTGCGGCCGCTGCAGCCAGTGCTGCGGCCTTGGCAGCGCAGCTTGATGCCAAGTACGTTGAGGAGCTGCTGGCCGATGACACTGAGCAGTCAGAGCCGGTTGCTGAACCTGAAGTTGTAGCAGCCAGTCCGGCAGTCGTTGAACCAGAACCAGAACCAGAACCAGAACCGGAGCCAGAACTCGACGCTGATGCATTCGACCATGATTTTGATCTGAGTCTTGATGAGTTCGATGAGCCTGCGCCGGCGGGTGTCTCGACGGTTGATAATGTCAATGATCTGTTGCTTGATGAGCCGTCGGTATCGGCGGTGTCCAACGATGACGAACTGAGCTTTGAGTCGATCATGCAGCAACAGGAAGCCGCGCGTGCTGCTTCCACGTCTGACGATCTCGCCGATTTCGATCTGGACTTGTCCGAAGAGGATTCGGCGCTCAAGAACGAAGACGACTTCCTGTTGGGGCTGAACGACGAGCCCGTTGCACCGGTGACGCCCGCTACGCCGCCGGTCATTGCTGATGACCTTGAGTTGCCCGAGGATTTTGACCTTTCACTGGCCGACGAGATCGAGTCTGATCAGGCAAGCCAGGCGTTCGCCACCGAGATCGATGACGTCAACGCCGAGTTGGATCGTCTGTCGCAGAACCTTGAGCATCCGCCGCTCGATGAACCCCGGTTCACTGCAGAAGATGCCATGGCGCTGGATGATGAGCCTGATTTCGACTTCATGGCCGGTACTGATGAAGCAGCGACCAAGCTGGATCTGGCGCGTGCTTACATCGATATGGGCGATGCCGACGGTGCTCGGGACATCCTTGATGAAGTGGTCACTGAGGGTGACGACGGCCAGAAGAGCGAAGCACGGGAAATGCTCTCGCGCCTTGCCTGATCCTGCTTGCGCTGCACCACAGACGGCCGCTTATGCGGCCGTCTGCATTTGGTGCCGTGCGTGTGGCGTCTTTTTTTCGCGGCCGTATAATGGCCGACTTTTCGCAAACCGACAGGCTGTAGCACCTTGGCGAATATTGATAACCCGGTTGCCGAGATGGCGGCCGAGGGCTTTTCCCGGATCGCGCTGGGCGTGGAGTACAAGGGGTCACGCTATTGCGGCTGGCAGCGACAGGCTTCCGGCGTATTGACTGTGCAGGAAACCCTTGAAAATGCGCTGTCCAAAGTCGCCGATTCACCTGTGTCGCTGATGTGCGCCGGGCGCACCGATGCAGGTGTGCATGCGTGTGGTCAGGTGGTGCACTTTGATACCCAGGCCGAGCGCTCGCTCAAGGCATGGGTCATGGGTGCCAATATCAATCTGCCGCACGACATCAGCGTGACGTGGGCGAAAGTCATGCCCGCTGATTTTCATGCGCGTTTCAAGGCCATCGCCCGCCGGTATCGGTACGTGATCTATAACGACCAGATCCGTCCGGCGCACCTGAATCAGGAAATCACCTGGAATCATCGCCCGCTGGATGTGGAGCGTATGGCCGAGGCCGCGCAGCATCTGGTGGGGACTCACGATTTCAGTGCGTTTCGCGCCGGGCAGTGTCAGGCCAAGTCGCCGGTCAAACAACTGCATCACCTGCGGGTGAGTCGTCACGGCAAGATGATCGTGATCGACGTGCGCGCCAACGCTTTTCTGCATCACATGGTCCGCAACATTGCCGGCGTCCTGATGACGATCGGTGCCGGTGAGCGTCCGGTCGAGTGGGCGAAGGATGTTCTGGAAAGTCGCGTCCGTCGTACCGGGGGCGTCACCGCGCATCCCTATGGCCTGTATCTGGTTCAGGTCGAGTACCGCGAGCAGTTCCCACTGCCAGAGCGCTACATCGGTCCGCATTTTCTTACAGGCTTCGCTGAAGTTTGACGCTGACGGCCTGACGAGCATTTGCTAACATCCGGGACTTTCCGAAAGGTCTGAGGTTTTCACTATATGTCAGCCGTTCGCAGCAAGATCTGCGGGATTACCCGCATAGAAGATGCCCTGGCTGCCGCCGAGGCGGGTGCCGATGCCATCGGGCTGGTGTTCTACCCCAAAAGCCCCCGTGCCGTTACTGTTCATCAGGCGCGCGAAATCATTGCCGCATTGCCGCCTTTCATTACCACGGTCGGGCTCTTCGTCAATGCCAGTCGTTGCGAGCTGAACGAAACGCTGGATGCCGTTGCGCTGGATATGCTGCAGTTTCACGGTGACGAAACACCGGACGACTGTGACGGCTATCATCGACCCTACATAAAAGCATTGCGTGTAAAGGCGGGCGACGATATCAATCAGGCCTGCAGGGCCTATCGCAATGCGCGTGGCATTCTGCTGGACACCTATGTCGAGGGCGTGCCGGGCGGTACGGGTGAAACCTTCGACTGGGCGCTTATCCCCGCAGATCTCTGCAAGCCGGTCATACTGGCGGGTGGTCTGACGTCGGCCAACGTTGCGCAGGCCATTGCTCAGGTTCGGCCTTATGCGGTGGACGTCAGCGGTGGTGTCGAAAGAGGCAAGGGTATCAAGGATCCCGAGAAGATTCGGGCATTCATGAGCGCGGTGCACAGTGCCTGATGTGACGGCTACGGTTCGGCCGCCGTCCATAAGCCTGTCCCCGACGTAAGACATGCGGGTCGAATTGAGTGAAGGGCGATGCCAGTGCGCGTCGTTCTCGTTGAAAAAAACGTGACAGAGGGCGTGCAGGTCAGGCCATAAGCCGACCGTCGAACTCTCGTCGCCACACATACGAATCTAGTCAAGGGCATGCGCCTGGCCTTTAGTTGCCATGCGTTCGAGCCGCACCGGTATTGGAGATAAAAAGCATGAGCAACTGGTTGGTAGACAAACTGATCCCATCGATCATGCGTTCCGAGGTCAAGAAAAGCTCAGTGCCTGAAGGGCTGTGGCACAAATGCCCGTCCTGTGAAGCTGTGCTCTATCGTCCAGAGCTTGAAAAGACCCTGGATGTTTGCCCCAAGTGCAATCACCACATGCGTATTGGTGCTCGCGCCCGCCTGGATATCTTTCTCGATACCGAAGGCCGCGATGAGCTGGGCGTCGAACTGGAGCCTGTGGACCGTCTGAAGTTTCGCGACGGCAAAAAGTACAAGGATCGTCTGACTGCTGCGCAGAAGCAGACCGGTGAAAAGGACGCGCTGATTTCCATGAGCGGCACGCTGCTGGGTATGCCGGTAGTGGTGTCTGCGTTCGAATTCTCTTTCATGGGCGGCTCGATGGGCGCAATCGTCGGCGAGCGTTTCGTACGTGCTGCCAACTATGCGCTGGAAAATCGCTGCCCGATGATCTGCTTTGCCGCATCCGGTGGTGCGCGCATGCAGGAAGCGCTTATCTCGCTGATGCAGATGGCCAAGACCTCCGCTGTGCTGGCCCGCTTGCGTGAAGAAGGGCTGCCGTTCATTTCCGTGTTGACGGACCCGGTCTACGGTGGTGTATCTGCCAGTCTTGCGATGCTGGGTGACGTGATTGTTGCCGAGCCCAAAGCATTGATCGGTTTTGCCGGTCCTCGCGTCATCGAGCAGACCGTTCGCGAAAAACTCCCTGAAGGTTTCCAGCGCAGCGAGTTCCTGCTGGATCACGGCGCAATCGACATGATCGTTTCACGCAGCGAGCTGCGTCCGCGCCTGGGCAACCTGCTGGCCCAGATGATGAACCTGCCGACACCAAAGTTCGTTGCACCGGTCGTCGAGCCGATCATCGTACCGCCGGCTCCAGCCTCGGTATGACCCTTTCGACTCTGAGCGACTGGCTTGCCTATCTGGAACAGCTTCATCCATCCGCCATTGACATGGGGCTGGATCGTTCACGTCAGGTAGCGCAGCAGTTGGGCCTGACGCGGCCAGCGCGCCGCGTCATTACGGTAACGGGCACCAACGGCAAGGGCTCGACCTGCGCCTTTGTTGCCGCACTGTTGCAGTCCCAGGGTCTGAAAGTCGGTGTGTACAGCTCGCCGCACCTTCTCAATTATAACGAGCGGGTGAAAGTGCAGGGCGTCGAGGCGACTGACCTCCAGTTGTGCGATGCATTTGCGGCCGTCGAGTCCGCGAGGGGTGACACCACTCTCACGTATTTCGAAATGGGCACCCTTGCGGCGTTCTGGCTCTTCGAGCAGGCCCAGCTTGATGCTGTGGTACTGGAGGTCGGCCTGGGTGGTCGTCTTGACGCGGTGAACCTGATCGATGCCGATTTTGCGCTGGTCACCAGCATTGGTCTGGACCATGCCGACTGGCTCGGAGACACACGCGAATCGGTTGCTTTCGAAAAAGCCGGTATTTTCCGAGCGGGTCGCCCGGCGTTGTGTGGTGATCTCGATCCACCAGAGCCTCTTCTGGCCAAGGCACAGGAGTTGGGCAGTCCTTTGTTGCTGCGCGGCCGCGATTTTGATTTTTCGGTGGGTCAGCAGGCCTGGGATTGGCGCGGGACTGCCCATGGTGAGGTGATCGAGTTGCGCGGCTTGCCGTTGCTGGATCTGCCCATGGAAAACGCAGCCCTTGCGCTTCAGGCGTTTGCGTTGCTGGGCTATCCGATGCAGCCTGAGGTCATCAGTCATGCGCTGGCTCAGACCCGGCTCACGGGCCGGCTGGATCGACGCATCGTCAACTGGCATGGCAAGACGCTGAACCTGTTGCTCGATGTTGGTCACAACCCGCACGCGGCGCAGTTTCTGGCCCGGCGCATGGCGCAGCGGCCGGTGGCTGGCAAACGTCTCGTTGTGTTCGGTCTTCTGTCCGACAAGGATCTCGACGGGGTCGTCCGCGAGCTGGTTTCCAGTATTCAGGACTGGGCAGTAGCGCCGCTGCCGACCTCCCGCAGCCGACCGGCGACCGAGCTGCATTCGGTGCTACAGAACCTTGGCGCGAATGTGAAGTCCTACCAGAGCATCGCGCTGGCGCTGGAAGCTCAGTGCGCGCATGCCATGCCCGATGACGAAATTCTGCTGTTCGGATCTTTTTATTGTGTGGCCGAGGCGCTGGAATGGTTGGCCCGGTCCACCCGCGAGGACGCTGCAAATGGCTTTGCTGGATAACGTATTCAAGCAGCGGATGGTTGGCGCGCTGGTTCTCATCGCTGTTGCGGTGATCTTTCTTCCCATGCTGTTCACTCGTCAGGACGAGACGCAGCATGTACAGGTTGATGCGCCTGCTGCGCCACAGGCGCCTGCGAGTCAGCAGGTTCAGGTTGAGCCAGTGCCTGTTCCAGAGCCTGAGCCGATCCCTGGTGAGAATGATGCCAGCGCCGGCAATCAGCCTCCAGCCATGCCGATCGCACCAGCGCCTGCTGTACAAAGCGCACCGGCTGCACCTGCAGCCAAGGCGCCGGTAAAAACCGCTGCACCTGTTGCTACCCCAGCACCTGCTCCGGCACCTGCGCCCGCAGCGCCTGCCGTTGCCAAGGCTGCCCCCAGCAGTGGAGTCGACGCCAATGGCTTGTCGGTCAGTTGGTCGGTGCAATTGGCGAGCATGTCCAATCGCGCGAATGCCGACAACCTGCAGAAAACTCTGCGTACGCAGGGCTACAACGCCTACATCCGTACCGCTGACGGCGTAAACCGTGTGTTTGTAGGGCCGTTGATCGAGCGTGCCGAGGCTGATCGCCTGCGTGATCAGCTGGACAAACAGCAAAAGCTCAAGGGCATTGTGGTACGTTTCCAGCCTGAACGCGGCTGATCCTCAAGCGTTCTGCCGCACTGTTCAGCGGAAAATGCCGCCTGCCGATAATCGCTGCTTACCGGCAGGCGGGCGCTCTGCTAAAATGCGCCGCCTTATCTGTCTGCAGGCTGCAACGTGCCATTTTCTCCGGTTGACTGGGCAATTCTGGGAATTGTCGCCATCTCCGCCTTGATCAGTCTGAAACGCGGCTTCGTCAAGGAAGCACTGTCGTTGACGACGTGGATCATTGCAGGTGTCGTGGCCTGGATGTTTGGCGCGGGGCTGTCGCTGTACCTGGTCAACTACATAGAAACACCGTCGGCCCGCGTGATTGCGAGCTGCACCATTCTGTTTGTCGCCACCTTGCTGGTCGGCGCCATGGTCAACTTTCTGATAGGCGAACTGATTCGCGTCACCGGGCTTTCCGGGACCGATCGTTTTCTGGGTATGGTCTTTGGCGCGGCGCGCGGAGGCCTACTTGTCGTTGTAGCGGTAGGGCTGTTGAGCCTGGGGCCGGTGCAACAGGATCAATGGTGGCAGCAGTCAAGGCTGGTACCGCAATTTCTCATGGTCGCTGACTGGTCGAAAAACCTGATTCTCGGGATGTCCAGCAAGTGGCTAGCCAGCGGCATCAGCGTACCTGCTGATCTGCCGTTCAAGGAGCAGATCCTGCCGTCTACAATACCGCAGGATGTGCTCGGTAAATCCAGTTCCACTAAGTAGGGGTTGTGTCGCATGTGTGGCATCGTCGGTATCGTCGGCAAGTCGAACGTCAATCAGGCGCTGTATGACGCGCTCACCGTCCTCCAACACCGCGGCCAGGACGCTGCCGGTATCGTAACCAGCCACGATGGCCGGTTGTTTCTGCGCAAGGACAATGGATTGGTGCGTGACGTGTTTCATCAGCGTCACATGCAGCGCCTGGTCGGGCACATGGGCATTGGCCATGTGCGGTATCCGACTGCGGGCAGCTCGACATCGGCCGAAGCGCAGCCTTTCTACGTCAACTCGCCTTATGGCATCACGTTGGCGCACAACGGTAACCTCACCAACGTCGAGCAATTGGCCAAGGAGATCTACGAATCTGACTTGCGCCATGTCAACACCAATTCCGATTCGGAAGTGTTGCTGAACGTCTTCGCTCACGAGCTGGCAGTGCGCGGCAAGTTGCAGCCGACCGAAGAAGATATCTTCGCGGCAGTCACCGACGTGCATAACCGTTGCCGTGGCGGCTATGCCGTCGTGGCGATGATCACCGGTTACGGCATTGTCGGTTTCCGCGACCCGGACGCCATTCGTCCTATCGTCTTCGGCCAGCGTCACACCGACGAAGGCGTCGAGTACATGATCGCTTCCGAAAGCGTATCGCTGGATGTTCTCGGCTTCACGCTTATTCGCGACCTGGCACCGGGCGAGGCGGTCTACATCACTGAAGACGGCAAGCTGCATACCCGTCAGTGTGCGACCAACCCGAAGTACGCCCCGTGCATTTTCGAGCACGTGTATCTCGCACGTCCCGATTCGATCATCGATGGCATCTCGGTGTACAAGGCGCGTCTGCGCATGGGTGAAAAGCTCGCCGACAAGATCCTGCGCGAGCGCCCGGATCACGACATCGACGTGGTTATTCCTATTCCGGATACCAGCCGCACAGCGGCCCTGGAGCTGGCCAACCACCTGGGCGTCAAGTTTCGTGAAGGCTTCGTCAAGAACCGTTACATCGGCCGTACGTTCATCATGCCGGGCCAGGCTGCACGCAAGAAGTCCGTGCGCCAGAAGCTCAATGCCATCGAGCTTGAGTTCCGCGGCAAGAACGTGATGCTGGTCGATGACTCGATCGTACGCGGCACGACCTGCAAGCAGATCATTCAAATGGCGCGCGAAGCCGGTGCCAAGAATGTCTACTTCTGTTCGGCGGCACCTGCGGTGCGTTACCCCAACGTCTACGGCATCGACATGCCGAGTGCTCATGAGCTGATTGCCCATAACCGTTCCACCCAGGACGTTGCCGACCTCATCGGCGCCGACTGGCTGGTCTATCAGGACTTGAATGACCTGATCGAAGCGGTCAGCGGCAGCAAGAAGATCAAGATCGACAACTTCGATTGCTCGGTCTTCGACGGCAAGTACGTGACCGGTGATATCGACGAACATTACCTGAACAAGATCGAGCAGGCGCGCAATGACGCCTCCAAGGTCAAGACCCAGGCAGTGAGTGCGATCATCGACCTGTACAACAATTAATCTGGATCAGGAGTAGCGGCATGACTCAGGAATGGGATGCAGGTCGGCTGGACAGCGACCTCGAAGGCGTGGGTTTCGATACTCTCGCCGTACGTGCCGGGCAACACCGCACGCCTGAAGGCGAGCATGGCGATCCGATGTTCTTCACCTCCAGCTACGTGTTCCGCACGGCCGCCGATGCGGCCGCGCGTTTCGCGGGCGAAGTGCCGGGCAACGTCTACTCGCGCTACACCAACCCGACGGTGCGCTCTTTCGAAGAGCGTATCGCCGCACTCGAGGGTGCCGAACAGGCTGTCGCTACTGCCACGGGCATGGCGGCAACCCTGGCTGTGGTCATGAGCCTGTGCAGCGCCGGTGATCACGTGCTGGTGTCGCGCAGCGTGTTCGGTTCGACCATCAGCCTGTTCGACAAGTATTTCAAGCGTTTCGGTATCGAAGTGGACTACGTGCCGCTGGCCGATCTGGACGGTTGGAACGCCGCCATCAAATCCAACACAAAGATGTTGTTTGTCGAGTCGCCTTCCAATCCGCTCGCTGAACTGGTGGACATCGCTGCCTTGTCAGAAATCGCTCACGCCAAAGGCGCGATGCTGATCGTAGACAACTGCTTCTGCACACCGGCCTTGCAGCAGCCGCTGCTGCTGGGCGCTGATATCGTCGTGCATTCGGCCACCAAGTTCATCGACGGCCAGGGCCGTTGCATGGGCGGTGTGGTTGCCGGTCGCAGCGAACAGATGAAAGAGGTGGTGGGCTTTCTGCGCACCGCCGGGCCGACGCTCAGCCCGTTCAATGCCTGGATCTTCCTCAAGGGCCTCGAAACCCTGAACCTGCGTATGCGTGCACACTGTGCCAATGCTCAAGCGCTGGCCGAGTGGCTGGAGCAGCAGGACGGTATCGAGAAGGTTCACTACGCCGGTCTCAAGAGCCACCCTCAACATGAGTTGGCCCAGCGTCAGCAGAAAGGTTTCGGGGCGGTTGTCAGCTTCGAGGTCAGGGGTGGCAAGGACGGTGCGTGGCGCTTTATCGATGCCACGCGGCTGATCTCCATCACCGCCAACCTGGGTGACACCAAAACTACCATCACTCACCCGAGCACTACTTCTCACGGGCGGCTTGCGCCACAGGAGCGTGAAGCGGCGGGGATCCGTGACAGCCTGATCAGGGTTGCGGTGGGTCTGGAAGACGTTGCTGACCTGCAGGCGGATCTGGCGCGCGGGCTGGCGGCGTTGTGAGTGATGAATGGGCGATGAAGTTCGCCAGCGTCCACAACGGTCGTGTCGCGCTGGTGACCGGTGCCGCTCGTGGCATTGGGCTTGGCATCGCGGCATGGCTTATTGCCGAGGGTTGGCAAGTGGTGCTGACGGATCTGGACCGCACGCGCGGCGCCAAGGTCGCGCAGGTGCTGGGTGAGAACGCCCTGTTCATCACCATGGATGTCGCCAGTGAAGAACAGGTGGCTGAAGGGGTGGCTGAAGTGCTCAGGCAATTCGGTCGGCTGGATGCACTGGTGTGCAACGCGGCGATCGCGGACCCTCACAACACCACGCTGGAAAGTCTTGAGCTGTCGCACTGGAACAGGGTGCTGAGCGTCAATCTGGGTGGGCCGATGTTGCTGGCCAAACATTGCGCGCCTTACCTGCGTGCGCATTGCGGCAGCATCGTCAACCTGACCTCGACACGCGCCAGGCAGTCAGAACCCGACACCGAGGCTTATGCAGCGAGCAAGGGCGGCCTCACGGCGCTCACGCACGCATTGGCGATCAGTCTTGGGCCTGAGATTCGTGTCAACGCGGTAAGCCCTGGCTGGATCGACACGCGCGATCCTTCGCTGCGACGTGCCGAGCCGTTGTCAGAGGTGGATCACGCCCAGCATCCAGCGGGCAGGGTAGGGACAGTTGAGGATGTCGCGGCGATGGTCGCCTGGCTGCTTTCCAGAAACGCCGGGTTTGTGACCGGGCAGGAGTTTGTGGTCGACGGTGGCATGACCCGCAAGATGGTTTACGCCGAGTAGTATCAGGCTGCAGGCGACAGGTCGAAATATCTCTGTGTTTCGACGCGTCGGGTCAAAGAGCCGGTTTGTGGTGTTTTGAAAAAAACTTCAATCAGGCTATTGACTTAGGTTCGTTAGGTGCGTAAATTTCGCGGCCTCAACGAAGCAAAGGGTGATTAGCTCAGCTGGGAGAGCAGCTGCCTTACAAGCAGCGGGTCGGCGGTTCGATCCCGTCATCACCCACCATCGTTGAGTTTGAAAGCTGAAGTTCGAGGGCTTTCGAATGTTCCAAAGGACGCAAGTCCACCATGCGCAGCGGTAGTTCAGTCGGTTAGAATACCGGCCTGTCACGCCGGGGGTCGCGGGTTCGAGTCCCGTCCGCTGCGCCATATTTGTACAGATCGGGTTCGCCGGGTCTGAGGTTGAAACGCATTCTGGCACTTCAATCTGATGTACAGGAAACAGACTATCAAAAGTTTGTTTCAAAAAGGTTTACAAGCGATACGCAGCGGTAGTTCAGTCGGTTAGAATACCGGCCTGTCACGCCGGGGGTCGCGGGTTCGAGTCCCGTCCGCTGCGCCATACAAAGCTTCGAGGCCCTTGAACTCCTTGAAGCAAACAAAAAAGCGACCCTAGGGTCGCTTTTTTGTTGTCTGCGGTTTATCAAAAAACGCGCGTTTGGTCAGCGGGTCATGCTTTGTATCCAAATCCTTTGGAACTGTGCGTTGATCCAGCGTCTGCCTTGTTGCAGACTTACCGCCATTTTCCAGTTTGCAGTCTTGCTGGCAGTTTTTTCCTTCCTCAGGATTCTCGATGTTTAAGTTACTGAACGTTCGTACCGCGTGCTGGATGTCTGTACTGCTGCTGGCTGCCGGTTGCTCGACGCCCAAACAGGCGATTTATGACCACGAGCACTTCGATGATGCCGGAACCTTCTCGCGCAGCTATCCCGCGACTGATATTTCCTCTTGCGAAGCCGGGCGACGTGCGTTGCTGAGCCAGGGCTACATCATCACCAGTACCGACCCCAAGATGATCAGCGGCCGCAAGAGCTTTCAACAGACGGGCGAAACCCATATCGAGATCAGCTTCAACCTGGTCTGCGCAGCCGACGTGGGTGATGGCAGTTCGACCATGTTCGCCAACGCCCTGCAGGACCGCTACGCCCTGAAGAAGACCAACAACTCGGCAAGCCTTGGGGTTGGAGTGCTGGGTTCTGTGTCGATGCCGATTGGCTCCACCGATGACTCCATGGTCAAGGTCGCCAGCGAGACCGTCGCATCGGCCAAGTTTTATGAACGCTTCTTCGGGCTGGTAGAAAATTTTCTGCCGTCGGATGTGAAGAAAGCGGCGCACATCGTTGAAAAGCCGAAAGCCGACCTAGGCGTACCTGAAGCCCCGCCAGCGCCTGCGGCTCCCAACGCTGCAGAACCTGCGCAGCTCGCGCCAAAAGCGCCAGAAACCGCGCCCAAGGCCGAGCCCGCAGCGGAGGCAGTGGTCGCCCCGCCGGCAAGCGAGCCAGTGCCCGCTCCAGCCGAGCCTGCTTCGTTCAACGCCGAACCCGTAGCTCCAACCCCGGCCCCGGAAGCGCCTGCACCTGTCGATAACGCAACACCTGCCCCGACAGAGACGCCCGCTGCTCAGTGATGTGAGTCAAGGGCAGGCTTGGCGGTGCATCGACGAATATCCGCGCCTTGGAAGTCAGCTTGCTGAAGAAGAGGCCGTGAAATCCGCTGGAGATGTATTGCCTGTAGGCCTGTCTTCGCGAGCAAGCGGAGCGCTGCCCGGCTCGCTGTATGGTTTTTGTTTTGGCCGTTTGGGACTGTGGATTCAGCTGGATGCACCTCGGCTCAAATCACCTTCTCGCCCCTCGGCGACCCACTTTGATGGGCCAAAGTGGGCAAAGCCCCAGGCTCCGGTTGGGTCCGCCTGCGGCGGATTCCTTCGTCCTGACACTGATCCGGCGGTCGCTGCAACGGGCCATCCATGGCCGGTGCAGCTCAATCGACATCCATGCCGATTGCCCACCGGATCAGCGCCAGAACTCAGCCTGCACCTTACGTTGCGTTCTGCGGTGTGGCGGCTACCGGGGTAGAAAGGCGCTGTTTGGTTTTGGCTCTGCCGTGGCTGGGGGGTTCGATTCTGATTGCTGAGCTGAGCTGAAGTGGCTTTAGGGCTTTTCCGATACCGTAAAATCTCCCACCAGATTCTGATTTCAAGTTTGAATCTGTATGTGTGAGCACCCTCTTTCGCGAGCAGGTTACCCCCAAGTGGGAGCGAGCTTGCTCGCGAAGAGGTCGGTACAGTCGGCACATTCATTCGAGCTGCACCGCCCGTTCTCTCAGCCGAGAAACAGCCGGTACGCCGGGTTTTCGCTTTCGTCCCAGTACGGATAGCCGATCTCACTCAGCGCCTGGCCAACCAGATGTCGCTCATCCTCGGGCACCACCAGCCCGGCGACCACGCGGCCATCGGCTGCGCCGTGGTTGCGGTAGTGGAACATCGAGATGGTCCAGCGTCCGCCCAGGCGGTTGAGGAAGT
>Ga0265798_10001697_pt1 | contig 33679 bp, 32 predicted proteins | sample P3T30metagenome_FD_192430 | JGI IMG/M metagenome (GOLD analysis project Ga0265798, IMG submission 192430) | Plant litter microbial communities from East Loma Ridge, Irvine, California - P3 T30 | ecosystem: Environmental > Terrestrial > Plant litter > Unclassified | place: USA: California... | reverse complement strand
TGCGAGAAGTACGCCGTCACCCGATCAACGGTCAGCGCCTGACACAGCCTCGCGTAGTCTTCTGCACGGTAAGCGATGACCGAGATGTTGGAGGTATCGCCCTTGTCGCCGGTCCGCGAGTGGGCCACTTCTCTAAGTCTGATGGGAACACTCATACCGAATCCTCCAGGTGAATCACGGGATTGACCGCTTCACGCGGCACAAACAGCGAAGCGACCGCCACCACTTGACGCACTGCCTTGGTCGCCCCGCCGCCGCCATACGGTCCGTTGGTGTACAAGGTCTCGACTTCATTGCCGACCCGAACGGCCTCGCTGCGCTCAACGCAACGCGCAGCAATACGCAAGCGCACTTCCCAAGGCTCGGCCGTGGCGCGCGAACCCAACTCGCTGCCATGCAAGGCATCGACGCCGATCAATTCGGCACGCAGGTCTTCGACAATCACGCCCGTCAGCCTCAAACGCTCCAGCACGACTTCGCGCGCCAGTTGCGCCCGCGCCAGCGCACCGGGCCCGCCGTAGGAAATCTGCCCTTCGCCGATCCAGCCATCCAGATAGCCGACCGACACCTTCAGGGTCTCGGGGCGCGCACGGCCATCCGCTCCGGCAACCTGTACCCGGTTCTCTGCGTCTGCGTGGAAGCTGACCCCGGAAAAATCGGCGCTCACGTCGGGCGTGAGGTAAGCCGCCGGGTCATGCACTTCATAGATCAGCTGCTCAGTGCAGGTCGCGGTGTCGATCCGTCCGCCCGAGCCTTCAACCTTGGTGATCGTCGTCTGCCCTGCTGCATTGACTTCTGCCAGCGGAAAACCCAGCCGGGCCAGGTCCGGCACGTCCTTGAAACCCGGATCGGCGAAGTACCCCCCGCTGATCTGCCCCGCACATTCGAGCAGGTGACCCACCAGCGTGCCGCGTCCCAGCAAGGTCCAGTCATCGGCAGCCCAGCCGAATTCGAACATCTGCGGCGCGAGAAACAGCGACGGATCGGCCACCCGGCCGGTAATCACCACGTCGGCATCGGCTTCGAGCGCCTGCACGATGCCTTCGGCGCCCAGATAAGCGTTGGCCGAGATCAGCCGGTCTCCCAGTGAAGCCAGCGTCATGCCGTTATCCAGCAGTCTGGAAGCATCGGTCTGCAACGCAGCCAGTACGTCATCACCGGTCAGGGCCACGACCTTGAGCCCGGACAAACCCAGTTCGGCCGCGATGCGCCGCACCTCCCGCGCTGCCGCCAAGGGGTTGGCCGCGCCCATGTTGGTGATGACCCGCAACCTGCGCGAACCGGTAGTGCGCCCAACAAAAGGCAGCACCCGGCGCATACGCTCGCTCAGCAGCGGATCGTAACCGGTGTCGGGGTCGCTCAATCGGGCCTGCTGCGCCAGCGCAATGGTGCGCTCGGCCAGGCATTCGAAAATCAGGTAGTCCAGCTCGCCGTGTTCGGCCAGCTCGACGGCGGGCTCGATGCGGTCGCCGGAGTAACCGGCGCCGGAGCCGATGCGCAGGGTTTTCATTCAGAACACTCCCAGGAGCATGGCAGTCAGGGTCATCAGGACCGAGGCTGCGAACAGGAAAGGGATGGTGAAGCGCTGGTGATCGGCCAACTCGATCTTGCACAGGCCCACCAGCAGGAAGGTTGCGGGCGTCAGCGGGCTGACCGGGAAGCCGGTGGTGTGCACACCCAACAGCGAAGCCTGGGCCACTTGCAACGGCTCGACGCCCAAGGCCTTGCCGACCTCGGCAATCACCGGCATCACGCCGAAATAAAACGAATCCGGGTCGAACAGCAGGCTCAGCGGCATCGAGATGAACCCCACCACCATCGGGATCAATTGGCCGTGGCCTGGCGGAATCTGGTGCACCGCCACTTCGGCCATCGCCTTGAGCATGCCGGTGCCCTGCATGATGCCGGTGAAGACCCCGGCCGCGAGCAGGATGCTGGCCATGGTCAGCGCGGTCTTGGCGTGAGCATCGATGCGGGTGCGCTGGGCATCGACGTTCGGGTAGTTGAGGCACAGCGCAACGACAGTGCCGAGCATGAACATCACCACCGGATCGACGACACCGGAGATCATCACGCCCATCACGGCGATAGTCAGCAGCAGGTTGACCCAGAACAGACGCGGCCGACGCAGCAGCTCTTCCTGTTCGGTCAACACCCGCTTGGGCACCACATCCACCTGCGCTCCCGCGCCGAGGCCCAAACGCAGCTCTTCACGTCGGCCCAGAAACCAGGCGCAGGCGAAGACAAAGGCGAGACCGACAATTTGCACCGGAATCAGCGGCTGAAACAGGTCCGCCACCGGCACGTGCAAAGCCGCAGACGAGCGCAGTACCGGACCGGTCCAGGGCAGAAAGTTGACCCCCGCCGCCATTGCCGTGACGCAGGCCAGAATGCGCTTGTCCATGCCCAGCCGCGTGTAGAGCGGCAGCATCGCCGGGATGGTCACCAGAAAGGTCACCGCGCCGGAACCGTCCAGATGCACCAGCAACGCCAGCAGCGCCGTACCCATGACGATTCGCGTGGGGCGTGTGCCGACGGCCTTGAGAATGCGGTCGATGATCGGGTCGAGCATGCCCGCATCGGTCATCACCCCGAAGAACAGGATGGCAAACACGAACATGCCCACCACTGGCGCGACGTTTTTGATGCCGGTGATGATGAAGGCGCTGGTCTGCAGACCGAAGCCGCCGATCAGGGCCGCGATGATGGGCAACGCAATAAGAGCAACGAGGGGCGAAAGACGCTTGCTCATGACAGCCGCGAGCAGGCAGAGGATGGTAATGACACCGAGGGTGGCGAGCATGGGGAATTTCCTTGTCATCCCTGACCCATGTGCGGCGGGACGAGCTGTTGTTGTTTTCAACGAGTATCGAAACGGCGTTATGCTTTGTAAATTGAAATGTTCAGCACCTCTCATTCCAAAAAACAGAACATTGATCGCGAGCATCGCCAGCCCATGAAGAATTCGATCCAGCACATCCGGGCGTTCCTGGCCGTCGCTCACAGCGGCAGCTTTACCAAGGCTGCGGTGGAGCTGAACCTCTCGCCGTCCGCGCTGACCGTTCAGATCCAGCAACTGGAAGAGTGGCTGGGCGTTGCGCTGCTGGAACGCAGCCCACGCCACGTCAGCCTGACGGCGGCGGGACAGAACAATTTGCAGCCCATGGAAAAGCTGCTGTTGGATCTGGACAACATCGTCAGCGGTTCGCGGGACCTGGCGGCTTTGCGCCGGGGCGTAGTAACTCTCGCCGCCCTGCCCTCGATGTGCTCCAGCTCGCTGCCGATCATCCTGCGCGAATTCCGCACCCGGTTTCCCGGCATCGAAGTGCGCCTGCGCGATGTTGTGGCGCAACGTATCGACGCGCTGGTGCGTGAAGGCGAAGTCGATTTCGGGCTCGGCGTTCGCGACCGGATGAGCCATGGGCTGGAGTTCGAAGGCCTGATGGTGGACCGGCTGCGGCTGTTCGTCCCCGCCGCTCACCCGCTGGCCACACGAGCGTCAGTCAGCCTGGCCGATCTGGCGGGCCAGCCGATTATTCTGACCGGACGCGACAGCAGCGTGCGCGAGCGGGTCGAGCAATTGTTCGCCGATGAAGGGCTTGCTCTGGTGCCGGGCCTTGAGGCCAACTACATGTCGACCGTCCTGGCGCTGGTGCGCCAGGGGCTGGGCATGACCCTGCTCCCGGAGTCGGCCGACGAAGGCCGGTCCGACACCGTTCAGGTGTCCATCGACCACCCTGGCGTCAGCCGGGAAATCGGCCTGATCACCCGCACCGGCCAGACCCTGAGCCCCGCGGCGAACCGGTTCGTGGAGATGATGAGAGAGGTTTTGAGTAGCGAGGCCTGTTGAGTCGCGTCTTGGCAAACACCACATTATGGTGGCACCTCCCACAAATACGGGGTTTCTTCAGTACGTCGCAAACAACAGACTTACCCCTAAAAACAAGGAATGCTTTCATGCAATGGAATCAAAAGCGGTCATTGCAGACCCTGCTGCTGACCAGCCTCACGCTGACCTCTTCGCTCGCGCTTGCCCAGGAACAGAACCCGAAACTGGACGATTTCGTGCGGGAAACCGCCAGCAAAGTCATGCAGGAAAACGGCATCGCAGGCCTGTCGATTGCCATTACCCACAACGGTAAGCAACAGTTCTACACCTACGGCAAAGCGTCGAAGGATGCCGTTCAAGCCATCACCCCGGACACGCTGTTCGAACTGGGCTCAATCAGCAAGACCTTCACCGCAACCCTCGCCACCTGGGCGCAGGCCAACGGGCAGTTGTCGTTGACCGAGCGCATCGACACCTACGTGCCGCAATTGCGTGACACACGCCTGGGCAAGGTGCCGGTTTTCAATCTGGGCACCCACACGGCGGGCGGCTTCCCGCTGCAGTTTCCCGACAGGGTCCAGACCACCGGACAGATGATGGCCTACTTCAAGGCCTGGCAACCCGAATACCTGCCCGGCACTCACCGCAGCTACGCCAACCCCAGCGTCGGCCTGCTGGGGTTGGTCGCAGCACGCAGCATGCAAGTGCCTTTCGAAAACGCCATGCAGCAAGGACTGTTTCCGGCATTGGGTCTGAAGAACACCTTCCTCACCGTGCCCGAAGAGCAGATGTCGCGCTACGCACAGGGTTACAACAAGCTTGATGAACCGGTCAGGGTCAACCCGGGCGTGCTGGCATCCGAAGCTTACGGCGTGAAGTCCAGCAGCCGCGATGTGCTGGCCTTTATCGAGGCCAACATGGGCCGGGGCCAGTACGACGCGCCTTTGCAACAAGCGCTCAAGGACACCCGGATCGGTTACTTCAAAGTCGGCGGCATGACTCAGGACCTGATCTGGGAGCAGTACCCGATGCCGGTGAAGCTCGACACCCTGCTTGAAGGCAATGCCAGCAATATGATTCTACAAACTCAAAAAGCCGAGCCGATCACCCCGCCCCTTGCCGCGCAATCCAACACTTGGGTCAACAAGACCGGTTCCACCAACGGCTTTGGCGGCTACGTCGCGTTCATCCCCGAGCAGCAACTGGGCATCGTGATCCTGGCCAACCGAAACTACCCGAACGAAGAACGCGTGAAACTGGCGTACCGGATTCTGAATCAGGTGCAGTGCTTCGACTGCAAACCCTAGGCTTCACGAACCTGCTCACCAGCCGCGAAGTCGAGCGGCACACGCCACAGATACCACGCCGCAACGGTTCGAAATGGCGCGAACCGTTCGGCGAGACCGGTCATGGCCTTCGGTGTGGGTTTGAGCGCCAGGCCGTACAGCCGTCGATAGCCCTCGCACACGCCGAAATCACTCGCGGGCATCACGTCCAGCTTGCCCAGGCCGTAGATGAGCATCATCTCGACCGTCCAGCGGCCTACTCCCGGCAGTTCAGTGAGACGAGTGATCAGTTCCTCGTCGCTCAAAGTCAGCGCCTCAACCACGTCCGGCACCAGACCGCTGACTTTGGCAGCGGCAATCGCCTTGATCGCCCGGCTCTTGGACGCCGAGAACCCGCAGCCCCGCAACGCCTGATCATCCAGTTCAGCCAGCGCCTGCGGTTCAGGAAAGCGTGAAGCCGGAAACAGCGCACGCAGGCGCATGACCATCGCGTCACCCGCCCTGGCGTGCAACTGCTGATACGCGACACCCTTGACCAGCGCCTGATACGGGTCCTGAGCAGCAGTGACCGGATGCAGGCAAGGGCCGACATGGTCTATCAACGATTGCCAGCGCCCATCCACTGCTTTGAGCATCTCAGTGGCCTGAACATGGGCAATGGGCATTTCCGGTTCTACTGACATTCTGATAGTCCATAAAAAAGCGCAATGCGAGGACAATCCACTGTGCCGCATCGCCCCCGAAATCTGCAAACCCGGACGTTTTCAGGGAGTTCCCACGCCCCGTCTCAAAAACCTGAACCTCGCCTGAACGACATCGCAAAAACAACTTTCGGACGAAAAACAACTTTCTCCATTCAAGAATGAGTATCATTATGTTACGCATTGTGTCCGGTCGATCCGTTTGCCGAGACTCTCGAAACAGGTGCGTCTTCAGTCTCAACCCGGTGAAATATGCTCGTTCCGTTTTTGATCATGCTGCGCGAAGGCATCGAAGCCGCGCTCATCGTTGGCATCATCGCCAGTTACCTGAAGCAGACCGGCCGTGGCGAATGGATGCCCGCCGTCTGGATCGGTGTGTTCCTGGCAGTCGCACTGTCGCTGTTCGTCGGCGGAGGCCTGGAGCTGATGAGCGCCGAGTTTCCGCAGAAGCAGCAGGAACTGTTCGAAGGCATCGTCGGCCTGATTGCCGTAGGCATTCTCAGTTCGATGGTGTTCTGGATGCGCAAGGTGGCGCGTTCAATCAAGCACGCGCTGCATGAATCACTGGACGCTGCCCTCACCGGCTCGAAAAACCAGACCTACGCGCTGATCGCCATGGTGTTCTTCGCCGTGGCCCGTGAAGGTCTGGAAACCGTCTTTTTCCTGCTCGCCGTTTTCCAGCAGAGCGAAGGTTCAGGCGCGCCGCTGGGTGCGCTGCTCGGCCTGCTGCTGGCCGTCGGCTTTGGTGTCGCGATCTACAGCGGCAGCATGCGCCTGAACCTGAGCCTGTTTTTCCGCTGGACCGGCCTGTTCATTCTGATCGTGGCGGCTGGAATCCTGGCCAACTCGGTGCAGGCCCTGCATGAAGCAGGCCTCTGGAACCACATGCAGGACGTGGTCTTCGACATCAGCGGCTGGCTGCCGATGGACGGCCCGACCGGCTCGGTGCTGGCTGGCATGTTCGGTTACCAGGACGCACCGACGGTCAGCACCCTGAGTGTCTACCTCATTTACCTGATCGGGGCGCTGGTGCTGTTTTTCCTGCCGCACGCCCCGTCCGGCCGCACACCGTTGCAGCAACATTCATCTTCCGTGACGAACGAATAAGGGCACCCATGTCGAACCGTCCCTCAGGGCCTTCCGAGAAAGCCCGGCCTCCCCGTGTCCTGCGATTGGCAGTCGCAGGCTCCGTGATCCTGATGATCGCTGCGGGCGGGCTGTTCTATTACGCTTCGCAAGTGGCCGCCAAGAAGCGCGCCGCCAATGCAGGCACTGAAACCGTGGTCAACATTCACGCCCACAACTGCGAGCCGAATGCCCTCACCGTGGCGGCGGGCCAGAACGCTTTTCGCATCGTCAACCGCTCGGAACGCGCCGTCGAATGGGAAATTCTGGATGGCGTACTGGTGATCGAAGAACGGGAAAACATTGCGCCCGGCCTGAGCCAGGTGATCAATGCCAATCTGGCGCCTGGCGATTACGCGATCACCTGCGGTCTGCTGAGCAACCCGCGCGGCACGCTGCACGTGACGCCTACCGCCGAGTCCGACGCCAAGGCCAAGGCACGTCCCTCGATGACCGCCTTCATCGGTCCGCTGTCCGAATACCGCGTGTACCTTAGCTTGCAGGGCTCGGCACTGATCAAGGCCGTCACTGCCTTGCAGCAGGCCATCGATGCGGGCGACCTGAGCGCAGCGCAAGCCGCCTACCTGCCAGCGCGTGCCGCTTACCAGCGCATCGCCCCCGCCGCACAGCGTCTGGCCGAGCTGGACAACGCCATCAACGCCCGCGCCGATTACTACGAAAAACGCGAGCAGGACCCAGGCTTCAGTGGCTTCCACCGCATCGAATACGCCCTGTTCGAGCAGCACAGTGTCGAGGGCCTGAGCCCGGTGGCGCAGCGTCTGCAGACCGACGTGACCCAGCTCAAGCAACAATTGCTGGCCCAGTCGTTGGCCCCGGAGCAACTCGCCGCCATCGTCACTCGCAACATGCGCAGCCTGGCCGATGTGCGCAGCAGCGGTGAAGAAGAACGTTACAGCCACAGCGATCTGAATGGCTTCGCCGCCAATCTGGAAGGGACGCGCAAGGTGGTCGATCTGCTGCGCCCCTTGCTGAGCAAAAGCGCAGGCGATCAATTGCAGAAAATCGATGCGGCCATGGCTGATCTGGACACCACGCTGGACGCCTTGAAGACCGACGACGGCTATCGCCCTTACGACCAGGTCGATGCCGGACAGCGCAAGCAGATCGCGACCAAGGCGGCGGCATTGGCCGACGCGCTGAACACCATCGACCCGGCGCTCGGCCTCTCCGGCCTCTGAACCGAACCGATTCCGCCCATCAGGAGCACAGCACAGCCTCATGAAAACTCCCGACGCCAACAACGCACCCGACTCGATTCAGCGCCGTCGTGTCCTGATGGGCCTCGGCGCTGCCGGAGCCGCACTGGCCGGCAGCAGCCTGAGCGGCAACGTCCTGGCCGCAGCCCCCGCGCAAGTCACCGAAGCGCCGAACAGCGACAAGACCGAGGACCGTAACGCGTTCCACGGCCTGCACCAGACCGGCATCGTCAACCCGCGCCCCGCTGCCGGTATGTTCGTGGCATTCGACGTGCTGGCCTCGGATCGTGAAGACCTCGAGCGTCTGTTCCGCACCCTGAACGAGCGCATCGCCTTCCTGATGACGGGCGGCCCGGTGCCGGATGTCGATCCGAAACTGCCACCGCTGGACTCCGGCATCCTCGGACCGGTTGTCACACCCGATAACCTGACCATCACCGTGTCAGTGGGCGAATCGCTGTTCGATGAACGCTTCGGCCTGACCAACGTGAAACCTCTGCGCCTGAGCCGCATGGTCGGCTTCCCCAACGATGCGCTGGAGCCCTCCAGCTGCCATGGCGACCTGAGCATCCAGTTCTGCGCCAACACCGCCGACAGCAACATCCATGCGCTGCGCGACATCGTCAAGAACCTGCCCGACCTGCTGCTGGTGCGTTGGAAACAGGAAGGCACCGTGCCGCCGCAGGCACCGAAAAAACCCGGCCAGCCACCTGAAAGCGCCCGCAACTTTCTGGGCTTCCGGGACGGTTCGGCCAACCCGGATTCCAACAACCAGAAGACCATGAACGAGCTGGTCTGGGTGCAACCGGGCAGCGACGAACCGACCTGGGCCGCCAACGGCAGCTATCAGGCCGTGCGCATCATCCGCAACTTCGTCGAGCGCTGGGACCGGACCCCCTTGCAGGAACAGGAGTCGATCTTCGGCCGCACCAAAAGCACTGGCGCGCCCATGGACGGCAAGGTCGAAACCGACGTGCCCAACTATGCCGCAGACCCGGAAGGCAAGAAGACCCGTCTGGATTCACACATCCGTCTGGCAAACCCACGCACCGCAGAGACCCAGCGCAACCTGATCCTGCGTCGCCCGTTCAACTATTCCAACGGCGTGAACAAGAACGGTCAGCTGGACATGGGGTTGCTGTTCATCTGCTATCAGGCGGACCTGGAAAAAGGCTTCATCACCGTGCAGAACCGCCTCAACGGCGAGCCTCTCGAGGAATACCTCAAGCCGGTCGGTGGTGGCTATTTCTTCACCCTGCCGGGCGTGACCGACGACAAAGACTTCATCGGACGCTCCTTGCTTGCGGCCGTATCGAAAACCCAAACCGCATGACCTTCAACCTCCTCACCCGGAAGAGCACCATGAAAAAGACGCCTCTGGCTTTGCTGCTGACCCTTGGCCTGCTCCAGACTCCGCTGACCGCCTTCGCTGCCACGGCGCCGCTGGATCTGGTCGGCCCGGTTTCGGATTACAAGATCTACGTCACCGAGAACATCGATGAACTGGTCAGCCACACACAGAAATTCACCGACGCGGTGAAGAAAGGCGATCTGGCGACTGCCAGGAAGCTGTATGCACCGACGCGTGTGTTCTACGAATCCGTCGAGCCGATTGCCGAGCTGTTCAGTGACCTGGACGCGTCCATCGACTCACGGGTCGACGACCACGAGCAAGGCGTGACGGCTGAAGACTTCACCGGTTTCCATCGTCTGGAATACGCGCTGTTCTCGCAGAACACCACCCAGGATCAGGGCCCGATAGCCGACAAGCTGATGAGCGACGTCAAGGACCTTGAAAAGCGCGTGGCCGACCTGACCTTCCCGCCTGAGAAAGTGGTCGGTGGCGCAGCCGCGCTGCTGGAAGAAGTGGCGGCAACGAAGATTTCCGGCGAAGAAGACCGTTACAGCCACACTGACCTGTATGACTTCCAGGGCAACATCGACGGCGCGAAGAAAATCGTCGATCTGTTCCGCCCGCAGATCGAACAGCAGGACAAGGCATTCGCCGGCAAGGTCGACAAGAACTTCGCCACCGTGGAGAAGATCCTGGCCAAGTACAAGACAAAGGACGGCGGCTTTGAAACCTACGACAAGGTCAAGGAGAACGACCGCAAGGCCCTCGTCGGCCCGGTCAACACCCTGGCCGAAGACCTCTCCACCCTGCGCGGCAAACTGGGTCTGAACTGACATTCAGCTGCGGACGCGGAGCGTCCTGAGAGGCATACCCACGCAAAGCGTGGGAACGATCATCAGCGTCTGCCTCGACACCGATCGTGCCCATGCTCCGCGTGGGTATGCCGCCCGTGACGCTCCGCGTCACATTTTCACGCGAACGCAGCACCTGCTCACACCGCGATAATCCTCAGATCCCGCTGAACCAGTTGTACCCCTGATCCTCCCAATACCCGCCCGGGTTCTCGTTGCTGACGAAGATCTCGACGATGTGTTTGGGGTTCTTGAAGCCCAGCTTGGTCGGCACCCGCACGCGTAGCGGGTAGCCGTAATCAGGCGAAAGGGCCACGTCACCAAAGTCCAGCGCCAGCAACGTCTGCGGGTGCAGCGCAGTCGGCATGTCCAGGCTCGAGTAGTAGCGGTCGGCGCACTTGAAGCCGACAAACCGCGCAGTGGTGTCTGCGCCGATGTACTCCAGAAAGGTCTTCAGCGGCACGCCGCCCCACTGCCCTATCGCGCTCCAGCCTTCAATGCAGATCAACCGGGTGATGTCCGTGCGTTGCGGCAATTTGCGCAAGGCTTCGATCGTCCACGGCTGCTTGTCGCGCACCAGCCCGGACACCGCGAGACGGTAGTCGGCCAGATCAAGCTCCGGAACGTTGTATTCAGGATAGAACGCGTTGAACGGAAACGGATTGGTCAACTGCGCCTTGCTGTAGGTCGGCGCCAGTTTCTGGCCGTTGAACAGCCAGGCCTGGACCCGGTCGTTCCAGCGCGACATGGCCCACAGCGCCTTGTCGACCTGATCGCCGTCCTGCAGGTTGCAGCCAGTCAGCATCGACATGGCACCCACGGTCAGACCGGCACGCAGAAAGGAACGGCGCTGTATGTCGATCAATTGCGTCTGTTGCGCAGGCTCCAGCCGGATGCGTTGGGTCATACGTTTGCGTGGCTCGTTCATGGTTTGGCAGTTCCGTCTTCGTTCGGCTGGAGGCCGCCGGTGATCATCGGCAACAGGGTTCGCGGCACCAGCAACACCAGCGCCAGGTGGACGACGACAAACGCGCCGATCGCCGTCATGGCACCGAAGTGCACCCAGCGGGCAAAGTCATAACCGCCCAGCAGATTGGCCAGTTCCTGAAACTGCACCGGTTTCCACAGCGCCAGACCCGACACCACCACCAGCACACCCATGGCCAGCACCAGCCAGTACATCAGGCGTTGCACGGCGTTGTACTGACCTTTGATGTGCGCCAGCTTGAAACGCAAGGCGTCCACTACGTCGCGCTTCACTTCGCTGGGGCGTACCGGCAGCAGGTCGCGCTTGAAGTGCCGACTGAACAGGCCATACAGCACGTAGATCAGACCGTTGATGACCAACAGCCACATCACCGCGAAATGCCAGGCAATGGAACCGCCCAGCCATCCGCCGAGGATCAGGGATTTGGGAAAGGTGAACGGCATCAGCGGTGCCGCGTTGTAGATGGCCCAGCCGCTCATGAACATGCAGACCATGCCCACGGCGTTGATCCAGTGCGTGAGGCGCACCGGCCAGGGATGGATCGGGCGGGTTTTCATAGTCGTGTTCCTCGACATGAGGCAATGCAGAACGACAAGGCAGACAGGCGACCGAAGTCGCCTGCCGTCGTGCTCGTCAAAGGCGATTACATAGGAGGCGTGAACCCGTCCTTGCCCACCGCGACGCCGCGTGCGGATTTGCCGTCATCGGCCGGGAACAGCACAACCTTGGCACCGGCTTTCAGCTCGCTGCGCTGGCCCGGTTCAACGTAGGCGATCGGCACGTCTTCCGGCACCACCAGTTGCTTCTCGCCGCCCTTGTACTGAACGGTCAGCGTGCGGCCATTGGCCTTGGACAGCGTGCCGACGGTGCCGTTGGTCATGGTGCCGGTGCTGCCGTCGGCGTTTTCCCAACCGTAGTGACCTTCGCCGCTGCCTTTGAGGCTGGCTTCGAAGACGGTCACTTCCAGTGCTTTCAGCGTGCCGTCAGCCTGAGGAATGGCTGCCGAGCCGACAAAGCTGTCAGCCTTGATGCTTTCCAGATCGGCCTTGGAGACCAGACGGATGCCGGTCTTGTCGGTCAGCTGGATGCTCTGATGCTGACCGGCGCGGGTGGTGAAATTCAGCGTATCGGCCTGGAGGCTGTCGACGGTGCCGCGCATCGGCTTGACCACCGGCATGTCGGCGGCCTGAGTCATGACAGCGGCGCTGAGCAGCAACAGGCCGAACGTAGTGGACAGTGCAGTCTTCATCGGTAATTCCTTGGCAGAGGGGTCTGGACGCATCTTTACACCGCTACCGGCACCGCAGAATGACCGGGCAATGACATTTTTGTCATTCGCCGGACACCTTCCCGGCAACTGGTTAGACTTCGGCATCGGCGCGCTGAGGGCGCCTGCAGAGCGTAGCGGACATTGAGATGCATATCCTTCTGATCGAAGACGACACCAAAACCGGGGAGTACCTGAAGAAGGGCCTGGGCGAATCCGGCTATAAGGTCGACTGGACTCAGCACGGTGCCGACGGCCTGCACCTTGCGCTGGAAAACCGCTACGACCTGATCGTGCTCGACGTGATGCTGCCCGGCATTGACGGCTGGCAGATCATCGAAGTGCTGCGCGCCCGGCAGGACGTGCCGGTGCTGTTTCTGACCGCCCGCGATCAGTTGCAGGACCGCATTCGCGGACTGGAACTGGGTGCCGACGACTATCTGGTCAAGCCGTTCTCGTTCACCGAACTGCTGCTGCGCATTCGCACCATCCTGCGCCGTGGCGTGGTGCGTGAGGCCGATCATTTCCACCTGGCCGACCTCGAACTGGACCTGCTGCGTCGTCGGGTCACCCGTCAGCAACAGGTGATCGTGCTGACCAACAAGGAGTTCGCTTTGCTGCATCTGTTCCTGCGCCGCGAAGGCGATGTGCTGTCGCGCACCCAGATCGCCTCCGAAGTCTGGGACATGAATTTCGACAGCGATACCAACGTGGTGGATGTCGCCATCAAACGCCTGCGCAGCAAGATTGACCTGCCCTACCCGGTCAAGCTCATCCACACCGTGCGCGGCATCGGTTACGTGTGCGAGGTGCGGCCATGCAGCGCAGACGCCAACCTTCCCTGACGCTGCGCTCGACCCTGGCGTTCGCGCTGGTGGCGATGCTCACGGTCGGCGGTGCCGGACTTTATCTGTATCAATCCATCGAAAAGACCGTGATGCAGCGCTCCGACCACGCGGTGCTGGCGCGCCTGGATCACTTTCGCAAGCTGCTGCGCTACGACCTGACCATGGACAACCTCAAGGGCAGCCCGCAACTGTTCGAGAACATGCTCGACAGCGAGGAAGACATTTTCATTATTGGCGAACCCGGCAAGTCGCCGGTGATCTCGGTCAACCCGCAACGCGCGCCTTTGCCGGAGCTGCCAACCGTTGCCCAGGACCAAGCCCTGCGCGTCGAAGACCTGCGCAGCGGCCTGAGCCTGCAGGGTGTGCCTCTGCGTGCGGCGGCCGTGCAAGTGATGTCCAACGGGGTCGAAGTGCGTTTGCAGGCCGCGCACCTGATGGTCAAGGAAATGGCCATGCTTGCGACCTTCCGCGAGCGTATCTACGCGGCAATGGCGCTGGCCTTTCTGGTCACGGCCCTGCTCGGCTACCTGCTGCTTCGGCGGGGTCTGCGGCCACTGCGCCGTATGGCAGCCCATGCCGCCGCCATCACGCCAGCCAGCCTGCACAGTCGACTGGACAGCCAGGACACCCCCGTCGAGTTACAACAGTTGAGCGACGCCTTCAACGCCATGCTCGACCGGCTGGATGACGGCTATCGTCGCCTGACCCAGTTTTCCGCCGATCTGGCACACGAGATCCGCACGCCGGTGGGCTCGCTGATGGGTCATTGCCAGGTCGCACTGCGCCAGAACCGCAGCGCCGACGACTATCAGGCATTGCTGGCCTCGAACCTGGAAGAACTGGAGCGGATTTCCCGGCTGGTGGAAAGCATTCTGTTTCTGGCCCGTGCCGACGAAGCCCAGTCTGCGCTGGAGCGCAAACCGCTGGACCTGAACGAAGAACTGCACCGAGTGGCCGGTTATTTCGAAGGATTGGCCGAAGAACGCAACATGACCCTGATCCCCAGCGGCCAGGGCACTGTTCAGGCCGACCCGATTCTGCTGCGCCGTGCGTTGAGCAATCTGGTCGCCAATGCCATCCGCTATGCCGACGAGAACAGCGAGGTCCTGATGCGCATTGCTGCGCTCGACGGGGAGTGGAAAATCGATGTGGAAAATCAGGGGCCGCAATTGCCGCAAGCCAGTCTGTCGCGCCTGTTCGACCGCTTCTACCGTGGCGATGCCTCACGCCATCAACGCTCGGACTCCAACGGCCTGGGGCTGGCCATTGTGGCCGCAATCATGCACCTGCACGGCGGGCGGGTCGAGGTCGCGCAACCCGCCGCCGGGCGTATCTGTTTCAGCCTGATATTCCCGGCAACGTGACTGGACCCACAGGCTGGATCATTTCTTCTCGTGAGCGATGGCCAGCTTGTAGAACGTCGCCGAACCCCCTTCGGTGGTGTAGCCGGTATTGTCCTGGGTGTAGACCCCGGCCTTGAAGTAGAACAGCTTGGTGCTCCACGCTGAATCAAGCTTGGCCACCCAGACGGCATCATAGGCGTTGACCGTCAGATCACCTGAAGGCGACAGGTTGATCGCATAATTGAAACGCTGATTGAGTGGCACGCCCTGGGCAATAGTGATGACCTCGATTTCCGAATCCGGGGTCCGGCGAAACTTGGCGACGATGTTGCCGGTCTGCAATTTTTCCTTGTACTGATACTCCACCTTCAGCAATGGCTCGGTGCTCTGGTAGCAGTGAATCTGACCGATCACGATCTTGCCGCTGGACGGCACCTGGTCCACTTCCAGCGTGGCACGCAGGAAATTGTCGGCGCTGGAGTAGTTCCAGTTGAACGCCCTGCCGTCGGCCGTCGTTTCACGCAGCTCGGAACGTGGGTACTTGGCGTTCTCAGTGGTGGACCCGGTCACGGGCGCCCAGAAGAACAGCGTATCGCCCGAGCGAAAATAACCGTCCTGATAGCCCTTCATCAATTTCGGGGTTTCGATGATGGTCGCGGGAGTCCCGACAGGGACGGACAGATTCCAAGTGGCAAGATCGATCATGGCGTTGCTCGCAAGGTGCGCGTCGCGCATCAGCAGAAGGGCTCTGGAACGGGCGCCCTGGCCCGTTCGGTTCATCCAGACTATCGGCTGAATCGTTTATTTTTTAAACAGGCTCGACAAAGCATTGGCGCCAACAAAACGTCATCCGGGTGTCAAAGCCACTATTTTGATGTCAATTTCCGAAAGAAAGCCATTTGCCAGTTTTGACCTGAACGCATCGGTCTGGGCGGACCTTGTCATTTCGGCATGGCGTCATTTTTTTGAAAGAAGACCCCGAAAATTGATGATTTGAAGCGCCATTTACCGACGAACGGTATCGATTATTTTCGATAGCAAGGAACTTTTCCTGGTTTTGGCTTACTACGCACGACCGTTTATCGAGGTATGACGGTCGACATCACATCCCCGATTCTTCCGTTATCTGAAAAACACCGTTGAGCGATCCGAGGTTGACTGAAACAAGTTGTTACGGGATATTAGTTAGCAAGCTACTAATATCCTCGCTAACAATATCGCTCCTAACTAAATTTCAGGTTGTTTTCCATGTCTGTCGATGCGCTTCACAGGGCGATCAGCAGCGGTCTGGTTGCGGCGTCACGCCACTGGCGACGCAACTGCCAGACCACGCTGGTCACCTACGGTATTTCCGAAGCCTGCGCGGGGCCGTTGCTGGCCATTGCGCGGCTGGGAGACGGCGTGCATCAGGTCAAAGTGGCGCACGCCGCCGGAATGGAGAGCCCGACCCTGGTCCGCCTGCTGGATCAGTTGTGCAAGGCCGGTATCGTCTGCCGCACTGAAGACCCCAACGACCGTCGCGCCAAGGCCTTGAGCCTGACCGACAAGGGCCGCGAACTGGCTGGTTCGATTGAAACCGAGCTGACGCGTTTGCGTGCCGACGTACTGAAAAATCTCGACCCTGAAGACCTTGACGCTGCGTTGCGTGTGTTCCAGGCGTTTTCCGAAGCGGCAGGCGCAGATCACGGTGCACAGCCATGAAGGGCTTTTTCTCTAGTGTGCCGCCGGCACGCGATTGGTTTTATGGCGTGCGCACCTTCGGCGCCTCAATGCTGGCGCTCTACATTGCGTTGCTGATGGAAATGCCACGCCCCTACTGGGCCATGGCCACCGTCTACATCGTGTCCAGCCCGTTCGTGGGTCCGACCAGCTCCAAGGCGCTGTACCGCGCTGCCGGTACGCTGGCAGGTGCTGCGGCGTCGGTGCTGCTGGTGCCGATGTTCGTGCAGACGCCTTTTCTGCTCGCGGTGGTGGTCGGGCTATGGACCGGCACGCTGCTGTTTCTGTCGCTGCACCTGCGCACCGCCAACAGTTACGCGCTGATGCTGGCGGGCTACACCATGCCGCTGATCTCGTTACCCGTGGTGGACAACCCGCAAGCGGTGTTCGAGATCGCGGTGTCGCGTACCGAAGAGATCTTTCTGGGCATCATCTGCGCCGCCGTGGTCGGTGCCATGTTCTGGCCCAGACGCCTGGCACCGGTGTTTCAGGCCACCACGGAAAAGTGGTTTAGCGATGCAGCGAGCTATAGCGAACGTTTCCTGAGCCGCACCTGCGAGCCTGAAGAGATCGGCACCCTGCGCAATTCGATGGTCGGCAGCTTCAACTCGCTGGAAATGATGATCGGCCAGTTGAGCCACGAAGGTGCTCGCAAACAGACCGTGCGCAATGCCCACGAATTGCGCGGCCGCATGATTCACTTGCTGCCGGTCATCGACGCCCTCGACGATGCGCTGTGGGCGCTGGAACGGCGCACGCCGGAACTGCTCGCCAGCCTGTCGCCCCTGCTGCTGGAAACCCGCAACTGGCTGGAAAACACCGCCAGCGGTCCGCAACAGGAACAATGGCAGCAGTTGCATCGATCCATGGAGCAGTTGCAACCGGACTCCGCTCAACTGGACGACCGTGATCAACTGCTGCTGTCCAATGTGCTGTTCCGGCTGGGCGAATGGATTGACCTGTGGCAGGACTGCCGCACCTTGCAATACGCGATCAAGACCGACGATCAGTCGCAATGGCGTGCGGTCTATCGCCACTGGCGTCTGGGTCGGCTGACACCCTTTCTGGATCGTGGCCTGATGCTTTATTCAGTGGCCTCGACCGTGCTGGCGATCATCGTCGCGTCGGTGCTGTGGATTCTGCTGGGCTGGAAGGATGGCGCGAGTGCCGTGGCGCTGGCCGCCGTGTCGTGCAGCTTCTTTGCCGCCATGGACGACCCTGCGCCGCAGATCTATCGGTTCTTTTTCTGGACCATGCTGTCGGTGGTGTTCGCCAGCCTGTACCTGTTCGTGGTCCTGCCCAACCTGCATGACTTTCCGATGCTGGTGCTGGCGTTTTCGGTGCCCTTCATCTGCGTCGGCACGCTGACCGTACAGCCACGCTTCTTTCTGGGCACGCTGCTGACCATCGTCAACACCTCGTCATTCATCAGCATCCAGAGCGCCTACGATGCGGACTTCCTGAACTTCCTCAACTCCAATCTAGCCGGACCGGCGGGTCTGCTGTTTGCGTTTATCTGGACCCTGGTGTTCCGTCCGTTCGGTGTGGACCTCGCAGTCAAGCGCCTGACCCGCTTCAGCTGGCGCGACATCGCCAGCCTCAGCGAAGACTCGACCCTGGCCGAACACCGGCGCATGGGCGTGCAAATGCTCGATCGCCTGATGCAGCAACTGCCGCGCCTGACCCTGACCGCCCAGGACACCGGCATCGCCCTGCGTGAACTGCGCGTCGCGCTGAACATGCTCGACCTGCTCGCCTACACCCGCCGTGCGACACCGCAGGCACAGGTGCTGCTGCGCCAGGTCATCGACGAAGTCAGCGGCTATTTCCGGCACTGCACCAAGGCCGGTGAGCGTCTGCCTGCACCACGGGGCCTGTTGATACTCATGGACCGCGCACGCCGTTCGCTGACCGATCAGGACATGGGCGACAACCCGGCCCGCGTCCACCTGCTGCACGCGCTCAGCGGTCTGCGTCTGGCGCTGTTGCCGGGCGTGGAAATCGTCACCGTGGCCGACGAGTTGACCGAACAACTGCCGCATAACATCGATGGAGCGCCTTTATGATCGGCGATCTGGACATCAGCGGGATCTTCATCCCCACTTTTCTGGCCATGATGGGCATCGCCTATCTGCTGTTTCTCGGCGTGCATGCCGTATTGTCGCGCGCCCACTTCTACCGTCTGGTCTGGCACCGGGCTTTGTTCAACGTAGGTCTATACGCTTTGTTGCTCGGCGCCGTGGATACTCTCAGTCGATACCTGATGACATGAAAAAACCGATACTGACTCTGGGCCGTGTGGTCCTGACCCTGCTGGTGGTGACTCTGGCTGCCGTCGTCGTCTGGCGCATGGTGATGTACTACATGTACGCACCCTGGACCCGCGACGGCCACATTCGTGCTGACATCGTGCAAATCGCTCCGGACGTGTCCGGGCTGATCCAGAAGGTCGAGGTCACCGACAACCAGCCGGTGCACAAAGGCCAGGTGCTGTTCACCATCGACCAGGACCGCTTCCGCCTGGCCTTGCGTCAGGCCCAGGCCACCGTGGCCGAACGCCAGGAAACCTGGGAACAGGCGCGCCGCGAGAACAAACGCAACCGTGGTCTCGGCAATCTGGTGGCACGCGAGCAACTGGAAGAAAGCCAGTCCCGCGAAGCCCGCGCATTGTCAGCACTGGGCGAAGCACGCGTGGCGGTCGACGCCGCGCAGCTGAACCTGGACCGCTCGGTAATCAAAAGCCCGGTGGACGGCTACCTCAACGACCGCGCACCTCGCGAACACGAGTTCGTCAGCGCCGGACGCCCGGTGCTGTCGGTGGTCGATGCTGCGTCGTTCCACATCGACGGCTATTTCGAAGAAACCAAACTGGATGGCATTCATGTCGGCCAGGGCGTGGATATTCGGGTCATCGGCGACAACGCGCGGCTGACCGGTCACGTGGTCAGCATCGTCGCGGGCATCGAAGACCGCGACCGCACCAGCGGCTCGAACCTGCTGCCCAACGTCAACCCAGCGTTCAGTTGGGTGCGGTTGGCCCAGCGTATTCCGGTGCGGATTGCCTTTGACGATGTGCCCAGGGATTTCCGCATGATCGCCGGGCGGACGGCGACCGTGTCGATCATCGAAGACACTCCGGAGGCCACACGATGAAACGGGCTCCTCGCCTGATGGTGCTGGGTTTCAGCGCCCTGCTGTCGGCCTGCCAGATGGTCGGGCCAGACTATAAGTTGCCGAAAGACAGCGCGATCAACCGCCCGGACCTGCAGGGCGAACTGGCAGGCCAGTCGGTGAACAGCGTGTCGGCACCGGTGCCTGCGCACTGGTGGCGGCTGTATCAGGACCCGAAACTGGATGAGCTGGTGCGTCAGGCCATGGCGTCGAACACCGACCTGCGCATTGCCGCCGCCAACCTGCAACGCTCGCGCTATCAGGGTGCCGAAGCTGACGCCGCAGGGGGCTTTACCAACAGCGCCAAGATCGGCGCACAGCGTTTGCAGGAGTCGGGGGAAGCCTTTCTGCTGCCCGACAAAGTGCCGGTGGCCAATGTCGGCGATATCGGCCTGACCACGTCTTATCAGTTCGACCTGTTCGGCACTCTGCAGCGTGGCATCGAAGCCGCGCAGGCCAACATCGATGCCACTCAGGCGGCGGCAGATACCGCCCGCATCACCGTGGTCGCCGACGTGGTGCGCGCCTATACGCAGGTGTGCGCCGCCAATGAAGAGCACGACATCGCCCGCGAGTCGCTGGACCTGCAACAGCAGAGCGTGAAGCTGAACCAGCGCCTGCGCGATGCCGGGCGTGGCGATGAAACCCAGGTCACCCGCTCCCAGACCCAGTTCAAGTCCCTGCGCGCCGAACTGCCGCGCTACGAAGCGCAGCGTCAGGCGGCGCTGTTCCGTCTGTCGATGCTGCTGGCCCGGCCTGTCGAGCAGTTGCCTGCGGGCGTCAGCACCTGCAATGAGTTGCCGCACATCGCACAGGTCATGCCGGTAGGCGATGGCGCCGCGCTGCTCAAGCGCCGCCCGGATATTCGTCAGGCGGAACGGCATCTGGCGATGTCCACCGCACAGATCGGCGTTGCGACGGGCGAGCTGTACCCGGACATCAGCATCGGCGCGAATATCGGCACCGTGGGCATGATCGAGAACCTGGGCAAACCGGCGGCCAATCGCTGGGGCTTCGGGCCGCTGCTGAGCTGGACCATCCCGTCCAACGGCTCACGCGCCCGCATCCATCAGGCTGAAGCCTCGGCACAAGCGTCATTGGCCCGCTTTGACGGCGTGGTGCTCAACGCCATCCGCGAAACCCAGACCGGCCTGGCCCAGTACACCGCCCTGCTCGACCGCCGCGACGCCCTGAAAGACGCCGAGCAATCGGCCAAGGAGGCCGCCGACCAGACCCACCGTTTCTACCAGGCCGGCCGCGCATCATTCCTGGCCGACCTGCAGGCCACCCGCACCTACACCGATGTCCGTGCCCAACTGGCCGAAGCCAACACCCAGGTCGCCATGGGCCAGATCAACCTGTTCCTGGCGCTGGGTGGGGGTTGGGAGAAGGATCAAGTGGCAGGCAAATAACCTGTGAGAATGTGACGCAGATTGCGGACTCAGTGAGCCGAGCGCCCGACTCAGGTCACCTTTGCGCCCTTACGGCGCGCTACTTTGAGGGACCAAAGTAGCCAAAGTCATTCGCTCCGGTTCCGGCCCCGGCTTCGCCGGGGTTCCTTCGTCCACGTCGCGATCTGCGGTGTTCATGCCATCGCGCTACAAAAGCACGCCAGTGCCGCTGTCTTTCCGGATAGCCAGATGACTTGTGTATAACGATGAGCGAGGAGCGATGAACACGATCAGTGTGCTTGAGACCCCCGATCGTTCCCACGCTCCAGCGTGGTAACGCCTCTCAGGACGCTCCGCGTCCGGTCCAGAGTGCGACGCAAATCAGTCATCTGACACCACAGCTTGCACTCCAACCCCCAATGCTCCTAGGCTCACCCGATCTTCAGACTCGGAATGCACCATGGACGCCTCTCTCAGCCGCCGCGAGCGGCTGCATATCGTTATTTTCGAGGCTGACACGCCTGCCGGGCGGCGCTTCGACAAGGTCTTGCTGGTCCTCATCCTGCTCAGTCTGCTGGTCACGATCATTGACAGCATCGAGAGCATTCACCGCGATTACTCGCAGGTGTTTGCCTGGGTGGAATGGGGCTTCACCGCGATTTTTGCCATTGAGTACATTCTGCGGCTGTACTGCTCGCCGCGACCGCTCAAGTACGCGTTCAGCTTCTACGGGCTGGTGGACCTGCTGGCCATCGTGCCGGGCGTGCTGGCGATCTATTACAGCGATGCGCAGTACCTGCTGATCGTGCGGATCGTGCGCATGCTGCGAATCTTCAGGGTCTTGAAGCTCGGTACGTACCTGCGTCAGGCCAACTACCTGCTGGCGGCGTTGCGCGGCAGCAAACAGAAGATCATCGTGTTTCTGGTGACCGTTTCGACGCTGGTCACAGTATTCGGCACCCTGATGTATGTGATCGAAGGCCCGGAACACGGCTTTACTAGCATTCCCAAGGGCATCTACTGGGCTATCGTCACCCTGACGACCGTAGGCTTCGGCGATATCGTGCCCAAGACGCCGCTCGGTCAGATGCTCTCTTCACTGGTGATGATCACCGGTTACTCGATCATCGCTGTGCCCACCGGTATATTCACGGCCGAGCTGGCCAATGCCATGCGCGGCGAGCAACTCAAGCATGACTGCCCGGTGTGCGCGAAGAAATTCCACGAGCATGGCGCCGCATTTTGCTCACGGTGCGGCAATCAGCTGTTCCCCAGGGAAGTAAATCAGGCATAAGCACAGACGTTTTTGGTATTTAGGCACAGCGATGCGCGACTGCTAGTGTCGCGGCATTAAGCCATCAGACCACAATGATCCACCCTCAAAGGACTTCGCAGTGAACAGACTTTTCGCCGCTTCGCTACTGGCTGCAGGCCTGGCCCTTTCCAGCGCCGCCCAGGCCGCACCGACACTGCTCAACGTCTCCTATGACGTGATGCGCGACTTCTACAAGGACTACAACAGCGCCTTCCAGAAGCACTGGAAAGCCGAGAAAAACGAAGACGTGACGGTGCAGATGTCCTTCGGCGGGTCGAGCAAGCAGGCGCGTTCGGTCATCGACGGCCTGCCGGCCGACGTGATTACCATGAACATGGCCACCGACATCAACGCCCTGGCTGACAACGGTGAGCTGGTGCCCAAGGACTGGGTCAGCCGTCTGCCGAACAACAGCGCACCCTTCACTTCCGCCACGGTGTTCATCGTGCGCAAGGGCAACCCGAAAGCCCTGAAGGACTGGCCGGACCTGATCAAGGACGGCGTGGAAGTCATCGTGCCCAACCCCAAGACCTCGGGTAACGGCCGTTACACCTACCTCTCGGCGTGGGGTTACACCCTGAAAAACGGTGGCGATGAAGCAGCTGCGAAAGATTTTGTCGGCAAGCTGTTCAAGCATGTACCCGTGCTCGACACCGGCGGCCGTGGCGCAACGACGACCTTCATGACCAATCAGATCGGCGATGTACTGGTGACCTTTGAAAACGAGGCCGAGATGATCGCCCGCGAGTTCGGCCGTGATCAATTCGAAGTGGTCTACCCGTCCGTATCGGCAGAAGCCGAGCCGCCGGTGAGCGTGGTGGACAAGGTCGTGGACCGCAATAAGTCGCGCGTTCTGGCCGAAGAATACCTGAAGTACCTCTGGTCGCCAGAAGGCCAGGAAATCGCCGCCAACAACTACCTGCGTCCGCGTGACCCGGCGATTCTGGCCAAGTACAAGGACCGCTTCCCGAAGGTCGATTTCCTGTCGGTGGAGAAAACCTTCGGTGACTGGCGCACCGTGCAGAAGACCCACTTCATCGACGGCGGCGTGTTCGACCAGATCTATTCGGGCAAATAACCCGTCCCATGCGAAACAAAACGGCGACCCTCAGGGTCGCCGTTTTCATTTGCGGAAATCAGTTGCTGAACTGACGCCCCAGCCCTGCCGGCACTCCGCTGGCGTCGGTCGGCTGCCACGGTCCGTTCGGGCTGGTCGCCCAGCTCCAGCCGTTGTTCCACTGGTAATAGGTACGCTGGCGATAGAACGTGTTGCTCTGGTCATCCATCACATACACGCCCATGCGCGCATCCCAATGGCTGTTGCCGCCCGGTGGTGGCGCGAAGCTGGCCGAGGTTTTCGGACCGCTGGACGGCGCCTTGACGGGTGGCTTGTTCGGTGTCGGCGTGGGACGCGGAGCGCCGGGCTGCTGGCCACCGGGCAATGACTGAATCGGTTCCTGACTCGTCGGCGCCGGTGGCTGAACCGCACAGGCGCTCAAGCCCAGGGCCAGACCCAACAAGGTGATACGTGCAGTGCGGTACATAAGCGGGCTCTCTTCTTCTCTGGCTGTCTATTTATCAGGGCTGTCAATGATCAACGCCTGCTGCGCCCCGCTGTCGCTGGCCAAGGGCTGGCTGCGACCGACCCACTCACCAGTGGTCGGTTGCCCTGCGCGGGACACGCGAGCTACCAGTTGGACTTGCGGAAAGTTCGACAGTTTCAGCTGCGGCATCATTGCGTCGGCATCGCTGAGTTCGACCTCGGCGGGCAGCTCGGCAACCGTGATGCGCTTGACCGCCAGCGGCGCGGGCGGGCCATCGACAGCGCGGGCGAAAATGAAGACGCTGTCACGTGGCTGGACCTTGTCTTTCAAGGCAGGCGCCAGATCCACCCGCACTTTTATCGAGGCCGCCCTGCTTGCAGCCAGCGCCGGTTTCGCGCCGGTTTTCAGATTCTCCCTGGCACGGGCGATGCCGCCTTCCAGTGCCGAACGCGACGGATCCTGCGCAGGCAGTACGTTAAGAAGCCGGGTCCAGTAATCGACTGCCGCTTGATAGCGCTCGGTTTCAAATGCCGCGATGCCCAACAAGCCCAGGCTGGTGACTTCTTTGGGATCGGCCTTCAGCGCTTCGTCGGTCAGGGCCTGCACCTGCGGCGTGAAATGCTTGTCGCTGGCGAAATACAACGCCTGCGCCCATTGTCCGAGCAGTTCCGGTGGACGCCCGGCGAGGCCAGCAGCACGCTCGAACATCTGCGCCGCATCGCCCGGACGATTCTGCGCCATATAGCTGCGCGCCAGAAAATAGAGGCTTTCGGACGAATCGGGCTGAGCCTGTACGGTGCGCTCCAGACGCTGGGTCATGTCGGCGAGCGAGGTGGGCGGTTGAGAGAATTCGCGGCTCAGTTCGACCTTGTCGCTGGCGCCAAGCTGCAGATAAGTCCCCATGCCCAACACCGGAACCAGCACTGCTGCCAGCAACAGCCAGGGTTTGCCAAGCCGCGCGATTCGGGCCTTTTCAGCCCCCTCGGTGTCAGCCAGCAACTCCCGCGCCGCTTCGTCACGGGCGCTCTGGATCTGCATCGCTGAAAGAACGCCTTCTTCCTGCTGGCCTTGCAGCTCGCTGAGCCGTTCCTGATACAGGGCAACGTTCAGCGCCGTGCGGTCTTCCTCGCGCTGCGCGCGCTGACCGCGCAACACCGGGATCAGCAGGAAGCCCAGCGCCACCAGTAGCAAGAGTCCGGTCGCCATCCAGAAATCGATCATTTTCGGTGTTCATCCAGCAAATGGGCGAGGCGTTGCCGCTCCTCATCGGACAGCGTATCGACCTGCCCGACAGTCAGGTTGCGACGTCGTCTGACGATCACCGCCATCACCACCAGCCCGCCAAGCAACAGGCCTGCCGGACCGAACCACAACAACCAGGTTCTGGCGGTCAGCGCCGGTTTGTAGCGCACGAAATCGCCGTAGCGATCGACCATGAAATCGACGATCTGCTGATTGCTCCGGCCTTCCCCCAGCATGCGGTAGATTTCCTTGCGCAGGTCTGCGGCGATCGGCGCGTTGGAATCGGCGATGTCCTGATTCTGGCACTTGGGGCAACGCAACTCGCGGGTCAGTTCGGCATAGCGGGCGCGCTCGGCTTCGTCGCGAAAGGTATAGGCGTCAATGGCAGTGTGAGCGAGACCACTGATCGCAAGGCCAAGCACCAGCAGCACAGCGCTTAGTGAGCGGTTCATGGTCTGGCCTCGTCCACCAGCGCCTGATACAGCCCGGCCAGTTGCTCGCGCCAGACCGTGTCATCGATTACGCCGACGTACTTGTGACGAATGACACCCTTGGCATCGATCAGAAAGGTTTCCGGCGCGCCGTACACGCCAAGGTTCAAGCCCAGCGAGCCTTCGTCGTCGCGGATATTGAGGCGATAAGGATCATGAAAATCCTTCAGCCATTTCAGCGCGTCGGCGTTGGTGTCCTTGTAGTTGACGCCGTAGATCAGCACGCCCTGCTGCGCCAGCCGATTGAGCACCGGATGCTCCACGCGACAGGCGATGCACCAGGTCGCCCAGACGTTCACCAGCGCAGGTTTGCCCAGCAGGTCGGCGCGGGTCAACGTGCGTTCGCTTTGTACTTCACGCAGGGTGAAGTCGGGGAACGGCTTGTCGATCAGCGCCGAAGGCAATTCGGCAGGGTCCAGGTACAAGCCTCGAAACAGAACGGCTGCCACGCCGAGAAAGACCACCAGCGGCAACACCATGATCCAGCGCCTCATGCGGTGGCCTCCGACAGGCCCAGCGCGTCACGCACCCGGCCTTTGACTTTGACGCGATAACGCCGATCAGTGGCCGCCAGCACGCCGCCCAATCCGGTCAACAGGCCGCCGAACCAGATCCAGCGCACGAACGGTTTCACATGCACCCGCACCGCCCACGCGCCATCGGCCAGCGGCTCGCCCAGCGCGACATAAAGGTCGCGGCTGAAACCGGCATCGATACCCGCCTCAGTCATCACCGATTGCTGCACGGTGTACAGGCGCTTCTCCGGGTGCAACTCCGTGACCTGTTCGCCATCCCGCAAAACCCGGATCGTGCCGCGATCCGAGGTGAAATTCGGCCCTTCATAGTGCTTTGCGCCGTCGAACACGAACACATAGCCACCCAGCTCGACGGACTGGCCAAGCGCCAGACGCAGGTCGCGCTCGGCACTGTTCTGGCTCGAAAGCACCACACCCAGCGCGCACACGGCAATGCCAAGGTGCGCCAGTTGCATGCCCCAGTAACTGCGATGCAGGCCGCGTGCGCCATTGATCAGGCCCTTGTGACGCGTCTTGTCCAGCAGATCGCGCACCCCGGCCAGCAGCACCCAGGCCGCCAGCATGAAGGTAGCCAGCACCGCCCACTGGAAATCACCCAGCGCCAACCCGGCGATCACCGCCAGTACCGCGCTGCCGATCAATACCGGGGTCAGCATGCCCAGCAGCCATTTGACCGGCGTATCTTTCCAGCGCACCAGCACCCCCACGGCCATCACCACCATCAGCAGGGCCATCAACGGCACGAACAGCGCATTGAAATACGGCGGCCCTACCGACATCTTCGCGCCGCTCACGGCATCGACCACCAGCGGGTACAGCGTGCCGAGCAGAATCATCGAGGCCGCGACCACCAGCACCAGGTTGTTGCCCAGCAGCAGCGTCTCCCGCGACCACAGACCAAAGCCGACCTGGCTTTTCACCACGGGCGCGCGGATGGCGAACAAGGTCAGCGAGCCGCCGACCACCATCAACAGGAAGATCAGGATGAACACGCCACGTGCCGGGTCTGAGGCGAACGCATGCACCGAAGTCAGCACCCCGGAGCGCACCAGAAAGGTCCCCAACAGGCTCAGGGAAAACGCCGCGATGGCCAGCAGCACGGTCCAGCTCTTGAACACGCCGCGCTTTTCCGTGACCGCCAGCGAGTGGATCAAGGCAGTGCCCACCAGCCAGGGCATGAACGAGGCGTTTTCCACCGGGTCCCAGAACCACCAGCCGCCCCAGCCCAGCTCGTAGTAGGCCCACCACGAACCCAGGGTGATGCCGACGCCGAGAAACGCCCAGGCCACCAGCGTCCAGGGTCGCGACCAGCGCGCCCAGGCGGCATCCAGTCGCCCGCCGAGCAAGGCGGCGATGGCAAAGGCGAAGGCCACGGAAAAACCGACGTAGCCCATGTAGAGCATCGGCGGGTGCACGATCAGGCCGATGTCCTGCAACAACGGGTTGAGATCGCGACCGTTGACAGGCATCTGCGGCAGGATTCGCGCAAACGGGTTGGAGGTGAGGATCAGGAACGACAGAAAGCCGAGGCTGATCGTGCCCATCACTGCCAGCACTCGCGCCAGCATCACTTGTGGCAATTGTCGGGAAAATACCGATACGGCAAAGGTCCAGCCGCCCAGGATCAGCGCCCAGAGCAGCAGCGAGCCTTCATGCGCGCCCCACACGGCACTGAATTTGTAGAACCAGGGCAGCGCCGTGTTGGAGTTCTGTGCAACGTAAGCGACCGAGAAGTCGTCGATCATGAAGGCGTAAGTCAGGCAACCGAAGGCAAAGATCAGAAAGCTGAACTGGCCCCACGCCGCAGGACGCGCCAGACTCATCCACAGTGGATCACCGCGCCAGGCACCGATCAGCGGCACGCAGCTCTGCACAAGGGCAAAACACAGCGCCAGAATCATGGCCAGATGGCCGAGTTCGGGAATCATCAGTCAACCCTGCTTCGATGGGGTGGAAGACACAGCCGGTGCGGCCTGGCCGCTGTCGCGCAACGCTTTGGTCACTTCCGGCGGCATGTACTTCTCGTCGTGCTTGGCCAGCACTTCATCGGCCACCACCTCGCCTCGTGCGTTCAGCCTGCCCAGCGCGACGATGCCCTGCCCTTCACGGAACAGGTCCGGCAGGATGCCCCGGTAGGTGATGGTCACCGACTTGTTGAAGTCGGTGACGACGAAGCGTACGTCGAGCGAGTCCGCCGAGCGTTGCAACGAGCCCTTCTCGACCATGCCACCCGCCCGAATGCGGGTATCGACAGGCGCTTCGCCGTTGGCAATCTGGCTCGGGGTGTAGAACAAATTGATGTTTTCCTGCAGTGCGCTGAGGGCCAGCGTCAGGGCCAGGCCTATCCCCGCCACGATGGCCAGGATGATCAACAGACGCTTTCTGCGCAGCGGATTCACGTGCGCTTCTCCCGACGCACACGACGTGCCTCTTGTTGCAGATAGCGACGACGCGCCGCCACCGGCAGCGCGACGTTGACGAGCAGCACCAGCAGACAGAGGCCATACGCCGACCAGACGAACAGTCCATGGCGGCCCATCGCCAGGAAATCGCCGAACGAATCAAAACTCATGAAAGGCGCTCCGACGGACCCAGGCTACGCAGGACTTCGGCCTGCACCCACTGAGTTCGCGACTCGCGCTTCAACACTTCAAGGCGCATGCGCATGAGCAGTACCGCACCAAAGAAGCAATAGAAACCCAAGACGGTGAGCAGCAGCGGCAGCCACATTTCGGCGGGCATGGCCGGCTTTTCAGTGAAGCTGAACGTCGCGCCCTGATGCAGCGTGTTCCACCATTCGACCGAATATTTGATGATCGGGATGTTCACCACCCCGACAATCGCCAGCACCGCACAGGCCTTGGCCGCGCTGTCACGGTTATTGATCGCGTTGCCCAAGGCAATGAGCCCGAAATACAGAAACAGCAGAATCAGCATGGATGTCAGGCGAGCATCCCACACCCACCAGGCGCCCCAGGTCGGTTTGCCCCAGATCGCACCGGTCGCCAGCGCCAAAGCGGTCATCCATGCGCCGATAGGCGCGGCCGACTGCAGCGCGACGTCCGCCAGTTTGATCTTCCACACCAGCCCGATCACGCCACAGATCGCCAGCATCACGTAACAGGATTGCGCCAGCATCGCCGCAGGCACGTGGATATAGATGATGCGAAAGCTGTTGCCCTGCTGATAGTCCGGCGGCGCGAACGCCAGTCCCCAGACCACTCCGACGCCGATCAGCAACAGCGCCGCGATGCTCAACCACGGCAACAGGCGCGTGCTGAGGCCGTAGAAGACTTTCGGCGAGCCGAGCCGGTGCAACCAGGCCCAACCGATGCTGCTCTTTTTGAGGGAAGCGCTTTTCATCACGGTGCATCCAGGGTTTTACCGGGCGCCTGACGGGCAGGCCCCGGAACCTCAATTATTCGCCGACACTGATCTTCAGGCCAGCGGCTATCGCAAAGGGTGTCAGGGTAACCGCAAGTGCCGTCAGGCTGCCCAACCACAGCAGATGACCGCTCGCGGGCATACCTTGCAAGGCCGCCTGCAACGCCCCGCTGCCCAGAATCAGCACCGGGATGTACAGCGGCAGAATCAGCAGCGCCAGCAACAGTCCGCCACGCTTGAGCCCGACGGTCAGCGCGGCACCCACCGCACCCAGCAGGCTCAACACCGGCGTGCCCAGCAGCAGCGACAGCATCAGCACCGGCACGCAGTGTCCCGGCAACCCCAGCATCAAGGCCAACACGGGCGCCACCAGCACCAGCGCCAGCCCGGAAAAGACCCAGTGTGCCAGTACCTTGACCAGAACCAGAAGGGCCAGAGGGTGCGGCGAAAGGACCCACTGTTCCAGCGATCCGTCCTCGAAATCACTGCGAAACAGCCCGTCCAGCGAGAGCAGCACGGCTAACAGCGCCGCTACCCAGACCAGCCCCGGCGACAAGGTTTGCAACAATTGCGTCTCCGGCCCGACGGCCAGCGGGAACAACGCAATCACGATGGCAAAGAACACCAGCGGATTGGCCAGCTCTGCCGGACGCCGCGCCAACAGTAGTGCCTCACGCTGCAGCAACAGAATGAACACATTGCTCATGCCGGTCTGCTTCCCAGATCCAGTTGTCGATAACCGGCAGGCTTTAGGCCCAGCACATGATGAGTGGTCAGCACCACGACGCCGCCCCGCGCGCAGTGTTCAGCCAGACAGGCTTCCAACTGGTTGATGCCCTGCTGGTCCAGCGCAGTGAAGGGTTCGTCGAGTATCCAGATCGGAGGACCCGGCAAATAAAGGCGAGCCAGTGCAACGCGACGCTGCTGTCCGGCCGACAAGGCGTGGCAAGGCACGTCTTCGAAACTGCTCAATCCGACCGTCTTCAGGGCCTGATCGAAATCGGCAGGCTCGCCAGTCCCCTGCAACGCATACAGCCAGGAGAGGTTTTCCAGCGGCGTCAGTAATTCCTTGAGCCCTGACGCATGGCCGATCCACAGCAACAGACCGGTCAGTTGCGGACGCTGACGGTCCAGCGCACGGCCGTTGAGCATCACCTGCCCCTCTGTGGGCTGCATCAGCCCGCACAGCATGCGCAACAGGCTGGTCTTGCCGCTGCCATTGGGACCGCTGACCTGCAGCAGGTCGCCAGCGTTCAGCGCGAGATCAAGGTTCTCGAACAACAGCCGTCCGTCGCGCTCGCAAGTCAGCGCAGTGGCGTGCAGAAGTGGAGTCACAGCAGTCATCGAGCGCTTCCAGTATCGCGTTGTCTCGAAATGCGCCGATAACAGCACAAACGGAGAATGGCAGTTCAAGTCGAGCATGAAGCGGCCGTTACATGAAGGGAACTTAATGACGGCCAGACCGCTTTGGGTCGGTATTATACATACGAGTCCTGACACCCAAGGGGCAATTTCCTCAGGTCGGATATTCAATGACAGGCGATATCACCAGCGTTCCCGCAGCGGTCCCGACGACTGCACAGCTACGCGCCAACATCACCCAGGCACAGGTCCTGACATTGCTGCAGGCGTCGGCCCAGCTGATACCGGAAGGCCAGACCGCCGAAGCCGAAGTGCTGACCCTCAAGCAAGTCGACCAGAATTTCCAGTTGCTGCTCAAACTGATCCTCGCCAACGGCACCCAGACCAACCTGCCCGTCAGCAGCGCCGTGCCGTTCACGCCCGGCAGCCTGTTACAACTGACACAGGCCTCGCCCAACGAATTGACACTGACCTTGCAGCAGCTCAACAGCGCTCTGAAAAATTCGCTGACCAGTATCGACACCCGACAACTGCCGGTCGGCACGCTGTTGCAGGGCAAGGTGTTGACCACTCAGGTCATAGCTCAGGCGGTCAGCCAACTGGCCAACATGCCCGCGACCACAGCAGCCCCTGCGCCAGCCACTTATCGCTCGATCGTGATGCTGCTGAACACCGTACAGGCAGGCGCCAGCCTGACCATCGACAGCCCGCAGCCCTTGAAAGTCGGCAGCCTGCTCAGCGCTCAGGTGCAGGGCAATCAGGCCCTGAACTTCGTCGCCCTGCCCGGCCGTTTCGACCAACTGGCCGTGGCACAGCAACTGGCCACCCAGCAGAGCCGTCAGGGCTCACTGGAAAACCTGTTCAACGCCCTGCAAAACCTGCCGCGCAACAGTCCGGCAATCAGCGCGCCCCTACAGGCCAGCATCAACCAATTGCTGGCCGACATCCCGGATGTCGAACAGATGACCTCGCCCAGAACCGTCGCCCAGGCGCTCAACGCCAGCGGCCTGTTTCTGGAGGCGAAACTGCAGGCAGGCATGAATCCGATGCAGGTGCCGGACCTGAAGGCCAGCCTGACCCGCCTGATCGCGCAGATTCTGCCGGGCCTGCCGGACAACAGCTCATATAACGCAGCAGCGGCGTCCAATACCCTGGCGCGGGTCATGCCCAACGCCATTCGCAATGCACTGGGCACTTTGGGCTTGGTAGCGGCGCGCACCCAGCCGAGTGTCTTTCCACTGCCCTCGCGCTCGGTCAGTGGCGGCGAGAAGGAAGAGGATCTGGAAATCCTGCTCAAGCTCGCCGCAGCCGCCGTTTCCCGCGTGCAAAGCCATCAACTTGGCGGGCTGGACCAGACCCGCACCAACGCCGACGGCACGCAGGTCACTACCTGGCAAATGGAAGTGCCGATGCGCAACGCTCACGACATCGTGCCTTTGCAGGTCAAAGTGCAGCGCGAGGACAAGCCGGACGAAGAAGCCTCCCATGAAAAGGCTGACGGCGACGTTCAGGAAACCCGGGAGAAGCTCTGGAAGGTCGATCTGGCGTTCGATCTCGAACCGCTGGGGCCGATGCAGGTGCATGCCCAATTATTACGCGGCACGTTATCAAGCCAGCTGTGGGCCGAGCGGCCCGACAGCGCAGCGTTGATCGGCCAGGAACTGGGGCATTTGCGCGAAAGGCTGATCGCCTGCGGCCTGGCCGTCGGCGAACTGGCCTGCAACCATGGCACGCCACCCCAGGGCCCGCGAACGGCTCTGGAACAACGCTGGATTGACGAGAACGCCTGATGAGCAGAACCGACGACACACCGCGCCAGGCGATCGCACTCAGCTACGACGGCCAAAGCGCCCCAACCCTGAGCGCCAAGGGCGACGACCAACTGGCCGAAGCCATTCTGGACATCGCCCGCGAATACGAAGTCCCCATCTACGAAAACGCCGAACTGGTCAAACTGCTGGCCCGTCTGGAACTGGGCGACAGCATCCCAGAACCGCTGTACCGCACCATCGCCGAAATCATCGCGTTTGCCTGGCATCTGCGGGGCAAGTTCCCCGAAGGTCAGGACCCGGATGCACCGCCGGTAGAGCGGGATATTACGCCGCGTCGTTAAGGCCAAAGACCCGCAGCGGCAAAACGGTGCTTACATCGCAATCGGCTTGCGTCCGGCAAACGAATGCGCCAGCGTGCCGCCGTCCACAAGGTCCAGCTCGCCACCCAGCGGCACGCCGTGGGCGATGCGCGAGGCGATCAGGCCTTTCTGGTTGAGCAACTGGGCGATGTAATGAGCGGTGGCCTCGCCTTCCACGGTGGGGTTGGTCGCCAGGATGACTTCAGTGAACGTGCCCTGCCCGGCGATGCGCTCCATCAGTTGCGGAATGCCAATGGCCTCGGGGCCAAGGCCATCGAGTGGCGACAGGTGGCCCTTGAGCACGAAATAGCGACCGCGATAGCCGGTCTGCTCCACGGCGTAGACGTCGGTCGGCCCTTCGACCACGCACAGCAGCGTATCGTCACGGCGCACATCGGCGCATTGCGGGCAGAGTTCTTCTTCGGTCAGCGTGCGACACAGGCGGCAGTGGCCGACCCCTTCCATCGCCTGACTCAAGGCCAGCGCCAGCCGCGAACCGCCGCTGCGATCACGCTCCAGCAACTGCAGCGCCATACGCTGCGCGGTTTTCTGACCAACGCCCGGCAGCACGCGGAAGGCATCGA